>FWPU01005939.1_pt1 | contig 15601 bp, 14 predicted proteins | sample 2228361 | NCBI WGS metagenome assembly FWPU01 (sample SAMEA103939777, study PRJEB20133) | metagenome
CCCGTCTTCCGTCAGCCGGCCCCTCTAGGGGCACTTCAGCTTCTTGTTCGGCTTCCAGGAGGTGACCTCGAATGCCGGAGCAAAGCAGATGCTGATGTCGCCGGCTTTGCGGCCAGTCACGGTGACCCCCTGCTTTGTAGGCACGGTCTGGCCGACCAGGTAGTAAGTGGTGCCCCCGGCATCCAGCATGGTGCAAGCGGCCGGCTGATAGCGGGTGCATCCGTTCAAGGTGACAAGATCGGTTGCCTTGCGTCTTTCGGCGTCGGCGGGCGAAAACATCGCCGACGCCGCAACCGCCAGTACCGCCAAACTCAGACGTACCATGAGACCCTCCTTGGGTTGTGCGCATGGCATTAAAGCACCAATCGTCTATCTTGAACACTCAATTCGGCCGACCTCATGCGGTCCCTTGCGTCGACCACGCTCTGCCCTCGACCGCGGCGCGGCCTCGAGCCGCCTTGAATCCGGCGACGAAACGCGCAAGCGTTTCGGAAATCACACCCCGCGGCAGCATGACCTCCACCAGAGCAAAGCGGCCGCGGCTTGCCGCGGCGCGTTCGAGCGCAGCGCGCAGTTCCCGACGGGTTCTGACGCGCTCGCCGGTTCCACCGAGTGACGGGGCAATCGCGGCAAAGTTCCAGTCGTCGAGATCGTTGAAACGCGCATCGGGCTGGAACGCGCGCAGCATCTCCCAACTACAGTTGTTGAATAACACTACGATGGGATCGAAACCGTAACGGCGGCAATTGCCGAGCTCCCAACCGGTCATCTGAAACGCCCCATCGCCGACGAGAATCAGCGGCCGTTCGCCGGTCGCCGCGGCAACGCCGAAGCCGGCCGGCACGCCGAAACCCATGCCGGTGTAGTAACCCGGCGCGGCAAGCGCAGCATTTTCGATTTCGAGCGCGGTGAACAGGCAATCGCCGACGTCGCAAGCCATCGGCATAGGGCCGTGACGATCAAACAGATCGTTGATGGCGCAGGCAATGTCGGATGGTGCGATCGGCGCATCGTCATCGGGCAAGCCTCGGCGGTATGTGGTGGCGGCGCGCGGGCCGCTTAATGCCGACCCGCGCGGCGTAGCCCGCGCGTTCAGGGCGTCGACCACATCTTCCAACGGCAAGTCCGAGTAGACGTGATGGCCGACGCGCACCTGCCGATCGATGGCAAGAATAGTGTGACGGGCGTCGAGGCGGCGACCTGATAATGCGAAATTGGTGTCGCAGAGAATGACGCCAAGTAGAAGCAGCGCATCGGCTTCTTCGACCATGCGGGTGATCGCCTGGTCGCCGGCCGCGCCAAGGTAGGTGCCACTCACCACGTCGGGCGCGTCAACGAGGAGGCCGCGACCCATGAACGTGGTGACGACCGGCAGCCCGAGCTTGCGGGCGAGCGACGCCACGCGCTCCTCGAGGCCGTAGCGGCGAATCTCTACATCCACGATGACGACGGGCGATTTGGCGGCGGCAAGCTTCTGCAGGACTTCCTCGGCGCATTCGGCGAGCGCGCCGGGATCGGCCGGCCGGCGGGGTAGTACCGGTACGGCGGCGCACGCACTGCCGACCAAATCACGCGGGATCTCGATGTACACCGGCAGCGACCGCTCGCGCGCGTTGCGCAGCACGCGCGCGATCTCGTGCGGCGCCGTTGCGGGATCCTGGAGCACCGCCTGATCGCAAGTCATCTCGCGGAATACGGCAAGCTGACTGTCGACACTGCGGACTTGGTGGTGCAGGAGGTAGCCGCTTGCACGTTCGCCGGCGCCGGGCGCGCCGGAAATTACCACCACCGGCGAGCGCTCGGCGTAAGCGCAGGCCACCGCGTTGACCAGATTGAAGGCCCCGGCCCCGTAGGTGACCACAGCGACACCGAGGCCACCGTGGTAACGCGCCGCAGCATCGGCGGCAAAACCCACCGATGGCTCGTGGCTCAGCGTGTAATGCGGCAGGATCGCGCTGTCCTCGATCACCTTGAAAAAGGGCAGCACGAAATCGCCGGGAAGGCCGAAAATCTCCCGGGCGCCGTGACGTTTGAGGCCGTCGAGGAGTGCGGTGGCAAGCGTGTGCATCCGAGGTCTTCCGGGCCGGCGCGCCGTGGCCCGCCGCGCGGGGTTGTTGGCGACGCCAGCGGCCTTATAATCCAAACCGACGTGCGGCGCTCAGCGTTTTTGCCTGCGGTAGTGGCAGAATGAGGCACGGCAAGTATTTTGCGTTCGGACTGATCCTGTGCGTGTTTCCGGCGGCGTTCGTCCACACGGCAGCGGCGCAAGACATACCGCGGCCAAAGAAGGACATACCCAAGCTGACGGCGGTCAAGCGAGCGACGCCGAAACAGCCGGTACCGCGGCAGGCCGTACCGAAGCCGGTCCTCGCAAAGAAAATACCCGCGCCGGAAGCGTTGGCTTTCGATCCGGTGTCGCAAACCACTTTCATCATCTACGACATTGGCACGCTGCGCATGATGGGGAAGTCGCCGGCGGATGCGACCTATGCGGTCGGCACCTTGCGCATGACGGGTCGGGCGGACGCAGCGATCTACCCCATCGGCACACTGTCGATGAGCGGCATGCGCGAACCCTAGTGTTCGCCGGAAAGGAGTCTTCATGAGTACCGCCTGCAGGCTTGTCGTCCTGATCTCGACGCTTGCCGCCACGCCGCTCGCGGGCGCAGCCGCACAATCGCTGGCGCCGGGCGAAGCGATGGTGCGCGGTTCGGCGCCGGTCACGTTCCGGGTGGCGGTGAAAGTCTCGAACCTGATGCCGGACGTGACGCACGTGCGCGTGCACTGCGTGCTGCAGCAAGGCGCCACTCCGATCGTTCACGGAGAGACTACCACACAGGTCTCCTCATCCGGCAATTTCGACGGCGTGGTCACAGTGCCGGTCAACATCCTCTATCCCAACCAGTCGGAAGCGAAGATCTCGCAGGTGACCAATTACAATTGCGCGCTGCATCTGGTGAACAACGCAAACCCGCCGCAGGTGTGGGCGCCGGATCGCACGAACGCGCCGGTCTGGGCGCAGCCGAAACCGGGCACCACGTTCGTGAAGAACATAGGCGGGAAGTTTCCGCCGAAGCGGTAGCGCGGCGCGCAGGCGGCAACTGCGCTCGTCGTGTTCGCCGCGCTCTGCTGTTCGACCTTGGCGGCTCTGCTGTCGCGCGGGAGGCGGACGTCAGAACGGAATCTCGTCGTCCATCTCGTCGCGCTTGCCGGCAGCCGCTGCCACGGCGGGCCGGCGCGTTGCGCCCTGGGCGCCAAAACCATTGTCGTCAGGAAGCTCGGCGTTGCCGTTGCGATCGCCGGCCCGGTCCAGCATGGTCAGCTGCGAATTGAAGTTCTGCAGGACCACCTCGGTGGTGTAGCGCTCGACATTGTCCTTGTCGGTCCACTTGCGGGTCTGCAACTGCCCTTCGAGATAGACCTTGGAGCCCTTCTTCAAATACTGTTCGGCGATCTTCGCGAGTCCCTCATTGAAGATCACGACGCGATGCCATTCGGTGCGTTCGCGACGCTCGCCGGTGGCCTTGTCGCGCCACGTCTCGGTCGTGGCGACCCGCAGGTTTGCGATCGGGCGGCCGTCCTGGGTCCGGCGGATTTCGGGATCCGCCCCCAGATTGCCGATGAGAATGACCTTGTTGACGCTGCCTGCCATGATCGTCGCTCCGCTGCAGAAGCCACCCTAGCCCTCGGCCCCGAACCAACAAGTTCAATTCGCGCTTACCCACAAGCCGATCCGGGAGCTGGGAATGTTCATGTTATGTTCTATCGATGTTGCGCTGGTTTCGCAAGGGAATTTTGGCATTTCAACAGGCGTCGCCGCCTGGGACTATCGCTTTCCGGCACGGGCAAGACGCCCCGGCCTGTGCAGCGGTGCGAGCCTAGGCATTGCGGCTTGAAAGCGCGCCACTTACAGACGGTGGACGAATTCTTTAATCGGCAAGGCCTGACGCACGTCTGCGTAACCGACCCATGGATCACGGCGGCGGGCAACCTGCTTGGCCGCGGTTGCTACGTTGACCGGATGCGCGTTGTCGAGCCTGGTGAGACCCTGCCATGAAACCGGCCAGGCCACATAACCGCCGGCGCGCGCACGCGAAGAATAAGGCGCAATGGCGGTCGCGCCGCGCTGATTGCGCAGGTAGTCAATGAAGATTTTGCCTCTCCGTTTGATCTTCGACATGTTGGCCACATAGCGATCCGGCGAATCCTCGGCCATGACGCGGGCCAACGCCTCCGCAAAATCGCGGTGCGTCTCCCAATCGTGCCTGCGCTCGAGCGGCACGACCACGTGAATCCCCTTCCCTCCTGTGACCATGGGAAACGATTCGAGCCCGAGCCGTTGCAGACGCTGCTTCAGGTCGCGGGCGGCGGCTTTCACCGCGGCGAAAGCAAGGTTTTCGTCCGGGTCAAGATCGAACACCATGCGGTCCGGCTGCTCGATGCGGTCGACACGCGCGCCCCAAATGTGCAACTCGAGCACGCTCATCTGAGCGGCGGCGACAAGGCCGCGCTCGTCTTCGATATAGAGGTATTCGTCGCTGCCGGATTTTTCTCTGATGCGGACCCGCTTGAATTCCTGCGGCCAGCCGGCGGTGGCGTGCTTCTGAAAAAAGCGCTCGCCCTCGCTGCCGTCGGGACAGCGCACCAGGGCAAGCGGACGGCCGACAATGTAGGGCAGCATGATCTCGGCCACGGCGAGGTAATAGTCGATGAGCTGCCGCTTGGTGATGCCGCGCTCCTCGAACAGCACGCGCTCGGGATGGGTGACGCGCACGCCGTCGATCTCGGTCTCGTTGTCGGCAAGCCTATCGGCCTGCACCGCGGCCTTGGCGGCGGACATGGGACGCTCGCGGATTACGGCGGCCGCCGGCTTGTCGGCGCGCAGCCCTTTGAAGCTGCCCTGGCGGATCAAGTTGTCGCGGGTCCAGCCGCGAAATTCGATCTCGGCCACCAGCACAGGTTCCACGAAACGCGCGTCGCGGGCGATCTCGGGCGGAATATCCTTCACGGGCGCCGTACGGCGCGCGTATTTCCTGAACGCCGCGGCCAGCTCGTCGAGCCGCGCACCGGAGTAGCCGGTGCCCACGCGGCCGCAATAACGCAGCCGGCCTCGGTCGCGCGCGGCGAGCAGGATCGATGAAAACGGACGGCCTGCCTTTTTTGACGGCCGCCAGCCGATGATGACGAACTCTTGCTCCATGCCGCACTTGATCTTGAGCCAGCTCGTGGTGCGGCCCGAGCGATAGGGATCGCCGGCGCGCTTGGAGACGATGCCTTCGAGGTTCAGCTCGCGGGCGTGCTTGAAGACCCTCTCGCCATTGCCCTGCACGTGATCGGAATAGATCAGCGGACCGCCTGGTGCGGTGGCGAGCAAGTTCTGCAGCAGACGTTTGCGTTCGCGCAGCGGCCGGGAGCGCAAATCCTTGCCGTCGAGGTATAAGAGATCGAAAGCATAATAGTTGAAGCCGCCGCGGCCGGCGGCCAGCGCATCCTGCAGCGCGCCAAAATCGGTCTGCCCGCGCTCGTCGGTGACGGCTATCTCGCCGTCGATGAGCGCCGACCTGCATTTCAGCCGCGCGAGCGCCGGCACGAGAGACGCGAATTTTTCCGTCCAGTCGAGGCCATTGCGGGTCCGAATGAGCACTTCGCCGTCCGCAACCGCCGCGAGCGCCCGATAACCGTCGTACTTGATCTCATGCAGCCATTGGCGGCCGGACGGCGCACTCTGCACCAGAGTGGCAAGCTGCGGTGCAATGAACGGCGGGAATCTTGCCGACGTCGCTTTCGATTGCTTTTTGGGGTGGGACGCGCCGACTGCTTCCGACTTTGCCAACGTGGCACGCAAGTTCTCTTTCCAGGGATTGTCACCATCCGACGCCCGCCTGCGTCGCGAGTGCCAAACCTTCCTGCCGGTGGCGATTTCCTCCATGGTACGGCCGCTCTTGACGCTGCGGGTTTCGCGTTGGAGCAGCGCCTCGCCGTCGGTTCGCGCGGCATCATCGCGCTCCTTGATCAGGAGCCAGTTGTCCCCGTGGTCCTTCTTGCGACGCTTGCGCAACCGCACGAGCATCCAGCCGCCGGAGAGGCGCTTGCCGCGGAGGCGGAACTTGAGCTTGCCCTCGGCGAGACTCTGGTCCACATCGCCGAGCGGCTCCCAGGTGCCCTCGTCCCACAGCATCACGGTGCCGCCGCCGTATTCGCCTTCGGGGATCGTGCCTTCGAACGACCCGTATTCGAGCGGGTGATCTTCGACCCGAACAGCGAGCCGCTTGTCGGCAGGATCGAGGCTCGGCCCCCTGGGGCAGGCCCAGCTCAACAGCACGCCGTCATGCTCCAGGCGGAAATCGTAGTGCAGTCGGCGCGCGTCGTGTTTCTGGATGAGGTAGCGGCGGCCGCGCTTGGACGGCCGGCGCTTGCCGACTGGCTCGGCGGTGCGGCTGAAGTCGCGTTTCGACCGGTATTCTCGGAGCCGGTCCTGCATCGGTTAGGCGGCTCTACGCCGCCCGCTGCGCGCCTTGCCATTGGAGCGCTTGCCCTTGCGTGCCGGAGCTTCGCTTGCGCCCACGCTGCGGCGCAGGGCGTCCATGAGGTTGATGACCTTGGCGGTCTGCGGCGGTTCTTCAATGGCGCGGACTTTCCGGTGCTGAGCCTTGGCCTCGATCAGCTCGCGCAACGCGTCTTCATAGGCGTCCTTGAACACCGTGGGGTCGAATTTCTTGCTCTTGCGCTCAATCAACTCCTCGGCGAGCTCCACCATGTCGCGGTCAGGCTTGATTCCGGGTACGTCCTTGAACGCAGTCTCCGGTTTCTTCAACTCATCGGCGTAGCGGAGCGTTTCCATTAGCAGGCCGTTGCCGCAGGCCTTGATACCTACAAGCGAGCTCTTGCCGCGGATCACGATCTGGCCAAGGCCGACCTTCTTCGAGTTGCGCAGCGCCTCGCGCAGCACGACATAAGCTTCGGCGTCGCTATCCTCCTGGGGCAGCACAAAATAAGGCCGGTCGAAATACATCTCATCAATCTCGTCCTCGTCGACGAATTGCACAAGGTCAATGGATTTCTTGGCTTCAAGTTTGACGCCCTCGATCTCCTCGTCCTCCAGCAGCACGTATTTGCCTTTGTCGATCTCGTAGCCCTTGACGATCTCCTCGTTTTTCACCGGCCCGATGCCGGGCACCACATTTTCGTAACGGATACGGGAGCCGCTCGGCTTATGGATCTGGTGGAAGGAGATTTTTGCGGCGGTCTTGGTGGCGGGGACGATCTCGACCGGAATGGAGACCAACGAAAGCCGGATCTGACCCGACCAGTACGCACGTGCTGCCATGACACTATTCCTACACTTCTGCGCGAACGTACCGGCGGCGTGGGAGGTTCCCGCATCCCGTCAAATTCAACCTCTCTTGACGGACTGTTGCGAGCCGCCGCGGCGCCTATGTTAAGCGGTCGTGGGGAAGGCGAATTTCCCACTGGCGCGCCCGGCCTGTTCTCTCTACGTTCACCCTTGTATCGCCGCGATACACCAGCGGCATGAGCCCAAGTCTTATGAATCGCAACTCCGACCGGAATTTGCAAGACCGCCGCGTCATCACCATTCGCGGCGCGCGCGAGCACAACCTGAAAAACATCGATGTTGAGATCCCGCGCGACAAGCTCGTGGTGTTCACCGGGCTGTCGGGTTCGGGAAAATCGTCGCTCGCGTTCGACACGATCTACGCGGAGGGCCAGCGCCGGTACGTGGAGTCGCTCTCGGCCTATGCGCGGCAATTCCTGGAAATGATGCAGAAGCCGGACGTCGACCAGATCGACGGATTGTCGCCGGCGATTTCAATCGAGCAGAAGACTACCTCGCGTAATCCGCGGTCGACGGTCGGTACAGTCACCGAAATCTACGACTACATGCGGTTGCTGTGGGCGCGCATCGGCGTGCCCTATTCGCCGGCCACCGGTCTGCCGATCGAAAGCCAGACGGTGTCGCAGATGGTGGACCGGGTGATGGCGCTGCCGGAAGGCACGCGGCTCTATCTGCTCGCGCCGGTCGTGCGCGGCCGCAAGGGCGAGTACCGCAAGGAGCTCGCCGAGTTCATGAAGAAGGGCTACCAGCGCGTCAAAGTGGATGGCAAGTTCTACGAGATCGGCGACGTGCCGGCGCTTGACAAGAAATTCAATCACGACATCGACGTGGTGGTGGATCGCATCGTGGTGCGGTCCGACATCGCCACGCGGCTTGCGGATTCCTTCGAACAGGCGCTGAAGCTGGCGGATGGACTGGCGGTGGTGGAGTTCGCCGATGCGCAATCTGCACCCTTACCGCCCCCTGAAAGGGAGAGGTCGGCCGCAAAGCGGTCGGGCGGAAGTCGAGGCCGGGAAGATGAACCCTCCCCGCCGCGGCACGCCGACCCCCCGCTTTCAGGGGAGGGTAGGAAAACGAAGCTGGCGGCGGCGGCAGCGTCGGACGCAAACCGAATCGTCTTCTCCGAAAAATTCGCTTGTCCGGTATCCGGGTTCACGATCCCGGAGATCGAGCCGCGGCTGTTCTCGTTCAACAACCCGTATGGCGCATGCCCGGCGTGCGGCGGCCTCGGCGTGGAACAAAAGATCGACCCCGACCTGGTGATCCCGGACAAGGAACGAAGCTTGCGCGGCGGCGCCATTGCACCGTGGGCGAAGTCGTCTTCACCCTACTATACGCAGACGTTGATCGCGCTCGGCAAGCACTACCGCTTCACCCTCGATACCAAGTGGAAGGATTTGCCGAAGAAGGTGCAGGAGGCAATCCTCTACGGCTCAGGCGAAGAAACGATCCGTTTCGAGTACGACGACGGGCTGCGGTCCTACGAGACGAGGAAAACCTTCGAGGGCGTCATCACCAATCTGGAGCGGCGGTTCCGCGAAACCGAGAGCGACTGGGCGCGCGAGGAGATCGCCAAATATTTCACCGACATTCCCTGCGCCGCCTGCAAGGGCTATCGGCTGAAACCTGAGGCGCTGTGCGTGAAGGTCGGCGGCAAGCACATAGGCGAAGTTGCGGAGCTTTCGGTGAAGCACGCGGAGGCCTGGTTCGCCGCGCTGCCGCCGCAGCTCAGCAAGAAGCAGAACGAGATCGCGGTGCGGGTGTTGAAGGAAATCCGCGAGCGGCTGAAGTTCCTGGTGGACGTCGGGCTCGAATACCTCACGCTGTCGCGCTCTTCCGGCACGCTGTCCGGCGGCGAGAGCCAACGCATTCGACTCGCCTCGCAGATCGGGTCGGGGTTGACCGGCGTGCTCTATGTGCTCGACGAGCCGTCGATCGGCCTGCATCAGCGTGACAACGCGCGGCTTCTGGAGACGCTCAAGCGGCTGCGCGATCTCGGCAATACAGTGATCGTGGTCGAACACGACGAGGAGGCCATCCGCGCCGCCGACTTCGTGCTCGACATTGGACCGGGCGCTGGCATCCACGGCGGCGAGATCGTGGCGCGCGGCACGGTAGCCGACCTGATCGCAGAGCCGAAGTCGCTCACCGGCAAATACCTGTCGGGTGAGCTCGTGATTCCGATACCGGAGCGGCGGCCGCGCAACCCGTTCCGAACACTCAAACTCGTCGGCGCGCGCGGCAACAACCTGAAAAATATCAGCGTCGAAATTCCCCTCGGGCTGTTCACCTGCGTGACCGGCGTCTCCGGCGGCGGCAAGTCCACACTCCTGGTGGACACGCTCTACAAGGCCATTGCGCGGAAGCTCAATGGCGCCTCGGAGGCCCCTGCCCCGCACGACCGGATCGAGGGTCTCGAGCATCTCGACAAGGTAATCGACATCGATCAGTCGCCGATCGGGCGCACGCCGCGCTCCAATCCGGCGACCTATACCGGCGCGTTCACGCCGATCCGCGAATGGTTCGCGGGCCTGCCGGAGGCAAAGGCGCGCGGCTACGAGCCGGGCCGGTTCTCATTCCACGTCAAGGGCGGACGCTGCGAGGCGTGCCAGGGCGACGGCGTGATCAAGATCGAGATGCACTTTTTGCCGGACGTGTACGTCACCTGCGACGTGTGCAAGGGCAAGCGGTATAACCGCGAGACGCTGGAGGTTTTGTTCAAGGGCAAGTCGATCGCCGACGTACTCGACATGACCGTGGATGAGGCGCTGGAATTCTTCAAGGCGGTGCCGCGGGTGCGCGACGTGCTGCAACTCCTGCAACGCGTGGGGCTCGGCTACATCCATGTGGGACAGCAGGCGACCACACTCTCGGGCGGCGAGGCGCAGCGGGTCAAGCTCGCCAAAGAATTGTCCAAGCGCGCAACCGGTCGCACTTTGTATATCCTCGACGAGCCCACCACGGGCCTGCATTTCCACGACGTGGCGAAGCTGTTGGACGTGCTGCACGAACTGGTGGAGGCCGGCAATACGGTGGTGGTGATCGAGCACAATCTGGAGGTGATCAAGACCGCGGACTGGATCATCGACCTCGGTCCCGAAGGCGGCGATGCCGGCGGCGAGATCGTCGCGGCTGGAACACCAGAGGACGTGGCGAAGGTGCGCGCGAGCTACACCGGGCGATTCCTCGCGCCGGTTCTGGCGCGGCGGGAGAACCGGCCGCGGAAGCGCGTGGAGGCGGCGGAGTGAACCGCGGCGGAGTTCCCGCGCGGAACAATGGGGCCGACGGAATGCGACCTCGTCTCCCCGCTTAGGGGAGCACCCACCGCATGCTCCGGTATACCGACCGCACACTGCGGTATTATTTGCCATGCGGCCGTTGTTTCGCATCGGGTGCGCGGGGTGGGCGATTCCGAAACTACACGCGGGGCAATTCCCGGCGGGTGGCAGCCATCTTGCGCGCTACGGTCGACGGTTCAACGCGGTCGAAATCAATTCATCGTTTTATCGGCCGCATCGGCGGGACAGCTACGCGCGCTGGGCCGCCTCGGTGCCGCACGATTTTCGCTTCGCGGTGAAGGCGCCACAGACGATTACCCACGAACGGCGCGCCGCGGATATCGGTGCTCTGGAAGCATTTCTCGCGCAGGCGAGCGGCCTTGCGGAAAAACTCGGGCCGCTACTGCTTCAATTTCCACCGAAGTTGTCTTTCGACGAGCAAACGGCGCAGACCTTGTGCGCCGCGCTGCGTGCTCGCTTCGACGGCCTAGTTGTGGTCGAGCCGCCTCATGCGAGCTGGTTTGCGCCGCGCGCTGACGCCTTGCTCCGCGAGTTCCACATCGGTCGAGCCGCGGCTGATCCCGCGGTTGCGCCGGCTGCGGCTGTACCGGGCGGTTGGAACGGCGTTGGTTACTTTCGGCTTCATGGCTCGCCGCACATCTATTATTCAGAATACGACGCCGGCGCGATTGAGCGGATCGCGCAGCGCATGATGGCCGCAGCGCAGAACGGCACCGAAGTTTGGTGCATCTTCAACAATACCGCAGCCGGCGCAGCAACCGTGAATGCGCTTTCACTGCAGGAGCGCATTGAGGTGCTGGCAAAAAGCGGCGGCTGACGCGGCAGCGGTCACTTCATGTGCGGCAGCCACACGGTTTCGGCCGCGTCGGTGTTGGGCACGCCGATATAGCAGAAAATCAGCGAGGCCTCCTCGGACTCGGAAGCGTTAGAAATGACGTGGATAGTGCCGGCCGGGATGTAGACGAAATCGCCGCCTTCCAGGATCACCTCGCGGCGATCGCTGCCGTCACTGCGCGCGTACCAGCACTTGATCTTGCCGTAGAGGATGTACCAGCACACGTCGTTCTTGGCGTGGTAGTGGGTCGGGTTCGGGCCCGCGCCCGGCACCAGGATGGTGCGGCCCATCGTGGCGTTGGCCACGTCACCGACGGTCTTGTCGGAGATGCCGAAGCCGATGCGCAGCGGCGGCTCGTAGGTTGTATCGGTGCCGATCTGCTTCTGGCGGACGACGATCAGCTTCTGCTTTTCCAGCGGGTGCATGCCGGTCTTTCCCTGTCTTGCGTGGGCGAGCTTGCCGCGCCATGGGCGCCCGAATCAACGGCCGGTCCATTGCGGCGTGCGCTTTTCGACGAAGGCGCGCACGCCGGCGCGAAAATCCTCGCTCCCGTAGCACGCGCGTACGAGATCGTCGCCATCCGGCAGATTGGCGAGTTGCAGCCGGCGCATGGCTTCCTTCGTCACGCGCATAGTGATAGGCGCGTTACCGACGAGACGCTCGCAGATTTCGCTGATGCGGCGGTCGAGCGCTTCGGGCTGCACCACCTCAAGCAGGAAACCGGCGGCGAGGGCCTCTTCGGCCGACAGGTTTTCGGCCAAGAGCAGCACGCGCTTGGCGCGCGAGAGGCCCAGCGCCGCCACCAGCCGCGCGTAGTTACCGACTGACAGGCAGTTGCCCAACGTTCGAGCGATAGGAACGCCGAGCTTCGAGCCGGGGGTGGCGATGCGGAGGTCGCAGCAGGCGGCGATGGCGAGGCCGCCGCCGACGGCAAAGCCTTCGATCACCGCAAGCGTCGGCATGGGGAGCGCTTCGAGCCCGCCCAGGATCTCTTCCATCTTGGCCTCGTAGGCGATGCCGTCCTCGGCCGACGCAAAATCCCGAAACTGTGCGATATCGGTCCCGGCGACAAAGGCTTTGCCGCCGGCGCCGCGCAGCACGACCACGCGCACGTTCGCGTCTTGACGCAGATCCGCGCAAGCCGTGGCCAGGCCCTCGTACATGGCCCACGTCATGGCGTTGCGTGCCTCTGGTCGGTCGAACAGAATGGTTGCGATCGCGCCCTGCCGCGTGAGAGCTACCTTACCGTCGCTCATCGGTTTGCCCCTCCTTCTTTTGCTGCTTGCCGCACTATACCGGCGATCGGTTGCGGGCAAGCAGCCGGCCCCCTTGGGGCTGCTTTCGCCGCCCGCGCAGCAGCAAGCGGGCTCCACCATCGCCGAGGTGCGACAGGTCATGCAGAGGCTGGCCACTGCAACTGAATTGTCGCCATAGCCAGGAGCCAAAGTCATCGACAGCGGCGGCAGAACGGTCGCGACGGCAAAAAAGAGGAGAGCGCGTGCTCTCCTCTCCTTCGTGCAAGACTGGCAGATTCAGCCGACGGCGCCCTTGACGCACTTGTTAGTATGGCTCTTTGCTGCAGTGCCCTTGAGCTTCTGCGCTTTGGCCTCGGCCGCACACTTGGCCCTGGCGTCTTTCGTGCACTTGGCAATGAAGCTCTTCAATGCGGCGCCACGCAGGTTCTTGTCGGCGGCGTCGGATTTGCAGGTCGCATTCGCGCCCGTGGCCACGAGCGCGAGAGCCGCGGCCAGTAGGATCTTCCTCACAGTCACTACCTCCTTGGGTTAACCAGGTGCAGGGCAGGATCGCCGCGCGTCTTCAAGCCAAGCAGCGGCCGAGTGCGCGTCGACTCATTGCACCTTCGGCAGCGGTTGTGAGCAAAAATGCTGAATGCTTGCTGAACATGACGGACCCGATGTCGCCTTCATTTGGCACGATTTCCGCCCTGGTCGCCGTCTGCCGATGCGCGCCCGGAGTTCTGCTGCAACGATTTGTCCACGTATTTGAGCCATATTTGTGCGGACGGTTGCGGAGCTCGGGCAAGGGGGCTGAAACAAACGGCCGATACAAGTCGGGGCGTGTGCATCTCTTGGGGGTGTGCCATGCGGCTTTTCAAATGGCGTCCGCCGGTGCGCATCGATGTGCGGCGGGCGGCTTTCACCTTAAGCGGCGTCACCGGCGCGCTCGCGGTGGCGGCTATCTTCGTGACCCGCGAACCCGCCGACAAAGATCCGAGAATTGGGTTCGGCTGGGAATGGCGGACGGGCACGATCGTGACGGTGCCGATGATCGGAGATGAATGCCGGCGCAGTCTGTTCGACAATGACACCGGCGCGATCTGGCCCACCAGTGCGGTCTCCTGCGCCGAGGCGTTCGGGCTCGCCGAGAAGAGCGCACGGGCGATCGCCGAAGTCAGCCATGTGATGTTGATCAGCCAAAATTTCCGCCGCTAACCAAGCGAGGGCATGCGGGTGGGCGGCTTGCCCGCGGCAAAGCGCGGTCGGCCTAAGTCCGCGGTTCGCCGCGGCCTGGCGGATCGGGCGCGCACGAGATCGAGCAGCACGACGATGAGGCCGACCGCGAGCACCTGCCAGCCGGGCGCAATCATATCATAGTCGATATCGAGCGAAGTCTGCAGCACGCGCCACGGCGATACGTTATAAACAATTCCAAGTCCGATCGCTTCGCAAATAAAGGTCAACATGGACATTCCGACGACAAGCGCGAGCAGCGTCCAAGTCGGCGGCTCGTCGCGGCTCCTGCGCAGCGCAACCAACACCCGATAGCCGATCATCAAGCCGAACAGGCCGGCGGCGAACGTCGGCACCGACACGTCGGCCTTGTTTTGCTGGAAGAAATGGATCAACGCCAGTCCGGCGATCACGTAAATGGCCTGGTGCAACCGCTGCCAGCGCTTGACGCCGAGACGGCGCACCATGGCGTCGGTCGAAGTTGCAGCGAGCGCGGTCAGCCCGAGCAGGGCGACAAAACCAATCGTCAGATAAACGCGGAAGATGATTTCTGTGGCCACGCGCTTCAGATCGAAGGTCAAATCGGCGACGAACAGCAGAATATGAGCAGCGGCATAAACGAAGGCGCCGACGCCGATCATGCGACGGACGTCCACCAAAAGATGGAAGCGGGCGATGCGGCGCAGCGGCGTGATCGAAAGCGCGACCAGCAGAAATATGATGGCCCAAAAGCCGGTGCGGTGGATCAGGTTGTCGAGCGGTCGTGCGCCGTGGGCTATTGCTTCAAAGTCGTAGATCGCCTTTGCCGCCGGCGCGATCAGCAAAGCCAGCGCGGCGATGCGCAACGGCGAGAGGCGGTTGGCAGTGTCGCGCCAGACTTTCAACGGATGTCGCATGAGGGCCCTCACGTAGCATGACGGCCGGCGTGCCGCCAATGAAATGCCGCCTCCGAGCGGTCAATTGCGCGCGAGCGCAGGCGGGTGCAGAAAATCGGCGGTGCGGGCGGTGGTCCTTTGTTTCCTGATCCTCTCAGCATCCGAGTTTTTCAGCCAGATCGTCCAGATCGCTGGCCGCGACATCGACCGCGACGGCGGGCGCAGTCTCGCCGCGACCCGGTCCGTGCTCATTGGGCCGCGCAACGTGGGCTGTGCGCAAGCCGTATTTCGCCGCATGTGCGAGATCACTGGAGTGAGCGGCTACCATCATGCATTCGCCGGGCGGGAGGTCGAACGCCTCGCAGGCGGCGAGATAGACGCGTGGTTTTGGCTTGAAATCGCCGGCCAGCTCCGCGCCGAGGATTGCGTCCCAGCGAAAATCGTTGTGGCGGGCAAGCGCCACCATGAGCGAAATATTGCCGTTGGACACCGGAGCAAGCAGAAATTTGCGACGCAGCCGCGCCAGACCGCGCGGGCAATCCGGCCAGGCGTCAAGGCGGTGCCAAGCGAAATTGAGGCGATCGACGGTTTCGGCGGACAGGTCGGCGATATTAAAGCGCGGCAGAATTTTTTCGAGGTTAAGGCGATGCAGCACATCGAGCTTGCAGAACGCCTGTCGTCCCGAGCGGACTTCCTCCATGGCGGGCTGGTACTCGGCGCGCCAGGCGTCGGCAAAGGCGAGCCAATCGAGGCGATGACCGAGGGGC
>FWPU01006751.1_pt1 | contig 15601 bp, 10 predicted proteins | sample 2228361 | NCBI WGS metagenome assembly FWPU01 (sample SAMEA103939777, study PRJEB20133) | metagenome
CGGCTTATCCGGGGTCACTTCGACCGGACCGTTGAGCGTCAGGCAGGCCCCCATCCAACCGTCATCCCGCACATGAAAGGGCGTGGGATGGCCGGGATTGAGGGGATGATCGAAGAGGGAGACGCCGGCCGGTTCGCCCACTCCGATCGGACCACTGTAATCCACCCACCGTGCCGGTTTTCGGAAGATCGCCGCCTCATTGCGACGGCCTTCACTGTCGAGGATGCGTCCCCCGCCGTCGCGTACCCCGATCGTTTTAGCCATTCGGACGGCCACCAAGCCGAACGGGGTGGCGTTGAAGCTGACAGGTGCGTCGCCGGGACACCGGAATTCGCTATCCCACAGGACCAGATAGTACGGCGGGGCCGATGCGTCGCGAAGCCAAGCCGCGCTCGCACTCGGGACGGCGGCACGCACCGCCACGCGGCGGAGTTCCCGCAGCAGCGGAGACCCGTCGGAGGACAGCCATTCCAGGTCGGCCAAGAGCCACGCCTCGGCAAGGGAATCGCCCGTGTCGCCGATGGCGTCCTCGTAGCGCAAGATATTGCGGCATCGGATTCGCGGCCCCGGCCCGTCTTTCCAGAAGTCTTCGCCCGCCAGGTTTTGATGCGACATCCAAACGGAGTTGTGGTGGCTGTGCGTCACGGGGTCGTGGGGGTGTCCCATCCGAGTCAAGGACCATCCGCCGGGCCCGACCAGCGGAAACAGAAACGGACGTTGCAATTGGGGACCGAAATGGAAGCGGGTCAATTCCCGGCCGTCCGCCAAGACGAACGCCGCCTGATCGTAGGGGAGAGGAAGGACTTGGAGGAGAGGTGCCGGGCGTGCGTCCGGCAAGGCGTCGTCGGGGACGGCCCGCCCTTCCGCCCGGCAGTGCCGTGACATCCCCGCGAATAACAAGCTGATGCAGACCGTTGCACCCAAAGCTGCATGCCGCACCCGATTCGGAAGAAATCCTTTGATTTCAAAGATTTGCACGGCAGTGTTGCTCCTTAAGTTTGTCGCCGGCAAAGCGTCGCTTGCCGAGGCGAGAGTCCCGACATCCCCGTATTCCGCCGAGGCGAAGGGCCGGGGCGAGCGTGCACGCGAGGCGCGGCCTGCGTCCGGCGGCGGTACGATCAGGATAGAAGCGGCGTTCCCAAAATGCAAACGGTGCGGATAATAAGGGTATTTCCCTGCGTGAGGATCATCATGCCCGAGTTGCGCAAAGATCCCGTCGTCGATCGCTGGGTGATCATCGCGGATAACCGGGGCCGCCGCCCGCAAGACTTCGAAATCTCCCCGCGGCGATCGGCCGGCCGTTTGTGTCCGTTCTGTGAGGGGAACGAGAACGAGACCCCCGGTGAGGTCCTTTGTGTTCGGGAACCGCATTCATCACCGAACGGGCCGGGTTGGAAAATCCGTGTGGTGCCCAACAAATTTCCCGCCGTTGGGGAGGCCGAATGCGGTGCAATCACGGACCACGACGACGGACTTTACCAAGCCGGGCCGGGGCGGGGCATCCACGAGGTCATCGTCGAATCTCCGCGGCACGTCTTCAGCCTGACGCAACTGACCGGTGAGGAAATCATCCTGGTACTGCAAACGTATCGCCGGCGTTTTCAGGCCTTGGAGTCTCATCCCGGGCTGTCGTCGGTCATGCTGTTCAAGAATATGGGAGCGGCGGCGGGGGCCTCCTTGGAGCACGTGCACAGCCAGCTCATCGCCCTGCCCATGATTCCCACCCTGCAAGCGGCCGAATTGCAGGGAGCGAAGGCGCGGTTCGACGCATCCGGACGATGCGTCTTTTGCCGGATGCTGCGCTCGGAAGGCGGCTCGCCCCGCAGTGTCTTGGTTTCCGACCGCTTCACAGCCTTTTGCCCGTTCGCGTCCCGATTCGGTTACGAGACTTGGATCCTGCCGAACCGGCATGCCTCGCACTTTTCGGAGATTACGGACGATGAAATCCGCGACCTGGCCGAGGTGCTGCGTAAGGTCTTGAAGGCGGTGGAGACGGCCGTCCGCCCGCCCGCCTACAACCTGGTGTTTCACACGGCACCCTTGGGCGAACCGCCCTTGGCGCATTACCACTGGCACATCGAGGCCTTGCCGGCGTTTGCGCGAGCGGCGGGGTTCGAATGGGGAAGCGGGTTCCACATCAATCCGGTTTATCCGGAACAAGCGGCCCAGGAGCTGAGGCAAACCCTTGCAAGGCCTATGGAATTTGAAGGTGAAGCGATTAGGCAAACTGAAGTGACTAGCGAGAGATTGCCGATGCCATAACAAGAGAGGTTGCTTGCGGCAGGTGCCGCTCGCAAGGTACCACCCTGACCCCTAGCCCCGTGTGAAGCAACTGCGATGACACCGACGGCCCACCTCGTTTTGCTCTTGCACAATCACCAACCCATCGGCAACTTCGACCACGTTTTCCGTCAGGCTTACGAGGACAGCTACCGTCCCTTTCTGGAAGTCTTTGCTCGTTATCCGGGCATCAAGATTTCCCTCCACACAAGCGGACCCCTGATGGAGTGGCTGGAACAGAACCAACCCGGCTACCTCGACTGGGTACGTTCCTTGGTTCGGGAGGGCCGGATCGAGATCATCGGCGGTCCATTTTACGAACCGATTCTGGCGATGATCCCCTCCGCGGATCGCATCGGTCAGATTCGCCGCTATACCAAGTGGCTTCGCGATCGCTTGGGGGCCGAGGTTCGCGGCATGTGGTTTCCCGAACGCGTGTGGGAACAATCGTTTACGCGAGACGTGGCGGACGCGGGAATCGAGTATGCCGTGCTGGACGACTACCACTTCAAAGCCGCCGGACTCCGTGACGAGGAGCTGGACGGTTACTATTTGACCGAGGACGAAGGTCGTTTGATGGCGGTCTTTCCCGGCAGCGAACGCCTTCGCTACACGATCCCCTTCGCCGACCCGCAAGCTACCATCGATCACGTCCGCGCTTTGGCGGAGCGACGGCCCGGCGCCGTGGTCGTTTTCGGCGACGACGGGGAAAAGTTCGGCACCTGGCCCGAGACCAAGAAACACGTCTATCATGACCGCTGGCTCGAGCGGTTTTTCGACGCCTTGTCGGCCAACGCCGACTGGCTCCGCGTGTCCACCTTGGGCGAGGTTTACGACCAGGTCTCTCCCCGGGGCAAGGTCTATCTGCCGGATTGCAGCTACCGCGAAATGACGGAGTGGGCGTTGCCCGTTCCTCGCCAATTGGAGCTGGAATCCGTGCGCCGCGAGATGGAGCACGATCCGCGGTGGCAGCGCATCCGGCCCTTTCTGCGGGGCGGATTTTGGCGGAACTTCCGGGTCAAGTACCGGGAGGCCGACGAAATGTACGCCCGCATGATGAACGTCAGCCGCCGCCTCCAATCGGCCCTGCAAACGGATTCCGCCAATCCCGCTCTTCGCGAGGCGCAGCTCCACCTATACCGCGGCCAGTGCAATTGCCCCTATTGGCATGGAGCTTTCGGCGGCATTTACTTGCCGCACCTCCGCAATGCGATCTACCACCACCTGATCGCCGCCGACACGATTCTGGAGCAATGGTCCCGCCAAAGCGAGGTCTGGGTCGATGCCCGGGCGGAGGATTACAACTTCGACGGTAAGCCGGAAATCCGATTGGCCAACGATCAGTTCGCGGCGTTCCTGGCCCCGCACGAGGGCGGCATGATGTACGAGCTGGACGTCCGTGAAATCCGGCTGAACCTGGGAGCCGGCATCATGCGTCGGCCCGAAGCCTATCATCAAAAGGTTCTTCAAGGCGAGCATCGCGGCGACGGGGGCTGCGCCAGCATTCATGATCGGGTCGTTTTCAAGCAGGCGCATCTCGACCGGCACGTGCGCTACGATCGCTACCCGCGGAAGAGCTTGGTCGATCTGTTCTTCAATCCGGATACAACGCCGGAGGCGGTGGAATCGGGCGAAGCGGTCCTCATCAGCGATTTTCACTCGGCGCCGTACGAGGCGGCCATCCACGTCAATCCCGATCGCGTGCGCGTGATGATGTCGCGACAAGGGACGGTGGCCGGGCAATCCATTCGGCTGACCAAGGCCGTCCTCCTCAGCGAAGGCAGTTCCGTTTTGGAGATCGCGTATCGGCTGGAGAATCTGCCTCCCCATTTCGCCTGCCAATTCGCCGTGGAGTTCAATTTTGCGGGTTTGCCCGGCGGGGCCGAGGATCGCTATTTCGTGGACCCGTTCGGAAAGAGGCTGGGGCACCTCGGTACGCGCGTGCACTTGTCCGAAACCGCCGGCTTGGGCCTGATCGACGGATGGCAAGGAATCGACCTGCGCCTCCTGATCTCCGTTCCCGGCGGCATACGCGCCTTTCCCGTGGAGACGGTCAGCCAGTCGGAGGGCGGCTTCGAGCTGGTGCATCAGTCGGTCGCCGTACAACCGTACTGGCTTGTTCGCCCGGACGAGAACGGCCAATGGGCGGTGACGATGCGTTTGGTGGCCGATACCGCCGCGGCGCGCGAACGCCGCCTCGCTTCTCGGGAACTCGTCCACGCATGAGAGGCGTGCCGGTCGCGCGGATCCGGTAGGGGGAGCCGTTTCCTGCGACGCGGCCGGTGGGGCCGGCGGGCGCCTTCCGCCTGCTCACGCCGGCGGCGCGCGCCGATCCGCCGGCTTGCACGCGCGAACTCCGGTACTTGCGTGCCAGGCCCGTTGTCCGTACCTTGCGATTAGGGCGGCGGGCTTCGCGCCGGCTTCGATCGAGAGTGCCGGCTGGGCAGTCACGGATATCCTCTCATGAAATCGCACACCGAATACCTCACGTTCAACGTTCCCCAGCGGATGGACTTCATCAACATTACGCGGCAAGTCCAAGCCGCCGTGGAGAAGAGCGGCATCCGCGAGGGACTCTGCCTCGTCAACGCCATGCACATCACGGCCAGCGTTTTCATCAACGACGATGAGCCGGGACTGCACCAAGACTACAAGCGCTGGCTGGAAAAACTCGCCCCCTTCGACCCCTCGCCGCAGGCCTACCAACACAACCGCACGGGCGAGGATAACGGCGACGCGCACCACAAGCGGCAGATCATGGGGCGCGAGGTGGTCGTGGCGGTCACCAACGGGCGACTCGATTTTGGGCCGTGGGAGCAGATCTTCTACGGCGAATTCGACGGGAGGCGCCCCAAGCGGGTGCTGATCAAAATCATCGGCGAATGAACCTGTTCCCGGTCGTTGTCGCAGCACGCCTTCCGATCGCAAGCCCGCCGCCATGAGCGAATCAACCTCCACGTTCACCACCCAGGACGGTACGACCCTGTTTTCCCGCCGCTGGGAGCCGTCAGGCCCCATTCGCGGCGAGATCGTGGGGTTGCACGGGCTTTTGGAGCATTGCGGGCGATACGCCGACTTGGCCGCTCGGCTCAACGCCGCGGGATACGCTTTGCAGATGATCGACCACCGCGGCCACGGTCGCTCCGAAGGTTCCCGGCTGTACATCGAACGGATCGAGACGTTGGTGGAAGATTTCGACGGCGTCCTCCATCAGTGGCAAGAACGTCACGGTCGGGCCCCGGACTTCCTCTTCGGCCATAGCATGGGGGCCGGGGTGCTGATCCTTCACGCGGTAGCGCGCCGGCCGCAGGTTCAGGGTGCCGTTTTGAGCGGTCCCCCCATCCGCATCGCGGCGCGGGTCCTGCCTCCGCTCCGCTTCGTGGCTTTCCTGCTCAGTCACCTGTGGCCCGGCTTTCGCCTGGCGCGGCTGCGAACGGCGGAACGGCTGGGCGCCCATGCCGTGTCGCGCAATCCCGATGTGATTCAGGCCCTTCGTGATGATCCGCTGGTCTACCGCGGACGCTTTCCCGTGCGCACGGCGGTGGAAATCCTGGGTTTGCCGGCCAAGTTGGAGCAAGCGGCTGCCAAGTTCGACTTGCCCTATCTCTTTCTCCAGGGCGGGGCTGATAAGCTCTCCGCCGCCTCCGGAGCACGGGACTTTCACGAACGATCCCCCTCGCCCGACAAGACGCTACGCATCTATCCCGGCCTGTACCACGAGGTCCTCAGTGAGCCGGAAAGAGATGCGGTCTTGGCGGACTTGCTCCGGTGGCTGGACGCACGCAGCACCCCGCACGCCGCGTAGATTTTTCCGTGGCTTTTCGCTTCACCATGGTATAATAGGGGCGCCTGAGAATCCGGCCTCATCGGCACCGAGCGGCGAAAGGCGGAGGGGAGATGCGTCTCCCCGATGACATAGCCTATTGCGACCGTTTTTTCTTCTCTTGCCTATGGGAGGGGTGCCATGACGGATTTGCGCGAACCGAAGGTCTCGGCCCAGGCTGAGCGCGAAATGCGACGCTGGGACGTGGCCCAACGAGTGGCGGAGCATCTGCTTCGCGTCGATCGGCCGCATTCGCCCGCGCCCGGCTTCAAGGAACACGTGGTCATTTCTCGGGAGGCGGGCTGCGGAGCGGAGGAGGTGGCCCTGCTGGTCGGTCAGCGACTGGGGTTTCCCGTCATCGACAAGGACGTTCTCAAGCTCATCGCCGAACGTTATTGCGTGGAACACTCCCTGCTCGAGGCCGTCGATGAAACCCGCGGAAACTGGATCCGCGACATGCTAGGGACGTGGTTGGACGCCCACCTCATTCCAGCCGACAAGTTCTTGGTCTGCTTGGAACGGGTCATCACGGCGGCGGCCAAGCGCGAACATGCGGTCTTCGTGGGACGGGGTATCAACTTCATCCTTCCGGCCGAGAAAAGCCTTTCCGTCCGCCTGGTCGCTTCCGAACGCTTTCGCATTGCTAGGGTCCGCCGCGATCATCAGGTGAGCGAATCCGAGGCGCGACGGTTGATTCGAGAGTGGGAGGAGGGACGCCGGGAATTCGTGGCCCGCTTCTTCCACCGTGACGTGGCCGACCCCCATTGCTACGACTTGGTGCTGAACGTGGAGCGATGGGGCAACGAGGCGTCCGCCGATCTGATTGCCGACGCCTTTCGCCGACGGTTCGGCGAGCAAGCGGTTTCCGAAGCGGCGGAAGAAAATGGACCGGCTGAATTGCCCGGGCCGCGTCCTGCGGCAGGCCTCAGCCGGGATGTTCGCCCGACAGCTTAGCCCGAATCTTTTCGAGGTCGAACACGCAGCCGGCCCACGGACCGCCGCTGCATTGCTGGAGGATCGCCCAGAGCCGGGTATCATCGGGCAAGAGGGGGTCCGGGCGCAGGTCGGGGTGCGGCGGCCGCGCGGCCAGTTTCGCCGCGGCCGTTTCCGGCGACCAAGCCTCGTCGGCGTCGCCCACCACATCGACGGAGCCTTCCAAGCGTCGCGTATCGATCCGGATTCGAATCCGGTCGCCGTCTCGGAGCTTTCCCACCGGCCCGCCGGCCAAAGCCTCCGGGGCGATCAACCCGATGCAGGCTCCCGTGCTCACGCCGGAAAAACGCGCATCGGTCAGGATCGCGCATTCACGTCCCCAGGAGAGGTATCGCAGAGCGGAGGTGAGTTGATAAGTCTCTTCCATGCCGGAGCCGAGCGGCCCCCGCCCGATCAGCACGACGATGTCTCCTGGCCGGACGGGGCGATCCCCTTGTCCTTTCACGGCGGCCACCGCCTCCGGCTCGCTGGTGAAGACGCGCGCGGGGCCTACTTTGTGGTACACGCCTTGTTCGTCCAACAAGCCGGGGTCGATGGCCGTGCTCTTCACCACCGAGCCCTCCGGCGCCAGGTTGCCCCGCGGAAAACAAGTCGTGGAGGTGATGCCCGCCGCACGGGCCGCATCGGGGGAGAGAATGACATCCTCGGGTCGGACGCCCGTCTCCCGCGCCAGGCGTTCCCGCAAGCGAGCGCGGCGCGGCGAGTTTGCCCACCATTCCAGATTCTCCCCCAGCGTACGCCCCGTCACGGTCATGGCGTGGGTCCGCAATAACCCCAGGTCCCGGAGGTGTAGCATGACCTCGGGCACGCCTCCCGCCAGATAGACAAACAGCGTGGGATGGTTGTTGGGACCGTTGGGAAGGACATCCACCAGCCGGGGCACCCGGCGATTGACCTGTTCCCAGTCGTCGAGAGCGGGGCGGCGGAGACCCGCGGCGAAAGCCACGGCGGGCAAGTGCAGGATCAGATTCGTCGAGCCGCCGAAGGCCGCATGAACGACCATGGCGTTGTGCAGGGCGTCCTCGGTCAGGATATCCCGGACCGTCATCCCACGCTCGGTGATCAACATCACGGCGCGGGCGGTCCGCCGCGCCAATTCCCGCCAAATGCTCTGGCCGGACGGCGCCAGTGCGGCGTGCGGGAGCGTCAAACCGAGGGCCTCCGCCACCACCTGCGAAGTGGCGGCCGTGCCCAAGAATTGACAGCCTCCTCCCGGTGAGGCGCACGCGTGGCAAGCCGCCGATCGGGCTGCGTCCAGGGTGATTTCTTGCCTCGCGTATCGGGCGCCCAGCGACTGGACGTAAGCCGTGTTCTCCGGTCCGGTCGTGGGAAGCATCACTCCGCCCGGCATGATCGCGCAGGCGTGGTGCGGCAGTCCTGCCAGGGCCATCATCATGGCGGGCAAGCCCTTGTCGCACGAGGCGATACCGAGCACGCCCTTGGCCCTGGGAATGGAACGCGCCAGGCGACGAAAGATCACGGCCGCGTCGTTGCGGTAGGGGAGGCTATCGAACATGCCGGGCGTGCCCTGGGTCCGGCCGTCGCAGGGATCCGAGCAGTATCCGGCGTGGGGGATCGCGCCGGCGCGGGAGAACTCCTCGGCGGCCTCGCGGACCGCGGCGTCCAGCTCGAAATGGCCGGTGTGATATCCTAAGGCGACGGGCCGACCCGAAGACTCCCTTAACCCGCCCATCGTGCTCAGGATCACGTACGCCGGGGCGTCGGTCCGCGCAGGGTCCCAGCCCATGCCCGCGTCTTGACTCATCCCGAAAACATGGCCGCTCGGTTCGTAGCGCAGCAGCTCGTCGCTCAAAGGGAGCGTGCCCTCGGGACCCGGACCTTGCAGGACCAAATCGTCTGGTACGGCATCGCCCTCATGCAGCAGGGAGCGAGATCGGGCATCGAAATCGGCATGGGAATCGGACATGGAGCTAGGCACCCGAAATCGAGGAACGCGCGAAGCGGGCGTGAGACCTCCGCCTCGTTCCGACGGAACCTTACGACGCGAAAACTATGGCTACGCGAACCGGTGGATGGATGTACCGCCGCGGGCCATCAGTCCCAACGGAGGACGGCGCCGGTATCGGCGCTCGTGGCCATCCGCGTGTATTTGGCGAGATAGCCCTTGGTGAATCGGGGCGGCGGGGCCTTCCATTCCTTGAGCCGTGCGGCCAGCTCCTCTTCGCTGAGGAGTACGTTGAGCGTTCGCTTGGGAATGTCGATCTCGATCATGTCGCCGGGGTGAAGGAGGGCGATCGGACCGCCCGCGGCGGCCTCCGGGCTGACGTGGCCGATGCACGCCCCCGCCGTGCCGCCCGAGAACCGTCCGTCGGTGATCAACGCCACCTTATCGTCCAACTTCATGCCTTTGATGGCCGTGGTGGGAGCAAGCATTTCCTGCATGCCGGGCCCGCCTTTGGGGCCTTCGTAGCGAATCACCACCACGTCCCCCGCCTTGACCTTGCCGTTCACGATCCCCTGATACGCATCGGTTTCCGACTCGAAGATGACGGCCGGGCCCGTGTGGCGGAGCATCTGCGGCAGTACCCCGGCCGTCTTCACGACGGCGCCGCGTGGGGCCAGATTGCCGTACAGAATGGCCAGCCCACCCTCCGAACTGTAGGCGTTCTCGACTTCACGGACGCAATCGTAGGGATCGAAGCCCAACTCGTACACTCTTTCGCCGAACGTACGCTCCACGCTCATGCCGCGGACGTTGCGTTCCCCGCGAGCCGTGACGGCGGCCATCGTCAAGGCCTCTTGCGCCGCCGTCGCGCGGCGAATGTCGTACTCGGCGATATTCTCGCCCAGCGTCTTGCCGGTTACCGTGGGGCAATCGAGGTTCAGCAAACCGGGCCGTCCTCGTTCCAAGGCTCCCAGAATGGTGTGGATGCCGCCGGAGTTGTGGACGTCCTCTACGTGGTAGTGACTGCTGGGGGCCACGCGGCAGATGTTCGGCGTGCGGCGGCTCAGCTCGTCGATGCGATGGATGTCGTATTCGATGCCGGCCTCGCGGGCAATGGCCAGCATGTGCAAGACCGTGTTCGTGCTCCCGCCCATCGCCATGTCCAGGATCATGGCGTTGTCCACGGACTGCGTGGTGACGATTTCCCGCGGCAGCAGCCCGCGGCCGGGGCCGTGCTTCTCGAACTCCAAGACCATTTGCACGATCCGCTCGGCGGCGCGGCGGAACAGGCGCCGTCGCTCGGCGCTGGTGGCCACCAGCGTGCCGTTGCCGGGCAAGGCCATTCCCAAGGCCTCGCACAGGCAGTTCATGCTGTTGGCGGTAAACATGCCCGAGCACGAACCGCAGGTGGGACAGCCGGCCTTTTCCAATTCCAGCAATTCCTCTTCGCTGATTTTTCCGTCCTGCCGGGCCGCCGCGCCCACGAAGACGTCGATCAGATCGACCTTGCGTCCGTCGGGAAGGCGTCCCGCCTCCATGGGGCCGCCGCTGACGAAGATCGTGGGAATGTTGCAACGCATGGCGCCCATCAACATGCCGGGCACGATCTTGTCGCAATTCGGGATGCAGATCATGCCGTCGAAGCAGTGGGCCTCGAGCATGGTCTCCACGCAATCCGCGATCAATTCCCGGCTGGGAAGCGAGTACTTCATGCCGGCGTGCCCCATCGCAATGCCGTCGTCCACACCGATGGTGTTGAAGACGAAGGGCACCCCGCCCGCCGCGCGAACGCATTCCTTGACGAACTGCCCGACCTCGTTCAAATGAACATGTCCGGGGATGATGTCCACGTAGCTGTTGCAGACGGCGATGAAAGGCTTGCGAAAATCGTCGTCCTGCACGCCGGTGGCACGGAGAAGGCTGCGATGCGGCGCACGGGCCGCCCCCAGTTTGACTTGATCGGAACGCATGGCGAAAGTCCTGTTTTTGAAGACACGCGAGATCGGGCCGGCGAGGTCCGCAACGGCGGGAACCGGCCTTCCTCGAAAACGCCCCCACGAGCGTCCGCGACGCGCCGTTGAGAACGGCCGTAACAACAAGCCTTTTATTGTAGAATCCCTCGTTCCCAGCGGCCAGAACCGGTTGGACGGCCGAGACCCGGTCGCGCCGATCCTGCCCCGCGTCCGATATCCCGCTTGCACGCGAACGAAGCGGAGCCGGACTTCGCTGCGGTGGGGATTCGAGCCGGGTACGGCTCGACGGCCGGGGGGATATCCTCCTGCGCAGGCTTCGGGCAGAATATCCTTCCGGTACATCCCGCAAAATCGTGGAATCGGCACGAGCGAATCGGTATCGGCGCACGAGAAGAAAAACGGAGGTCCGCGTGAAAGAACGTTTGTTTCCCTGTTTGCAGCGAGCGGTTTCGGAAATCGGCCTGGGAACCTGGCAATTGGGCGGCACGGAGTGGGGCGACGTCCCCGAACAAGAAGCCCTGGATACCCTTGCCGCGGCCGCCGATGCCGGCATCACCTTCCTCGACACGGCCGATATCTACGGCTTGGGACGCAGCGAAACCCTGATCGGCCGGTTCCTCCGGGGCAGGTCCGATCGCGACCGCTTTTTCGTGGCCACCAAGTTGGGGCGTCACCCCGAGCCGGGCTGGCCCGCCAATTTCACCCGCGACGTCGTCCGCCGGCATACCGAGGACTCGCTCCGCCGGCTGGGCGTGGACGCCTTGGATTTGACGCAGACGCACAGCCTGCCGTTGGAGGCCATGCGCGATACGCCGATGTTCGACGCCCTCCGCGAACTGCGCGAGGAAGGCAAGATCAAGGCCTTCGGCGCCAGCGTGGAAAGCGTGGAGGAGGCACGCTTCTGCCTCGGCGTGGAAGGCATGGCGTCGCTGCAAATCATCTTCAATATCTTCCGCCAGAAGCCCATCGACGAGCTTTTCGACGAAGCCAAGGCGAAGGGGGTGGCGATCATCGTTCGGCTGCCGTTGGCCAGCGGATTGTTGGCGGGCAAGTTCACCCGCGACACCCGATTCGCCCCGACCGACCACCGCCATTTCAATCGCGACGGCGAGAAATTCAACGTGGGCGAAACTTTCGCCGGATTGCCGTTCGAGAAGGGCTTGGAGCTGGTGGAGCGCATGCGGCCGTGGTTTCCTGAAGGCATGAGCTTGGCTCAGGCGGCCTTGCGATGGTGTCTGGACTTTTCCGCGGTGACGACGGTCATTCCCGGGGCGCGCAGACCGGATCAGGCTCGGTCCAACGCCGCCGCGAGCGATCTACCGCCGCTCCCCGGCGAATTGCACAACCGCTTGGGGCGGTTTTACGAACGCGAGGCGGCCCGCCATATTCGCGGCAAATACTGACGGCTTGCGGTCCGGCGGGCGACGGCCTGCCGAACCCGCATCCGGCCGCGGCGTGATGCGGCGGCGCTTGCCGGCTGGAAAACGAACCCGTTGCCGGCATGGGCCGACGGCTTGTCGCCACGAACCTTCCGCGCGTAGTGACAACCCACGCGGCGTTTGTTACGATGTTTGCTTGCCGTGGAGGCAAGGCGAGCGCAACCGCGACGACCCACCGTCGGATGCGGTCGGCGCGAGGATCGTCGTTCGGGTAGCTGTGCGTTCTTGACGAGCGAGGGAGACCGCCGGATGAGTACCGACCATCGCAATAACTATCCGAAGCTTCACAATGCGGCCTGGCCCGGCGTGGTGGGCAAGGGCGACGGCGGAGAGCCGCCCATCGAGCTGGATACCATGCTCGATCTCACGGCGGCCGCCGAGGTGGACGGCGTCAAATTCGACGGCTTCGATCTGTTCCTCTACCTGCCGCACATCGACATCGATTCCACCGTGCAAAGCGACGATGCGATCAAGCAACTCGCGGAGAAGGCGGAGCGGCGAGGCCTGAAAATCGGGACGGTGGTGGCGCCGATCTGGCCCCCGACGGGCGGCGGGTCGGCCATGGGCGACGACTCCGAGCGGGCGCGATTCCTGGAGCAGGTCCGCAAGGGCTGCCGCGTAGCTCAGGTCCTGCGCGAATTGGGCGTCCGCCCCCACGGGTGCGTGCGGATCGACTCGGCCTGCGGCGTCCACGATTGGTTGGCCGACCCCGACGGAAACCAGAAGAAGATCGCCGAGACCTTCCGCCAAGCTTGCGACATCGCCGCCGACCACGGCGAAAAGCTGGCCGCCGAGGGCGAAATCTGCTGGGGAGGTATGCATAGTTGGCGGCGCATGCTCCAACTCCTCGAGTCGGTCGATCGGCCGGATGTCTTGGGTTTCCAGGCCGACATGGCCCACACCTTGCTCTATCTGCTGGGCTACAACGCTCCCGAGGACGCCCTCTTGCCGCAGGATTTCGATTGGCACGACCAGGAGCACTTCTACGCCGCTTACAAGCAATTGACGGACGCCCTCCGCCCGTGGACCATCGACCTGCACATCGCCCAAAACGATTGCACGGTGCACGGGTCGGGATCGCACGACAAGACCGGCCGGCACTGCCTGGCCACCGATCCCAACGGCAAGCTCGATATCCCGCGCGCCGCCGGTTATTGGCTCCGCGACGAGACCGGGCAAATCACCAAGAAAATGCGGCACATCTGCTGGGACGGCTGCATGTTTCCCAACGCCGTGATGATGGACCCCAAAACCTGGAACGACATCTTGCGAGCGATGATCGCCGTGCGCGACGCGCATGGGTGGTACGAGGCGGAATGACCGCCGGCCGGGCTTGCCGCTCGGCGGACGGATGGGATTCACGGACCTTCGATCTGATTTTCCTCAGGAGGCATTCGCCATGGCGAAAGAACTTCGCATCGGTATGTTGGGCTGCGGCTTCATGGGCAAGGCCCATTCCAACGCCTGGTCGCAAGTCGGCCATTTCTTCGATCGGGAGCACAAACCGGTCCTGAAGGCGATTTACGGCCGCAAGGAAGACATGGACAAGCTGGAGCCGTTCGCGCGACGCTGGGGTTACGAGTCCATCGAAACCGACTGGCGGAAAGTGATCGAACGCGACGACGTGGACCTGATCGACGTCTGCGTGCCCAACCACATGCACCACGATTGCGTGATCGCGGCGGCCGAGGCGGGCAAGATCATCGTCTGCGAAAAGCCGCTGGCGATGAACGCCGCGGAAGCCGAGGCCATGGTGGCGGCCGTGGAAAAGGCGGGCGTGCCCAACATGGTCTCTTTCAACTACCGCCGCGTGCCCGCCATCTCCCTGGCCAAGCAGATCATCGACGAGGGGCGGATCGGCCGGCCCTTCCACTATCGCGCCACCTACAACCAGGATTACACCATCTCCACCAAGGTGCCCCAAGGAGGATTGGCGCTCTGGCGCCTGGACGCCAAGGTGGCCGGCTCCGGCGTCACCGGTGACTTGCTGGCCCACTCCATCGACACGGCCGAATGGCTCAACGGCCCGATCCAAAAGGTCACCGCCTATACCGAAACCTTCGTCAAGGAACGCGTTCACGCCGAGACCGGCAAGGTCGAAAAGGTCGATATCGACGACGCCTGCATGTTTCTGGCCGTCTTCCAAAACGGGTCGCTGGGGACGTTCGAAAGCACCCGCTATGCCCGCGGCCGAAAAAACTACAACACCCTCGAAGTCAACGGCGAGAACGGCGCCGTATTCTTCGACCTGGAGGATCCCCATATTCTGCAATACTTCCGCTACGCCGACCCGGATACCGGTAAAAAGATCGAGGATCACTTGACCGGTTGGCAACGCATCCACGTGACCAACGCCGAGCATCCCTACATGAAGAATTGGTGGGTGCCGGGTTGCACCATCGGTTACGAGCACACGTTCATCAACAGTTTCGCCGACTTCTTGGCGAGCTTGGAAGGCGGGCCGAAATTCCAACCCGACATGCGGTCGGCCCTCCGCACGCAACGCGTGTGCGACGCCGTCCTGCAAAGCGCCAAGCAAGGCCGCTGGGTCGAAATCCCCGACTGAGCGCCCCCGGGAGCGTCCGCCCGGCCGAAAGTGCGGTTGCAAAGTCGAAGAGCGGAAGGCCGAACCCGGCTCCTCCGCTCTTTGTGTATTCTCGCTTAAGACTGACCGCGCGATCGACTCCCGCTTCGACCGCCGGAAAACGCTAAGCGGGTCTCATGCGTCGTCTGCGGGCGAACCAGACCAGCCCCACGCCGCCCAGCCCCGCGAGCAAGGCGGACGCCGGTTCCGGAATGCACTCCGTCGCCACGTGGAAACGGTCGATGAAGAAATAGCCGCCGCGCGGGACGAAAGGCAGTTGGATGACGATCTCTTCCCAAACGGGGTTCGGACGCAGCTCGAACCAAAGGTTCTGCCGCAGCAGGCCGAACTCGTCGATTTGCCGCACGTCACTCACCCATTCGGCCTGCGGCAGATTGCCCTCCGAGTCGCCCACGTAGAACGTCACGGGCACGTTGGAGGACGACGCGATGAAATCCCACTCGATCCAGATCCGCTTTAGGGCGGTAACGGTGGGGATATTGTCCAGGTGAAAGACGATTTGCCCGCTCGTCGGTACGTTGCCCGATCGGTTGTCGATGCCGACCAATCCCTGGTAGGGCAAACCGCTCACCGAGGAAAACC
>FWPU01009328.1_pt1 | contig 15601 bp, 13 predicted proteins | sample 2228361 | NCBI WGS metagenome assembly FWPU01 (sample SAMEA103939777, study PRJEB20133) | metagenome
CCTGGACCCGCGAGGGAGAAGGGGCCGGGGGATGAGGGGAAAAGTGCATAACACGCTCTAGAGACCGCTATGAACTTTCGCGCTGTATCTTCGCCTCACCCCTAAATCCCCTCTCCCTCGCGACTGGGTCGCGGGGCGAGGGGACTTGCCCGCTCTGGCACAAGTGTTCCCCTTTTCCCCGCTTGCGTGGGAGAAGGGGACGGGGGTTGAGGGATGAAATGTGCATACCATGCTCTAGAGGAGGAGACGCGATGCCTACTCGCAAAGAGATTCTGCAAATGCTGGCCGAAGGGACGATTGATGTCAACCGCGCGGCTGAACTGCTGAACGCCGCTCAAGAGGAGTCTCCTGAGGCGCAGGCGGCGACAGCTACACCGCCCGCCCCCGAAGAGGCCCTTGCGCCCGAAGCGCCTGCTAAACCGAAGCGAGGCGGGCGCTGGCTGCGCATTCACGTCAGCGATCTGCGTACCGGGCGCAGCCGTGTGCGGGTCAATGTCCCGCTGGGGTTGGTGCGCTTCGGGCTGCGCATTGGGGCGCGCTTCACCGATGAACTCGACGAAGACCTGGCCCGCGACGTGATCGCCGCCCTGGAAGAGGGAACCATTGACGGCACCCTGGTGGAAGTGGAAGACGAAGAGGACAACGAGCGCGTGCATATCTTTGTGGATTGAGCATCGGCGGGCACGATGAAGAGAGGAGCGAACAGCCTATGGGCCGTTATGAATATGCCGGGGTGAATGTGCCGGTGATTGTACAGCAGGTCGGCGGCGACCTGCGGGTGCGCGGTCAGGACGATGACGTGCTGCTGGTAGATGGCGAGCGCGTGCAGGTAGAACATCTGGGAGCCGGACAACCCTATCTGGTGCGCGCTGCCGGTGATGCCCGCCTGATCGTGCCGGACACCGTGTCGCTGGTGGTGCAGACCGTCGGCGGCGACGCCAAAATCACCGATGTGGAAGCTTCCGTCGAGGTGCAGCGCGTGGGTGGCGATCTGTCGGTGCGCAACGCAGCTTCAGCGAATATCGGTCTGGTCGGCGGTGATGTGCGTGTTAAGCGTGTGGCGGGAGACGTGCGCCTGGAGACAGTGGGCGGCGATGCCACTGTCCGCGAAGTGGACGGCGCGTTGTATGTCAAACAGGTGGGGGCCGACCTCTTTCTACGCAATATCGGCGGGGACTGTGTGGTCGAGCAGGTGGGCGCTGACCTGGTGCTGAGCCTGGACTTTTCCCCTGACTGCACGTACCGTTTCAGCGCGGGGGCCGATATCCTGTGTCGCGTGCATCCAGAGAGCAACGTCACCTTCGAGCTGCCCGCCGACACAGCCGTCCGTCTCGATATCCCCGCGGACCTGCTGGAAGACGACGAACAGCGTCGGGTGGTGGTGGGAGATGGCGCCGCCCGTGTGAGTGTCCTGCAGGCCCATACCCTGCGCCTGGTAGGCGAAGAAGAGGGCGGCATGGTTGACTTCAGCGTGCAGATCGAAGACGAACTGGAGGCGCGGCTCTCTATCCTGGAAGAAAAGCTGGCCCAACAGTTGGAAGGGCTGGATGAACGCATTCAGGCGACTACAGTACGTCTGGCGTCGCAGGCCGAGCGCATGGCCGAGCGGGCACAGCGGGAAGCCATGCGCACTGCCGATCGGTTGCGCCGTTCGATGGAGCGCTGGGAAGACAAACCCAAGCGCGGCAAGGCCAAGCGTGGCCGCTTTGCCATAGGTATGATGGAGGGGCGACCCACTCCACCTCCGCCCCCGCGCGAGCCGGTCACTGAGCAGGAGCGGTTGATGATCCTCAAGATGGTGCAGGAGGGCAAGATCACCATCGAAGAGGCCGAAAAGCTGCTTTCTGCGCTAGAATCGTGAACAACGCTGGCCTAGGCAGAGTGCGCCAACCGCCGCTCTGCAGGTGGAGTCAAGATGGCCACAACGGGAGCGTTGGCCCGGCGTGAGGCGTTCACTGGCTTGCGCCCAGTGCGTCCGCGCGCCGATCTGCAGGAGATCGCCAACCTGATCGAAGTGTGCTTCGCACCGACGCTCGATGCTGCCGGTCGCTCGGCGATTCAGGAGATGCGCGCGCTGGGACGGGCCAGGGGTATCATGTGGCTGATCGCCTGCCTGACGCGAGCGTTGCCGCCGCTCTACGGCTTTGTGTGGCTGGAGCGCGGGCAACTGGTGGGCAACGTCACCCTCACTCCGGCAGAGCGCGGGGGTGGCTGGGTGATCGCCAACGTCGCCGTGTTGCCCGCCTATCGGCGACGGGGCATTGCCCGGCGGCTGATGCGGGCAGCGCTGGACTTCGTCGCGCGGCGCAATACGTTTGCTGTGCTGCAGGTGGAAGCCGACAACGCTGCCGCGCAGGCGCTGTATGCGAGCCTGGGGTTCCAGGAACAGCGAACATTCACGTACTGGCGTTGCCCGGCCTTTCAGCGACCAGCGCTGATCACTTTGCCGCTGCCGCCGTTGCGCCCGCTCGTCCCCGCCGACGTGCCGGGCGTGACCGCCCTGGCAGAGCGCGTGCGTCCCAGCGAGCGAGGCGGCCTGGGCTGGCTGCGACCGGTCGGTGAGACAGCATTTCGTCCGACGCGGTTTGCTGCGCTGCACTATGCGTTCGGCGGTGCGCGCGCCGATACCTGGCTGCTGCCCGGCAGTGATGGGCAACCGGTCGCAGCGCTGCGCCTGGAGACGCGCATCGGCAGCCTGGCGCGCTCTTTCGACGCGCTGATCGCGCCAGAGTATGGGGAACAACTGGCAGCGCCGCTGATCAGTTTCGTGTTGCGGCGGCTGGTAGGGCGCGAGCACGCCGTCGTCACCGAGCACCCCTGCGACGACGAGGCGATGAACGCGGCGCTGCGCGCACACTCCTTCCGCCCCGAACGAACTTTGGTGCACATGATCTGGACTGCGGGCCACGACGGGCACAGGACTCGCCGCCAAGGAGAAAGCGATTGATGACCACTGCCGAAGAACGGATGCGCATCCTGCAGATGATTCAGGAGGGCAAGATCACCGCCGAGGAAGGGGCACGGCTGTTACAGGCGCTCAGCAAGGGGCGTCCTGCCCCGCCGCCCCCACCACCTGCCCGCGACCCGCGCATGTTGCGCGTGCGCATCACCGACCTGAACACTGGCAAGACCAAGGTCAACGTCAATATCCCCATGAGCCTGGTGAATGTGGGCATCAAACTGGGCGCGCGTTTTACTCCCAGCTCCACCGATATTGACTACGACGAGATCGTCGAGGCGATCAAGGCTGGGGCCAGCGGCAGACTGGTAGATGTTGAAGACCTGGAAAGCGGCGAGCACGTCGAGGTCTGGGTCGAGTAAACCGCAGTCAACGGCCTGTCATCTTTTGCGCGCACCCGCAAACGGCGACATCGCCATACATTGGCGCGTTGGACGCGAGTCCGGTAGAGTAGACGCGGCTTGGGCGCGGCCCGTCCGGTTGCGAACATCAGGACTCGCCATGAGTGTGACCCTCAGTGAATCTGCCCCCGCCGAAGTGCCCGACCGCGCTGCGGAAGTCTCGCCAGAAAGCATGGCCCGCGCAACGGGCGTGATCGCGCTGGGCAACGTGGCCAGCCGTGTGTTGGGGCTGGCCCGCGAAATCATGCTCTCTACCCTGTTCGGCGCGGGCGCGGCGGTAGACGCCTTCAACCTGGCGATCATCGTCCCGCGCAGCCTGTACGACCTGCTGATCGGCGGGCACGTCAATTCGGCGCTGGTGCCTGTGCTCAGCGAGTATGCCGCCGCTCGCGACGATCAGCGCGACCTGTGGGAGCTGGTCGGCGCGCTGCTGGGGATCGTGATAGTGGCGCTGGCAGTGCTCATCCTGGCGCTGGAACTGCTCGCGCCGCAGGTGATTGCCGTAGTCGCCAGCGCCGATGCCGCCCCCCAGGTGATCGCCCAGGCGACCGATCTGCTGCGCGTCACCACGCCGGCGCTACTGTTCCTCAGCCTGTTCGCCGTGGTATCGGGCCTGCTTTACGCGCTGCGCCGCTTCACCTGGCCCGCCTTCGCTTCGACCGCATTCAATGGCACCATCGTGCTGGTGACAGTGTTGCTCTACCGGTGGCTGGGCATCACTGCCGCTGCGGTAGGGTGGCTGGTTGGCGCGGCGGTACAACTGGGCCTGCAAGCGCCTGGCCTGCGCGATGTGCAAGTGCGGGTGCGCGTGCGCGGGGCGTTGACACACCCCGGCGTGCGGCGGATCGGGCTGCTCTATCTGCCGGTGCTGGCCTCGCTGGCCCTCGACGTGCTGGTAAACCGCCCCTTTTCCTATCATCTGGCCTCCAGCACAGGCGAAGGCAGCATCTCCTACATGGCCTGGGCGACCACGCTGATCCAGTTTCCGCAGGGGCTGGTGGCGCTGGCGATCTCAGTGGCGATCCTGCCCACGCTCTCGCGGCAGGCCGTTGACCGCGCCACTCCCGATCTGCGCCATTTCAAGGATACGTTGGGGCAGGGTCTACGCCTGGCGATCGTGCTGATCATTCCGGCGACAGTGGGGTTGTTCGTGCTGGCCGGGCCGGTCGTGGCGCTGATCTTCGAGCATGGCAAATTCACAGCGGTGGACACGGCCCATACCGCCCTGGCGCTGCGGTTGTATCTGCTGGGATTGCCCTTCGCCGCAGTAGACCTGTTGCTCATTTTCGCCTTCTATGCCCGGCAGAACACTTTCATCCCGGCGGTGGTGGGACTGATCAGCCTCGTCGCGTACATGGTCGTCGCGCTCTACCTGTTGCCCTGGTACTCGTTTTTCGCCCTGATGATCGCCGATTCGGTCAAACACATGGTACATACGGCTGTCTCGGCTTACCTGCTGGGGCGCGGCATGGGGGGCTATGGCCGACAGAGGCTGCGCTCCACCATCGAGCGCACTGGACTGGCCGCGGCGGGCATGGGCCTGCTGACCTGGGCAGCGCTGGCGCTGGGCGAGCGCTATTTGCCCGGCAATCCTCTTGGCCATGCGTTGCTGGTGCTGGGCGCGGGCAGCGTGGGCCTGCTGTCCTTCCACGCGCTGGCGCGACGGCTGGAGCTGGAAGAATGGCGCTGGTTGGGTGGGCTGCTGCGGCGGCGTCTGCACGGCTGAAAACTCCTGGCAGACGGTCACAAACGTCACCCCCGAAACGTACTGAAGTACAGTTACCGATTCGCGCCAACACTTATATTCTTTTTATTGAATGTTATGTTGAAGTAGAGCGAAGGCGTGCCTTCCAGAGCATTGCCCAGAACCAGAGGAGACATCGTGAATCAGCGCCGCGAATATCAGGCGATCGTGGATGAGCAGGGACGGCTGGTGCTGCCGCCGGAACTGTCCGCGCGGCTGGGCCTGACCCCTGGTGTGACCGTACACATAGACGAGGTAGATCAAAGCTGGTATCTGCGCCGTCCCATCACCCGCCTGGACAAGGTCTACATCGAACCAACCAGCCTGTGCAATCTGACCTGCCGTACTTGCATTCGCAACGTGTGGGACGAGCCGACGGGGCAGATGAGCGCCGCTACTTTCGGGTGTATTGTGGGCGGTCTGCGCGAGTTCCCCCTGCCGCTGACTGTGTTTTTCGGCGGCTTCGGCGAGCCACTCTTTCACCCGGACATCGTCGGCATGGTGGAGGCAGTCAAAGCGCTGGGCGCGCGGGTAGAGCTGATCACCAACGGGACACTGCTCACCGAAGAGCGGGCGCGACACCTGATCGCCGTCGGGCTAGACATGCTCTGGGTATCGCTGGACGGGGCGACGCCCGCCAGCTATACCGACGTGCGCCTGGGGGCGCAGTTGCCGGAGGTGCTGGCCAATGTGGACCGCTTCCGCTCGTTGCGCCCGTCGGCGCAATTGCCCGCCCCGGAGATCGGCATCGTCTTCGTGGCGCTGGAACGCAACTTCGCCGATCTGCCGGACCTGCTGCGCCTGGCGCGGCGGCTGGGCGCGACACGCTTCATGGTGAGCAACGTCCTGCCGCACACGCCGGAGATGCGCCGCGAAGTGCTCTACGCGCACGCCATGAGCAACGATATCTATTTCCCTTCCCCGCGCCAACCTGACCTGTTCCTGCCCAAGATGGACGCGGAGCGCCTGGCCTCTCCGGCGCTCTATGAAGCGGTGTGCGGGCAATGGAATCTCAACTTCAGCGGTGTGCACCTGACTTCCAGCAGCGACCGTTGCCCGTTCATCGAAGCAGGGGCGACGGCTATTGGCTGGGATGGCGGTGTCAGCCCCTGCCTGCCGCTGCTGCACAGCGATCGCAGCTATCTCAACGGCCTGGGGCGCTACGCCCGCCGCTATATTGTGGGTAATGTCAACGAGCGGAGCCTGACCGATCTATGGAACGATCCGGCTTATGTGGCCTTCCGCGCCCAAGTGCAGGCGTTCGAGTTCGCACCCTGCACCCTCTGCGATGGCTGCCCCCTGTCGGAGACCAACGAAGAGGATTGCTATGGCAATGGTTTTCCCACGTGCGGGGGATGTCTGTGGGCACAGGGCTTTGTGCAGTGCCCGTGAGCGCTTCCGGTTTTATATTGGCAGAGTGTCTCGCCTGCTGTAAGATCGCTGGGACAGCGGGCACGAGAGCGGCCATCGCTCCAGAATTCCAGACCCGCACACCCAGACTGAAATCCGGGATTACATCATGAACGACTCCATCTGGCGCAAGATCATCGGTGACATCAAGACTCGCAAGGGGCGCACGGTGCTGGTGGCGATCAGCATTTTCATCGGCGTGCTGGGCGTGGTGACGCTGATCACCGCCGGTGATCTGCTGGTGCGGCAACTGACCGCCGACATCCGCCAGGACGAACTGCCCATGCTGGTCAATTTCGTGGTCATCCCTGGCGATCCCCCGGCGAACCTGGACAATCAGGCGGTGCTGGCGACCCTGGCCGAGTTGCCAGGCGTGACCACAGTGGAGGGGCAGGCCAATTACCCCCTGTTCTGGCGGCTGCCCGGCGAGACGCGCTTCCGCGAGATGCGCGTCCAGGCGTATACACAGCCCTTCGGCGAGATTCGCCTGGGGCCGCCGCGCCTGATCGAAGGCCGCTACCCGCGCGCCGGTCAGCACGAGCTGGCGTTGGAAGTGCGCCTGGCCAGAGATTTCGACCTGGAAGTGGGCGACACGGTCGAGGTGCGTATCCTGAGCAATCCCCAGGAATTGCCCACCGAATCGTGGACGGTCAGCGGCCTGCTCTTCGACGCCTATAACCAGCAGCCGGATAAGACTCTCTACGCCACCTACGACGACGCCCGCTACATGGCCGGTTTTGTTGGGCTGAGCAGCATCTATGCCCGCTTCACCGACTATCCCACCGCCGAGCAGTCCATCGAGACGTTCGGAGCGGCCATCACCGACCACACACCCTATATTACCTTCTTTCAGTTCGCCGAAGACCCGGCCAAGAACAGCGCCATCGAGAGCACCAAGCAGTATGCGGCGGTGCTGGCGGCTCTGGCCATTGTGGCCATGCTGGTCTCTGGCTTCCTGGTCATCAACGTGATCAACAATCTGGTAGTAGAGCAGAAGCGGCAGATCGGGGTGATGAAATCGCTGGGCGCGCTGCGCTACGAAACGTTCATGATTTACGCCGGCGTTGCCCTGATCTATGGTGTGCTGGGCATGGTGCCCGGCGTGTTGCTGGGCATTCCCCTGGGCTACAAAATGGGGGTGATCGTGGGGGACTTTGCCGGCACCCTGATCACCGACTTTCAGGTCTCGCCGCCTGCCATTATCCTGGGCATTGTGCTGGGGCTGGCCGTGCCCGTGCTCTCCGCCGCGCTACCGGTTTACAACGGCACGCGCGTCACTATTCTGGAGGCCATGACCGACCTGGGCATTTCGGGCGGCTACAAGGTCGGCCCCATCGCCCGCCTGATTCGCCGCCTGCCTCTGCCCATTCAGATCAAGCAGTCGCTCAACAACATCAACCAGAAGAAAGCGCGACTGGCGCTCACTGTGATCACGCTCGCCCTGGCCGTGACCGCCTTCATGGGCGTCTCGGCGGTGTTCGTGCGCATCAATCAGGTGCTCAACGAGATTCTCGATACCTTCGCCTTCGAAGTGCAGGTGCAGCCGACCCAGAGTCAGCCGCTGGAAGTCATTGAGCCCCTGATTCTGGACAATGTGCAGGCGGTGGAGAAAGTCTATCCGGGCACGGCGCTGTCGGTGCAGATTGACGGGTATCTGTCGCAATTCACCAACACCAGTCAGTTGATCCTCAGCGGCCTGGATACGACTGCGCCGCTGCTCACGCTGGAACTGACCGAGGGCGACGCCTGGAACAACGACCCGGACCGCGAGGGGATCGTGCTGACGACGGAAGTCGTGCGGCAGTTGGGCAAACACGTCGGCGACACGGTGACCATCCGCAACGGCGGCAAGCGGCTGGAACTGGAGATCATCGGCGTCGCCAACTTCCCCTTCGACATCGGCTTCATGGAATGGCGGCAGCTGGCTCGCTTCGCCGGATACGTGCGCGGCGCGCCCAAGCCCAACACCTACTTCAGCCAGGTGTCGCTCGACGGCTACCAGGGGGCGCTGGACGGCGGCGCAGTGTTGGCCTGGGGCGTCAATGAGGAACTGTTGACGCTGGTGGACTTCCAGGGATTCGTGCCCGTTGGCCAGGATCAGCCGTCGGTGGCGATCAGCGCGGGGCTGGCCGAGCGCGCCGGCCTGAAGCCCGGCGACACGGCAACGCTAACCTTTGCCCAACATCGCGGTTCCTTCACCGTCGCGGCGGTCTTCACGCCCAAAGAGTCGGCGCTGGCGCTGGCCGAAGAGGCTGGGCTGGACGATCCGCAGAGTCTGCGCTCGGCAGACCTGGTGGCGCTGTCGTGGGAAGACCTGGCCCGCTACGAAGGCGTGAGCCTGGAAGGAGAACCCATCCCCAACGCCTTTGCCCTGGTGCTGCGCGAGCGTGATTTGAGCGCCCGACAGGTAGATCGCATCATCGAGGAAGTCAATCAGGTGCTGGTGGAGCACGGCATCACCTCGTCTTTCGTCAATATGGTCGAGATCGCCGATCAGGCATCGGATGTCATCCTCAGCGTCGGCATCATCCTCAACATGGCCTCGCTGGTGATGGCCGCCGTCGGCGCGATCGGTTTGCTGACCACGCTCTCTATCAGCGTCTTCGAGCGCCAGAAGGAGATCGGCGTCATGCGCTCGGTGGGAGCAGATTCCTGGCAGATCATCCTGCAATTCCTGGTCGAAGGGCTGGTGGTAGGGGTGATCGCCTGGCTGATCGCTGCGCCGCTGAGCGTGGTGCTGGCCTATACGCTGACCGACCTGTTGCCCTTCGGTCAGTTTATCGAGTTCGCCTATCCCGTGTGGATGTTCGCGGCGGGGCTGATCGGCATCATGATCATTGCCACCATAAGTAGCATCTGGCCGTCGGTGGCCGCTTCGCGCAAGACGGTCTCGGACATTCTGCGCTACCAGTAGCGCCGGACAGAAGATATTGGAGTGCGAAGGCGCGCGGGCCGCGAAGGTCAACGCCGTGACCTTCTCCGCGCTCTGTATAGGCTCTGGCGCTGAGAAAAGCCGTTTGAGAAGCTCTGCTCTGCGGTTACCTCACCCCTCAATCCCCTCTCCGACGCGGAGAGGGGCGACGAGGCGCGTCAGCGTCGAGCGGGGGTGAGGTTTCCACACAGTCTCTGAGACCCGCTTCTGTCGCGCTCAATAGGGGTGATTTTGCACGAAGTCCACGACGGCGATGTTGGTGTCGCAGGTGGTACCGGTCTCGACGGTGACTGTCTCCGAGATGGGAGTTCCCGCCGGGCCGATTACATAGAGCGTGAACGTCGCCGGGCGCGGCGCAACGCCCACCTGAAACTCGAAGCCCGCCGGTCCCCAGCGTTCTGCCGACCCAGACAGCCGCACGCTGCGGAAATTCTCGCCAGTGATTTGCACGGTCAGGCCCGGCAGCGGCTCGCCGGACATGCCGCTGATCGTGCCCGCCACGCTCAACCACTGGCAGCCCAGGGCGTCGCTGTTGCGCTGATAGCGCACCGGCGCGGCGGTGAAAGGGAACGGCGCGAGGGTGGCCCCCGCCAGGCCCGGCACCATACCCCCGCTGCCATCATCGAGCGGCGGCAGGGTTGGCGTTGGCAGGCCGGGCGAAGGTTGCACCATCATCGGCGTGCCGTTGATCACCTGGGTGGGCGTGGTGGTCGGGGTCGCGGAGGGCGTAGGCGTAGGCGTATCCGTCGGCGTGAAGGTGGCTGTCGGCGTCGGGGTGATGCTGGGCGTAAAGGTGGCCGTCGGCGTGGCGGTTGGCGTCGCCGAAGGGGTCAGCGTGGGCAGTTGCAGGATCGGCGCGACGGTCGGCGGGGGAAAGGGGTTGAGCGGCGTCTGGGGATTGTCCAGGATCAGCACCACCAGAGCGATCGCTGCCACGGTCAGGCAGACGAAGAGCACGGTGATGGCATCGAACAACCCTGTCCAGAAAGAGCGCCGCTGCGCCATGGTCCCCGCCTGACTGAACTGACTACCCTGATCCTGCCGAGCGAAGCCGCGCGGTCAGGGCTGGCGCATCTGAATGAAGTTGAGCGTGGCCAGGTTTTGCTGGCACACGCCAGGGAAGACAATTTCCACGGTTGGCGACGCCTGTTGGCCGGTCACCCACAGGGACACTTCATAGCGACTGGTGACTGGCGCGTCGGCCACTTTGATCTCCCAGCCCGACGGTCCATAGAACGGTGCCGTGCCGCTGAGCGTCGCCAGCTCAACGCCCGGCCCTTGGACGCGCACCTGCACGCCCAGCACCGGCTCGCCGCGGTCAGTGGTCACCTGACCGGCCACGCCCTGCCAGTTGCAGCCTGCCGCGTTGCCGAAGTTGTCGCGCAGGATCAGTGACCCTGGTTGCAACATGAAAGCGTATTGCGAGGTCGGCGTGGCCGTCGGGCCGGTGGGCGAGGGCGTGAAAGTAGGGGTCTCGGAAGGTGTCAGCGTATAGGTCGGCGTGAAGGTGGCTGTCGGCGGCACCAGCGTATTGGTCGGCGAGAGCGTGAACGTCGGCGACGCGGTGAAGGTGGGCGTGACGGTCGGCGTACCCGTCGCCGTCGGTGTCAGGGTATCCGTAGGTGGCAGTGTCGGAGTAGGCGTGTCGGTCGGCGTGCCAGTGAAGGTCGGCGACGGCAACGGCGTCACCGAGGGCGTCCAGGTAGGTTTGGGCGTCGGTGAATACAAGACCGCCACAGTCGGGATGACAGCCGCTTCTTTGGGCTTGAGGATAGGCGGTTCCAGTCTGTCTCCGGCGATGGCCGCCACCCCGACGATCACCGCCAGCGTCAACAGCAGAAAGAACACCGTCATCACATTGAAGCAACTGTTCAGCATCCGATTCATGGCGTCTTTCCTCAGCGTGTGGCAACCGGCGTCACGACCCCGTATCCGGCGGGGACTGCAGGCTGGGAACGGGGGAAGGCGTCAGCGTGGACGGATTGGCGATGGTGGGCGGAGGCAAAGTGTCCTCCGGGGCCAGCAGAGGCGCTTCCATCAGGTCACCGGCCACGGCCAACACCACAATGGCCACAATCAGCGTCAGGATCAGAAAGAGGATCGAAACGGCGTTGAAGAAAAGGTTTGCTCCCCGGCCCATCTGTCTGCTCTCCCCTCAGCCCGCCGGGCTGACGACCGTGCCGACAAACCGCTCGATGTTGGCAAGCTGTCGCTGCCCTTCCAGCCAGGCCAGGAAGGCATTCTGGCGCTTTTCGGCCAGCGCCGCCGGCGACAGGGGGCGATCCTGCACGCGCTCCAGCGTCTGCACCACGTGATAGCCCAGGCTACTCTGCACCGGATAGGGGGCCAGTTCGCCTGGAGCCAGCGCAAAAATGGCCCGCTCGACTTCCGGTTGTAGCAGGTCACCCTGGCTCACCCAGTCGAGGTCGCCACCCAGTCGCGCGGTAGAGCTATCGAGCGAATACTGCGTCGCCAGTTGGGCGAAGTCTGCGCCCGCCTGAAGCTGCGCGATCAGATCGCGCGCCGTGCCTTCGTCCGCGACCAGGATGTGCCGCGCGTGCACCTGCTCGGCATAAGGCGAGACGTTGGCCACGACCTCGCTGACTTTTTGCACGGTGAGCATGTCGCGGATCACGGCGCGGTACTCGTCCATGGTGTACAGTTGCGCGGCGATGATGGTTTCCAGGGTCGTGCCGCTGGCGGCGGCCAGTTCGGACTGTACGGCGATCTCGGCGTCAATCTCGGCGTCGGTGACAGTCAGGCCCAGGCTGGCCGCCGCCTGGTTGATCAACACCTGATCGATCATGGCAGACAGCACCTCGGTGTCGAAGACTTCCTGCGTGGCCGGTTGGACGGAGCGCCCCAGCGCCCGGCGCTCGCGCTCGCGCACAAAAGCCGCCAGCGTGATCGGTTCGCCGTTCACACGGGCGGCCAGGGGTTCTTCGGTAGGTTCTGCCAGGCGGGCGGCTTCCTGGGGAGCGCCCGGCGTGTCAACCTGGCCAGTGCTGGAGGCGTTCGACGAGGAGCCGCCGCATCCTGTCAGCAGCGTCAACGCGAACAGGGCCAGTAGTGCCCCCGCTCGCAGACGACGGTCTCGGTGGAAGTTGAACAAACGCACGCTCACTCCTTCGCTGGTGGCACAGCAGGTTCAGCACAGCGCGCTTAGTGTAATGTCACCACCGATATTATGCAACCGTCCCCCAGGACGGGCAACTCGCGGCTGTGTGGGGTGCGTGCAAAGGGTGTCAGGCCGTTTGCTGTGCGCCGGTTTACCTCACCCCCAGCCTCGCTGCAAGGCGCGTCAGCGCCGACTGAGGGTGAGGTGAATGCTCCCGTGTCAGGTCAGTCGCTGACAACCCTGGTTCACACCCGCTGCGTGAAAGTCGTCAGCGATTGGCTTGCCCCAACTCACACGGGCATCACTTCGCCGCGCACCTCACGCACAAAGGCGAAGGTCATGGGGCGGCGCTTGGTCTCGGTGTAGAACAGCTTGGCGAGCGCATCCTGGATGGCCAGGGTCAGATTGCCCTGTTTGTGGGTGCGCACCACCTCGGCGATCAGCTCCTGGGCCATGACCATCAGCTCAGTTGCGTCGCGCCAGAAGACAAACCCGCGCGAGATGATCTCCGGCGGCTCCAGCAGTTCGCGCGTTTGGGCGTCTATGAGCACCAGCACACTCACGAAACCATCGCGTCCCAGCGATTCGCGGTCGCGCATGACAATCGGCCCGACATCGCCCACCCCCTTGCCGTCCACGAAGACATAACCGCCCGGCACCCGCTCGCCGACTTCCAGACGGTCGGGGGTCAGGAAGATCTCGGTGCCGTTCTCCACGACGGCGATATTCTGCGGCGGGATGCCCAGTTCCTGCGCCAGCAGGCTGTGCTGTGTCAGGTGACGCAATTCTCCGTGCACCGGAATGAAGAACTTGGGCCGCAGCATGTTGATCAGCAGCTTGAGTTCTTCGCGGCGGGCGTGACCAGAGACATGCACCTGAGCGATGGGATGGTAGATGACGTTCGCCCCGCGCTGAATGAGCTTGTTGATGGTGCGGTGTACCAGTTCCTCGTTGCCAGGGATGGGGTGCGCCGACATGATCACCGTGTCGCCGCGCTGAATTTCGAGCTGACGGTGTTGCCCCCAGGCCAGCCGCCCCAGCACTGCCGACGGTTCGCCCTGCGTGCCCGTCGCCATGATGACGACTTCGTGAGGGGGCATCTTGTTGGCACGATCCACCGGCACCAGCAGGTCTTTGGGCAGGTCGAGATAGCCCAGCCGTGTGGCAACCTTGATGTACTCGGTCATGCTGTGCCCGGCGATGGCCATCTTGCGGTTGTACCGCTGCGCAGCCTGTGCCACCTGCTGAATGCGCGAGATGAGCGAGGCGAAGGTAGCGACGATGATCCGGCCCTGCGCCTGCGAGAAAACCTGGTCGAATGCCTTGTCAATCACCACTTCGGAGGGCGTCCAGCCTTCCTGATCGGCGTTGGTGCTGTCGGAAAGCAGGGCCAGCACGCCGCGCTGCGCGAATTCGGCCAGCTTGGCGAAGTCCGGCGGCCAGCCATCTACTGGCGTGTGGTCGAACTTGAAATCACTGGAATGCACCACCAGGCCGATAGGCGTGTTGATGCCCAACCCCACACCGTCGGGGATGCTGTGGCAGACGTGAAATGTCTCGACGGCGAAAGGCCCCAGCGTCAGCACGTCGCCCGCCTTGAAGATGTGCAGCGGATGATCGGCGTGACCAAACTGCAGCATTTTGATTTCGAGCAGGCCCGCCGTCAGGGCCGTGGCGTAGACGGGTACGGGGATCGCGTCGAGGACGTGCCCGATGGCCCCGGTATGATCTTCGTGCCCATGCGTGACGATGATGCCATGAATGACCAGGTTTCCCTGGGCAATCTGGTCTACCACATATTGAAAGTCGGGGATGATGTAATCTATCCCCAGCATGTCGTTTTCGGGGAACATGATGCCCGTGTCTATGATGATGCCTTCCCGACCATACTGGATCAGCATCATGTTCTTACCAATTTCACCCAACCCTCCCAGGGGCAGGATGCGCAGCTTACCGTTCGGTATCATGCGTGACAAACTCCTCTAGGGACGCAGCGCGTCCCTGGCTAAAGTACGGACGTGATTCAAACAAACGTCACTTAAACGAAGCCTTGCCCAGACTTCGTCCAGTATCAGGGTGAATGCACAGGGGAAATGACAATCGCTGGCGTGCCTGATGTGCCAGCCTGCACGGCCCGGCACAAAAGAAGGCCTTGTCTGTTCAGACAGACTGCGCCAGGAGGACAGTGGCCAGAGTACAGCAGCGCGAGGAGAAGGCGTCAGTTTTCAGCAGGTTCTTCCTGCACGCACACAGCGTACAGCCCGCGCCGGGTCTGTTCCAGCAAGAAAGACACCAGCGCTCCTTCGCGCAACGTACGGACACCCTTGCCGCGAATGGCCGAGTAGCGTACCATGACCTCGCGCCCGTCGGGCAAGGCAATCGTGCCCGCTCCCCCGTACACATTAAAACTCTTCACCGTTCCCAGATAACGTCTATCAAGTTCCATGATGGCAGTGACTCCAACGAAAGGCGCTCATGTGCCTGCCAGTCGTTCGACACAAGAACCTAAAACGTCTGCGTGAGAACGTTCTCATCATACCAGGACTTGCGCGCTTCGTCAAATATCTAGAGATTCCGGCTCAAATCATCGTTGACCGACGGGGGCGAACATGCTATACTGTACCCGCCTCGGAGGGGCTTGTCCGTCGGGAGGCAACCCGGAGGGATGGCCGAGTGGTTTAAGGCGGTGGTCTTGAAAACCACTGAGGCGTTATACGTCTCCGGGGGTTCGAATCCCTCTCCCTCCGCCAAACAACTTGCCTGTCCCTTGTGGGGAGGTGCCAGAGTGGTCGATTGGGGCCGCCTGCTAAGCGGTTAACCGGTCTTTAAAACCGGTTCGCAGGTTCGAATCCTGTCCTCCCCGCCAGATAAAAGCGCCGCCAGCATGGTTCTGAGCGGCGCTTGCGCTTCCTATTCGCGTTGCTGGGGACGCTCGCGGTCGAGATATTCTCCGCCATGCGAGCGCACGCGCGTCCCATATACAATCGGCCCGCGGAAGAGGACATCGTCGTCACGCTTGCGCTTGGCTTTTTCTGTC
>FWPU01009329.1_pt1 | contig 15601 bp, 12 predicted proteins | sample 2228361 | NCBI WGS metagenome assembly FWPU01 (sample SAMEA103939777, study PRJEB20133) | metagenome
TTCAATTTAAGTTTTACCTTTATGTATGGAACACCACATTAATTTAGATACTATCTGAGGATTTTCACAATACTTTTTCTTTACATTTTGTAATTTATTTTCTATATTATTACTGTAAAATAAATGAATTTTTGATTGTAAAAATGGTATAATAAACTTTCTTGTAAATAAAATTATTTAGATATATCTGGTTAAGAGTTTTATAAACTTACTCTTTTCCGATGTATTCGCCTGTGCGTGTATCTACAATTAAAGTATCACCTACCTGAATAAATGGTGGGACAGAGACGACAAGTCCGGTTTCCGTTTTCGCTGGTTTATATGTTCTTGTTATAGTCGCTGTCTTCATCTGTGGTTCCGTTTCAACTACTTTAAGTTTCACCGTCGTCGGGAGTTTTAGTGAAATTACTTCATCCTCACATTTTACAAGGCTGACTTCAATATTGGGAACAAGAAAATTTTTAAATGCTCCTGCCTTCTCCTTAGGTAAGAATATTTCTTCGTATTTATTCTGCTCCAAGAAATAGTAACCGTTACCATCTTCATACAAATATGTAGCAGTTATTTCTTCTCTAAAAACAACTTTTACTTTCTCTTCTGCGGATATTCTTTTATCAACCGCTACACCACTTTTTAGATTTCGCAGTTTCAACTGCATCATGGATCGCCAATTACCCATCGTTTGAAACCGTGATTCCAATACCTCATACAGACCATCCTCTATTGATATTACCATCCCAGGTCTTATCTGGGTTGCTTCTATCATAAAGTGTTTATTATAAAACTACAAAAATTAAAAGATTAAAATGTATATTTAATCTGGTCAATCTTTATCTTTAATGTATCTAATTCAAAATTAATAGTAGATTTATCATCTGATTTTAGATATTTTAAATTAGCATAAGCAGTTCTTACAAGACACAACAGACCAGATACAATCGCATATCTACCGCAATCTAAATCGGAGTATACGCTATCTTTTATATAACCGGAAAGTTCGCTTAGGTAGCTTAAAAAACTTAATCCTCTCTTGGTAGAATCAACTAAAAATAATATAGATTCATATAGTTTTTTATTGAATAGCTCTTTATCAGTCTTTACATATTTTACTATTTCTGAATATTCCTGAGCATCTTTATCAGCCAACAAAAGAAACTCCTGTGAAAATCTCTCTAAAAAATTAGAATACTTCTCATACATGAATTGATCAAAAAAAAGTTTTTGAGAAATTCTAACAGTTTTCAATATTATAGAACTTCCCAAACTTATAAGTAAAAATCCTAAACTTCCACCGCCTGGAGCAACTTCTTTACCTGACAAATCAGAAATGAATTCTGATAAACTTTTACTGCTTAACATCTAATTTCCACTCCTCTACTTTTTTCGTATTTCTATTTTCTTTTTCTAACCTTTTTTTAAATCCGTCATAAATTATACTTATGATTTTTTTAACGCTTTCAATTTTTTGAGCGTCTTTTTCTAAATTGGCAATGACGAGTTCCCTGAATGAAAAAAGATACAAACTCTTTAAATTCTTACTTATTTTCTCATCCATTTTCTCATCTAAGGCAGTGTAGAGTTCCAATAAAATATTTTGTGCTTGTTGTAATTTATTATTTAAATTTTCATAGTCAGTTTGTTCTATATAATTTACGCTTTCATCACAAAGTGTGATAATTTTTTCCAAAAGCATCAAAAGCAGTTTTGGTTTTGGGGTAGTCAATATGTGTGTCTCTAAATATAAATCGGCTTTTTTTTCTAACATACTATCTCCTCCTATTAAAAGTTGTTATCCCCTGAATGAAGTTTTGTAATGTTATTTCCAGAGATTCTTGTAGAACTTTGGACTGTGCTAACAAAGTTTCAAGCTGAGCAAACTGTTTCACAAGAGACGCCTCCTGGACTTCTATCCTCTTTTGCAATTCCTCAATCTCCTCATTATTCTTAGTAATACTATCGTTTATACTATCTTTTTTTAAAGTTAAAAATCCATTTGGACCAGTAACTAAACTGTCTATTATTTCTACAATTTTAACTGCTAAGCCATTAGAACCTCTTATATTTATTGTCTCGCCTGTAATGCTTGTCTCGGTTGTAGTTTTGTCTATTCCTAAATCTGTCGCTGTAAAACTATTTGGTGCATTTTCAACTTTTAAACTACCAGTTCCTGAGGTTGTATCGTTTATAACGATGCTTTTACCATCACTGGAAATACTCGCTTTTAAATTTCCATCAGAATTTAAAGGATGAAAATTTATTAAATCCAAAATCTGTCCTAAAGTTTTTGAATTATTTATATCAATGTTTAAAATCACCCCGTCCTTACGTGTAATTTTAAAGTCATTTCCAAAAATTTGCCTTACACCATTACCATTATTTAAATCAGATAATAATGTATTAGTTTCTAATTTCCTGCCGATTGTGAAAAAATTTACAACCTGGTCAAATTTTTTATCAAATGCGTCTCGCAGTGTTGTGGTATTTAATAATATTTTCCCTGTCCTTAAAAATTCTACACCAATTTCTTTACCAACATTTATATCGGATATGCTGATACCAAGAATCGGATCCTGAAAAATTTTTGCAATAGAATTTTTTAGGTTTTTCAACTGAAATTCTCCCGCTAATACTCCTTTTTCCCCTGTGGTTGGATTTGATATAGTATGCTTTGTTATTTTATCTACAAGAGCATTAAATCCATCAACAACTTTTTGAACCTGATCAATCAATGTGTCAAGATCTCTTGTTACAGATATTGTAACAGGAGATGAAGTTTGTCCCTTCATATTTATAGAAAGTCCGGGAACAACATCGTTGACTACATTATTTGGTGTCTGTGCTAAAAACGGGACATTTGGAAAATCAGGGATCCCAAAAAGCAATGTTCCATTATCACCACTTTGTTGTAATTGAAAATCCAACGAAATATTACCGCCTTTTTCAACGGTAAATCTATTTTGTAATCCCGGCTCTTTTGCTAAAAACGAAAATCTATAAGGATTTATTGAAGTTCCATCATTTACTATGCTCATAGATACAGGTATGTTTAATGCTACCAGTTTATCAAGTATAACTTCTGCAGTATCAGTTGACGAGATTGTAATCTCCTTCTTAAACGAACCATCCAAAATATTAGGGCTTGCATCATCTGCCTCACCAAGTATTCCTAAATCCTTCGCAGTTGAACCATTCAATAATTCTGTTACCTTAATTTTTTGAGTTCCTCCTGCCAAGTCAATTAAAAGTATGCCATTACCAGTAGAATTTATTCTTGCTTTTAAACTACTTCCGGCCAATGAGGATGCAGAATTTATTCTATCCAACACTGTGAAAATATTTTCTACTGTGCTATCTGAGAGATCTACATCAATAATTTTACCTACACTATCTGTTATTCTGAAGCTACCTAAAGTTACACCCCTGCCACCATTCAAACTCGAAAGTAATGTGTTTTCATTTATATATTGTAAACTCAAAGAGTTACCTTTTAAGGTATTATCAGAAACTGACTGATTTATTCCCAGGTCATTTGCTGTAGAAGCGGTTCCTAAATTTGTTACTGTCAAATTACCTGTGCCAGCCGAGGTATCAATTAGATTTATACCAGTAAGTTGATTATTTATGGTTGCAATAACATTTGCTCCTGCTGTTTCTAATTTATCATTGATGGTTAATATATAATCACTCAAACTTTCTTTTTCCACATATACGATAGAACCAACTGGTAAAGTAGTAGGAGAATCCAGCGTAAGAGTATTACCTACGATATTAGTAATATAACGCGCTTGTGTAGTAGTTCCGTTTGTAATAATTATTTTCAATCCTTTTGCAAGTTCAGCAGTTGAATTAACATCAATAGTTGTGCCACCTCCACCAACTGCTGTCACTGTATTTTCATTAAAAACTTTTGCTGCAGTGGTAAAATCATTAACAAGATTAGAGTCTAAACTAACAACAGCACCGGAAATTCCTATTACTGTTTTTATTTCAGATGTTGCACCTTCCTGAATTCTTATTCGAGAACCTATACTTACATTTTCGGTATTATTCAAAGTCAAGGTCGTGTCGCCAATATTGGGATCTACCGTTATAGTAGATACATTTGGTATTCCTACTAAAGATATATTTGTGCTCAAACCTGATTTATTCGTTACAGTTATATTTCCATTTCTTACACCTGTAAAATCATTTGCAGTTGCCCCATCAAACTCAAAAAGTCTGGAACCACCATTTAGATTTCTAACCAATACTGATGATAATGATGGTATAATTCTTTTTCCGATTATAAGATCTCCACTGCTATCATCCTGCTGGCCGTTAGCACTATTTATTGGAACTACATCTGAAAATCCTAAGTCCATAACAGTATTGGCGTTATTTATAGCGCTGATTTGTAATACCCCTGCACCAGCAGTATTATCTTTCAATTGTAATCCAGTTCTTTGAGGATTTATGGATGCAGTTACTTTCCCACCATTTTGTGTATCATTATTTATTGCATCTATGATATCACCAATCTTTGTAGCTGTTTGTGGAATTTTAACATCTATTATAGTTCCATCTTTTGCAGTAATACGAATTTCCTCAGCATTGCTATTATATTTTAATCTGACCCCTAAGCCATCATTTAAAAAATTTAAAGAGGTGCTTGAAGTTATAAAATTTATATCGTCACCAAATATGGTATTGGAACTAACAGTTTTTGCAATACCTAAAGAAGTCGCAGTATTTGTAACCCCAACATTTTCAATTTTAAAGTTACCCGTACCTGTGCTATTATCAGTCAGAACAATTTTGTCTGTAAATATTTGTGCACTGACATTTATAGAATTCCTGTTTATTTCATCTATTATTTCTTTTACTGTAGTTTGTTTTGTCAAATCTATTATTTCAGAATTACCACTTCTATTTGTTATTTTTATGTAACCTCTTTCAAAGCCTACGCCACCATTTATATTAAATATAGAAGCACTTCTCTGGATTGCATTATTACCCATTTCTACAAATATACTACCGCTACCAAATGTGCTCTCAAGTGAATTGAAACTACTTGATATTACCTGATGAGTTTTTGCCAGTTTTGGAACTGTAAATGTAAAAGCCCCTAATGAAGATACATTCGTTCCTGACGCAGTCAATAAGCTCTCGTTACTTGATGATACTTTCGTTTTATTGAAAAACGAAGCTTTGGATATAGAGGACGCTGAAAACTGTAAACTTAAAAAAGACGATTCTATCTCTGATAAAGCAAGTTGTTTTTGATTTAATATTGCAATCTCTTCTTGTAAATTTATCACAGGTTGCTGAAGATTTTCTAACAACTTTAAAATGATTGAACCATAATCAATACCACTTACAATACCTTTTTCAAATCTTATTGAACCAATTTCTGCCACTTTTATAATCCCCTACTTATATTATCGTTTGAAAATATATTCATTTTAACTTTTCATAACAAAAACCGACTAAGATAAATCCACTATGGAAAAAATAATATTGTTATTATAATGTTAGTTAAAAAATGATAGTAGGTGCCCACCTTTCTATAAAAGATAGTGTTACGGGACTTATAAAACAAATATCATCACTTCAAATAAATACCTTTCAAATCTTTCTCTCTCCTCCTCAAAATTGGAAAAAGAGCGTTTTCAGTGAAAATAATATTAATCAATTTAACAACTTGAAAAAATTTATAAAAATTAGTGCAGTTCATAGCCCATACATAGTAAATCTTGCTTCACTGGAAAATAGATTGCGCAATATCTCCATTTATAAGATCCTGCAGGAAATAAAATTAGCAAATATTTTAGGAATAGACTATTATATTATTCATCCCGGTAGTCCAAAAAATAATAATGTTAATGCAGGTATTAAATGTCTCTCTGATTCACTTAACAAAATAATATTAAAGATACCTCATACAAACACAAAAATATTAATTGAATGGTCAGCAGGCGAAGGGTTTGAAATAGGTAAAAATCTGCAGGAAATAAAAAATATTATTGAATTAGTAGACCAAAAAGATAAAATCGGTATATGCCTTGATACCTGCCATCTATTTGTCAGCGGTATCGACATATCAAAATATCATAGTTTTATACAATTCAAAAAAGAATTAGAAAAAAATAAATTAATAGAGTTTGTTAAACTTATCCACGCAAACGATGCAAAAGGACATTTGGGTTCAAAAAAAGACAGACACGAACATATCGGACAAGGTTTGATAGGTAAAGATGGCTTTAAATTCTTCATCAAAGATGATTATTTCTCAACTCTTCCTTATATTATAGAAACTCCTAAAGAAAACAATATGGATATGGATAAAAAAAATATCACTACATTAAAAAGCCTTTTTGCTCAAGAATTATTGTAAATTTCGTATACCCCAAACCCTAAGACCTATATCATATCCTCCTGATTGACAACTTAAAACAAAAAACTATATTCTTATCTAATAATTTCACACAATTTAACTAAAAATATCTCTTACAATAATATTGGTAAAAATCTACATCCATCTGTGCAAGAGTATGAACAAAACTCTCTTCATTTAACAGCGTAAAAAACAATTAAAGATTTTTAAAGTATTATCACAATTAGTAATAAAAAATTTATTGAACAATAATTATTTGTCTTCTGTATTTTAAAAACCACTTACCTTTCCAATATAAAAACTGCTCCGCAAATAGCAACAACAATAATATATATTTTATTTTCTCGGAGCAGGAGAACCGCTCTCAGAGGTAGTATTATTTGTAGAAGATTGTTGTTTAATATCTGCATTCGCTTTCTTAGCCTGCCCATACTTTCTTGAGTTTATCTTGTGAATTGATATCGCTATTATAAAATATAAAGCACACAAAATTGCGGTTATCTTTATCATCGTTATATTACCTTTCCCACCAAAAAATGATTCAGGACCTGAAGAACCAAAAATCCCTCCCATACCTTCTTCTTCATGCGGTTGTATAAGCACCGCAACTACAATTAAAATGCATATTAGTAAAAATATTAGTGTTAATAATATTACCACATCCAATATTATAAAAATTTAAAAAATTATTCAAAAAATTAATTAGAAAAAAGATCTCATCGTGTATTTTCTTTAATTTCCCTGTCATTTACTTTGTGTATTATTGAATAAACAAAATTTTACACTTTATTTCTGTTCGCATAAATATTGATTTTTTCCCACGCTATATTATACGTAAGCAACATTTTATATAATACTAAACTCTTCAGATTTCCTAAAATAAAATTCAAAATATTACATCTCAATACTTCAACAACAATAACTAAAGACCCGCTTAAGTATCAACTGGCTACGCTACCTTTCTAATATTATAAGTATTTTTTCACTATGTAAAATGCCTAACCCTTACTGATAATATAAAACCTTGAATGCTATTTTTTTTTGTAACTTCTACTTGCTTTCCAAATACTCTTTTTCTAATTCTTCTAATATTTTTGTATATTTATTATCAACTGATTTTATTTCTATATCATTTAAAAATTGTTTCACTACATCTGCATTTGCAGCATCCGGGACTTTTGTGAGATATTCTTCAAGATATATTTTTGCCTGTGGAAGTTGTCCAACTGCAAGATAGCATAAGCCCAGGTAATATGAAGTCAGTACCCTTTTCTTATTCAATTTATACGCGGTCTCAAAATACTTCACCGCTTCTTTTGCCCACTTGTAATTCTTCTCTAACTGCCACCTTATAAGAAGAACTCTTCCTATACCATAATAAGCGTATTCAAAATCCTTTTTCAGTTTTAATGCTTGTAAATATGTCCTGATCGCACTATTGTGATCTTTCGTGCAGAGTTCAAAATCTTTTTGTAAACAGTAACTATTACCCCTCAAAAAATACGCCGTTGCTAAACCACCATATGCTTCTACATTGTTCTTATCTTTTGTTATAGCAAGTATAAACTGCCCTATAGCCCTCTCAACATCGCCATCTTCTAAATACATGCTACCAAGCTCATAATTATCTCTAGACTTTAATATGTCAGTAGTTTCTGTTTTCTCCCTCGCCTTACAACTAAAAATAAGAATACATATTAACAGAACATAAATTAATATTAAACTTTGAATTCTCTTCATCTGCTTGCAAGATAATTTATACATTCCTTTATTGCGTCTTCTAAATTATTACCAACCCTGCGTCTATCCAACTTCTCAATAGCTAAATTAATCTCCCCATCTTTATAACCTAACTGCCTCAGTGCCTTCTTTACATCCATATATATATTATAGCTCGAACTTGCAATCCCCGCCTCCTTATACTTGATAAATTTATCCTTTAAAAATGTTATTAACTTCTTCGCACTCTTTATTCCTACCCCAGACACCTCACTTAATAAATCAAGTCGTTCATTCAAAATTGAATCAACCAAAACACTCACGCTCAAACTGCTTAATATTTTTATCGCTTTCGTCGGACCAATGTCAGGAACCGATATCAGCTCTACAAACACCCTCTTCTCCATCTTATTTGCAAAACCAAATATCTTCACCCCATCCTCGCTTAAATAAACATATACCGGTATTAATATATCAGATGAAAGCTCAACACAATTAACTAATTCCCTCGTTGAAAAAATCTCAATCCCTATACCATTTACATCTACTATTATCCTATCCCTGTCTATTTCTGCTACATTCCCTTTTATATATTCTAACATCTCCTTTATTATTATATTTTCATTAGAAAAAATTATTTTATTTAAAACCCAAAAAAAACCTTCCTCCTACCAAAAATGTAACCTTTTACGGAAAGTGTTACTAAAACTACTCACTTTTATACCTTTTTTTAAGGAATATGTTTTGCTAGAGCTAAATAGGAGGTAGAGTAGAAATAAAAAAGGGAGTTTAAATGAAAAGAGGAAGAAAACATTTAAAAGTGGTAAATGATAACTTTCAATTAGAAACTAAGACTGCTTGTCCTGTGAAAATACATATTGGCAGGGAGATCTTATGTTGCAGATAGAATATGCCTGGAAAATAATGGAGAGTAGACAATCTAATATGGGTAGTAAAATTGTATAGGTAAAATGTATTGGCAATCCTTACAAATAAGGAGAGAAAAAATAAGAAGAAATAATAAATAAGGAGAAAGAAAAATAAGAAAAAGAAATTAAGGAGAAATAAAAATGGAGAAAATGAGAAAAGTAATGGTGTGTAATAATATTTATCAGCAGTACAATATTCCTTTTGTCACAAACGTCACAAACGCCACCAACACTGCCAGATATAGTTATAGAGGTAGGTGGTGAGGACAATACATCGCTAAATGGGCAAAAATTTAAGATAGATATATATACGGATAAGGATTGTAGAAATATAGAGAGTACACTACATAACCGGATAGTTGAAGATAATAAATTAACTATTTTTGGGAGTGAACTCAGTAATATCGAGCCGACAGATGAAATATGTATAAAAATTTCCAGTAACAACATCCCTCATTATGTTCCATACCAGGGTGAATTTAAGGGGACTCCTGAGGATATAAATAATAATGCTACAATAACTATGACGCCGGCAAAAATCAAGCTCAACTTAGCAGAGGATATGAAAGATGGTACTAAGGATGTGGCCGTAAAAGGTGGTGTAACAGTTTATGTATTTAGTGATGCCACCAGCTGTGCAGAGCCTACAGCCACACCTCTTGCTAGCAAAATTACGGAAGATCCTGGCGGTGCACCTAGCAACAGCGTCATTTTCACAGCAAGAGAGCTTGGATTTACCACAGCCAAAAATTTATACTTTAAAATTGAGGGGGAAGGTTATGTTACTACTTCATTTTGCGAAGAAGCAGATTCTCTTTTATATGATGATCAAGTAGATGGAACTGAATCTTCTCCAGATAAAAATTATAAGAAACTCACTGTGAAGCTGGCAAAAATTAAGCTCGACTTAGTAGAGGATATGCAAGATGCGAGTGGTAATGCTGTGGCCGTAAAAGATGATGTAAAGGTTTATGTGTTTACAAATAAAGATGAATGTGGGCCAGATGGAAAATCAAATATCTCCAAAACCACCAAGGGTGGTAGCGTCACTTTCACATCAAGAGATCTTGGATTTACCACAGCCAAAAATTTATACTTTAAAATTGAGGGGGAAGGTTATGTTACTACTTCATTTTGCGAAGAAGCAGATTCTCTTGTATATGATGATCAAGTAGATGGAACTGAATCTCCTTCAGGTCAACAAAATTATAAGAAACTCACTGTGAAGCTGGCAAAAATTAAAATTGTTATTAAGGAGAAAGATGTTGGAGGTGCAGGGGTACCAATAAATGATGTAAAGGTAAAAGTTAAAAAGTATCAGGACTGTAGTGATGTAAACTCATCACCAGTAGAAAAACCAACCAAAACAGACGGCCCCCTGGGAGGAACGGGTTTTGAAGGTGGAGTTGTAATTTTTACATCCAGGGAATTAGGATTTCCTACTAATGGGACCCCACTCTTTTTTGAAGCAACTCATCCTGGTTATGTTGGAAGGGTATGCAAGGTAGATGAACCAAACCGACCGCTAGAAGATATTTTTTATAATGCTTACAGTGAATATATTAATCCAGCTGAGGACGAAGCTGATGCTCCTGATACAGATAATGATGTAGTAATTACCTTGGATATGGGGTGTGGCTTGTTAGGGAAGAAGATATTGGATAATCTTGTAAATTTCTATAATAATGAGGCAAATAGATTAATAAATCTAAATCCTATAAAACCAGAGGATGTAGATAATGCAGCAAAAGCTGCTATAAAATCTGCATATTATCAGTGGATTCTAACATATCTGATAGCAAAGGATATTACCACCCTGAGCAATACTGTGGATTTTACTATAGAGCCCTACATATATAATCAAATATATGTGGCAGGTTCAATAACTCAGGCTGCTGTGCCTGCTGAGGGGAGTCCTCCTGTTTCTTCATATACTCTTAATACGAAGGGTTGGTTAATTTTTGTTGAAAAAACGAAGATTGTTAATGATAATATGACATTCGAAGAGTTTATGGAAACCTCCATTTATGGTAAGTTAGGTCCTTGGAGCGGTATTTGGGATGGTATTCAGATACCAGAAACCTCACAGGGAAATATATTGTGCAGGTCGTTTTATAATAGGATCAAGAAAGATGTTGATAAAAGGCTTACGACATCTCTTGACAGCCTCCTCACCGGTGATACTGGCCTTTTGGAAGGGTTAACCCCAAACCCGCTAAATAATGTCATTGGGACAATAAAACACCTTTTACTGAGAATAGATGGTGTTCCATGTGACCTATACAAAGCAGGTAATAATACCTTATGCAGTGAAAATTTACATAAAGAATATTGTATACCTGTTACTGATGGTGGCACGACGAGTTGTAACTATAATACAGCTAATAATAAAGATCAATTTTGCAATGCATTATGCAGAGGTGGGTATTGTAGTGCGTCTGTAGTTGAGAAGAACTCTCTGTGTACTACTATTGAGGGACTCACGTGCGATAGCTTAGGAGGTTTTGTGGAAAATAAGATGCCAGCGGGTGCAGAATTTTTAGTTTATCATTCAATATGTAAATTAGTTAATGGGTGTTTTTATGATAGTTCTGGTTCAAAGTGTAGTAATAATATAAATGCAATGCCACCAGAAGTTGCAGCAGAGATTGTTTGTAGTCAGGTTGGAGTGTTTAGGTGCCAAAGTGAAGGTGTCCCTATTTGCACATTATTAAACGGGGTATGTATCCCCATAAGAACATATCATGCTCCTACTTCTTTGGAAAACTATAAAAACTTAAAAGCACTTGCTAATAAGGCTTTGAGTGGTAAGTGTCTAAATGTAGAAAAACAAGGAGAAGGAGTTTACACAATTGGAGGTGACCAAATTACAGAACCTCAAGAAGTGATCAAGAAAGCATGTGAATATCAACCGTTTTGCAAATTTGTTGTCGATGATAAAAATGAAGAATGTATACCTGTCCCAGAATACATAAGAACCAACTTCCAAGATGTGCTTAGTGGTAATGATGTTCAACAACTACAACAACTATATCAATCGTTTGCAAAAATATTACACCTGCTGAATATCAACAGCGCTGGTAGGATCACAAAGAGTTATCTAACAAATCTGAGAAATATATTAAATGATTTTTTAACTATTCTGGGAAAAGATTCTATGACTTTGGAGAACATAAACTCTGAGTTAACAAAAATTGTAACGGGGTTTGAGATTATAGAAGGGGTAGCACGAGGAGATAAGTGCCGTGAGTTATGCAGTGCGCTTGTTGGTAGAGTAATTTATTATTACGAAAGACATAAAGTTTTTAATGAGAGTAAAGGGAGTAAAAAAATTACTGAAGCAACTGTTGCTGCTGTGAAGGGTGCTGTATATCATTACATTCTCAATAATTTCGACAGTCCTACTAAGTGTAAACACGAAATAGGTTTACTATCAACCATCAAATCTCCTGACCCTGATCCGCTGTTTAGGGACGAATTTAAATCTAAATTAGAACCTATAATAACTCGTAGTGCTCTCTACGATGGATCATTAATAACAAATCCAGGAGGTGGTAAGCAATTGAATTGTGATGGTAAGTTAGAAACATTTGATAGTTGGGTATCGGCTGAGTTTACTCTTACTCCTACAGATGGAGAAGCCAGTTGTGATAGCACAAAAAAAGATGCTTCTTATAAAAATTGTTTAACAGCTTATTTATCGAAGTTTGACCCCAATTCATGTGAGTATTATACCAAAGAAAATTGTGGAGAGAAAATATATTGTAAAGTAGATGAAAAAGACAAGTGTGTGTTAGATGATAGTATCAAAAGCGTACAGGACCTATGCGGGAAAGTTAAGAAACCTGGAAAACCTGAGGATTGTTTAAATCCCACCTTTAAGTTATGTGAATACGATCAGGCGAATGGTAGTTGCACTGCTAAACAAGCTCCTGGTGTGTGTGCGGATATAGATAAATTTCCTCTGCTATCTTTAAAAGAGAAGTTGTGTTCCAAGAGTGGTTGTGAGTGGAAGGAGGATAAGTGCATTGCTCCTCCTACCCCCCCTAAGCCCACACAGTGCATTGAGTTAAAGAATGAGGAGGATTGTAATAATAGCAAGAGCCCACTTTTGTGTTTGTGGGATAAAAAAAATGAAAAGTGCGAGACTCCGACTGTTGCGTTGTGTAATGAGAGTGAATATTTAGGTTCATCACCAGCTAATGAGCAAAATTGCGGAAATGGCGTGTTAAAAGGTAAATGCCAGTTCTGTCCACATGGTGCTTACAAAAATAAGTGTGTACCAGCCCATGATTTTGCACAACATTGCCCCAAGCCACAAACACCGACTAATTGTTCGGACAGGAAGACCCAATCGGATTGTCAAATTGACGCAAAATGCATATTCCATAACGGGAGTTGTAAGACAAAGGAAGAATATTGCAAGAGCTTTGACCAAGCGAAATGCAGTGCCTCTGATGGTGGAGGTACCAATTGCACATACTGTGCTGCAGATAGCACATGTAAACCCTCTGGACGATCGTGTGGCACTGTAGTTGCAACTGGAAGCTGTCCTGCTTTGCCTCAAAATTGCTCTGTTGCCAATCCTGCTGCAATCTCACAATGTGTCGGATCCTTTAACCTCCAAAATCCTGATGATGCAAATTTATATACAAGGATAAAAAATGAAAGACCTATTTATCCTTATTTTGATGTTTGTGATACCTGTATATGGTATGGAACTGCGGGAATAAAAGATAAAGCTACAATGTGCTTGGCGGAACTGAAATATATAGCTTCTGATGTATCATTTTTTAACAATTATTGTAGAGGTAATGATTGCTCAGTAGTAGGTAATTGGGCAAAAGAGGTTTTAAATTGTTTCAAGAAAGCATGTGAGGTTATAAATGCTGGGGGTTGCGATACCGGGAGATATGCCAATCTTTGTGGAAGTGCAGGAGGACCAGCCGGAGGTAGAGGTGGACAAGGAGGCTTAATGAGTTCTGTTTACAATTATCTTAGAAACTGTGGTTTAAGCGAAGGGAGGTTTGGAGGAGGTGGACAAGTTTATAATCCACGAAAACTCAGACAATGCGCCAGAAATTCATTCAGTAATTGTAACCAAAACGATGCTTGCACAATCGCATCTGAATTAAAAAATGTGTCTCAAACCTGCCAGGGACCTAAAGGATGCACGAACGAACTAAGAGCTCTTTTAACTTTATTAAAAGCTGGAGCTAATATAGATGTATCAAATTGTCCTGAGAAGCCTTGCCAATAATCCTTCCCATTATTGGATGGTTTGAAGGGGAAAACTAAAAACCTAAATTAAAGTTAAAATAAAGTGAGGAAAAACTCATGAAAAACTATAAATTAACTACAATACCATTTTCAATTTAAGTTTTCATTTATAAATGTGAGTTTAGATACTATCTGAGGATCTTAATAATACTTTTTCTTATACATTTTGTAGTTCATTTTCTTTTTGTAATTCATTTCTATATTATCTAAACTATCATATATATTGTTAGACAGTTTTTTTTAATTCTTCAAAAACTCTTCCCACAAGGATTTAGTTAGAAACTATAAGTTGTAACAAGGAATAAGCTTTATATTGTCTGCTTTATTAATTGTTATGCTCAAGATAAGCACCACAATCATCAAAGTATTAATGCCACGGAATAACTTGTTCATCTTTTTCTAAAATTCTTTTAAAAATATGCTGAAACACTCTTTAGTAATGGAAGGCAAAAAATAAAAGCAACACATCTTGCTCGTAAAAATATTTAATGCTAAATAAATATACAAATACTCATACTCTACTCTTTACAGGAAGAGGTGGTTTTTATTTTTTAGTCTCCATAAATCTTCTGTAGTTCATTCCTCGTTCCAATCCTCATTTTATCTTCGTTTTTCATTTTCATATTTTTTAAATTCTTCTTGCTTTTCTAATGATGTTTTGTAATTTTATGGTTTTTCTATTTTTAACTTCTTGTGCAACTTAAAAAAGTGTCATACAGAGTATATTTTATAACTAATCCCATATTTATCTTTTATGATTTCAGGAGCTCTTGCCAATGTTGTATTGCCTCTTCTTCCCACTTGCATAAGTTTATTAATTCTTCATAAGGGAATCTTGTGCTTGATATACATATATAATTCCATTTCAAAACTTTGTCCAAACTTCCTTGAATATATCTTTTTAATAGATTATGTAAACTTTTGCTTGTGTATGTTATTATGTTTGTTAATTACTTTAGTTGAGTTTATTTCCCAAATTTTATGGGTTTTAAAAACCTTAAGATGTCATCTTAGAATGAAGTTTTTGTGTTTCCTTTTTAACATTGCTAATTTCTTTGCATATTCTTTTATCTCTTTTTTAGAAATTTACTACACACCTATTTACCCACTTTATCCGGCAATGTATTGTTTATATACTGTATAAATAGGGCATAGTATTTTTCTACCACTATTACTGAAAATAAACAAACTTTTATTGTAGGATGCTATAAAAGGGAAAATTTAAAGAGAAAATTTATTTTATTATTATTATTTTATTTTATTAATTTTTTTTTTTTTTTTTTTTTATATTTTTTTTAAT
>FWPU01009330.1_pt1 | contig 15601 bp, 14 predicted proteins | sample 2228361 | NCBI WGS metagenome assembly FWPU01 (sample SAMEA103939777, study PRJEB20133) | metagenome
ATTCATGCACCAAAGCCGTATTGCTCTACAAAATCTATCACAATCGCGAAGATTCTGTAACGTGTTCGTCGTACCGCCAGGCTTTGCCTGGCAATGCCGACCATAGGTCGGCGGTACGTTTGGTTGCGGCTCGCCGCGTTATGAATAACAACCGGGTAACGCATGGAGCCTCACTATTTCTCTGGCCAGGCCCAACCGGCTTGACGATAAATGCTGCAAAGCGTGCCGATTGGTAAATCTCTTTTTGGATGTGGAACAGTCACCCTGCCAGGTTTGGTTGGATGCTTGAAATGATGATGACTACCGCGCGTTATGGATCAGCACCCAACCATCGGCCTTTAGTTTGGCCATGATATCGCGACTGTTCACGGTTGATTATACACACAATACACACAGCATCAATCTATGGGCTTACCCTTACGGCCTGCTCCTCACCGTATAAATCAACCCATGCTCACCGGCATAGATCAATTCGAGATCGGCGATCTCGGCCAGCAAATATGGCGGCGCGACGTGTTTGAACTCGTTGGGCAAGAACCATAAGATATACCCCTCCTGCTCGCCAGGCCAACCCGCAAAGCGAGCGCGGAATTGTTCTGGCGTCAAGCCGGCCGAGCGGGGCATGAGCGGCGCCGTCCGGCGGGTATAGAACCACATCCCATCTGCATAGTTACTGTAAAACGTAGCCTCTGGGTGCGCTTGCGCCAACGCCTGAATTTCGGTTATTGCCGGATTCTCCCGAAACAGGCGATTATTGTAATAATTATAGGGGCTGGCCTCCCCCAGCCTCAGGCAATCAGAAAGATACTTGAACAGGCTGAAAGTGGGATAGGCCAGGAACCAAACCACGAACAAGAACACCATCAGCCAGCGAGCCTTGCCTATCTCCCACCGTAGACGAGGCAAGACTACATCATCCAGGGTAAGGAACACCAGCACGATGACCGGCGCCAGCAGCCCGACGTAATAGCGATCCGAATACAGGTCACGATGATCGCCGGTCACGATCGTCAAGGCCAACCCCACTAGCGAAAGCGGTAAGAAGAAGATCGTTGGAAAGACCTCCGGCCGCCGCACATCCCGCCACCAGGTCACCCAAGCCGATTTCCTGCCAATCAACAGCAGCGCCAGCACCGCTACGCCCAGGGTGATGAACGGATGGAACAAGAAAAATTCCAGGCGGGGATGATACGGCAAGAACCAATGCAGAATCTTCGTCACCGAATAGGCCAGATTCTCCCCTACATTCAAGTCTGGTGAGTCATTGCCCCAAAGGGTCTGATAACGGGCGATGTTGTGAAAATAAACCCAGCCTGCCACCGGCGCGAGTGATAACCCCATCCAGGCCCAATCGAGCAACAAAGAGCGCCAATTACGCCAGCGCGCCGCCAGGACCACAACGCCCCCCATGGCCAGCAAACTGGCTCCCAGCCAGCGTTGCAGCATGGCCAGCGCCGCGCATAACGACATGACCGCCAACACCTTCCACGACTTACCCTGCAAGTAACGGATGGACGCCAACAAGAAAACCAGCGAAAACGTAATATACAGCGGGTCCGAGGCCACATTGGCGTGAATGCGCAGCGCCGACTCCGAGCCCATCAAGAACACACTCCCCAAATATGCATACCCAGGCCGCTCTCGAAAAGCCGCATACACCAGCGCCCCCCCCAGGAAGGTATTGACTGCCATCAAACACAAATTGACGACCCACCCGACCACGAACACATCCCACCCCCCCAGGCGGCTGAGTCCTGCCAGAAGCAGCGGGTAGAGCGGTGGCCAGTAAATGAAGGGGTTGCCGGAATGGTCGAAAAAGCCACGCCCAGCCAGCAGACTCTCGGCGGTAGACATATTCTTAGCGGCATCTGCCGATACCCCGGCGCCATACCGCCAGGTGGCCGTCAACGCCAGGGCGGCTCCCATCAGCGACAGCCACGCCAAAGCGAACCAAAATGACTTGAAAACGCGCATGGGTCGAATTCTACCATGCTGGCAATTCTTATTATAATGGGGACATGCTGACTGACCCGAACGAACTGACCATCTCCCAAGCCCTGCCCCTGCTGCGGGCAGGCGACCTGACGCCTCAGGCCCTGACCGAGGCCTGCTACCGTCAAATCGAGCATTTCGACCGCCTCATCAACGCCTTCATCACTGTCGTTCCTCCCTCGGCTCTTCGACCCTACCGAAAGGAAGGTGTGCTGGCGGGCATTCCTCTTGCCGTCAAAGACCTGTACGATACGCGGGGAGTGCGCACCACTGCCGGTTCGCTATTCCTGGCCGACAACGTCCCCACACAGGATGCAGTTGTCATCCAAAAGATGAAAGACGCTGGCGCCGTGTTGCTGGGCAAGACCAATACCCATGAAGTTGCCCTGGGCGTGACCTCCGTCAACCCTCACTACGGCGCCTGCCGCAATCCCTGGGACACGACCCGCATTACCGGCGGCTCTTCGGGCGGCTCGGCGGCGGCCGTGGCAGCCGGCATGTGCCTGGCGGCCCTGGGGACCGATACGGGCGGCTCTATCCGCATCCCGGCCTCGCTGTGCGGCGTGGTCGGACTCAAGCCCACCTATGGGCGGGTCAGTCTACGCGGCATTTTCCCGCTTTCCTGGAATCTGGACCACGCCGGGCCGCTGACGCGCTGCGTGCGTGACGCTGCCCTCCTGCTCCAGGTCATGGCTGGCTACGACCCCGACGACCCGGCCAGCGCCGACAGGCCAGTGGACGATTACCTGTCCGGCCTGGATGGCGGAGTGCGAGGCTGGCGCATTGCCCTGGCAGGAGGAGCCTACATCGAAGAGGCCAGCGACTCGCAGGTGCTGGCAGCCGTGCGCCAGGCGGCGCAGGTCTTTGCGAGGTTAGGAGCCATGCTAGAGGAAGTCGAAGTCGAATGGCTGCGTGCGGCGGCGCTGGCCAACGGTCAGATGACGCAGGCCGACGGCGCAGCCGTTCATCGCGAACGCTTGGCCCATGAGCCAGAGCGCTTTGGCGCCGACGTGCGTCAGCGGCTGGAGACGGGGCGGGCGCTCTCCTCGACAGAATACAGCCTGGCGCGGCGCACGCAGGCCGAAGTCCGGCGAAGAGGCGAACGGTTCTTCCAGCAGCATGACGCCCTCTTGTTGCCCACCACACCCATCGCAGCACCCCCTATCCAGGGCGACGATGCTATCGAACGCGCCCGCCTGCTAACGCGCTTAACGGCCCCCTTCAACCTGAGCGGTCTGCCAGCACTGTCGCTTCCGTGCGGATTTACGGAAGAGAACCTGCCGATTGGCCTGCAAATTGTCTCAGGTCCCTGGCAAGAGACCAAAGTGCTGCGGGCTGCGCAGGCCTATGAACAGGCCGCCGGCTGGCCCGGACGCAAGCCGTCCCTCTTCTAAATCAACCGCCATGCAGCATCAAGATACGCAAGGTCGCCAGGGTATTGCCGGCTTGTTTGCTTCAACGCCCGTGTCGAGAACGCAAAATTTGGTTATGGTTGACAGACAAGCACGGCATCTAAAAAAACAAGAAGTCGGGGGGCGCCCGACTCCTTGGGTCTCATTTTACATCTCCGGTAATTACGGCTTGTATTTCCAGTTCTGCGCGCCCCAAGCCATACTGCCCCAAGTGCTGACGGTGTACCCCTCCAGGTTGCCTGCAAAACCATAACCGTCTTGAAAGACGTATAGATAGATCTGCGGCACGTCCTTGTGGATTTGCTCCGCAATCTTGCAGTAGGCTTGTTTGCGGACCTCCAGGTCGAAATTGCTGCCTGCCACCTCGAGGGCCGCGTCCACTTCTGGGTTCACCCAGCGGAAGTAATTGCTGCCGATGGGATTCTCGTCTGTGGGGATATTGGTGGAAGTGTAGGCTTCTTTATTGTAACCATGTGGCTCGATGGTAAAACCGCGGTCGAAGAGCAGCATGTCGAAATCGCCGACCATGCGCGGCGACTGATCTTCGTAGGTCCCAAAAATGATCGAGAAATCGTAGTTCTGGATGCGTGCTTCGATACCGACCGCTTTCAAGTTTTCCACCACGAATTCCTCGGTGCGCTGAATTGGCTCGAAGTTGGTGTAGCCTTGCAGTTCCAGCGACAGGCGTGTGCCGTCGGGGGCATAGAGGGCGCCTTGGGCCACGCGGATGCCATCCGGCCCTTCTACCCACCCGGCCTCTTCGAGCAAAGACTTAGCCTTTTCCACATCATAGGGATACGGATTGGGCAAGTCGCATTGATACCATCCGTAGGCAAACGGATTGGTAGAAGGCGACACAGTGTCTTCCAAAACATCATGCACCAGGGTCTCATAGTCAATGGCATGGGCAATGGCCTGACGCACACGCAAATCGCCCAGGATGGGATGCGGCGGCGTCGGGCCTGGGTCGCCGTCGAAGGGCGCGCTCAAGTTGAAATCTATGGCCGTGTTCCAGATGCCCGGAACCAACACCTGTTTGGCCTTGCCGGCCAGCAACCGATTGTAATCGGCCTCGTTTTCCCCAGGCCATAAATGCACTTGCGCCTCGCCTTGCAACATCATAGCCGTCTGCGCGGCAGGTTCAGGGACGATGCGATACACCAGACGATCCAGATACGGCTTGCCCTCCTCAAAGTAGTATGGGTTGCGCTCCAACGTGATACTCTGCCCGGAAACCCATTCTGTCACCACGAACGGCCCGGCGCCTACCGGCTTACGGTTCCACGCCCAATTTGGCATGTCAGCCGGGTCGCCGGTGGCATGGCGCGGCAGTAAACCATAGGCAAACTGGTCCAGATAACCGGGGTAGGGCGTAGAGTAGGTCAAGACGGCAGTCAATTCGTCTGGTGTATCCACCGCCACGATCTGGTCGAAAGCGGCCGTCCCTACCAGTGCGCCTGATTGGGGGTTGGAAAGCACTTCCCAGGTGAACTTGATGTCGTCGGAAGTGATTGGCTCGCCGTCAGACCATTTCAAGCCGGGCTTCAATTTCCAGGTGACGGTCAAGTGGTCAGCCGAGAGGCCGCCGTTCTCCTCGGTCGGTAATTCTGTCGCCAGCATAGGTACGAACTCCCCCTTCTCGTTGATGGTCACCAGGCCGGTCATGCTGGTCGCCTCGGCCACCTGGCGGATGATGGCCGCCTCGCCGCCGAAATAATTGAGGGTGGTGGGCTCCTCCGGGATGATGAGCGTGACGGTGCCGCCTCCTCCGCCGCTGGGGGCTGCTTCCGTTGGCGCAGCCGCTCCTCCCCCACAGGCGCTGACCAGCAACCCAAAGACAAGGAACACGATCAGGGATTTGCTTTTCATTCTCTTCTCCTTTCGTTGATACGATAGCACTGGCTCACGATTTGCCAGTGTGAATTACATACGGGTCGAACGCGTCGCGCAAACCGTCACCGATGTAGTTGATGGTCATGACCGTGATGAAGATCATCAGACCAGGATAAAATGCCAGCCAGGGCGCTTTGAAGACATGCACCTGGGCGGTAGACAGGATACTGCCCCAGGTTGGCGTAGGCGGTTGAACGCCAAATCCCAGGTAACTGAGGCCCGATTCGGTGATGATGGCATACGCCATTTGCAGCGTCCCGCTCACCAGAATCGGCCCAATGCAGTTGGGCAGGATGTGACGCAGGATGATGCGGGCGCTGCTGCCGCCCAGGGCGCGCGTGGCTGCCACGAACTCCCGCTCGCGCAGCACCAGGAACAAACTGCGCACCAGGCGCGCCGGCCACATCCACGAGAGGATGGCAATAATAAGGATGACGATCAAGACGCTGTTCTTCAGCCAGGGCAGGGGCTGTTCACGCAAGAAAGCGCCCAGCACGATCAAAACGAATAGAGTAGGGAACGTAAGGAAAGCATCCGTCACGCGCATCAGAACAGAGTCCAGCCAGCCGCCAAAATAGCCAGATAGGGCGCCCACGACAACTCCCAGCAAAATGGACAAAAAAGTAGACAACAAACCAACCGCCAGAGACACCCGGCCCCCATACAGAATGCGAGTGAAGATGTCGCGTCCCAGTTCATCGGTGCCAAACCAGTGTTGCGCGTTGGGCCGTTGGAAACGATTGGACGGTTCTTGTTGGGTCGGGCTATAAGGGCTGACGAAGGCCAGCGTCGAAGCCAAAAGCAACCCCGCCAGCGCCAGCATAGCCACCCCCGCCAGCCGATGACGAAAGAAACGCCGCAGGATGAGGCGCGCCATGCTTTGTTCACGACGACCAACCGTTGTCTCAGTCATATTTCACCTGCGGATCCAACATCCCATACGCCAGGTCTGCCAGGATGTTGGAGAGGATGATCAGCACGGCGGTAATCATCACCACCCCAAGCAACACCGGGTAATCTCGACCGCGCGCGGCATCCCAAAACAATCGTCCCATGCCCGGCCATGAGAAGATGGTTTCCACGAACAACGCCCCAGCAAACAGACTGGGTAAATCGAGCGCAATCAACGTCACCAAAGGCAAGATGGCATTCCGCAAAGCGTGTTTGTAATACACCAACCTGTCGCTCACGCCTTTTGCGCGCGCGGTACGGATGTAATCCTCATGCAGCACATCCAGCATACTGGAACGCAGAAAGCGCGAATACCAGGCCGCCCACCCCAAACTCAACGCCGTGACCGGCAACACCATGTGCCATATCGTATCCAGCCACTCGCCTTCCTTCCCAAGCGTATTCATCCCGCCGCCGGGAAAGAGCGGCCCGCCATTGAACGGGTTTTTCACGGCCACATAGAAGATTAGAATCAACCCCAGCCCCAGCCAATACACCGGCAGAGATTGTCCCATGAAGGTAATGGTGGTTGCCACATAATCGAATAGCGAGTAAGGCTTGCGCGCCGAAAGGATGCCAACCGGCAAGGCAATCAGCAACGTAACCAAGAACGATGCACCTACCAACAGCAGGGTATTGGGAATGCGTTCGGCAATCATCTCCGAGACCGGACGGTGAAACTTGATGGATTCGCCCAGGTCGCCCCGCAGCATCGCGCCCAGCCAGCGGCCATACTGCACCGGCAGCGGATCGTTCAGCCCCAATTTCTCTTCCAGCGCCTCGATTTGCTCGAGGGTGACGTTCGGATTGCGGCGCGCAGCCGTCAAGGGTCCGCCCGGCGCGGCGCGCACCAGGAAGAACAACAGAATGCTGATGATGAACAGGATGGGAATGGTCTGCAAAATGCGGCGCAGCGCATATACTCTCATCGCTCAGCCCTCATGAACAATCTTGCCATTGACCATCGTTATGACCGGCTTCACGCCGGTCAACTCCTCTGGCGCAATGCGAAAGATGTCCTCCGAAAGCAGCGCCAGGTCTGCCAGATAACCTTCTTTGATTTGACCTTTTTGATGTTCCTGGAATTCGGCATAAGCCGCATCGCGCGTGTAACCGATGAGCGCCTCTTCGAGCGTCAGGCGGTGATCGAGGTCGTCAGGACTCCACTTCTGGCGGTTGAGAGCCGCATATAGTCCCAACATGGGGTCGAAAGGCGCTACTGTCCAATCGCTTCCTAGCGCCAGCGTCGCGCCGGCGTCCTTGAGTTGACGCCAGGCAAAGGAGAGCGGCCAACGTTGCTCGCCGATGCGTGCCAGCCACACGTCCGCATCTTGACCGGTCAGCGGAGCATGAAGCGGCTGCATGGAGGCAATCACCCCCAATTGCTTGAAGCGCGGCATGTCGTCAGGATGGATGACCTCGATATGTTCCACACGATGACGGCTATCACGCTTGCCGTTGATCTTTTGCACGGCTTCGTAACCGTCCAGCGCGCGGTGTACCGCTCCGTCGCCACAGCAATGGACGAAGATTTGGAGGCCCAGGCGGTCACAAACGGCGGCCATGCGCGTGAACTGTTCCAGACTCCAAATTCCCTCCACCCTAGCAGCCGGCGCATCGGCGTAAGGAGCAAGATTCAAGGCAGTATAAGATTCCCACACGCCATCCATGAAGAACTTGACACAGCCGCCGCGCGCGTACTCACCCTGTATCTTTGCCATTTCTGCGGCTTCTGCCAGGTTCGCTTCTTGGTGCTCGGGCTTGACCCAAAAGGGGACGTAGACGCGCAGCAACATCTCGCCTGCGTCTTCTGCAGCGGCATAGGTCATCATTTCCTGCATGTCACCGTTCATATTATGGACGCTGGTCACGCCCGCCGCCGCAATCTGTTTCATCGCCAGGCCAAGTAATTCACGCTTGCGCGCCTCGTCTGGCTCTGGCACCAGGCGATGCACGGCGTCCATGGCGCTTTCCCGCAATTCACCGCTTGCTACCCCCTGCTCATCGCGGACGATGATGCCGTTGGAGCCCAGGTTTTTGTCCTCATACAATACCCCGGCCATTTCCAGGGCTTTGGTATTTGCCCAGGCAGTATGCCCATCGTATGCGCCTACATATACCGGTCGGTCGGCAAGAATATCGTCCAATTCCTGGCGCGTGGAAACGATGCCATACTGGATGCCCCGCCCCACCACCCATGGAGATGTGCGGTTCTGAGCAGCAAAATCGAGCAGAATTTGTTTCAATTCCACGCGGGTTTTGACCTCTCGCAGTTGGGCCGTGCCAAGCCAAATGCTCCCCCACAAGAGATGGAAATGCGAATCGATGAGGCCAGGCAGCAAAGTCTTTCCTTGCCCATCTATGACCCGCGTCTTTGCCCCGCGCCATGCCTGGACCTCGGAATTGCGCCCGGCAAATAAGATACGATTCCCGCCGACAGCCACCGCCTGCGCCCTCGGCTGAGCAGGGTTACTAGTAAAAACATGCGCATTCAGAATGATAAAATCAGCACTTGGGGACATGGCTCCTCCTGTTCACAATCTGCTAACCCGAAATCATGAATGCCGGTTTTGTGTAAAAAGAACGTAACCGCTTAGGTCAAGACCCTAAAGGTCTCTTTGGCAATCGAAAATGTGTTTCAAGCCTGACTTTCCCGTAAATTCAGCCTTTCGATTTGCGGGAAAGACCTTTAGGGTCTGTATTTGCGGTATTTGCGAAAGTGGCTGAGTAACTTGACATTGTCAAAGTAGTTACAAAAGAACAAAATTGACCATGATTTTGTTGTTTTCGGAAAATAATTTTCACTAAACGTGCAAAAAACGGATAAGTTACTTATAAACGATATAAACCAGTTCGTCAAGAAAGACCTTCTCATTGGCGCTCAATCAACCCGCAAATTCTGCCCCATCGGGTATAATTTTCACAGCCTAAACTGGAGGTGCAGTATGACAGACATCAAACCGCTCAACTGGGAACCCACGCCCGGAATTGGTTATACCGTTGTGCGCCGCCCAGATGGCGGGATGCACTACACGTTCACCGATCTGTCCGAACAGACCATTCGGCATTGGCAGGCATTTGCCCATGAACACTTACTGGGCGCAGACCGCTTGACTCGCAACCTGTATGATTTGCGCCAGGTCAAGGAGGTGCCTGAAATGGCTGTGCGCGCCGCAGTAGAAGTGGACAGCGACCCCTCGGCCCGCAATATTCGCCTGGCCGTGGTCGTAGCCAATGAGCAAGTCGCCGAGGCCATCCGAAAAATTGCTGCCCTGGCTTTACCACAAACCTCCGCCGCCATCAAACTCTTCACCGACATAGACGAAGCCGAAGCCTGGCTCAGCCGCCCGCTCGACCAAATCGTGTGATATAGTGACGACTTTGGCCCATCAAAGAAAAAGCGACTAAAGTCGCTACTACGGACCAGAGAGAGATGAAACCACTCCATATCGCCAACCATACCTTCGATTGGGGCAGCCGCACATATTTGATGGGCATTCTCAATGTCACCCCGGATAGTTTTTCGGGCGATGGTCTGCTTGCCAAAGGCGACGCTGTCAGCCTATCTGTCGCCCAGGCGCGTCAGTTCCTCGAAAGCGGGGCCGACATCCTCGATATCGGCGGCGAGTCCACTCGTCCTGGTTCTGAGGCGCTCACAGCCGAGACCGAAATGGAACGTGTCTTGCCGGTCATTCACGCCCTGGCCAGAACCTTTCCCGATGCCTTGCTTTCCATAGACACCTACAAGGCCAGCGTGGCCGAGGCGGCTATCCTGGCTGGCGCGCGCATAGTCAACGATGTGTGGGCCTTGCGCGCCGATCCCGACCTGGCGACCGTGGTGGCTAAGACCGGCGTGCCGGTCATCTTGATGCACAATCGCAGCAACCCGGCCAGCGTGGAAGTACGCGCCCAACTGGGTAACGCTTATATCGGCGCGGAATACGACGACCTGCTGGCAGACGTTCAACGCGAGTTGCTTGACTCCGTTCGCCTGGCGCAGCAGGCGGGGGTAGCCGACGACCGCATCATCCTGGACCCGGGCATTGGCTTCGGCAAAACAGTCGCTCACAACCTCGAACTGATCCGCCGCCTGGACGAAATCCGCGCCCTGGGCTATCCGGTGCTGTTAGGGCCTTCTCGCAAGTCCTTCATCGGCTACACACTCGATTTGCCCCCCGATCAGCGCGTGGAAGGCACCGCCGCCGCCGTGTGTGTGGGCATCACGCGCGGCGCTGACATCGTGCGTGTGCATGATGTGGAATATATGGCGCGTGTGGCAAAAATGACCGACGCGCTGGTACGAGGTTGATACTATGAAACAAGACCGTTTCTTGGTGGGTATCTTGGTAGGGATTGGCGTCTTGGTCGTTGCAGCCCTGGCGCTGTTTTTTGCACGGCAAAGTCAACAGGAATATCTGCCAGAAGATTCGCCGGCAGGGGTGGTGCATAATTACACCCTGGCCTTGCTCGAGAACGACTACGAAAGGGCCTATGCTTACCTGGCCGAGGCGGAGAACAAACCGACCTACCAGGCCTTCCGCCAGGCATTCTTCAATCACACCATAGACCCCAACAGCGCCGGCCTGGAAATCGGAGAGACCGAGATCAACGGCGAGGAGGCCTATGTCACCGTCTACGTCATCTATAATCTCTCTGAGCCATTCTCCAGCGGCTACCGCAGTACTGAAATAGCGCTGCTCGAACGCCAGCAGGGGCAATGGAAATTGCTGCAAATGCCCTATGCCTTCTGGGCCTACGACTGGTACCAGCCTACGCCCATACCCGTGAAGTAGGGATACTATGCGCACCATTCGCCGCCTGTATTTTTATCTGGTTGCCTTCATCAGCCTGGAAGTGGTGACCTGGGGGCTGATTGGCCTGCTGCGCAGCATCGTCTCGTCGGTTCTGGTGGACACGGCTGGCGCGCTGGCCCGGGCGTTGGCGCTCGTGGTGGTGGGCGCGCCCATCTTCCTGTTCCATTGGCAATGGGGGCAACGCGCTGCCGCCGCCGACGTGGAAGAAAGAACTGCCAGCCTGCGGGCAGTTTTCTATTACGCTGCACTTCTCGCCGCCTTGATTCCGGTGGCGCAGAATGCGCTGGCGCTGGTCAATCGGGCCTTGCTCCTAATTGCACGGCTAGAGCCTTCGCGTGCGCTGGTAGGCGCCTCACAATCCTGGCAGGATAACCTGATTGCTATCGGCGTCAACGGTTTGCTGGCTGCCTGGTTGTGGAACGCTTTGAACGCGGCCTGGAAATCCCTGCCCAACAGAGAAAACTTCAGCGATGTGCGCCGTCTGTACCGTTATTTGTGGCTGCTATACGGTTTGGGGATGACCGTCTTGGGTGCGCAGCAGACGTTACACTTCCTCTTCGGCCTTCCACAAGCCAGTTACTTGATTTTGGGCGCCGGGCAACGTTCCCTCTTCAATGGATTGGCTCTGTTGCTGGTGGGAACTCCGCTGTGGGTCTATACCTGGCATATCTGTCAAGACGCCTTGTCCGATCGCGTCGAACGAGACTCGAACTTGCGCCTGGGCGCTCTATACCTGCTGACGCTGGGCGGGGCCATCAGCGCACTGGCGGCTGGCGGCACGTTGTTGGACGTTTTGCTGCGCCGCCTGCTGGGAGAGGCCATGACTGCCTACGAGTTGATACGCCGGCTGGGCGGGCCGTTTTCGGTGGGCTTGCCGTTGGCAGTGGTGTGGGCCTATTACGGTGGCTGGCTGGCAGGGCAAATCCGCTCTGATCAGGATGACCGCCGGCAGGCGAACAAGAAGCGTTTTTATTATTATCTACTGGCAACGCTTGGATTGGGAGTGGCCTTTATCGGCCTGTCGTTCCTGCTTTCGTTCATAGTGGATTTGTTGGTTTCCTATGAAGTGTGGGGGGAGACGTTGCGCCCACGCCTGGCGGCTGCGCTTTCAACACTGGCCATTGGATTGCCGGTGTGGTTGGCCACCTGGAGACCCATGCAAGCCGAGGCGTTGGAAGATAGCCCAAGCGGCGAGGAGGCACGTCGCGCTCCCCTGCGCCGGGCGTATCTGTATCTGGCTTTGTTTGCGGGCGTGATCGGGGGCATGGTCTCGGCCATTTGGCTGGCTTATACGCTGCTGGTGGCGTTGCTCAGCCGGCAGGCCGGGGCCGACTTCTTATCCAATGCGCTGAATGCAGCGCAGTTATTGGCGCTGTTTGCCGTGCTGCTGGTCTATCACCTGCGCTGCCTGCAACGTGACGGGGCGCAGATGGCAAAAACGCTGGAAGCGCGCCAGCGCGCTTTTCCCATTGCCGTGTTGGACGGAGGTAATGTTGCCTTAGCCGAACAGGTGCGGGCAGCCTTGCAAAGACATGCGCCCTCTCTGTCGTTTTCTCTCGTGGAGGGAGATAGCCTCACCAACGAACCGCAGGCGTTCAAAGCCCTCCTTCTGCCGGCTGCCCTGGCTTTGAATCCGCCCCCCAGGCTGCGCAGGTGGCTGGATTCCTTTGCAGGCGAGAAGATTTTGATTGCAACGGAGACAGTTCCCGGCTGGGTGTTGAGCGCGTTGACGCCCGATCAGGCCGCCCACGCGGCGCGTCAATTGGCGGAGGGGCAAAGAGTCCGCCTGGCGCGCCCGTCCACCGCATGGACGACTGTACAGCAGGTGGCGGTCGTAGTGTTGGGCCTGCAACTCTTGTTGGTACTGTTGAGCCTGGGGATTTCGTTGTTGACGGGATGAGCCTGTGATATACTTTTGCCACCCTTGATGCAGGAGAGGAATCTGCCATGAAAGTCACTGTCTTGCAAGAAAATCTCGCCCGTGGGCTGGGGATTGTATCGCGTGCGGTTTCGCCGCGCAGTACCCTGCCGGTGTTATCCAATATTTTGATCGCGACCGATGAGGGCCGCTTGCGGCTCTCGGCCACCAACCTGGAAATGGGGATCACGTGCTGGATCCCGGCTCGCATCGAAGAAGATGGCTCGACGACCGTGCCGGCGCGTACCTTTGCTGACCTGGTCAACACGTTGCCTGGCGAGCAGGTGGCCTTGAGCCTGGACCAGCACACGCAAACGCTGAATGTGCGCAGTGGTACCTCTACGAACGATATCAAAGGGATAGACGCGCAAGAGTTTCCACCCTTTCCAGCGCCTGAAATGGAAGAGGCGCTGCAATTGAACGTGGCTGACTTCAAGGAAATGGTGCAGCAGGTGGCCTTTGCCGCCTCTGTAGACGAGGCTCGACCGGTGTTGATGGGGGTCTTGTTGAACGTGCAAGGTGACCAACTCGAAATGGCGGCGGCAGACGGCTTCCGTTTATCGGTGCGACGTGCCTCTCTGGCTTCACCGGCGCCTCAGCCATTGAATGTCATCATTCCGGCCCGCGCGTTGAGCGAACTGGCGCGCATTGCTTCGCTGAGTGATGGACAAAACGCCATCTCGATGTTCGTGCCGCAGGGACGTGGGCAGGTCATTTTCCGCATCAAGGATGTCGAACTGGTTTCCCAATTGATCGACGGCACGTTCCCCGATTATCAGCAGATCATCCCGCGCTCGTACAAGTCGCGCACGCTGCTTTCTACGGCTTCCCTGCTCAAGGCTTGCAAACAGGCAGAGATCTTTGCCCGTGAAGGCTCGAACGTGGCGCGGCTCAATATCAAACCCGCCGAGAGCGATATGGCGCCCAGCGAGGTGGAAATTTCGGCCACCTCCGAAGAGACCGGCAAGAACGAGACCATCGTGGAGGCCACCGTGGACGGCAGTGGTGTGCTGATTGCTTTCAACGTCAAGTTCCTGCGCGAGGCGCTCGAAGTCATCAAGACGCCGAACGTAGCCTTAGAGACCACTGCGCCCAATACGCCGGGCGTCCTACGCCCTGTGGGCGACGACAATTTCTTGCACGTCATCATGCCAATGCACTTGGGGTAACGACAGTAAAGGCTCTCCCCATGGTTGGAGACTGACCGGACGAGGAGCGAGTCAGGCCCAATTCGCTCATAAGCGGTTTGTGGATGCGACATTGGTACTATCCAATACCGGGTTAATGAGAAAATAGCCAAACCTTACAAAATTGTAGAGTGAAGAATACCCGTGACCTTGTAACAGAAGACCAATTTTTATATAATTAAGTATAACTCTGGGTCTCCAGGGAATCCCTAAAGAAAGGAGAAAAAGCCATGTTGTTCTCGAAGAAAGAAAAGGGCCAAGGCTTGGTGGAGTATGCGTTGATCCTTGTTTTGGTCGCTATCGTTGTTATTGCTGTCCTCACCATCATGGGCCCGATGATCGGCAACGTGTTCAGCACCATCAACAGTAGCCTGGGCGCTGCAAGCGGAGGGTAATCCCCTCTCGAATACACGACCAAGACATCCCGCAGGGCAGAGCAAACCGATGGCCCTGCGGGATTGTTTTTTGGACCGTTAACTACCTGCGCCCCACTTAATAAAATTGTAAACTAAAAAGGGCTAAACCTAACAAAATTGTAGGGCAAAATAGCCTTGTACCTATTGTAAAAAATGGCGCTTTCTGTATAATGAGTATAACTCTGGTTGACAGAGAATTCTGAAAGAAAGGAGAAAAAAGCCATGTTGTTCTCGCAGAAAGAAAAGGGCCAAGGTCTGGTAGAGTATGCGCTGATCCTTGTTTTGGTCGCTATCGTTGTTATTGCGGTCCTCACCATTATGGGCCCGATGATCGGCAACGTGTTCAGCACCATCAACGACAGCCTCAGTGGCGTGTAATTCAGCCTCTGCCCTCGATTTGTTGCCCCGTCTCGCAAGAGGCGGGGCTTTTTCGTAGTCACTGGAGACTGGTGGATGGTCCTTTCAGATTCTCCACAATGCAGAATTCATCTTGGAAGGCTTAGAAGCTTCTCTCAGGGAGAGGCCACGTCCAGGCGCCCGGGTCAAATTGGACAGCAAAGGCGAAGCGATCCTCGAAACCTTAGCCAAGAGTAAACCGCCCAAAGGACAGAAACGCTGGACTTTGCAGTTGCTGAGCGACCGATTGGTTGAGTTGAAGGTGGTTGAAAGCATCTCGCGAGGGAACCTGCAACCTATTCTTGTTCTTCGATCTCTTTGCTGGCAAACGCCGGATCAAAGTGACCCAGCGGCGTACCAAACAGGATTTTGCACATTGCATGAAAGAATTGGTGGATGAACTGTATCCTGATGCAGTTGTGATCCGAGTCATCCTGGATCAACTCAACACCCATTCAAAGGCGTCCTTGTATGAGACCTTTGAGCCAGAAGAGGCACGCCGGATTGCCCGCAAGCTGGAGTTTCATTACACAAGTCTTGGGTATTATTGAAGACCATTTCTGTACGCAAGGCGCGACCATCTTTCAAGTATTGTTTGAGGGCAGAGTGTTTGTAGTGAATA
>FWPU01009331.1_pt1 | contig 15600 bp, 13 predicted proteins | sample 2228361 | NCBI WGS metagenome assembly FWPU01 (sample SAMEA103939777, study PRJEB20133) | metagenome
TTCTCTCCCTCAATACCTTACCCCCCATCTCCCCTAAACACCGAATCCCCATAAGGGGGATACCATGTCCCTTCCGCAGTCCAGGGCCCAAAATTCGTATATTGTATTGGAGACAGCACTTGTGCCATAATCACGGCGGGTATTTACTAGGGAACCAACGGGATTGGGCGCGCCATGCGCGGTAGGAGCGTTCCCCATGCAACTTCGGTACGTCAATGCCAAGGGACAGCGCGTCATCGTGCAACTGGGTACAAACCCTCTGACGATCGGCCGTTCGCCGGAGGCCGACATTGTGCTCGATGCGCCGAATGTGTCCCGCTTTCACTGTGCGCTGCGTCGCTGGGATGAAGACTACATCATCAAAGACCTCCGCTCCGAGAATGGCACGTTCGTGAACGGACGCCGCATAGACGTGGCCCGGTTGTATCCGGGCGACAAGATTACGGTGGGCACACACAACCTTTTTTTTGAAAAGCGCACACGTGTGTCCGAGGGGCCGGGAACCATCATCAAAAAGATCGGATTGGAAATGGAAGAAAGCCAGAAAGGCTACAGCACGATGTTGATTCAGTTGGTCAAGGAGGCCGAACGGCGATAGGCACGTCGCTTCTCTCGGTACGCGATTAACTCCATGACAAGTCAAAGCCGTCTGCGTCTCTCTTTTTCGCCTTTCCCTTTTCATTCCCTCCTTCTCACCCTGGTAACCGTTCTCGCCTGGGGATGCATTCATTCGGGACCGGCTCTCTGGCTGACTGTTGCCAATCGAACCGACACACCTATCAGCTCGATTGCCATCGAAAACGAAAACGGCCCCCTCTATCACCTGGAGCGTCTCGCTGCACAGGAGATCGGCCCCTACCGTCGCTGTGCCATGCGATCGAAGCCACCCTGGACGTTAAACTGGACGGACGCGGCGGGCCAATCGCATCGCCTCGCGCTCACGCCGGATAAGCCTATTCCCATGGATTTCCGTGGCCGACTTGTCTTTCAGATTGACGCGGAAGGGGACACCGCCCGGTGGCTGGTCGTTCCGGACCCGGACCGATTGCCCGGTGATCTGCCATGGACCCGACCCGAGAAGTGGGAAGGTACGCTGCCCATCCCGGGCCTTTCGCGCGAATAGCAGGCATAGACCCGCGCTCGCCACACCGATCCAACACCCCCTCCATTCCTGCCCGCGGCGAGGCATGGGGTTGCGGAGCGTACCGCCGGGCAACACGCCGCTATTCTGTAACTATAAACACACGACGGCATATCAGCCTGGTATCAACGGACCGATGTGCATGAGCACACATGCCCGCCGGTTTTCGTGGCCTGTGCCATAGCGTTAGACCACGTCCGCTCGAAATCGGCTATTTTTGTTTCCGGAACACATGCCGAACCTATCGCCTCGAAAAGGGCTTGTGTCTCCCCTGAAACGGTGCGGCACCAGGGCTGGTGTGCCTGGGATCAATCCATACGTCGGACAGAGCCCGTGCCTGGATCCTCTCGGCCTGACGCACCGTTGGGATTCCGTTCGCACACACGAAGCGTGCTCCGAGGGAACTCTCGTGGGATGCTTTGGTTGGGCTCGCCGATCGCAATCTTTCCGTGCCGATTTGGAAAACGGACGCCTGTACCCGCAATCCGAAGCCGGAGTCTCGTTATGCATCGTGTTTTCTATTTTCCATGCGAACCGCAAAAGTATATCGTCAATCGATCGAATGCGCTCCAAAGCCACACGGCGATAACGAGATTGACGGCAGGAAGCGAATGGAAGGGGGCCTGTCTTCAAGCCGGTTGGGTCTCGATGCCTTGAATGTGTGGTGGGCCAACAGGCGGCTTGTCTCCGATGATGCGAAGCGTTCATTCCCCATCGTGCCCCTCGTCGATGCTGTTGGCGCTTGCCTTTCTTTCCGGAATGGCCGCCCTGGTCTATGAGGTCTTGTGGATGCGGGAGTTCCGTCTCCTGTTTGGCGCCACGGCTCCTGCTGCGGCCGCTGTGCTCGCGGCATTTTTCGTGGGCACCGCAAGTGGGAGCGCCTGGTGGGGCCGTCAGAGTCGTCGCTATACGGCACCGTTGAAGGTGTATGCCGGTGTGGAAGCGGCTCTTGCCGTTTTTGTCATAGTCTCTCGGCTTCTGTATCCATTGGCGGAATGGGGCTATGCGGCCCTCGCTTCCGCTCGTTTTTCTCAGGGAAACCCTGTGATACTCGCCGGCACGTTTATACTCGCTTTGGTCCTCCTTTTCCCGGGCACTTTCTGCATGGGCGGGGCTTTTCCCCTTCTGGCGGAAGCTTTCGTTCGTACACCCGCACAGCTGGGGCAGCGTGGCGCACAACTCTATGCCGTTCACACGGCGGGCGGCGTCGTTGGTTCCCTTCTCGCCGGTTGCCTTCTGCCGCATGGGATAGGGTACACGGGGGCCCATGTCGTGGGTGCCCTCTTGAATGGGACGGTTGCCTTGACCGCTTGGCAGTGCGCGGCGAAATCCGTCATGCATCCGTTGCCCGCCCACCCTGCGGCTCGGCCGGAATCTCCGTGTGCGCCTCCGCTTCCCGCGGAAACGGCGCATACCTCCGGCTTGTCGCGATACGGCCTTTACGGCGTAGCCGCCTTGTCGGGATTTGTCATGCTCGCGCTGGAAGTTCTCGGAACCCGGATGTTCGAGCAAATCTTGCATAACTCTGTGTACACCTTCAGCGTGGTGCTCAGCGTGTTTCTTGCCGCGCTGGCGGTCGGTGCCGCTCTGGCCGGTATGTTCTCTCGGAGGCGCGCTGCCCCCGCCAGCATGCTGGGGGTGCTCCTCCTGCTTGCGGGCGGCACGGTCGGCATCATCCCGACGCTTTTCCTGCGTGTATCGGGAGGATTGCGCTATCTGCCCGCCGTAGGCGGATGGGGCGGATATTTTTTCGATGTGTTCCTGCGAACGCTTGGGGTACTCGGCGTCCCAGCCGTCATCTGCGGCATCATTTTTCCCTATCTTTTTCGCAACAGCGAAAGACTCGGGCTTCGCCCCGGCCTCGCGCTCGGGCGATTCGTGGCCATCAATACGGTCGGGGCCGCAAGCGGAGCCATAGTCAGCACGTTTTTGCTCCTTCCCGCACTCGGTCTGTGGATGGCTATACGGGCGCTCGGCCTTCTCTATGTAGCGGCTGCTGCGCTGCTGCCGGGCCAAACCGGTTTCGCCGGGTTGACTCGACGTGTGGCCGCCTTGGGTATAGGCGTCGTCCTACTGGCCGTCGGTCTGCATACCCAAAAGCCGGAAGAAATCCTGCACACGGCCCGAGGGGAACGGGTTCTGGAGCAATGGGACGGCGCCCATGCGCGCGTTGCCGTAGTGGCCGTCGGGAGCAACATCGCCATTCGCGTCAACAACGTGTACACCGTCGGCGACCTTGATGGATTCATCTATGAACGACGCCAGGGCGAACTTCCCATGCTACTCCATCCTAAGGCGCGCACGGTTTTTCTTATTGGGCTCGGCACCGGTATTACGGCCGGCGGCGTGCTGACCTTCCCCCTCGAACGAATGGACATTGCCGAACTCATCCCCGACGTGGTTACAGCTGCCCGTCGCTATTTCGCCGACCACGCCCATGGCGTCTTCACATCACCTCGCGTCCGCATCCTACCGGATGACGGTCGCAATGTCCTGTTGGGCGCGCGGAACACCTATGACCTGATTATTGCCGATCTGTTTATCCCGTTTCACGCCGGCGTTTCTGCACTCTATTCCCGGGAGCACTACGCTCGGGCTCAACGCCGTTTGCAACCGGATGGCCTATTTGTCCAGTGGCTGCCGGCGTATCAGCTTGGGCGCGACGAGCTTTTCATTATTGCCCGCACGTTTTTGGAGGTTTTCCCCCAGGTTACCCTCTGGCGAGGAAACTTTTTGCCTCATCACACCATCCTGGCCTTGGTGGGGCATTCGGATCGCGAGCCTTTCAATCCCGAAGCCTTTCTCTCTCGAGCCCGACAACTCCCTGGAAGTGCCGACCGATCCGACGCGGCCTTGTTGGCCCACCTGCTCCGATTCTATGCCGGGAACCTGACTCCGCTGCGGGACGCGTTGGCTCAATACCCTCTCAACACGGAGAATCGCCCTGTCATCGACTATGTGGCGCCCATTTCTCGCTGCCTTGAGGAATCCTATGGAGGGCAAATGTTGACCGGCCTTGCCCTCATGGGAATTTTTGACGACCTGTTTCTTGCTTTTCCGCCGGAAAAGGATCCGTATCTTGTCCGACTCACCGAACTCCAGGTGGCCTATGTCCGGGCCGGATTGAGTTTTTTCAAGGCGGCGGCGTACGCCCGAGCCGGTCAAAAGGCGGAAACCCGCCGCCACTACCAGGAATTTTTGGCACGCTATCCCCGAGGATTAGCGCCAGAACCAGAAGGTGTTGCTTCGGGTGGCACACCGTGATACCAGGACCCGCACCGGCCTGACATTCCACAGCGAACCCTTGCACCCGTTCCAACCTGCAGAGTACAAACGCGCCGCGTATCCGTATAAGTAAACCCAGTCCGCCTTTACCGTCGGGCCAACGGCAAACTGGCTACGCACACGTGATAGCAAACATGTTAGAACCAAGTTTGTTCGGGCCTACCCACTCTTTTCTTCCTCTTGGCTGCCTGTGCTCGATTCCCCGCTGAAAGCTACGCCGATAGCGGCCGACACGTCTACGGCCCATATGGAGCGGAGGTCCCGGCCCGATCCATGTGGAACGGAGTCTATGCCCCGCGGGGGAAACGCTGACGTCTTAGCGCGCGGAGAGATGCGAGGGGGATTCGCGCGTCCGTGCGGGACCCCAACAATCGGTTACCACCACGCGTGAGTTGTCGGCGCTTGGCGCGCGGCCATGACGTGAGAGCCGCAGGGCAGAGAAGGCCGCGGTGATCCTTGGGGAAGTGTCTGGCACGGTGGCGTGTGGCACACCGGGCGTGCGAGGGAAAAATAGACGATTCTCGAGCCCGTGGCCAGCGAGTGGGTGAAGCCGGCGTTTCTTGTCGAGGTGAACAACGGGGGGGGGCAGCGCTTCGACGCATGACAAAACGCGTTCCATTGTCTGTTCGCCCAGGAGATTCACGGGGTTCCGTCGTACCAGGAGAGGCCGGCTGTCAAACTTCATGGGCGGAGGCGAAGGCGGGAACCGATCTGGGTTTCCAGCGCCGGAAGCCATAGAGACGGCGCGCACGTCCCGGCACGGGGAGGACTATCCAGAAGGAGGGCATGATGACTCCGTGCAGCCGTTTTAACTGCCTCGAGGGTTGCCGCATACCGAATGCGACGACGCGCATCGAGCGTGGGAAATGCCAAAAAGCGCCACGGAATGCCAGCCCGCGCCAACCTTTCCAAATACCATTCCAGCTTCATGCGAAACTCCAATGGGTGCATGCCCATATCGAGGTCATAACCGGCGAGCGCAACAAGGGCGACATCCGCCTTTCGCAGTCCTCCCGATGCTCCGCCGAGTAATGCATGGATCTCGCTGAGACTGTTAGTAACGGCGTGCATCCGCCAGAAGGACGACAGACCGGCGGTCCGGTATGGTTCCAAAGGCCTCAGAAGATTGGCTACGCCGATGAGGATTCCCTGGGTAACGATCGGCCGGGTATCGGTTAAGAGACGGCGAAGTAGCCGAAGGACTTCCCATGTGCGGTCGTGTCGTGGGGGAACCCGGTGTGTGGCCAATAAGATCGCCGGTCCCCGGTCCGTGTACAAATATCCGGCCTCCTCACGAAACGCCGTGGGGTCAGAAGGGCGCACGACGTCAAACGAAATCGTGTTGGTGCCCTGGCAAAAGGATAGAAGTCCGGATCGGTCTAAAGAGAGAACGACCTGCGTGTTGCCTGTTTCGGGTGCGCATTCCATGAGGAGCGTACGGTTCAGGTTGACCCGTACGGGTTTTCCCGGCGAAGCGTTCAGGACAAAGGTGAGCGGTTCCCCCAGATAGCCGGCAGTGGGGAAGTGTGACACGCGCAGGGTGACACCCGGCGAAGGCGCGTCTCCCGGCAGGCTAGCGCCGGGCAGTAGGGTGGCCGCCGCCACGCCGGCGGTGAACAGGGACCAGCGGACAACTCGGCCATGCGGGCGGCCAGGGAAAACACACCCGGTCCGTGGATTCTGCGGGCCTGTTGGGAAGACGACACGCAACGTTGGGAAGGCTATCGCGACAGAGCCGATACGATACATGCATGCACCATACCGCGTTATGCCGCTTCGTGCAACGTCGGCAGATGGTCATTTACTCCTGGCGCGCGGCGGCGTATGCTCCGGCGCGATGACGTGGGATCCTATGGCCCTGGCCTATGCGGCACGGCATCCCGAGGACTGCTCGAACATCGTCATGACCAAGACGCAGGCGTTCGGGCATGCGCTGTTTCTGACGGGCTTGATCGTCTGCACGTTGTGGCGATGGGATGTGGTTTTGTGCGGCGTGAATTTTTTCCTTTCTGCCTGGTATCTGACCATTATCGCTTTCCGATGCGGTGTGGTACTTTTTACCGTATGTCGGCGTCCGGAAATCCGCGTGACGGCCGAGGAGATGGCGACCCTGCGCGAGGAAGACTTGCCGACGTACTCCATTCTCGTACCGCTTTTTCGAGAGGCGAACCTGGCGCAGACGCTCATCCCCGCTCTGGACCGGCTGGATTATCCGCGCGCCAAGCTGGACATTCAGTTGCTTTTGGAAGAACAGGACGGGGAAACCCGTGAAGCCGTGGAACGGCTTTCGTTGAAACCACCGTACCGTGTGGTCATCGTCCCGTGCGGGCAGCCACAGACCAAACCGCGTGCTTGCAACTATGGACTGCAACACGCGAGGGGTGAGTTTTGTGTCATCTATGACGCGGAAGACCGGCCGGATCCGGACCAGCTGAAAAAAGTGGCGGTCGCGTTCCGTCGACAACCGCCTGAGATTGCGTGCCTTCAGGCGCGGCTCAATTTTTACAACAGCCGTCGGAATGTTCTGACGCGCTGGTTCACCGTGGAGTACAGCACCACGTTCGATCTTTTCCTGCCGGGGCTTCAGCATGTCGGCGTGCCGATCCCGCTGGGCGGAACATCCAATCATTTTCGGATGTCGGTCCTTCGCCAGTTAGACGGATGGGATCCCTTCAATGTCACGGAGGATTGCGACCTGGGCGTACGGCTGTACCGGGCAGGCTATCGAACGCGCATGCTGGACTCCACAACATGGGAGGAGGCCTGCTCGCGGCTGAGACATTGGATTCGCCAGCGGTCACGTTGGGTAAAGGGTTTTTTCCAAACGCATCTCACGCACACCCGACACCCTTGGCGGACGCTGCGGGATCTGGGGCTGCGGGGAACACTGGGGTTCCTGCTCTGCGTGGGCGGAAGCTCGCTTATGATGGTGCTCAACGTGTTGTACTGGCTCGTAGGCGGGTTGTACATGACGGCGATCGTCCACGCCATGATTCACGGCCATCACCTCTGGGACATCCTGAAGGGACCTCGTCCTCCGCTTGAGGGGAGCTCCGCGTGGCCTATGGTGTATTACGGACCTGGCGAGGATTCCTTCTGGTCAACCCTTTCCGTGATGTTTTTTGTCGTGAGCCTGGTGCTGCTGATAGGAAACGTTTTGTTTGTAGTGATGCACGTGACCGCGTGTTGGCAGAGACGACGGTTCGACATGCTTCCGTGGGCCCTTCTCATGCCGCTGTATTGGGTGTTGATTTCCATCGGCGCGTGGAAAGGGTTTCTCCAGCTTTTCCGGCGACCGTTCCACTGGGAAAAAACACCTCACGGGTTCGACGCTCCCGCCGGGTAAAACACGACAGCCATCCACCCGAAGGGTAGGGGAACGTCGGCCCCTCCCCGCGCATGTCGCCACCCGCCCGTTGACCCCGCGGGGAGGGAAAGCCGCGTGCGCCCTGGACTCAGCGGGTTACCATGGCGACGCCCGCACTCGTCCCGATTCGTGTGGCTCCCGCCGTGATAAGACGGCAGGCGTCCTGTGCGGTTCGAATTCCGCCGCTTGCCTTGACGCCAACCGTTCGTGGCACGCTTCGACGGAGCAGGCGTACGTCGGACACGGTGGCACCTCCCCCTCCACATCCCGTGGAGGTTTTCACGAAGTGCGCTCCGGCGGCAACGGCAAGGCGGCAGGCCGCGATTTTTTCCGCGTGTGCGAGCAGAGGTGTTTCTAGGATGACTTTAACCACCCGGCCTTTGGCAGCCTGTACGACCGCTGCGATTTCCTCGCGAACGTAGCGGGTTCTGCCGCTTTTAAGCGCACCGATACTGAGAACCATATCCAATTCCTCGGCGCCCCGTTGAACGGCGTCATGGGCTTCGAAGACTTTAACGGCCGTAGAGGTGGCGCCGAGAGGAAACCCGATGACCGTGCAGGGTCGAACCGTGCTGTCGCGCAGCTCGGAAACGACAACATCCAGGAGCGCAGGATTGACGCAGACGGTGGCAAAGCCGTAGTGAAGGGCCTCCCGACACAGCCGAACCGCATCGCGCCACGTGGCCACCGGCGCGAGGAGGGTATGATCGATCAGGGGTGCCAGGCGTTCTCCGGATGGTGTCATGGAGGGGAACCGTCCCATCTTAGAACACCGTGGAGTAACCGCGGGGCCAGACAGCCCCTTCCAGTTTGAACAGGGTGAGCACGGCGTAAGCGGTTACTCGCGTCGTGGCAAACGCATCCCGCAGGCTTCCCGGCACATACCCTTTGGGGTCTTCGTCTTCCCCCCGAAAGGCGCCGCACACGAGCGGCGACCCGCTCTGCACCTGGAGCGCCAACAACTGCTTCCCCAGTCGTTCGGCAGCTCTGCGATGGGCATGGGAGCCCACCACACGGTCCGTCTCCAGAAGAAAGTTGGCCACGGCCCCGATGCCGCTGTATAGCGGGATGCGGTCTGAGCGCATGCCGAAATAATCCGCCATCCGGAGTGCAGCGTCGCGGTACCGGACCTGCCGCGAAAGGCAGTAGGCATTGAGTAGGCCTACGCCCCCTCCATCGTCGTTGTAGATAATGCCGTCGGAGCTGACATGATGTGCCATGATAGCGGAGGGGCGAGAACGGAAAGGCCCGGAGGAATCCCGGAGATAGTTCCGAAGGGTTGTGTCCGCCAGCGTGAGCGCAAGATCTTTATAGACTCTCTTCCCTGTGACCCGGTAAGCATGGGCAAGGATCGTGATGCATCCCATTTCACACGCCAAGGGCGATTCGGTGGAAGCGGGACGGTCAAACCGGACCACGCCGCGCACCCATAACCCGAAACGCGGAAGGCGCACCAGGGCATGGCGACGGAACCAGCTCAGGAAAAGCTCAGCCCGTTCCCGCGCGTCGCGATCCCCCGTGTAGGCGTACCATTGCAGGAACGCATCCGCAACCTCGGTGGCGTCGCGCGGATACGCGAAAGAGGAATGAGGCGTTTCTTCCCGGAAGACGCCGAACGTCCGCGGGTGTCGTCGATCGAGGTCCTGCAGCATCGCGGCATACCCGAGCCCCAAACGCGCTGATTCACGATACCGATCATCTCCCGTGCGTTCATGGGCAGGAAGAAGGCACATAACAGCCCGCGCCTGTGTCCATCCAAGTCCCCAGGTGCTGAACCCGCTGGGGATATGGACGTTGTAACGGAATCGGCCGTGGTTGGCATCCCAGTTTGGCGGCTTTTGGATAACCTGGGAAGAGACAAACCAATCGCAGCCTCGTATCGCCGCGCGGGCCCAGCGGTCCAGTCGTCTGACCGGAGACATGGCGGACTTGGAGAGACAGGGCTGTCGGGAAGGCATTGCGTTGTTCATGGCACGTGATATTTCCTTCGCGGGACCCTTACGTCGCTGGGAAAAGCCGATGTGACTCGTCCGGCGCAAGGCGCGTACCCTTCGCCCGAAGCGGTGAACGCAGCCCCCTAGGGCCGATACCCGCCTGGACGCGAGTTCGACACGGGGCGTTGCTATTGGGTTATGTCAACAGCCCCTTATCGAACGTCATGCGGAGTGTATACATGCGGTATCCTTCGCCGCAAGCCGATTGACGTTCTGGCCACACCCAGAATGCTTTCGGCGACTACGCCGCATGACGCCATCTGTGCCAAGCAAAGCACCGCGCCTCCGGTGGACACCGCTTATCGGGTGGCCCCTCCGGTAGACAGGAGTTTTTCCTTCAGCGCCACGTATCGGCGTGTGTAATACGGACCCAGCCAGGATTCCTGATAATCGAAGCCGAAGGCCCGTCGTTTCAGCGCCAGGATAGGCGGCGCCTGGATCCGTTTAATGAGCCCCATGCCCCGGTACTGATTCCACCATCGCTCCAGATCCGCAATGAAGGCGGCCGGTGTGCGAAACAGATGCGCAAGCCGGCCGGGATAGCCAAGTTTTTTTTCCAGAGTGCCTGCGGCGTACCACGTTAGAATCTCTTCGGGAGTCACACGATTCCAGGATTCCATCAAAACCTGGAAAAGGCGATCGTGATAGGGATAGTGCAGAGGATCGCCCTTGTGGTCGTCTGCGTTTTGATCGCGGCTGAGTTCGGCCGTGGGAGTGAGGGTGAAAACGCCGTCGGGGATGACCGCACGCGGGTACACGACGGTGTTTAGATAGCGCCCCAGTTCGTACACTTCGTGTTTCCAGAGATCCGCGATATTGGCGAAAAAACCGGCCAGATCACCGTAGAGCGTCGAGTAGCCGACCATGCTTTCCGCCTTGTTTGCGTTACACGTAAAGACACCCCCAAACGCAGCCGCCACGGCAGCCAAAACGCGGGACGAGCGGTCGCGCGCTTGGACATTCTCGAACATGGTGTCGGTCAGACGCAGGACCTGGCGCAACCGCCCGTCCCGGCTGCGGGCGACGGCGCCCTGGATCTGCCGCCGGGTGAACCGTGCGGATTCCGCAATCGGAAGCTCAAGATAAAGGCATCCTAACCGCGCGGCCAGTTCACGGGCCAGCCGCACCGTGGTGCGGGATGTAAAGGGCCCCGGTAGGTTGACCAAGAGAAGTCGTTCCGGGGGCAGGATGTTGCGGTAAATGGATGCCACAACGGACGAATCGATGCCTCCGGATATACCGACGACCACCCGTGTCAGTTTACCCCAAGCGAGGAAACGGCGTGTGCCATAGTCAAGGGCGCAATAAAGGGAGCTGATTGTGTCTTCCGTAACGCGGCAGGGATGCAGAACGGTAAAGGGCCAATCCAGTGTCAGCATGGCGTCCTCAAAAGGCGATCCAACTTGGAGGCGACGACCGTGTGGATCGAAGAGCGATGTGGCGCCATCAAATGTAAACACCGTTTTGCCGTTATTCTGGATGCCCACGTGGTTGACGTACAGGACGGGGCGACGCGCGCGGCGAGCATGTCGGGCATAAATGGCATTGCGTCGGAGGTTCTTATTGACGGTATAGGGTGAGGAGGCGATGTGGACAAAGAAATCCACGCGAGAACGGGCGAGAAAGGTCATGGGCGAGGTGGCATAATGCTCGTCCCACGCGTCTTCACAAAGAAGACAGCCCACGGACAAACGGCCGATTCGAACCGGTCGTATCAGACGGTGTAAAGGGCAGCCGAGTTCCTGTGCCAGGGCTCGCAGGTCGTAAAAATGCCGGTGTTCCTCAAATTGGCGATAATTCGGGCTGAGTGTTTTAATGACAAAGGGGTAAGGGCCGCCGGAAGGGGCTGTCAGACGTCCGTTCTGGGCCACCCAAAGCGCGTTATATTTGCGCACCCGGCCGTCTTCGTTGCGGCGACGCCAATCCACAGCAACATTTCCGAAAATGATTGCAAGCCCTCGAGAAGCAGCCACAAGATCCCGGGTGCACGCCTCACATTCACGGAGAAAGGCTTCCTGCTCCCATTCGTCCCCAATCAAGTAGCCGGGAACACAAAGCTCTGGAAAGACCAAAAGCGAAACGTGGTCCGTCTGTGCAGCGCGGATATGCTCCAGCATGCGGTGGGTGTTTTCGGCAGGATGGCCTGGCCGGACCTCCATCTGGACCAGCCGGACACGAAAGGGCTCAGACCGGCTCATCAGTCGCCCTTCCAGGGTGTTTTGCCCCAGCGTTCTTCCTCAATGCGGCGAAGTTTGTGGAAGAAAACCCGTAGGGCGAATGAGGTCGTGATCACAGCCACCAGGGTGGCCAGCAGTATGATGACCAGTTTGACCGTTTGGTTCATATTTTCTCAACTATATGCACAGGGCAGCGGCTTCGCAATAGGAATTCCGCAAACAAGGGTTCCCTGGCTTCACATTCCACAACGGAGGTTGGTCCGGCCGATGGTTTGGCGCCAGGGGTGCAGCGGAGCGGGTATTCCCACGCGCCCCGCGGGTTGCGTTTCCAGGGTAAAGGCGGACCGCTCGTGTGTAGCCTGCACAATGGACACCCGATCGTCGCATACGGCGTTGAACGCATGGGGTGGGGGCGATCGGTACAGATGACACGGCCAAAGCCGGAAACCGAGCGGCGGAACGCGCCGGGTGACCCTGGAGCGCCGGCGCGATTTCGCACGACGCAGAACAGGGGCGACGGGATTCGCCTTGAATCCGCTACGTGTACGCTTTTCCCGTCATGATCATGACTGCCGCGGACAAAAACGGGATCGGCAGAAAGCAGGCCCCCGCCCGATAGGAGGGCGCGCAGGGCAGGATGTCTGCATGGGAAGGCGGCGGCCGAGATCGCGCGTCGGTTTGTCGAGCCTCTCTGGATCGATCGGCACGTGGCTCCCCTTCCATCCGTTGACGCGAAGAGGGAAGACCTGCGCGGGGCTGTTCCGAACGTTCGCCGGATCACCGCGTCTGCGAGCGCGAGGCCTTCTGCGTTTCGGCGAAAGCTTCGTCAAACATTCGGCCCGAACGCGGAAAGTCAAGGTTGCGGACAAACCGGCAGGATTCGGTCGCACCGAATTCGCGATCCATCTCAGCGTCCTCCCATTCCACGGAAAGCGGTCCGGTATATCCGATGGCATTCAAGGCGCGGATAATCGCCTCGAAGTCGATGCCGCCGCGGCCGAGACTTCGAAAATCCCAGCCGCGTCCAGGTGTACCGAAGTTTAAATACGAGCCGAGGATTCCACTCTCTCCGTCAAAGGTACGGATGGCATCTTTCATATGCACGTGATAGATGCGATCGGGAAAGGCGCGAATGAATGCGACCGGGTCCACCATTTGCCAATACAGATGGCTGGGGTCAAAGTTGAAGCCGAACGTGTTGCGGAAACCGATGGCCTTCAGAGCGCGTCGGGCGGTATGGAGATCGAAGGCGATTTCCGTTGGATGAACCTCGAGGGCGAATCGGACGCCGCACCGGTCGAACACGTCGAGAATGGGATTCCAGCGTTGCGCGAAATCGCGAAATCCGGCCTCGATCATGTCTTCGTTCGCCGGAGGAAATCGGTAAATAAGGTGCCAGATGCTGGACCCGGTGAAGCCGTTGACGACCGTGACGCCGAGATGGCGTGCCGCCTGAGCCGACGCCTTCATGGACTGGATAGCCCACCGTCGTTTGGCTTCGGGTTTTCCGCGACAAAAGGCAGGAGCGAAGGCATCGGATCTCGCATCATTGGGATCGCAAACCATCTGGCCTGCCAGATGGTTGGAAATAGCCTGCACGACCAAATTGTAGCGGCGGAGAATGGCTAGCTTCTCCTTGACATACGTACGATCCCGTGCCGCAGCAAACACGTCCAGATGATTCCCCCAGCAGGCGATTTCCAGTCCGTCGTATCCGAACTGTTTCGCCTTCTGACACATTACCTCAAACGGAAGATCTGCCCATTGTCCGGTGAACAGGGTCACAGGTCGTCCCATGGTGAACCCCTTTCTAATGATGGGTGAAGCAACGGAGCTTCGTCTCTCGCCTTTTTCTCAGCGGCGTGGCACAGGTTACACGCGAACCCAGCGGCGCAAACGGCTACTTTGAACAATGCGTTCGCAGAGAATCAGTTCCCGCAAGCCATCCCGGAAGGTCGCGTACGTGGGGGGCGCCCTGCGGCCACCGGCAAGTAGCCGCGCGTAAAATTCGCTATACATCTGTTTTTTCGTGTCGGGGAACCCTTCGTTATGTCCCCCGGGGTAGCCGATGATGGCGCGGGCTTCGGGTCCCACCAAGGCAGGATCCTTAAGCAAAATTTCGTTAGGCCGGTCTCGATGGCCGATCCAGAGTCGATTCGGCATTTCCGAATCGAACGCCACGGCTTGCTTCGACCCATCCAACTCGAAGTACAGCCGGTTTTTACGTCCCGCTGACACCTGGCTAACCGTGAGGACACCGTGGGCGCCATTGTTGAATTCGAAAAGCACGGTCGCATAATCTTCGGTGCGGATAGGGACACTCACATAGTCAGAAGGTTTGAGAAGTTTTCCCGAGTAGGTTTCGACGGGTCGGGAAGGTTTCCGGCGCTTGCGATGAACGGTGAGGAAATCAGCCATCACGCGCCGAATGCGCAGGCCGGTCACGTGTTCGATGAGGTCCATCCAATGCGAGCCAATATCCGCCACGGCACGGGAGGCGCCAGAAAGTGCCGGCTCTAGTCGCCAGTTGTAATCGGTATCGTAGAAAAGCCAATCCTGAAGGTAAGAACCGTGAATGGCGTACAGGTTACCCAAGGCGCCGGTGTGGACCATAGAGCGCACATGGCGGACGAGCGGATAGAAACGAAGGTTGAAATTCACGGCGTTTTGCCGTTGGCGTCTTGCCGCCAGGGCAACAAGCTGCCGTGCCTGTGCCACCGTGGTGGCCAACGGCTTCTCGCAAATGACGTTCTTTCCTGCCTGAAGAGCATCGCGGGCCATGACGAAGTGGAAGGCGTTCGGCGTGCAGATATGGACGACCTGAATGGCAGGATCACGCAGCAGTTCACGGTGATCGGTATAGAAAGTCGGAATGTTGAGTTGCTCTGCCACCTTCTCCGCGACGTCCGGTCGGCTGTCGGCACACGCCACGACGTCAACGAGCCCTGTGCGGCGAAGCGCCTCAATATGAGCGGGACCAATGAATCCCAGTCCAATGACCCCTGCCTTGATCGTCTTCATGGGATCCTCCCAACGGCGGCGCACGTTCCGTATGCGCCCTGAACGCACCCGCGATCGATCGATCGAAGCGGACGACCCATCCAGCCCTCCTTCGACACGCGGCTTTCATCATCGCCGTCCACCCCGTATGCCCTTCACAACGTTCTACCGGGCCATGACGCCTGCATCAAGCTCTCCAGAGTCTGATCTTCCCAGCGCCACCACGCGTCACGTTACCGGATGAGGTGTTGGGGATCAATTTTTAAAACGCCATGGCCAAAGCAAACGTCGTCCCGCTTGGGCGGCTTCTGCCAGAGCCGGTCTGGCGCTCCTATCCGAAAGGGCACACGGGAAGTAAACAACCTAACAGTGTCCCCCTGGACGAACAGAAAAGGTCTGTTTTCGCCCACGGAAAGGGTCCGCAGGCAATCGCCCGGGTGGGAGCCGCAAAGGCGCGCAGTCCGCTCGGGTGCGGTGCAGGTGAACCTGTTCGACTCTTCCCGGGGTACAGGCCGTATGTTGATAGGGTGGGGCAGATTCGGCCAATGAGTCAAGTGTCCATACATGGTATCCCCTTTTTTGGGATGGAGGAGTATGGGATGGAGGTAGGAGATTTTCGAGGAAGACAGGTCGGAG
>FWPU01009332.1_pt1 | contig 15596 bp, 11 predicted proteins | sample 2228361 | NCBI WGS metagenome assembly FWPU01 (sample SAMEA103939777, study PRJEB20133) | metagenome
GCCGAGATCCTGCGCGATGCACCGTGGACGCAGCCGCGGCTGCGGCAGCTCGCCGCGCAGCTTCGCCGGCTCGAGGCCGAGGCGGCCGACTTGGTGGTGGAGGTGGAGCGCGTGGAGGGCGGCGACCTCCAGCCGGTGCCGATGATCCGGCAGGATGCCGAGCGCCTGCTGCTCAGCCTGCGCGACCTGCTCTCGAAAGAGGCGGACCTGATCTACGAGCGCTTCCTGCAGCCCGTCGCGGAGGATTAGCGGGCATCGGCGGGTGCCCGCGGCCCCCAGGGCCCGGTGCCCGGCGTCCTCCCCGGCCCGGGCGCGGTAGCGGCGCGCGCCTCCTCCTCGAGGGCGGCCGCAGTCGTGGCGTCGATGCCCCGGAGGGAGCGGCTGGCGGCGAGGATGGCGATCGAGAGCCCGATGGTGACGACGGAGGCGATGGCAACGGCCGCGGGGGCGCCGAACGCCTCGGCCAGGGCGCTCACCGGGACCGTGCCGAGCGGGGTGAGGCCGAAGGTCATCATCATGATGCTCATCACCCGGCCGCGCACCGCATCGGGGATGAGGAGCTGGATGAGGGTATTGACGGTGGTGGTGAACGCCGACGCGAAGACATCGGCGAGGAAGACGAGTGGCAGGGCGAGCAGGAACCAGGGGCTAAGGGAAAAGAGGAGGAGCGTGCCGGCGAAGGCGAAGAGCGTGCTCATCATGAGGCGGAGCTTGCGCGGGGTTTCGCCCACGAAGGCGATCCAGAAGGAGCCGGCGATGCCGCCAAGGCCAGCGGCCGCCTGGAGCACGCCGAGCCCGCCGGCACCCACACGCCAGACGTCATCGGCGAAGACGACGAGGAGCGCCTGGAAGGGCATGGCGAGGAGGATGGGGATGATGGAGAGGAGCAGCAGTGCGCGCACGGGGGGCGTGCTGGCGACGTAGCGGAGGCCACCCACCAGCTCGGCCAGGACGGGACGGGAGCGGGCACCTTCAGCGGGAGGCGACGTGGTGACGTGGGCCATGGAGAAGAAGGCAAGGGCGTAGAGCACGACGGCGAGGGCATAGACCCAGCGGACCCCCGCGACGGCGATGATGAGACCGGCGAGCACGGGGCCGACGACGCGCGCCGCGTTCATGCCGCCCATCTGCAAGGCCATGGCGTTGGCCATGCCCTGCCGGCCGACGATGGTGGCCACGATGGCCTGGCGGGCGGGCATGATGAAGGGGAAGGTGCAGCCCATGACGAAGACGACGGCGAGGAGGTGCCAGAATTCGAGCCGGCCGAGGACGAGGAGGACGAACACCGCGAGCTCGGCCGCCACGAGGACGGCCTGGCCGGCCATGATGAGGCGCCGCTTTTCGACCCGATCGGCGACGACGCCACCGAACGGTGAGACGACGAGCATGGGGATGGCCACGACGAGGTTGACGAGGCCGAGCGCGAACTCACTGCCCGTGAGGCGGTAGGCGAGTACGGAGCGCACCACGAACTGGCCGTTCATGGCGAAGAAGAAGGCGATGTTGGAGGCGAAGAGCCAGCGGAACTGCTGGTGATGGAGGGAGGCGAAGGGCCCGCGGGCGGCGGGGATGGTGAGCATTTGATGAGCGTAGCACGAACGAACGGCACGGTACGGCGGGGAAGGGGGCGGGCGTATACTGCGCGGCACACACCATTCCGGGGGTTCTGCGTGGAGTTTCGTCATCTGGGGCGGTCGGGCCTGGAGGTTTCGCTGGTTGGGCTCGGCTGCAACAACTTCGGCATGCGCTGCGATTTCGAGCAATCGAAGGCGGTGGTCCACCGTGCGCTCGAGCTGGGCATCACGTTCTTCGACACGGCGGATGTGTACGGCGGCGGGGGACGCTCGGAGGAGTTCCTCGGCCGCATCCTGAAGGGGCAGCGCGACCGGGTGGTCATCGCGACGAAGTTCGGGATGAAGATGGGCGAGGGGCCGCACCGGATGGGCGCCTCACGCAAGTACATCATGCAGGCGGTGGAGGACTCGCTCCGGCGGCTGGATACGGACTACATCGACCTGTACCAGGTGCATCGCCCCGACCCGCACACGCCGATTGAGGAGACGCTGCGCGCGCTCGATGACCTGGTGCGCCAGGGGAAGGTGCGGTACATCGGCCACTCGAACTTCGCGGCGTGGCAGGCGACAGAGGCACACTTCGTGGCGGAGAAGCTGAACACGGCGCACTTCATTTCGGCGCAGAACGAGTACAACCTGCTCGATCGGCGGATCGAGGCGGAGCTGGTGCCGGCGTGCCGGGCGTATGGGCTGAGCATCCTGCCGTACTTCCCGCTGGCGAGCGGTTTCCTGACGGGGAAGTACCGGCAGGGCGAGGAGCTACCGGCAGGCACGCGCCTGGCGAATGCGGGCCCGATGGCGGCGCGGGTGCTGACGGATCGGAACTTCGAGATGCTGGCAAAGCTGGAGGCCTTCGCGCAGGCGCGCGGCCGGGGGATGGTGGACCTGGCGATTGGGTGGCTGGCGAGCCAGCCGCACGTGGGGAGCGTGATCGCGGGGGCGACGCGCCCGGAGCAGGTGGACCAGAACGTGGCCGCCGCGGCGTGGCGCCTGACGGCCGAGGAGCTGGAGGAGGTCGACGCGATCACGCGCTGGAGTTAGGAGTTGGGAGTCCGGAGTTGGGAGGATGTCGGCGCTGACGCGCCGACGGGGGATGGCTGGCCGCCTGGCGGCGGCTCCGCCGGGGGATGTCGGCGCTCCGCGCCGACGCGGGCTGTTGGCGCTGGCGCGCCGACGGAGCTAGGAGTTCGGAGTCCGGAGTTGGGAGGCTCCCCTCTCCCCCTCTCCCCCTCTCCCGTTCTCCCGCTCTCCCCGCGCCGAAGGCGCCTCAACCCGCGCCGCAGGCGCGCCTCCCGCTACTCCTCGATGGCGGAGTAGATGAGGTTCTTGAGCTGGCCGCGGAAGTTGAAGCTGCCCGAAGGCATGAGCTGCGTCATGAAGATGCAGACGAGGTCCTCGCGGGGGTCGACCCAGAAGATGGTGGAGGCGGCGCCGCCCCAGTAGTAGTCGCCTTCGCCGAGGGTGCCGGCGCGGGCAGCATCGAGGGTGACGGCGAAGCCGAGGCCGAAGCCGACGCCCTCGTTCGCGGTCTCGGAGAAGGCGCCGATGGCGACCGCGGTGAGGTCGCCGCCGCCCGGCAGGTGGTTGCGGGTCATCAGCTCGAGGGTGCGGCAGGAGATGATGCGCTGGCCATCGAGCTCGCCACCGCGGCGGAGCATCTCGCAGAAGCGCCAGTAATCGGCGGTGGTACCGACGAGGCCGCCGCCGCCAGAGAGGAAGTGCGGCTCGCGGAGGTAAGCGCTGGTCACCGGGTCGTCAATGAGGCGGAGGGTCTTATCGGGCTGGCGCTGGTAGTTCGCGGCGAAGCGCTCCAGCTTCTCGGCCGGGACGGTGAAGGCGGTATCGACCATGCCGAGCGGTTCGAAGATGCGCTCGCGGAAGTAAGCATCGAGCCGCTGACCGGCGATTCGTTCGACGAGGGCACCGCAAACGTCGGTGGCGAAGGAGTACATCCAGCGATCGCCGGGGTCGTAGCGGAGCGGTGCGCGGGCGAGCTTTTCGACGAAGGTCTCGAGGGTCTCGCCGGGGCCGCGCTGGATGCCGAGCCGGCGGTAGGCCTTATCGACCGGGTGGTTGGTGGCGCCGTAGGTGAGGCCGGCGGTGTGGGAGAGCACGTGGCGGAAGGTGACCGGGCGGGCGGGCTCGCGCGTCTCCATGTCGTCGCCATCGCCCTGGACCCAGACGCGGAGGGCATCCCACCCCGGGAGGTAGCGCGCGACGGGGTCGTTGAGGGTGAAGCGTGCCTCTTCGAAGAGCTGCATGAGGGCGACGGAGGTGATCGGCTTGGTCATGGAGTAGATGCGGAAGATGGTGTCGTCGCGCATCGGTTTCTGGCGCTCGCGGTCCATGAAGCCGAAGGAGCGGAAATAGGCGGGGATGCCATGGCGAGCGACGAGGACCTGGCAGCCGGCGATTTTGCCGGGTTCGATGTAGTGGCGCTCGAGGTGGGCGGTGATGCGCTCGAGGCGACCGGGGGAGAAGCCGGCGCGCTGGGGGTACGTCTCCATGGGTGTTCAAACTCCGGTGTATGAGGTAGGGGGATGATACGGGAGAAGGGGGAATGCGGCTTCGCCGCCGGGAGAAGGGGAGACGCGGCTTCGCCGCCGGGAGAAGGGGAGACGCGGCTTCGCCGCCGGGAGAAGGGGAGACGCGGCTTCGCCGCCGGGAGAAGGGGAGACGCGGCTTCGCCGCAGGGAGAACGGGAGAACGGGAGAGGGGGAGAGGGGCAGAGGGAAGTCTCCCAACTCCGGACTCCCAACTCCCAACCTCGGCGCGCCAGCGCCGACAGATCCGGCTTCGCCGCAGGGAGAACGGGAGATCGGGAGAGGGGGAGAGGGCATCCCAACTCCACCGTCGGGGGCAGCCGACATCCCGCGTCGGCGCGGAGCGGCGACATCCCCCGGCGCAGCCGCCGCCAGGCGGCCAGCCATCCACCGTCGGTGCGCCAGCGCCGACCTCCTTCGTCGGCGACAGCCGACATCCTCCCAACTCCGGACTCCCAACTCCCAACGTCGGCGCGCCAGCGCCGACAGATGCGGCTTCGCCGCAGGGAGAACGGGAGAACGGGAGAGGGGGAGAGGGCATCCCAACTCCACGGTCGGGGGCAGCCGACATCCTCCCAACTCCGGACTCCCAACTCCCAACCTCGGCGCGCCAGCGCCGACATCCCCCCTCCCGCCGCGTGGTCTGCTACGGTGGAGGCTGGAGGTGATACGTCATGACTGCAGCCGTTGAACAGCTGGCATTCGGGTTGCGCCGGGAGTCGGGCCTGCCGTTCCACCAGGCGGTGGAGGCCGTGCGCGAGGCGCTCAAGGCGCAGGGATTCGGCGTGCTGACGGAGATCGACGTGCAGGCGACGCTGAAGGCGAAGCTGGGTGTGGATATGCCGCCCTACCTGATCCTGGGGGCGTGCAATCCGCCGCTGGCGCACCGGGCGCTGAGCGCGAACCCGGAGGTTGGGCTGCTCCTCCCCTGCAACGTGGTGGTGCGGGATACGGGCCGGGGCATCGTGGTCGAGGCGATGGACCCCGAGGCGGCGATGAGCATCGTAAAGGACGCCGAGGTGGCGCAGGTGGCGCGGGAGGCGCGCTCGAAGCTGGAGGCGGCACTGGCTGCGCTGGAGTAGCGCGGCTGGTCGGCTCGTTTACTCGTCGCCCTGGGGCTGCTGTTGACCGCCCCGCCCGCGGCGACGCCGTCGGCTACGACGGCCGGCTGCGGCGGGCGGTTCGTCGTTCCGCTCGGCGCCGGGCGGCGGGGCAGCCGCCTCGCCAGGGGGCTGGCCACCGGCACGCCTGAACACGCGGCCCGCGGGCGGCTGCGGCTGTCGCAGCGGCGCGCCGGTCGAGCCGGGAGTGGTCGGCTGCGCGGCCCCGGTACCACGGAGGCGCCCACGCGGGCGCCCGGTGCCCTGCTGCTCGGCCTGCGGCTGCGGTGCGGGGGTGGCCTTCGCAGCGGGGGGTGCGGCCGGGGGGGCAGCGGGCCGGGCGGGGACGATCTTGCGCGGGCCGCCGCCGGGGAGCCGGCCGCGACCGGGGCCGGGTTCGTAGACGGCGTCGTCGGCGGGCAGGCTGGCATCGCCGAGGTCGTAGGCGTCGGGTTCGATGAGGCCGAGGGCAATCGCCTCCTCGCGGCTCATGCTGGGCGGCGGGGGTGCGCTCTTGCTGGAGGGGTCCCAGCGCACCACGGTGCCGAGGTCGCGGTCGCTGACGTCGATGCGCTGGCCATCGACGAGCAGGGTGACCTGGCGCTTGAGGATGTTGAGGGCGATGACCTTGCCTTCGCCGGTGGGGGTGCTGCAGCGCTGCCCAATCTTGGGAAGGGACTTGCGCATCTCGCGGTAGCCCTCCTCCTCGTAGCTGAGGCAGCAGAGGAGGCGGCCGCAGAGCCCGCTGATCTTCTGCGGGTTGAGGGGGAGCTCCTGTTCCTTGGCCATCTTGATGGAGATGGAGGGGAAGGTTTCGAGCCAGCTCGAGCAGCAGAGCTCGCGGCCGCAGATGCCGTAGCCGCCGGCGACGCGGGCGCGGTCGCGGGCGCCCATCTGGAGCATATCGACCTTGCAGTGGTACTGCTGGCTGGCGCGGCGAACGAATTCGCGGTAGTCGAGCCGCTCCTCGCTGGTGAAGGCAAAGGTCAGCCGGCGTCCGTCGAGGGTGAAGGAGGCGGCGTCGATGCGGGCGGGAAACCCGGTCTCCTCGCCGAGGCGCCGCGCCCCGGGGAGGAGTTCCTGTGCCCTCCGGTGGAGTTCATCGGCGCGACGCAGGTCTGCCTCGGTGGCGAGGCGGAGGATCGGCTTGAGCTCATCGCGGGGGAGCTCATCGACAACGACCTGGTCGGGCGCGATGACGACGCGTGCAAGCTCGGGGCCGCGCACGGTTTCGACGACGACGTATTCACCCGGTTCGAGGCGAAGGCCGGCGGCGTGGAAATAGAAGATCTTGCCGGCGTTTCGAAAGCGCACGCCGGCGACGCGCGGGGGTGGTTCAGGCATGGGCCGGGAGTACTTCCTCGGTGCTGCCTTCCAGTGTAGCGCGTGGGAAGCGGAGGAGCATGAGGTCGAAGGCGGGGCGCGCCTGCACGTTGGCGAGGAGGTGCTCGCGGAGGTCGGCGATGGCGCGGAGGGCTTCGAGCGGGCCGGCAATGGCCTCGCGCGGGCCGCTGGCGGCGCGGCGCAGGCGCTCCTCCCAGAAGGCCTCCCAGCAGTCGAGTTCGAAGCGGACGGCAGCCTGGTCGCTCCGCCAGCGCTCGGCGAGGGTGCGAGTGTAGTCGAAGCGGGCGGCGACGCCGCTGGCGGCGAGGGCGGCGCACCGTTCGAGGATGCGGCCGCGGGCAGCCATCAGGTCGGGATCGGCGACGAAGGCGAGCGCGCGGCCCGGGCGACCGCGGGCAGCCGCTGCGGCCTCGGCGGCGAGCGCTGCATCGATGCCGCGGGCGCGAAGGCCCGCTTCGATCTCGCCCCGCGGCACGGGGCGCACCTCGATCCGGCGGCAGCGGGAGCGGATGGTGGGGAGCAGGCGTTCGGGGCTGGCCGTGACCAGGCAGAAGACGGTGTGGCCGGGCGGCTCCTCGAGTGTCTTGAGGAGGGCCGGCGCGGCGTACTCGGCGAGGCGGTCGGCGGGGTCGATGATGATGAGCCGCGTGCGGGCTTCGAACGGGAAACGGGCGACGAGCTCGGTGATGCCGCGCACCTGGCAGATGCGGATGTCGGCGGAATCGGGATGGGCGGGGTGCGACTCGCCGTCACGCGGGCGGCAGAGGGTATCGCCGGGGCGCACGGTGAGGACATCGGGGTGGGCATCTTCGAGGATGAGGCGGCAGGCGCGACAGGTGCCGCAGGGCTCAGTGGCCGCGGGCGCGGGGGGCAGTGGATCGCCGAAGAGCGAGCCGCCGGCGGGCGGGGCCGGGTGGAGGGCCTCGCAATTGAGGTACATGGCCAGTCGCCGGGCGAGGGGAACGCGGCCGGTGCTCTCGGGGCCGGCGAAGAGGAGCGCGTGCGGCGGCTCGGGCGTGGCCGCGATGGCAGCGAGCTCGCGGAGGATCTCGCCGTGGCCGATGAGGGCGTCCATGCGCTCCAGCGTACCTGCCGGCAGCCGGCGACGGAACCGGCCGGGGAGCGGCAATTCGCTGTCGGAATGCCCGGTAACTCGTCTCGCGGCGATACGTTGTAAGGAACGGACCCCGCGATCGGTCAGGACTGCGGGTTCCTCCCGGGCGGCGCCTGGCTGGCGAGTCCCGGCCGGCCGGGCGCTGCCCCCCAGGCCCTATGCGGGCGGCCGGGCGCGCGGCTGGGTTTCGGCACGGCGCAGGGCACGGAAGACGGAGCGGCGGGAGAGGCCGAACATCTGGGCGACGTCGTCGATGGGGAGCCGGCGGCGGCGTACGGCGTCGGCGATGGCGGCGTCGCGGGTGGAGCGGAGCATGGCGGCGAGCCCGCCAGGGGTATCGTAGCGGCAGCGCGGGAGCGGGCAGCTCAGGCAGGAGGGGGCGAGATCGCACCCCGTGTCGGTGTAGTCGGTGTGCTCGGGAAGTGCGTCGCAGCGGGTGGGCCGGGGAAGCGGCTCAGACATCGCAGGGCCCTCGTTCATAAAAATGGTGGGGTCGAGCGTAGAACGTTTGTTCTGATCGCTGCAATGGCTGAACGGCGCCCGCGGGGGAAGTCGCCAGCAGCTGGCGCGGTGCCATGGCTGCCTGGGGCCTGGGCGGTGGCGGCTGCGACGCTGGCCGGCGATGGAGCGACGAGACAGGGCACCGGGGCGGCCGAGCCCCCGGCGGCGGCGTCCGCCTTCGGAGCGCGACCCCCTGGCCGCGGCCTGGCGGGTGATCGATGCGCTCTGGCGGGAGGAGTGCGAGCCGCAGCGGGCCCAGGCGATCATCGCGGCGCTGCGGCTGGTCTTCGCGGCCGGGCAGGCGCCCCTGGAGCGAGACCGCGCGCTGCGGGAGGCGGAGCTGCTGGGGCTGCTGATGCACGGGCTGCCGCCGCGGGACGACTCGGAGCGGGCGCTGGCGGAGGAGCTGGGGGTTGGAAGCTGGGAAGAGGTCGGCTGACGCCGACGGGGGGAGGTCGGCTGGCGCCGACGTTGGGAGTTGGGAGTCCGGAGTTGGGAGGCCCCGTCTCCCGTTCTCCCGTTCTCCCCGCGGCGCAGCAGCGTCTCCCGTTCTCCCCCTCTCCCGTTCTCCCGCTCTCCCCGCGCCGCAGGCGCCTCAACCCGCCCCGAAGGGGCGCCAACCCCGGGCCGGAGGCCCGGCCAACCCGCGCCGAAGGCGCGTCTACTCGCCCAGGGGCAGGCGCCGGCCTTCCTCCCAGCTGCGGTGGGCGGCATCGACCACGCGCATGTAGGCAACGCCGTCTTCGAAGCTGGTGAGCCGGACCGGTGCACCCTCGCGGATGGAGGCGATGAAATCCTCTTCGACCCGCCAGCCGCGGTCGGTGCCCGGGTCGGGGGTCACCGGGTGGCCGTGCTGCTGGCCGAAGGGCACCACCTCGGCGGTATCACCGGGGTGCCAGCGCAGGACGGCCTTCGTGCCGTGGATGGCGATGCCGTTCGCTTCGGCGCCGCCGGCCATGGTGCTCAGGTGATAGGTGATGCGCGCGCCACGGGCGAGTTCGGCGCAGACGACGTAGGTATCGGGGACGGTGACGGGCGCCATCTGCCCCGTCTCGGGGTCGCGCCGCTCGGGGATGAGGATGGCGCCATCGGCGGTGACGCTGCCGGCGTGGCGGCCCAGCCAGCGCTCGATGATCTCGACGTAGATGCCGAACATCTGCACGTTGCGGCCGGAGTAGTCGCGCCGCTGCCGCCAGTGGAGCGGGGCGTGCGGATCGAGCCCCTGCCCGTTGAGGACGCGGACGGTGACCTCGCGCACTTCGCCCACGGCACCTTCGGCGATGAGGCGGGTGATGGTGGGCCCGAGGCGGAAATCGAAGGGGGCCGGCACGAGCTGGGCGACGAGCCCCGGGTGGCGACGAGCAGCCTCGTACATCTCGAGGGCCTCCGGCAGGTCCATCGCCATGCGCGCCTCGCAGAGGACGTGCTTGCCGGCCTCGAGGGCCATGATGGTGTAGTCGCGGTGGCGGTAGGGCCAGGTGCCGATGCAGACGGCGTCAATCTCGGGGTCGGCGCAGAGGGCCTCGGGCGATTCGAAGACGCGCGGGATGCCGAACTGGTCGGCGACGCGGCGAGAGCTCTCGGGAGTGCGATTGACGACCCCGACGATTTCGACGCCGGGGATGCGGCGAAAGCCGGGGATGTGCTGGGCGGCGGTGTTGGCGCCGGCGCCGATGAGGCCGATGCGGATGGTCATGCGAGAAGTATAGGGAGTCGGAGGATGTCGGCGCTGGCGCGCCGACGGGGGATGGCTGGCCGCCTGCCGGCGGCTCCGCCGCGGGATGTCGCCGCTCCGCGCCGACGCGGGATGTTGGCTGGCGCCGAAGGCGCCTCAACCCGCCCCGAAGGGGCGCCAACCCCGGGCCGGAGGCCCGGCCAACCCGCGCGAAGCGCGCCAACCCGCGGCGCAGCCGCGTCTCCCGCTCTCCCCTTCTCCCGGCGGCGAAGCCGCGTCTCCCGTTCTCCCGTTCTCCCCGCGGCGCAGCCGCGTCTCCCCTTCTCCCAACGCGCGGGCCCCGGGGGTTGCCCCGGGGCCCGCGTGGAGATACTGGGCCGGCACCTGGCCGGCGGGTCGTTAGCGGTTGGTGCGCCGGCCGAGCGCCAGGAACGCGAGCCCGAGGCTCAGGCTCAGCAGCCCGGCGAGCACCAGCAGCAGATTCGCACCACCAGCGCCACCGCCAAACCCGAAGCCCGTCGCAGGCGCCAGCGGCGTCGGCGATTCGCCCGGACCCGGCGTCCGCTCACCGGCCACCGTCTCCACCGGCGTCGGCGTGTTCGTCGGCGTATTCGTCGGCGGCGTCACCGTCGTCGGCGGGGTGGTGGGCGGGGTCGTGGTGGTGGGCGGCGTCGTCGGCGGGGTGGTCGGCGGCGTCGTCGTGACCGGCGGCTGGCAGCGCGCGTCGTTCGGGTCGACGCACGGCGGGTCGAACACCCGGATGTTCAGGAAGGTGAGCTCAACCACCTGCCCGCCCTGCGTCGGCGCGGCCGTCTGCGAGACGAACTGCGGCGTCCACCCGGCCTGCACCGTCTCCGTCACCGTGTACTGGCAGCCGATCGCCGGCGGCAGGTCCGTGAACTCGGCCACGCCGTTCGCGTCGGTCGTCTTCGTCTGCGGGGTGATGCCGCAGCCCGTGAGCGTGAACTGCCAGTTCGCCCCCGGGTTGGTGAAGCCGACCACGTTGAGCACCTTGTTCACCCGGATGGTGACGCGTGCTTCGTTGTAGAAGCAGACCGCGGCCCGCGGCGAAGTGGTCGTGAGGGTGACATTCGTGCTGGCGGCGTTGTTCGTCGGCTGCGCCGGGCACTGCACCTGGCTGCCCACGATGGTGCCGTAGGCCCAGCCGAGGTACTGGTAGCCGGTCGGCGACTGTTCGCTGACGGTGAAGGTGCCCGCCGCGAGGCCCGCGAAGATGCCGGGCGCCTGCTGGCTGAACGGCTCGGTGGCCGTGCCGCTAATGCCCGGGCCGGTGAGGTTCGCGGTGAACGTGGTGGTATCGCCGGGCTGGCCGACCACCACCTTGCGGACGAGGATGGTGCCGTCGCTGGCCACGCAGCCCACGGTCACCGTGGCGCTATCGGTGCCCTCGGTGCCGGCGCCGGAGAAGCTGACCGTGTTGGTGTGCTCGCCGCAGATTTCGAAATTGTTGGTCGGCGCGGTGGCCTGGATGGTCACCGTGTAGGTGCCGATGGGCGTGTTCTGCGGCAGGGTGCACTCGAGCGTATCGCTGGAGAGCGTGCAGCTCAGCGGCGACGTAGCCGACGGGCTGCCGTAGGTGAACCCGGCCGGCAGGGTGTCGCTGAGGGTGAGGGCCGAGGAGGTCGGGCCACCAGCGACGTTGACGGTGATCGTCCAGGTGAACGGGACGCCCGGCGTGGCGGTGTTGGTGGAGACCTGCTTATCGACCACCACGTTGCCGAAGCGCTCGTTGTAGAAACAGACCACGACGGTCGCGCCGGGGGCGACGATCACCTCGGCAGTGTTGTCGTTCCCGTCGATGGCTCCGTTACCCTGGATGGTCAGGTTGGTGAGGCGCACATCGATCGGGCCTTCCGGGCAGGCCTCGCCGCTGGCGAGGGCCCAGCCGAGGACCTGGTAGCCGTTCTGCGGCTGCTCGGTGATGGTGTACGAGGTGTTCGGCGAGACGTTATTGAAGGTGGCGTTCACGGGGCCGCTGCTGCTCGACTCCGCAATCTGGCCGGTCTGCGAGCTCTGGCTGCCATCGCTGAGGGTGACCGTGAACTGGGTGGTGTCGTCGACGACGTTGGTCACGACCTTCTTGACGATGATCGTGCTCTTCTTGCAGTTGGCGAAGGAGAAGGGGTCCGCGTCCCCGTTGCCTTCGCCGTCGGTCTGGCCCAGGATTTCGCACTGCTCCCAGCCCTCGGCGGGCGTTTCGACGATGTCCTCCCCGTTCGGGACCCAGCTCTGCGGGACCCAGCACGTCCACGTACCAAAGATGGGGCTGACCGCTGTGCCGCTGCCGGAGGTGCCCGGGCCGGTGCAGGCGAGGCCCATGTCCCACCAGGGCAGGCTGGGGATGGTGAAGGTCGGGTAGTCGGCCTCGGTGACCGCGTTCACGCCGTAGAAGATCTTGTTAAGCTCGATCTTCTTGAACGGGACGTTGTAGGCGATGCACCAGACGGTGTCGTCCGGACCGGGCAGGCCCTTGGAGAAGTCAATCCACTCCCAGTTGTCCTGGTTGAGGTGGTCCTTCCAGCACTTGAGGCCGGCGAAGGCGTAGCCGTTGCGGAGCTCCTCCTCGACGCGGAGGGTGTTCGCCTGGAGAGCGAGCTGGAGCTCCGCGGCCGTGAGCGTGTGCTCGCCATAGTCAGCCGTGGACGGGTGGGCGATGGTGGCGAGCGTGGAGCTGCCGTCCTTCGACTTCAGGTAGAAGTTCCAGTTGCCGGTTTCGTCCTGGCCGTCGCCCCAGATATGGCAGTTCTGGCTGCGACCGTCGTTCGACGGCGTGACGATGTCGTTATCGCCGGCGGGCGCCGGGGTCTGGTTGAGGAGGCCGTGGAGGCCGCCACCGGGGAAGACGGGCTTGCCGGTGTCATGGAGACCGTCGCCCTGGTTGATGGCAACATCGGAGAAGCTATCGCAGATGACCTTCTGGAAGCGGACCTTGATCTCGGGCAGCTTCTCCTTGTTGTAAAAGGTGATCTCGATCGCGATGCTGGCGCTACCCGGGAACCAGTCGGTCGTGTCGTTCGACTTCGGGGTGCTGTACCCGTCGAAGTTCGGGACGGCGTATTTCGGGTAGCCGGACTCGTCGCCGTTCCAGCCGGCCGGGCGGCTCGTCCCCTCGACGACCTGGAACTGTTGGTTGGTCGGCACCTCGACCTTAGCACAGACCTTGTCCCCGCCCTCCGTGACGTTGGAGAGCGACACCTGCTTCGTCTCGGTCACCTGGCTCCCGTCGCCGATGCGGACGTCGAAGGAGAACGTGCCCGTGCGGATGACGCCGTCGTTGTTGTTCTCGAGGACCTTGCAGATCGTGACCTCGCGCGTGCAGAGGGACGGGTCGCCCTTGAGGGTGATGGGGCTGCCTTCAGCCTTTGCGAGCTCATTGCCGTTGGCGTCGAGCAGGTAGGCCGTGTTGGTGAACTGCTGGGGCTCGCAGGCACGCTTCGGCGCCGGGTTCGGCTTCACCTTGAAGAAGATGTTGGACCCGGGAGGCATGGTGCACTCGACGCCGTTGGTACCGGTGAGCTCGGCCTGGAAGGAGCTGTCGGACGGGATGGTGCAGGTGGCGCCGCCGGTGTACGTCGGGCCGAAGTCGACCGTGACGTTGGCGTCCTTGATGTAGACGGTGCGCTGGGTGCCGTTGGTGCCGTTGGGGTTATCGACCCTGATGAGCCAGGCGACAACGTTCGGGTCGGACACCTCGGAGTCAATACTGAGCGGCCACTTTTTGATGGTGGGCAGGGCGCACTTGGACTCGTCGGCGGGGATGGTGATGGTGGAGCTCTTGGCCTGGATCTCGGCGCTCCACTGCTGGCTGTTGGGCACGCGCCACTTCACCACCGCGGTGTTCTCGGCCTTGCCCTCCCTGCACTGCTGTTCGACCTGGCGCTTCACGGGGATGGAGAGTTGCGACTGCGCGCTAACGGTGCAGGTGACACCCGTGTCGATCGCGCCGTTGCAGCCGGACGGGAGGGCGCCGGCCAGCTGGACGTCGGTGTCGGTGATGTGGACCTCGACCGCGCCCGCGTTGGCGCTGTTGTCAATGGTGATGTTCCAGTAGGCGTAGCCGTTGCTGTAGGCCGGGGTTAGCGGGACCTTGCTGACGCCGGGCTCGCCGATGACCGGCTGGCAGCTCGACTTGTTGACCGTGTCCTTGTCGCGGCCCTGCTGGCCCCACGTCCAGCCGGTGGACGTCTGGGCGGAGAGGAGCTGCACCGACGAGCCGGTCCCGAAGGGCAGGGTGAAGGTCCAATCGGGGTGGCCGTTGTTCGGGGTGGTGTCCTCGTTGATGGGCCCGAAGTTCTTGTTCGCGCCGTCGTTGTAGGTGCCGGAGAGCGTGCCACCGGCGCCCTGGTTGACGCCCTGGTTGTTGGGGATGAGGAAGTGGAACTGGGCGTACTGGACGTTGTTCACAAGGACGCAGGCGCTGCTCGAAAGGACGAGGCCGCCGACCTTCTTATCAAATTCGTTCAGTACGCACACCGTAACGTCGCCGGTGCCCGCGCCGATGCTCGGGGAGTCATCGTACTCGGAGTCTTTGGTGCCACAATCGTTGGCGGACTTCTTCCCGCTCAGGACGCGGTAGCCGACGAGCGACCACCCGCCGGAAGGCGTGTCTTCCGCCACGGTATGTGTTTGGTTCTTCGGGACGGTGAAGTCGACGCGGGAGTTCGACGTCGAGTTCGTGATCGTCCAGGTGTTGGGCGTGGCGTTGGTGATGGTGCCCGAGAAGGACCACGTGTTCGGGGCGCCGCTGCCTTCGGTGACCTTGACGATGCGAATCGTGCGGTCGCAGTTGGAGGGCTTGTTAACCGTCTTCTTGTACTCATTTGTGCCCTGGCTGGGGTACCGCTGACTCCCGTCGTTCTTGTCCCAGTACACCCGCGCGGTGGCGGTCACGGACGACACAGTCAGCGGGATCCCGGTGGTCTGGGCCGTCGCCTCTTGCGGGCTCGTGCCCTGTGGCACCGGACCCTGTGGCACCGGATTTGGGGTTGGACTGGTGGTCGTGCCCCCACCCGTAACGGTGAACGACGTTATGTGCATTTGCTTGGAGGTCGTATCCCCTTTGATTTTCCATTCGACGCTCCAGCCGTCTGCGGTGCACTTCGCGGTGCCACTAACCGAGGCCGAATGTGCGAAGGCGCTGGTGATGGCGCTGAGGGCGCCAACGGTGGCGATGATGACGGCGAGGAGGGCGGCGGTGATGAGTGCGCCCTGGCGCCGTCGGCTCTTTCCGTAGAGTGCGAGTGTCATGATTCCTCCGTCCTCGCTGGGCCGGCTGTCCCTGGCCGGCGGGTCTTTCGGTGGTGCGCGTTCATTCCTCCCCGGCGCGCTCTTCCCCGCTGTGTGCTGCTGTGGTACTTCGCTGTCGAACCTCCGAAACGCTGGACTGGCGCCGCTCTCGCCTCCGAAGGGGGACTGATACGGCCTTGGCATGGACGGGACTGCCGGGCGGGCGGGTGTCCCGCGCTGTACCCGGCGGTGTCACTTTTCCCCAGGGTAGGGGAATGGATAGTGAACACCACGGGGAGAATACGGGAAACCCCTAATGCATGTCAGTAGGAAATCTGTTAGAGGGGGCGGCCCGGAGGGCCGCGGGGAGAACGGGAGAGCGGGAGAAGGGGAGATGCGCCTGCGGCGCAGGGAGAACGGGAGAGCGGGAGAAGGGGAGATGCGCCTGCGGCGCAGGGAGAACGGGAGAGCGGGAGAAGGGGAGATGCGCCTGCGGCG
>FWPU01003398.1_pt1 | contig 15586 bp, 12 predicted proteins | sample 2228361 | NCBI WGS metagenome assembly FWPU01 (sample SAMEA103939777, study PRJEB20133) | metagenome
CCTAATCTGAAAGATTGTCCTATCAATGCTATGCAATATTGGGATTTTTCAAAAACTTATTTCACCAAAACGAAATAAATGCACTACTACTTTCCTAAATAGCGGAAGGTAATAGTGAGTTTCTACTTTTCTTTTCAGAAATGCAGTTATTCTATTGTCCTGATTTACAAGCTCCTCAAACCATTTTACCCGAAGAGGAGGCTATTCATTGTTTGCAGGTTCTTAGAAAAAATATTGGCGAAACAATTGCTATCACTGATGGCAGAGGACATTTTGCCCAAGCTAAAATCCTTACCCATAAGCCCAAAAATTGCCTTCTTGAAGTCTTTGAAATTCAGAAGCAAGAAGCCAAACCCTACTATTTGCATATAGCCATTGCTCCTACCAAAAATATAGAGCGAATGGAGTGGTTTGTAGAAAAAGCTACCGAAATAGGCATTGATGAAATTAGCTTTCTGCAATGCGAACGCTCCGAAAGAAAAGAAATTCGTTTGGAACGCTTGCAAAAAGTAGCTTTACAGGCAATTAAGCAATCTAAACAAGCCTACTTACCACAACTTAATCCTATACAGAAATTTTCGCAATTTTTGGAAAAAAACTTTGATGAATATTCTCAAAAATGGATTGCCTATGTAGGAAGCACTGCTTTGCTTACTCAAATTTTGCAAAGCAGAGGGAAATATTTATTGCTCATTGGAGCGGAAGGAGATTTTAGTGAAAAAGAAATAAATATGGCTAAGGAAAAAGGCTTTGAAGATATTTCTTTGGGCAAAAACATACTTCGCACCGAAACTGCGGGCATAGTGGCTTGTACGATAGTAGCCTATCAAAATTTTCTTTGAGCTATGCTCAAAAAAACAGAGGACTTCAATCCAAGTGAAGTCCTCTCAGTAGCTTAAAAGCCAAGATTACTTGAAGAAGCTCGTGATGAGGGCAAGAACAAAAATGGCTATCATCAAACCCCAAGTAAGTTTTTCCATTAAATCAGTAGTTTTCTGAACACCCAACATTTGGCTGGCTCCTGCCGCCGCACCTATGCCGCCGCCACTTTTAGCACTTTGTTGTGGTAAAATTACAATAATCAGTAACACTGAAATCAGCATCATCAAGCCAATGATAAATCCTAACATAGTACAAAATTTTAACTTTCTAAAATTTCAATTTGGGACGCAAAGTAAGCCTTTTTTTCGGGAATTTGCAACATTAATTTACGATAAATTTCAACAGCTTTGGCAGTATTGCCTTCATTGAAATAGGCAAGGGCTTTTGCTTCGCTTACTTCATCATCAGAAAGCGTTTCGGCAAAAGAATTTTCGGTAGTTTGCAAAGATGTTTCGGAACTGTTTGCAGAATTTTCTGCTTCTGAAACTTGCAGTTCTTCGGTAAATTTTTCTGAGGTAGAAGTAGCAGATTGCTCTACTTTGGGGGTATTTAGAATTTCTTGTAAGAGGCTATCGGTATCAATCTGCAAATCTATATGGGTAGTTTCGGGGGTAGTAGATAAAGTTTCATCAGCCACCATATCATCAAGCGACATTGAAAAAATATTGATTTGGCTTTGATAGTAGCTTTCTTTATCAGGATTTTGCAATTTCAAACGCTCATAAACGGCTATCGCTCCCTGAATGTCCCCTTTTTCAAAAAGTTCAATGGCATACTCTTCGTTATCTGTTTCAGCAGGGCTTTCTTCCAGATTAGTAACAGGAGGAGTGGAGGTAAAAAGGTCAGATTTCAAAAATTCGTCAATCAGCGAGTTTTGCTCTTTCTGATTTTCGGTTAGGTGTAGTTCAGTATTTGTGCTTTCTTGGGTTTCTTTTTCCAGATTGTACTCTTGCGGAATGTACGATTCTGTAATGCTTGCCAGTTCTTTGTCCAATTCTTCGGGGGTAATGGTTTCCATTTTCTTATCAAAAGCATCTAACTCCTCTTGTATTTCACCAAAAGGATTGCGATAAATACTTTCAGGAGAAATAAAGCTTTCCTCCTCTGCATTGATACGAGTAGGCTTTTCCATAATGAATTTTTTTAAGATAGAGCGATTGTAAGCATACAAAGCGGCACGCCGTATTTTTTGCGGAGCAAGACTGCTGGCTTGGTCGTGCAAATTTTTGGCAAGCAAAATATGAGGAATAGCAAAATAGGGGTGTTTTTGGATTATCTCGTTCAATTCTTCCAACAGATTATCTTTCAAAAATTCAGGTTGGTGCAATAAACCTAAAAGTATTTGTTTATCCATAATTGAGCAGAAATTGAAAAATCAAAAATCTTTAACTTACAAATTTACAAGTTTTTCACCAATTTGCAACAGTTTTTTGAAAAATATCAAAAATTATTTTATCAAAAATTTCCTGAATTTTCTGAGCTTCTACTTGGGCAAGCGTGGTACTTTGTGGAAAATCGGCGTAGTTGGTGAAGTTTTGTTCAAAATTGTTGTCAGGGTTTTTGTTGTCGGTAAAACGAATTTTTACACTAATATTGATACGGGTTTGTGCCGCCTGCTGATTTGCCCCCGGAGCCAAAGGTACTACTTGATACTCTGTAATATCTCCTTCTACAATGTAGTCGGCTTCCGAGTTGCTAATACGCAGGCGTGAGTTCTGCAAATAGTAAGTTTTAAGGTCTTCGGTGAGTTTTTGAGCCAAATAAGGCGGACCTCCACCGCTCAAATTATTGAAATTTACTACCTGTATCGTTCCGCTTGCCGCCGAGCCAGAAAGCGTGTAATACACGTTTTTGCAACTTACTAAAATCAAAAGCCACCCAATTATCCAAAAACTTTTTTTCATTTGTTTTCCTCAAAAATCTTTCAAATTTACAAAAACAAGAATTATGCCTTTTGTTTTTCTCAAAAAAAATCTCAACATTTGCAAACTATGCTTGCTATCACTATTTTTGCAAGCCCACACATAAATTTAAGTGTTAGAGGTTGGTGTTGAAATTTTAAGGAAAAGCCTAAATAATTGAAAATCAAACCTTTAACTCTTGAACCGCAAAATTTACTAATTTTGGATTACTTCAAACAATAAATTTTCCAGTAGCCTTGAAAAATTTTAGCACATATTCAGAAATTCGTAAAGAATTGCAAGCAGGAAACCTTTCTTGCTTGGAGCTTGTAAATGCCCATTTAGAGCAAATAAATGCTCATAATGCCAATTTGAATGTTTTTTTGAGCGTTTATGCCCAAGAAGCCCAAGAAAGAGCTAAAATAGTTGATGAAAAAATAAAAGCAGGAACTGCGGGTAAGCTGGCAGGTTTGGTAGTAGGTTTGAAAGATGTTATCAGCTATGCCGACCACCCCTTACAAGCCGCTTCCAAAATCTTAAATGGTTTTATTGCTCAATTTTCGGCAACGGTAGTAGAAAGACTTTTAGCCGAAGATGCCATTATTATCGGCAGGCAGAATTGTGATGAATTTGCAATGGGTTCTACCAACGAAAACTCTGCTTTTGGCATTACTCGCAACGCCGCAAATCCCAATCACGTACCCGGAGGCTCATCGGGGGCTTCGGCGGTAGCTGTGCAAGCCAATATGTGTCAAGTTTCTCTTGGCTCCGATACAGGCGGTTCGGTAAGACAGCCCGCCGCTTTTTGTGGCGTATATGGCTTAAAACCTACCTATGGACGTATTTCTCGCTATGGCTTGATAGCCTATGCTTCCTCCTTTGATTGTATTGGTGTTTTTGGCAAAAGCATAGACGATGTAGCTTTGGTTTTGGAAGTAATCGCAGGTGTAGATGACTACGATAGCACTGCCTCGCATACGCCTGTACCTGCATACACGCAAAGCCTGAAATTAAATGAAAAAGTAAAAGTTGCCTACTTACGTGAAAGCCTTGAAAGCGAAGCTATACAACCCGAAATTCGTAAAGCTATGCAAGAAAAAATTGAGTTCTTGCAAAAAGAAGGGCATAGCGTAGAAGCTATTGATTTTCCGCTTTTAGAATACATTTTGCCTACCTATTACATTCTTACTACTGCCGAGGCAAGCTCTAATTTGAGCCGATATGATGGGGTGCGATACGGCTATCGTAGCGAAAAGGTAGAAGACTTGGATAGTCTTTACAAAAAAACACGCTCCGAAGGTTTTGGCAAAGATGTACAAAGGCGTATTATGTTAGGCACTTTTGTACTTAGTGCCAGCTACTATGATGCCTACTACACCAAAGCTCAAAAAGTACGAAGAGTTATCAAAGAGGCTACGGATAGAATTTTTGAAAAATTTGATTTTTGGCTAATGCCTGCGGCTCCAACTACCGCTTTCCCGATAGGAAATTTTGCATCAGACCCACTGCAAATGTTTTTGGCAGATGTTTTCACGGTGCAAGCCAATGTAGTAGGTATTCCTGGACTTGCTATTCCTTGTGGTGCAGATAACAAAGGCTTGCCCGTGGGTTTGCAAATTCTTGCTCACCATTTTCAGGAAGAAAAATTATTAGCCTTTGGTAAATATCTTGCTTTACATTCTTGCTAAAAATATTTTTGCAAGCCAAATTTTTTTTCAATAAGTTTGCTAAAAAATCTTGGCAAAGTATGCAAAAACTCATTTTTATCTTGCTGGTTGTGGGAGCATTTGCTCGCCTGAATGCTCAAAATGTAAGCATTGATAATGGTGCTTTTCCTAATATAAGCATAAGCGTCAGCTCTGAAAAGGCTATCAAGCAAGCAGATGTAAAGATTTTGCAAGCAGGAAAGGAAATTCCTTTTCAGTGGAAAGCCCCTGAAAAAACAACTTCGGCAGGAGCAAAATCCGTATACTTCCTGATAGAAACTTCAGGCTTTACGGCAAATGTTGTAGTGAATAATTGCAAAAAGGGTGTAAGCGATTTTATCAAAAATGCCCCCGAAGGTACTTTTTTCAATGCCTCTTCTTTTTGGAAAGCTGATGCTGATAGCAAAATTCTAAATAATTTGAGTGCTGATTTTACCTCTAACAAGCAAGCTATCGCAGAAGAAATATCACAAAAAGTAAAGCCTGTTGCCAACCCACAGCAACAAGCCGATTTACACAAAGCCATTTACGATGCCATTGATTATGTGAGCAAAACCGCTAATACCCCTCAAAAACAAATTGTAGTGCTTACCGCAGGCGTAAATAAAAGCTATTCACCTATTCGCATTGATGACTGCATAGATAAGGCAAACCAAAGTGGCGTACAAGTATTTTCTTTGGTCTATAAAACGGGCTTTACGTATGCTTTGGATAATCTGAAAAAACTTGCCGATAAAACCTCTGCCAAAAGCATTTTGGTAAGCAGTGCCTCTGAAATTACAGAAAATTTACAAGATTTTTTCAAAACAGAATCTTCTGCCTCTGATGGCGTGCAGATTTATCAAATTTCATTTACGCTACCCAATCCTGATGATTTGAGTGCTTTGGAAATTAGCATTGCAGGAGCAAAACAAGCCCTCAATATTACTAAACCTACGGCTTCCAAAGAAGGTGAAAAGGCTCAAAATGAAAGCAAACCGAATAATAACTTGCTTTATATTGGCATTGCTGTGGCTATTTTAGGAATTGGAGGCTACTTTTTCTATAATAAACAGCAAAAAGCCAAAAAAGAGCAAGAAGAAAAAGAGCGTGCCGCCAAAGCAGAAATGGAACGCCAGCAACAACTTTTTCAGCAAGAACAGCAACGCCTTCAACAGCAACAACAGCAGTTTTTTGCTCAATCTACTACTACGCTCAAAGAACCTGAAAAATTTGACCCCAAGAAAACAATGATTGGCGGTGGTGGCGGAACACCTAAACTTAATGTAGTTGGTGAAAATTTCAGGCAAACCTTTATGCTACATAAACCCACAATGACTATCGGCAGAAAGGAAGGTAACGATATTGTGATACCTATTCAGACCGTTTCGGGTAGCCACGCTATTCTTACCAACGAAGGAGGAAATTGGTTTATTGCCGATAACAATAGTACCAATGGAGTTATTCTCAATGGCAACCGCGTGCAAAAGCATATACTCAAAAACGGAGATGAGATACAACTTGGTGGGGTTTTGATGATGTTTCAGGTCTGAAATTCTACAAAACAAAGGGCAGAAGTCAGGAGAGGCTTCTGCTTTTGATTATTTTTATGATTTATCGCAACAACTTGTCTGAATATTCTAAAAGCAAGGCATTTGTAGGTTCAAGGTTCAAAAAAGTTCAAAGGTTCAAGCGTTCAAAGTTCAAACTATTCAACTTCAAACTTTTCGCTTCCAAACCTTAAAACCTTCTTTTAAGAGTTTTAGACAAGTAACAAGATTAAAATGTACAAGACTTGATTTATTGATTTTCAAACGATATGCTTTCTACCTTCAAACTTCGCTTAAATCCTTTTCTTTTGGCAAATCTTTTTACTTGGGCGGCACTGATTACGCTCAATACCACTTTTTACCTTTTCCTAAGTATTCGTAGCAAAACTTGGGTTGGCGAAATAGATGCTTATTTCAAGGGGGTATTGGAAAATGTTGTGCTACTTATCATTTTTTTCTTTTACCGCTACCGCATTGATAAATTCAGAGAAAAAGAAAGCTCCGAACTGATTGGCAAAGTGTTTTATGTAGGCTTTGTGAGTATAGCTTTGTCTTTGCTGTGGTTTATTGTAATTACTCTGCTTAGAAGAAATTTTTGGGTAGATAATAGCACTCTGCTCAATAGCTTTTACTTGTGGAGTATGTTACTGGCGGTCAATTTCCTGACTTATACCTTTTTTATTTTTCGCATACTCATTTTCCGACAATCGCCCAAATATGTAGTTTGGGTTTGGAATACATTTATCTACATTTTTTTTGCAAGCCTAATTTTTAATTTTTTTGATTTTCCTTTTCAAAGTTTGCCCTACTTGGCTACTTTGGGAATTTTAGTGGCTATTTCATTGCTATTTTGCGTAAATATGCACTGGGTTGCGTATTTGAGTACCCCTGCTAAATTACGTAATATTGGCATTTTGCTCCTGATTAGCCTTTTTGGGGCTTATTTTGCCTACCTCATTTTTTACTATTACAACAAAGGCATAATGCTATATGATATAGGCTTTTCGGTTTATGCAGTAGGTTTGCTTGCTTTTGTGCTGATTTACGCTACTATGGCAATATTAGTGCTATTATTCAATATTCCTACGACTTCGGTGTATAAGAAAAAGATAGAGGAAATTCTTGCTTTTCAGCAACTTACACAATCTTTGCAAGTGGGAAGTTCGGAGCAAGATATTTACCAAGCACTCTTACAAAATGCTTTGCAAGTAACTCAAGCCGATGCGGGCTTTCTGGAAATTAAGGCAAATAACCAGCTTATTGCTTTGGCAATGGAAGATAGTGATGCTCGGCTTATTCGCAATGCCCTCAAAGATAAAATTGCTGACTATGAGCAAATTGATAACCTGATGCTTTTGGAAGAGGCTATGCAGGGATATGGTTCGGTAATGATAAAAACGCTTTACAGCAGAAAGAAAGAAGTTTTAGGCAAAATAATTCTTTTGAAAGTTCAGGAAGAAGGTTTCAATAGCGAACACCAAGACTTGCTGGAAACCTTTGGAAAGCAGGCAAGTATTAGTATTGAGAACTATCAACTTTTAGGGCAAGTAATTGAAAAGGAAAAATTACAACAGGAGCTAGATATTGCTGAAAAAGTGCAGAAAAGTCTGCTTCCTAAAAATCTGCAATTTCACGAAAGCATTGAAATTTTCGGTTTTTCGGAATCTGCCAAATCGGTGGGGGGAGATTATTACGATATTTTCAAAGTTTCGCCGCATAGAGCTTATATCGTGATTGGAGATGTTTCGGGCAAAGGCACCAGTGCCGCTTTTAATATGGCACAGATGAAAGGCATTTTTCAGAGTTTGGCACAATTGGATATGTCGCCAGAGTATTTCTTGCTATACGCCAATCAAGCTGTTTCGCAATGTTTTGAAAAAGCCTCTTTCATTACCATAACTTTGCTTTTGGTAGATACCGAAAAGAAAACACTTACAATGGCGAGGGCAGGGCATTGTCCTACGCTTTACTACAATGCACAAACCCAAATCGCTGACTATATTCAAGATAAAGGGTTGGGCTTAGGCATTATGCGTAACAAAGCCTATACCAAATTTATTGCTACTACGCAAATGTCCTATAATACTGGCGATATTATTTTCTTATACACCGATGGTATCAGCGAAGCTAAGAATTCGCAAGAAGAGGAGTACGGCTATGAGCGTCTGAAAGATTTTTTCGCTCAAAATATTCATTTGCCCATAGATGTACTGCAAACCCGCCTTATTGAAAACGTGAGGGAATTTTCACAAGGTCTGCCCCCTTATGATGACTATACTTGCATGATTATGCGTTTTGTGTAAAGGTTTTTCCCTTAAAATTCCGTTTTTACAAAAAAACAAAATTGGGGAGGTAGAATGAAAGCAATGATGTCGCTTTGAGCGGCATCATCGCTTGCTACGTATAATTTCAAGAAAAATACAAACGAATATACAAGCAAAAACCCTTCATACGTGCAGTATGAAGGGTTTTTCGTAGCGAGGAGGGGAATTGAACCCCTGACCTTCGGGTTATGAATCCGACGCTCTAACCACCTGAGCTACCTCGCCAGAAAGAGAAGTGATTCCGACAGGAATCGAACCTGTAACCTACTGCTTAGAAGGCAGTTGCTCTATCCAGTTGAGCTACGGAACCAGTTAGCTACTTTTCAGTAGCCTTTGAATTAGGTGCAAAGGTAAATGTTTTATCGCAAAATAGCAAATTATTTCCCAACTTTTTCAATCAAATCGGCGATACGATGCGAGTAACCTGCTTCGTTATCGTACCAACCTACTACTTTTACCAAATTGCCCATTACGGCAGTCATTTGAGCATCAAAAATGCAAGAGTGCGTATCGCCTACAATATCAATAGAAACAATAGGCTCATCGGTATAAGCTAGAATGCCTTTCAGGCTTGTTTCGGCGGCTTGTTTCATAGCCTGATTGATTTCGGCAATCGTGGCAGGCTTTTTAAGTACCGCTACCAAATCGGTAAGCGAGCCATCAGGAATAGGCACACGCATAGCAACGCCATCCAGCTTTCCTTTCAGATGTGGCAATACCAAGCCTACTGCTTTGGCGGCACCTGTGGAAGTAGGTACAATAGAATAAGCGGCGGCTCGGGCTCTGCGTAAATCTTTGTGAGGAGCATCTTGCAGATTTTGGTCGGCGGTGTAGGCGTGAATAGTAGTAATATAGCCCGACTCAATGCCAAACACATCATCAAGAACTTTTGCCATAGGAGCAAGGCAGTTAGTAGTACAAGAGGCGTTGGAGATAATGGTTTCCTTGCCTGTCAGGATATGGTCATTAACACCCAAAACTACCGTAGGGATATTGCCTGTTGCGGGGGCAGAAATAATTACTTTTTTTGCACCTGCCGCAATGTGTCCGCCTGCACCTGCTTCGTCTGTAAATCTACCTGTGGATTCCAAAACTACTTCTACGCCTAAATTTGACCAAGGCAGATTTTTAGGGTCTTTTTCGGCATACACACGAATTTTTTGTCCGTTGATAATTAAATTTTCAGCATCATAGCTTACTTCACCTGCAAATTTCCCGTGTACCGAGTCGTATTTGAGCAGGTGAGCCAAGGTTTTGGTATCGGTCAGGTCATTGATAGCAACCACTTCCAAGTTTTCTTTTTTGAGCATTGCTCTGAACGAAAGCCTGCCAATGCGTCCAAAGCCATTGATAGCAACTTTTATTTTTGACATTTTCGTAATAGCTTAAAATGTGGAACATCTGAAAAATTGCCCGCAATATTACTAAAAAATTGATTTGCAAAAAACCTATTTTGTAAAAAAACAAATCTGCCTACCCCAAATAAAAGCAATAACACCACTTGGAGTGATGTTATTGCTTGTTTTTTAGGGCTACAAAGATTTGATTTCTACTCTTCGGTTAGCGGCTCTTTGCTCGGGGGTGCGGTTGGCGGCTTTTATATCGGTAGAGCCATCTTTGGGGCGTTCATCGCCAAAGCCAATAGCGGTAATTCTTTCAGGTTTGATACCCTTTTTCACCAAATAATTCTTGATAGCATTGGCTCTGCGTTGCGAAAGTTGCTTGTTGGCTTGTTTGTTACCTACGTTATCGGTATGTCCTTCTACCTGAATTTTCGCCTCGTTGTATTTTATCATCAATTGAGCAAGTTCATCAAGCATAGGGAAAGACTGACGCTTGATAGTAGCCTTTCCTGTTTCAAACTGAATTTCACGGGCAATAGCGGCAAGTTTATCTTCCTCAATTTTATTGGCGGGGCAACCTTTGTTATCTTTTAAGCCGGGTACATCGGGGCAGGCATCGTCTTTATCTGCCACGCCGTCTGCGTCTTTATCAGGGCAACCCTGCAACTCACGCAAGCCTGCTTCGCGAGGGCAAGAGTCATCTTTATCGGGTAAGCCATCGCCATCGGTATCAGGACAACCTTGGAACTGGGCAAGTCCTGCTTCATTAGGGCAGGCATCATCTTTATCAGGGATTTTATCGCCATCGGTATCGGGGCAACCTTGAAATTCACGTAAGCCGGGCTGGTCGGGGCAGAGGTCGTTTTTATCAATGATTTTATCGCCGTCTCTATCGGCACAGCCCTGAAATTCAGCAATCCCTGCTTCATCGGGGCAGGCGTCGTCGGCATCAGCAATGCCGTCATTATCTCTATCCGGACAGCCGCCCACGCTACCTGAAGCCCCTGGACATTTATCCTTTTTATCGCTCACACCGTCGCCATCGCTATCTTTGGGACGCTTTTTGTTGAAAATTGGCAAGTTCAAACCTGCATAAAAATTTGCACCGCTGGCTTTTTCGCTGAAAAGCGTGCCAATGATATTGTCTGAACCTACAAATAAATATGCCAAACGAAGCGATAGACCTACATTAAAATTGCTAAAATTTTCACTCAACATCACGGGTAGTGCAAACTCTAAAAGGCGACTCTCGTATCGTGGCGTAATGCCTACGAAAGAGGCTTGGTGCATACCAATAGCACTTTTTCGCCGCAAACTTTGTCCGTAAGTAAGATTAGCATAGAGTTTATTAGCCAGTTTGTAGTCAAAGGTAGCAAAAAGCATTGTAGGGAGGGTAGTTTTGTAAGGAGCAGTAATTTGCGTGAGGTTTGCCCCCAAATCTTTTGCCAAACTATCGGGTTGGGTTACATCAAAGCGTTTTACGATAGTGAGCGTATTACGATTGATAGAGTAAAAACGCGAGTCTTGCAGTTTGTAAGTGATGCCACCAATATCCATCAAAGAAAGTCCCACTCGGTACTTGTAGGTAATCATACGGTGGTCGGTACGAGTTTCGCCGTCCATTTGGTATTTGTTTTCATTAGGGTCGGGGCGAAACTCATAAGAAATACCTATATCTGCTCCAAAACCATTCGCAAGTCTGCCCTGAAAAACATCTTGGGGGCTATCAAAGTCTGCAAAACGAGGGTCGCTACAACCAATCGTAATTTCCCCCTTTTCCATATTGTAATAATCGTTATCATCAATGAAAAAATCTACATTTTTTCCTTGAATAGTTAGCCCGCCAAAACCTTGTAAATATTTCAGTGTAGCTCCTGCTTTCAAATAGTGGCTACCTTCGCTCCAAAGAGTGCGAGCAAAGCTGGCTCGGTATTCTGCCAAAGCATTGATGTTCACATTCCCACGGGCATCTTTAAAAAGTTGGTTACGATATACATCGGAAAAGTTTTCGCCTTCAAAACGTGCCAGCGTGTAGATATTTTGCGAGACATCAGTGGCATTGATAAGAAAGCGAGGACGTAAGCCAAAGGCAATGCTATTTTTTTCATTGAGCCTGATTAAAAAATTAAGAAAACGAAAATCTACGCCTTGTCCAAAGAAATTTCCGTTGCTTCTTTCAATCATTTTGCTTACTTTGAAATTATCATAGCCTTGTAATAAAGTAAGTACTTTTTGCCCCGATTGAAAGTAGTTGTTGGCTACGTAAAAATCCAAAGTGTAGAAGTTTAGGAAAAAGCGGTGTTTGCTATCGGCAATACTGGCAGGATTGAGAAAAAGTCCGTTGGTGCCTGCATAATTGCTATTGGCAATACCAAGCAGGTTTTGAGCATTAGCCCAATGCAAAAAACCTATCAAAAGCAATGAAAGTAAGTAGTTTTTCTTCATAATGCTATGGTTTTGAGTTTGAAAAATACAATTTACAAGTGTAAAGTTACACAATTTTTTACAAACAAGCCAAAAAACTTTCTCTTGCTGTGGGGGTGTCAGGGCTTAAAAAAATAAGCGGCAAAATCTTTTTCATAGACTTCGCCGCTTATTTTTGGAAGGTAAAATTTTGGGAAACTATCTTTTATTCAAACTTCCTGCCTCTTTTTTTACTTGCTTGCTGTTACTTCGGTGGCTTTATGTACTTTTAGCTCAAAAACATAGTTTTGCAGTGCTTTGATTTGTTGAGGTCTTTTAAGGGGAGCTATCAAGTTGCGTTGGGGCAGGATAATTTGCTTTTCAGGTTTTTGGGCGATGGTAGCACTATCAATGAGAGCTTTGATGTGTTTTGCTTTGATAGCAAAAGCCGCTCCTTCTTGCAGGGTATGCTTACGATTGATAACCCCAATCAAAAAGCCTTTTTCATCAAAAAGTGGGGCACCGCTATTGCCTGGGTTCACGGGCACAGAAATTTGATACTCCAAACTATCGCCTTCAAAACCTGTACGAGCCGAGATTTCCCCTTTACCATACACCATATCTTCGCGTGGATAGGCAAGCGTAAAAACTTCCTCACCCAAATCTGCTTCCAAACGTAAGGCATAGGGCAAATTCCTGAAACCTCGGAAAGTGCTATCTTCTATTTTCAGCACTGCCAAATCGGTTTTTTCATCTTTGTAGAAAAGTGTTACCCGATAGCGTTGGAGAGAATCTTGCTTGCTTTCTGCAAAAATGGCATCGGCATCTTTTACAGCGTGATAGTTGGTAAGCAAATAGCCACTAGCAGAAATTACAAAAGCAGTAGCGGTATGGTCTATGGGTTGGGTGTTATTTTCTTTTTCTGTTTTTGCTTCCAAATTATTCTGACGCTTTTTTACATCATCAATATCTTTTTTGACCGAACGGAAATAAGCAGTTTGCTTATCTTCTAACTGATTGAGATTTTTTACATTCCAAAGCACCCCAACGGCGGTCAGAATGGCGACTGAAGCCGCTACTGCCATTGTAGCAAAATGCTTTTTCCAAAAATTTTGAATAATAGGGTGTTTGTAGAAAACCCAAGCCTTGTGCTTGTCCAAATCTTTATGAAATAGGTTCATTTGAGCTTTTAACTGCTCACGTTGAGCCATTTGGGCAAGGGTTTCCATTAAAAATTTATGCTCCTCTACTTCTTGGGCAAAGGCAGGCTCATTTTGCATTTTAGCCTCAAAATCGCTCAAATCGTTGCCTTCCAATTTGCCTGCAAGGTATCTTTCAATCCATTCGTATTTTTGTTGCAAACTCATAGTCGTACAATTTCAAAAATAATCCAAACTACACACTACTCACTACTCATTACTCTGTACTCATTACTCATTACTCAAACTTTTTATATCGTTCAAAAAAGAGTTTTTTCAGCCTTACCAGACACTTGTATTTTTGGTTTTTAGCATTATCGGCATTGGTGTAACCCATTTTTTCGGCAATATCTTGCATACTCAGCCCGCTTACATAAAAATCTTTGAGGAGTGTTCGGCAGGGTTCGCCGAGTTGTTCCATAGCGGTTGCCATTGCCCCGAGTTTTTGCTCATTTTCCTCTATGCCAAGTTCGTCTTCTTCCAAAGGCAAAAAACTTTCAAAATCTTCTAATTTGCCAAAATATTTGCCTTTTTCGCGTAAGCGTTTGAGCCACAATTTTCTGCAAACCGAATACAAAAAAGTTTTAATTTGGCAGGTAAGCAGAAAATGCTCTTGTCGGAGTTTTTCGTACAAAATAATAACAGCCTCTTGATAGAGGTCTTTGGCGTCTTGGTCGGTGCCGTTGTTTTGAATAATAAAGTGCAAAATGGCAGGATAGTGTTGCTTGTAGATAATTTCCAGAGCTTTACTATCGCCTTGCCGAAGTGCCGAAATAATATCTGCTTCTGAGTGTTGCAAAGCCTCGTTCATTTGAGCCTTGATTGAAAGCAGAAATTTAGACATTGCACTTGTATTTTCAAAATCTTGCCCGAAATTTTCTTTTAATACCCATTTTACACAAAAGTAACCTTTGGGAAAGCTAAAAATTTGATTTTGTGTAAGGTTAGCTTGGAAAATTAGCTATATTTGCCCAAAATCTTTTTGGTTTCATTAAATTTTAGCGTTATGGCATACAATTTATTAGCAGGTAAAAAAGGAATTATTACAGGTGCATTAGACGAAAAATCTATTGCTTGGCAAGTGGCTCTCAAAGCCAAAGCCGAAGGAGCTACTTTTGTGCTTTCCAATGCTCCTGTGGCATTGCGTATGGGTAAAATCAATGAACTTGCCCAGCATTGCCAAGCCGAAGTGATTGGGGCTGATGCCACTTCGGTAGAAGATATTGAAAACCTTTACAAAAAGGCAATGGAGGTTTTGGGTGGAAAAATTGATTTCGTGTTACATTCTATCGGAATGAGCCCGAATGTACGCAAGGGCAAAGCCTATGGCGATTTGAATTATGAGTGGTTTTTGAAAACCTTGGATATTTCGGCGATTTCTTTTCATAAAATGTTGCAGGTAGCCGAAAAATTAGATGCCCTAAACGAATATGCTTCGGTAGTGGCATTAAGCTATATTGCCGCCCAACGTACTTTCCCCGATTATTCGGATATGGCACAAGCCAAAGCATTATTGGAGTCTATTGCTCGCAGTTATGGGGAGCGTTATGGAAGGCTCAAAAAAGTGCGTATCAATACGATTTCACAATCTCCTACCAAAACTACCGCAGGAACAGGTGTTTCGGGTTTTGATGCCTTCTTTGAGTATGCCAATATGATGTCGCCTTTGGGTAATGCCCCCGCCGAAGCCTGTGCAGATTACTGCATTACGCTCTTTTCCGACCTTACACGTTACGTAACAATGCAGAACCTCTACCACGATGGTGGCTTTTCATCTATGGGTATTTCGCCCGAAATCGTTGGAAAAATGCAACCTTGATAATATTTCTCAAGCGATAAAATTATACAAAATTGTCGCTTGGGTTGTCTTTATCTCCATATCAATACTTGTATAGTTTTCTGGGCTTTATTAGGACAATGAAAATTCCAAGAGATAAAAAAATACTTCTTTATTGCATTTTAATAGGCATACTCATTGGTTTTTCAATTTATGAATGGTTACAATCAAGTTTTTCTGTTAAAAGTTTTCTAGCTCTTTGTGTAACGACTTTTTCCTTAATATTGTGTTTGTTACACACTATTTTATTTGAGATAAACCAATCTAAGTAATGCGATATTTTAATTAAGTTTGGAGTTCAAGACATTGAGGACTTCAGCTTTCATTCATTTTTTATATGAGGTTGTTTAGGAATGTGTATCGATGATGTCGCTATGAGCGACATCATCGCTTTAAGCCTATCCTAAACAACCTCTATGATAAAATTCTCTAAAACAAAAATTTGTGATTTAAGAACGAATT
>FWPU01009341.1_pt1 | contig 15584 bp, 11 predicted proteins | sample 2228361 | NCBI WGS metagenome assembly FWPU01 (sample SAMEA103939777, study PRJEB20133) | metagenome
GATAAAGATTGATCTGGGTAAGGGAAACATGCAAAAGAAGGGTCGTATGTGAGGAAAATGTCTTTTGTTTCATTGGTATCTCTGAAATTACCAATGGTAATGTATTTTTCTCCTCCCTGAGCGATAAAACACCCTTGCATTTTCATCCAATTGAGGGTATCAGACATAAATTGTGTAGTATCCCATGCTACTTGTGATGGATAGTTTTTTGGGAAATAATAAGGGATGCTGTCAAAAGTATAATTTGTAGTAAGAAGTGGTGGAGGATTTGGTGTAAAATATGCCTGTAACTGGTTGGTAGCGATGCCACATGCATTGGCTAAACTGATATACATTGTAAATTGATAGATATGACCTTTTACTAAAGGAGTGAGTAATTTTCCGTATACGCTTTCTGTTAAATATTTTTTACAAAAAGGACATCCTCTTGCAACACCAGTAACTATTCCAATATAAAAATTACCTTCCTTAGGATATTGAAATCCAATGAAATTTCTTGGGATGGATACAGGAGGATAATTACCAAGAACGACACAAGAATTATATATGGATAATGTGGAAAAATAATCTGGAGTATAAAAATGTTTTTCCCAATCTACACAACAATTAAATGAATTTCCAACACCCATATTTGCGTTATCCGGGATACAGGAGTGTTGTTCAAAGCCTGGATTAAGAATCAAATTGGTTTGGGCAAGTAAAATATTTTCTTTTAACCAAATTACCACCACCACGATTAAGCTGATTCTTTTGAGGAAACACATATTCATTGGTGTTTTATTATTAATTTATCAGTTTTTATTACACTATTATTCTTAATGACTTTGTAAATATAAACACCATCTTCTATTCCATGTATTTTTACAGCATGTGTATGTGAGAGCAAGGGTTCTTGAATAACTAATGCGCCACTGATATCGTACAAATGAAACTCTGCCCCGGGCTCATAACACATTATAGTAATGTGTTCATAAGCAGGATTTGGATACACATAGGCTGAAGCAAGGATTTCTTTGTAAGCTTCCATTTCCTGTACCGAAATTCTGGCATTACCGGGTGGTAAACTCACTTCACAACCATTAAAGTAATAAGTGGTATCGTATTTTGCTAAAATTGCTCTTGCCTGATATACAGCAGTACCATGAGTATATGGGCACAAAGAGGCAATATTTTTTAAGGTATTCAAATGATTAGTATTTATTAAACTGTCATTCTGTGCATATATAAAATAAATATCATTAAAATTTTTAAGTTGTGCATCAGATGGATATACGGGATTAATACTATTATTTAATACCTGTGCCTGATTAAGCAAATTGTTTTGTTTGGTCAGAATATATAATTGTACCAGACTGTCTATTTTCATGAAAGTGTTATGTACACTTGCATTTTCTGCCATCATAAAATTGCTTGCATTGGCAATGGTAGAAGTATTAATGGCATTTTTACGAATAAACTCATACAATGTTTTATTGGCTACTCTTCTGTCAATGCTATCCGGAACGATGTATTGCGAATGACCCATGTATGTTGCAATGCCGGGGCTTAGTTTGAAAGTTGGAAAATTTTGACACTGGGCTATTTGATTGGATAAAATTGTAGTTTGAGTTACAAATGGCTGAGATGGAGGTATATCAATTCCGTTGACCAATGGAACATAAGTAAATGATGAAGGGTTATAGTAAATTTTACTGGGAGGTATGCTGGTATTGCTGTTATTAGAACAATAAGTGTCAGCGAAAGTAAAATCTTTATTAAAAAAAGAAGTATTGCCAAAAATATTTCCTGCAGGGGCTAAAATGCCAGTTGGTAATGGATAGGCAATATCACCTGTAAATCCATTAAAAGCCAGCCAGATACCAATAATGGCCTTATCAGCAGTATTATTGTTTAAGATATTTTTCCAGATTTTTGATGGGCAATTTCCCTGTATTTTAATGCAAATACCTACTTTTGTAATGTGATTACTGCAAAATTCATTATTTTGTCCAAGAGAATTAAAAATACCGAAGCTGTTCCAGTTAGAAGTAGCTGAAGGGTTACACTCAAGATAATTGTTTTGAATGTAGCTGTTATGAGTATTTTCTAACCAAACCGGTGCATTATAGATATTAGCTACTGGTGGGTGCAGACTGATATTGTTATTAGTAATATATGCTTGATTGATATTCTGAGCATACACTCCGGCATTATACTTACCTGAGAAAGTATTTGCATTGACGGTATATTGCACTTTTCCACTAATGGATGCTTCTGCCAGATAGACATTATAAAACCCATAACTTTTTGTTATACCAGTAAGCACAAAAGTACTATTATTGTGATGTATATTTAATTTGATAGCCGTATTGTTTAATCCACGAACATCTATGTTGCAATTGGTAAAATTATTTTTCTGCACTTCATTTAAAAAAGAAGAACTATTGTTTAATCCTGTAAAATCCACTGCTATGTTACAATTTGTAAAAGTGTTATTAGTTACCATTAAAGATGAATTACCGGCTGCTAGAATGCCTGTCAAACAAGAAGTAAATGTATTGGTTTTTATAGCAGATGGCAGAACAGGATTGCCAATAATACCATTGGAGCCTAAAACACTTGTTACAGCAGTATGTAAACTTCCCGGTATATCAGCGCCAACACCAAAATAATTGAAATAACATCCTAAAACTCTAAAATAAGAGCCAAAGAAACCGGATATGCCGACATTTCCAAGATTATCAAAATAATTTATAACAGAACTCGGGCTACCAATAGTAATAAACTTATTATTATATGCTAATGTATTGTATCGTGCCGCGAATAAACTAACTCCATTTTGAGCACGAATGGTATTAGGAATACCTAGCAAAGTAGAACCGAGTAATAATGCCGTTGGATAAGTTTGAATGGTTGTGAAATTAAATGCAGGAATACTATTCCATGATAAAGAAGAAACAAGATATGGACATGGATCAGGTAACTGACGGGAAGTAAATAGGCAGCCATTTATGGTGATATTATTAGTTTGAGAGGAAAAAGCAAAAGTATTGTTTAATTGAATACCAGTGTAATTTTTATTGAATATCACATCGTTGCAGGTTAAACCCTGATGATTAGGACTGCCGCTGGCATATATTGCATTAAAAGCATCTTCAATAAAACAGTGAGAAAGAAAAAGAGAAGTAGCTGATTTTATGCCCCACCAATTATGATTGCAGGCATGGATATAAACATTTATTAAGTTAAGTGGTACATTCTGGAAAATGGTTGCACCATCTGTATTCATAGCTATTTCTGAGCTCGTGATAGTTAAGTTTGGTGCATTGACATAGAGGTTGCCAACAATGGAAAGATACGCGGTAGTAATTGTACTGTTGGAAGGTATAGCGATTGCACCAGAGTAAGTATTACCGGGCATTAAAGTACTCCATGGTGCAGCGCCCGAGGTAGCATAAGGAACAAGAGTTGCATTAACGAGTGTAATAGGGGTATTCGTACAAGTGATACAACAGGGTGTAACATGAATAGCAATAGTAGCGTCATCTCCACAACCATAGGTATTAGATCCGGTAACAGTATATGTCGTGTTAGTGGTTGGACATACTACTGCTGTACTACCTGTCTGATTGATTGGTGACCAATTGTAGGTATCTGCTCCGGTTGCTGTTAAAGTACTGCAAAACCCGGCACAAATAGTGGAAGAACTGGCTGTAACACTGACATTAGGACCAGGATATACATTAAATATCAATGTATCAGATGATGCACATGAATTATATACTTGATGAATAGCTGTGTATGTACCCGCAGATAAATTGATACAAGGCATTTCATTTGTATAAGATGTAATTGAACCATTTGCTCCAATGATGGTCCAATCGTGAAAGTATAATGTACCTGTTGTAGCAGGTATTAATAATGTACAATCTGAATTCTCACAATTACCAGTTACGGTAAAAGAAGGATCCGGCGCCGGCTGAACCGTAAATTGATAAATTATAAATGGCATTGGACAACTGGTTGGAAGAGTACAAGAGTAGGCAGAACAACATGTCCATACCTGATATACTACAGGAATTGTGTTGGGTGTGAATGCAAATGTATATCCACCAGATGTATTTATACTTGTCGTGTAAATGGTAGAACTTGTATTTGTACAATAAGCAATATAATAAGGAAAACATGCAGTACCTGGATCACCTGGATTACCTGTACATTGAGTACTTATATTCACAGATTGAGTAGGACATACTGTGAATTGAATAGGATAAATACATTGATTTGGACTCTCTGAGCCGCATTGTGAACAACAACAATCAGACGCAATAGTATTGATAACAGATTCCTGAGTTTCAAGAATACGATAACAATAATAAGGAATATAACATAAAACATCTGGTGGTTCACCTATCAATGCCAATTCATAACTTACAGGATCATCGGGATAATTACATGTATTACATGGATAATTGGCATATATCCGCAAGTAATAATCGCTATTTAAGTTCAATGTCTGATTAAAAACAATACTGCTGTCACCATTGTTCAAAGTATCGGATGTAAGTAAATTAAAATTGCTGTCATACAAATTCATGACTTTTATTTCTACTGTATAAAATGGTGTAATTTTTGAACCTGTTGGAATTAAAGCAACTTTCAGATTCTGTAAATTTCCGCTCACATTACTAACATTTCCTGTATTAAACCTGAACCAACCATAAGATTGAGTCTGATAATAAGCACTATCGGTATTCATTAAAATAGTAAATGGATGTAAGGAATCCAAACCAGCCTGAAACTGTGCTTTTAACATACTTGCACAACATATGATGAACATTGTATAATACAATGTGTTCATCATATTCATTAATTTTTTAAGAGAGAAATATATATTTTCTCTCTCTCTCTCTCTCTCTCTCTACAACCATGCGGTTTTCAGAGCATGGTGTATGTCTCTGTTGTTGTAAATTTTTAGTTTTCATAGTTGTAAATTTGTTACAAATTTATAAAAAATATATTGGAAATAAAAAAATTTTTTTACTTATGAAATTCAACATGATAATGTAAAAGTTCGTTTTCCACGCAAAAGAAAAAACATTCCTTTTTATATCAGTGAGTTTATATTGTGAAAACGATGATTTTAAGATTTAATCGGGGAATATTGACTTTGAATAAAAATACTGTTTTCCATTTGCATATCAAATGTTTTTTTATTAAGCTAAAAAGTGATAAAGCAATTGTACATTTTATGGTTAAAGAAAAATAATAGCCAATAAGGTTAAATTTTAGTGTAATTTTGCATCAAAAACTTGAATTCTGAGCATACCATAAGTTTGATAAATCAGGGACTATATTTACCTGTGATGGAAATGTTTTACTCTTTACAGGGAGAAGGTTATAACACGGGTAAGGCAGTTTTTTTTATCAGGATAGGAGGATGTAATATCGGATGTCACTGGTGTGATGTGAAAGAGAGTTGGGATGCTGAAGCACATCCTTTAAAATCAGTTGAGGAAATAAGCAATGAGGTTATTTCTGCATCTGCTCAATCAGTAGTCATTACCGGTGGTGAACCCGCACAATATAATTTAGAATTATTGACGCAGTTATTAAAGGAGAGAAAAATTGAAATTTTTTTAGAGACATCGGGCGCATATCCTGTTCGTGGCTTTTTTGATTGGATTTGTCTTTCACCTAAAAAAACACAGCTTCCTTTAGAGGAAAATTATGTGAGGGCAAATGAATTAAAGGTTATTGTATATAATCATCATGATTTTTTATTTGCAGAAGAGTTAAGCCAAAAGGTAAGTAAACAATGTCATTTATTTTTACAACCTGAATGGAGTAAGCAAGATATAATGCTTCCTAAAATTATTGCTTATATTCAGGAGAATCCAAAATGGCGCTTATCATTGCAAACTCATAAGTTTATTCATATCAGATAAATAATTTTTATACCATCAATTAAAAAAAGAGTAAATAAATGGTATCAGAAAAAATCAGTTGATATTTGAATATTAAGGGGTTATGTGTTAATTTTATGTTAAATACATATTCCCTGTTAAGCTGTTCTAAGTTTTTTATAGTTTTGTTTTCGCTTCCGTAAACTATGTGTTTAATTGATAAATTCAATATTTTTTAATTGTTTATATCCGTATGTATTGTGAATAAAAAATTTTTTATTGATAAATTAAGGTAGTGGTTATTTTGTTTTTTATTTTATTAAGAGAAGATATACTAAAATAGCATTACATTTTTGTTTCATATGTGGTATTTTTATTTTGTATAAATTCAAATTTTTCATTACTTTTGTCAAAAATTTGTTTTTAGATGAGTGACCGACAGGAGCCACGAAGTTGTTATTTAAGTGTTATCAGTATATTTGTTTTTAAATCATTTAAATTTATATGCTAGTAGGGGTATTACTAACTATTTTATTTGTTATTTTAAATGCATTTTTTGTAGCGGCAGAGTTTGCTTTTGTAAAAGTTCGTAGTTCACAATTAGAGGTATTATCTCATAAGGGTAGTTATTTAGCAGGTGTTGCAAAAAAAATTACTCAAAAATTAGATGCGTATCTTTCTGCTACTCAGGTGGGTATTACATTGGCAAGTTTAGGACTTGGTTGGGTTGGAGAACAAGTAGTAGCAGATATTTTTCTTAAACTATTCTCGTCGTTATCTTTTAGTACATATACTATTCATAGTTTATCTTCTGTTATTGCATTTGCTTTTATTACTTTCATGCATATTACATTTGGGGAGCAAATACCTAAGATGATGAGTATCCATTATGCAGTAAATGCAGCTTTATTATTAGCTATTCCGCTAAATATATTTTATATCATCTTTAAGCCTTTTATTGGGTTAGTGAGTGGATTTTCTAATTTGGTTCTGAATTTAATTAAGGTTAAAAATTTAAATGATGATGCCCATTCAGAGGAGGAAATAAAAGCCATTCTTACAGAAAGTGAAGAGAGTGGAAGCATACAACCCACAGAATATGAACTTATTCAAAATGTATTTGAATTTGATGATAGGGTTGTTAAACAAATTATGCTACCATTAGATAGAGTGTCTGCAATTGATATAAACTGGAGTAAAGATGATATTGTTAAAAAAGTGTTAGAAGACGGATTTTCAAGGATGCCTGTTTATTCTGGCAGTATATTGAATATTGTGGGTATTGTTCATACCAAAGATGTATTGAAATCGGTACTTGAAAATCAATTTGATATTCAAAAACTAATGCGTGATCCATTACTAGTACCTGAAAATGCAAAAATCAATAAAGTATTAAGGGAATTACAAAAAAAACACACTGAATTTGCAATAGTAATAGATGAATTTGGTAATACTTCCGGTATAATTACTATGGAGGATATTATTGAGGAACTGGTAGGAGATATCCAAGATGAGCATGATGAAGAAAAACCAATGATTGAGAAAAAATCAGATACTGAATATGTGATAAATACAATGGTCAATATCTCTGCGATTAACGAACTCTTGCCTTATGCTATTCCGGAAAATCCTTTATATGATACAATTGGGGGATATTTGAATTTTCTTTTTGGACATATTCCACAGAATAATGAAGAAATAGAAACTGAACATTACAGAATTATTGTACTAAAAAGTACTCCTAAAAAAATAGAATTGGTGAAGTTTATATTAAAAAGTTAAATATATCACAGTAAACAAATTATAGTTTAACTTCAATGAACTTAATTTATCTATACCGAAAAATTTTAGAACTTTTTTCGCTTCCTAAAAGAAAAGGAATTATATATTCAACTATTTTGGGATTATTTAATAGTCTGATAGATGTATTAACCTTGTCTTCTGTTTTTCCTGCAGTATATGTAGCCAGCCAGCCAGAAGTTATTCATAAAAGTAAGATATTATCTGGAATATATCAAGGATTAAATGTATCTGACGAAGAAATTTTTGTTCTTGTTATTTTGCTTACGGTATTATTCTTATTTTTATTGAGGACAGTGTTTTCTTTGTATGTATATAGATATCAGCAAAAAATTATATTTAATGCCTCTAGTGAGCTAACAGAAATGATGGGTAATGTTTTTTTCTTAAAGACAGTATTAGATACTAAGAAAACAACTATTGGAGAACTAGATAAAGAGATTAGATTTTTACCAATGCAATTTGCCAATTATGTTTTACTTCCATTAGGTATGATTATATCAGAAATCATAGTTATTAGCATTATCTTACTTGGTATAATTAGTTTCAAGTTTAAATTATTTTTAATGTTAGTTGTTACAATACTTCCTTTGGTGAGCATTTTATATTGGTTGATTAGAAAAAAAGTTCATTTACTAGGGATAGATTTGAACAATGCCTCGACTTTAACATTTAATCATTCCCGAGAATTAATTAGTGGATATGCAGATATAAAAATGCAGGATAAAGTACAATATTTTGTTCAAAGGCTTATTCATTCTATGAGAAAGTATTATGGTATTCAAGTTAAAATTAATGTTTATCAACAGATAGCGCCCAAATTATTAGAATGGTCAGCTCTTTTATCTGTGGTTTTAATTTATACTTATGCTGTTTTTTTTCAGGAGTCAAAATCAGAATTATTGGTGATATTAGCTATATATCTAGCAGCGGCATATAGATTATTACCATCTCTTAATCGTATTAACTCTAGTTTATTACTGATAAAACAATATGAATATGTGTTGGAAATTTTTGAAAAGGCTAAAAAACAAATTGAAATTTATCATAAGGAACTGAATACAATGACTAACCAAACCATCAATTTTAATCATCAAATAGAACTAGAAAATATCGGATTAAGTTATTCCAATGACAACAGCAAAATGATTTTGAAAGACATAAATTTGAAAATAAATAAGGGCGAAATGATAGGATTAGTAGGTAAATCAGGGTCCGGTAAAACATCTTTAGCATATTTAATATCCGGTCTTTTACCACCTACTTGCGGAAAAATAAAAATTGATAACCAAGTTATTACTAAGTATAATCTGCCTCAGTGGCAAAAACAGATTGTATTTGTGTATCAGGATATATTTATGTTAAATGGAAGCATTTTAAATAATGTTGCCTTTGGAGAAGACGAGAGTAAGGTGGATATTAAAAAAGTATGGGATTACCTAAAGGCAGTGCAATTAGAAGAATTTGTAACATCTTTACCACAGCAAATATATACTCCAATAGGGGAGAGCGGTGGATATCTATCTGGCGGACAAAGGCAAAGGTTAGCCATAGCCCGAGCATTATATAAAAATGCATCTACTATCATTATGGACGAGGCTACAAGTTCATTGGACGAACCTACTCAAGAGGCTATTATGAAATCTATTTATGGTATAGCTCAGAAATATCATTTAACCATTATTCTTATTGCCCATAGAGTTACAAGTTTACGGTATTGTCATAGAATAATTTATATGGAAGATGGAACTATTCAAAAAGAACTTTCTTTTAATGAACTAATAGAAAAAAAATATTCTTAACATTTTACTTCGCTCACAATTTATCAATTTGAAGCATGAATAGAATATGTGTTGATGAGAATCATTGACAAAAAATAAAAAATCTATTATTATTGCGAAAAATTAATATTATGGATAAATTAAAACGAATCATGGCATTTATTACCAGTAAAGAAATAAAACTATATTACAAAGAAAATGGAGAAGTAAAAGAGGAGATAATAGAATCTCCTATAACACAAAAAGATGATAAAATACCTGGGGAGGCAAAAGATACCTATAAATTTACTCCAGAACATGCATCTAACAATGAACATAAAAAACATAATCAACATCATAATGAAGAACTGCAGTACTTTAAAATACTAGAGGAAAGGGTATCTCATTATGATATCATTTATCTTCTGGGGCCTGGTACATTAAAAAATAAATTAAATAATTACTTATCCGATAATAAAAAGTTCAAAAACAAATCTATTTTTATTGAATCATCAGATAATCATCTCACAAAAAATCAATTAATGGCAAAAGCCAGAAGTCTATTATATTAACCTGATGCAAATACAAAGCAAATTTTAAATATAGTAATTACTTTTATATGATGGAAAAATTTAATAGGTCCACTCATCTGTTAAAAAAATATGGCGTTTATAACAATATTCTTGAGACTATAGGAAATACTCCTTTGGTAAAGGTTAACAAAATTACTAAGGACTTACCCGGTGAATTTTACATAAAGATAGAAACTGTTAATCCTGGAAATTCTATAAAAGATAGAATGGCGTTAAAAATGATTGAAGATGCTGAAAAGCAAGGTCTTCTCAAACCAGGTGGAGTCATTGTAGAAGGTACTAGTGGTAATACCGGGATGGGGCTCGCTATTGCAGCAGCCATCAAAGGCTATAAATGTATATTTACCACTACTGACAAACAAAGCAAAGAAAAAATAGATGCTCTTAAAGCATTTGGGGCAGAGGTTATTGTTTGTCCAACCGATGTTGAACCTGAAGATCCTAAATCATATTACTCTGTATCTTCACGGTTAGCAAAAGAAATTCCCAACGCATGGAAACCTAATCAATATGATAATTTAAGTAACACACAAGCTCATTACGAGCAAACAGGACCTGAAATATGGGAACAAACTCAAGGTAAAATTACACATCTGATTGTGGGAGTAGGAACAGGAGGGACCATAAGTGGTACTGGAAAATATCTTAAAGAACAAAACCCAAATATCAAGGTCTTAGGTATTGATACTTATGGTTCTGTATTCAAAAAGTACAAAGAAACAGGGATTTTTGATAAAAATGAAATATATCCTTACATTACTGAAGGAATAGGTGAAGATTTTTTACCTAAAAATGTAAATTTTGATATTATAGACCATTTTGAGAAAGTTACAGATAAAGACGCAGCTATTATGACCCGAAGAATAGCAAGAGAAGAAGGAATATTTGCAGGAAATAGTGCAGGTGCCGCTATGGCAGGAACTATCCAAATGAAAAAATTCTTTGACAAAAACAGTTTTGTGGTCATTATATTTCATGATCATGGGTCCAGGTATTTAGCTAAAATGTTCAATGACGATTGGATGAGAGAAAGAGGATTTTTATCTTATACTAAACCAAAAGCTATTGATATCATTCAACATCATCGGCATTTAAAACTTATTACCATTCAAGTAAATCAAAGTGTAAATGATGCTTTACTATTATTTCAAAAATATGATATATCTCAAATCCCAGTTATAGAAAATGACAAATTTGTTGGTTCCTTAAATGATAATGTATTGTATCAAACAATTATTCAAAACCCGGAAGTAAGAAATGCAAAAGTGAAAGAGATAATGCAACCTCCATTTCCTTTGGTGGATCTGTATGCTAATATAGACGAAATCGCCGCATTGATTCATAAAGAAAATAATGCGGTTCTTACCAGAGACTTGCTTGGGGACTATCATATTATTACTAAATATGACATTATTCAAGCTATAGAGAACAAAAACATATCCTCTTAATAATTCCCCATTTATTCAGTATTCCTTGTTTAGGGCAGTTTAATTTTACAGCACATCGTAAATTAACAATTTAAATCATGTTAAAAATAGTGTTAAAATTCTATTTTGGAAATTAAAAATATTATTTATTAAATTTGCCCCCCTAAAAAATTAAAACTATGTCAGAAATCGCAAGTAAAGTAAAATCAATTATTGTTGACAAATTAGGTGTAGATGAAAAAGAAGTTAATGAATCGGCAAAATTTACTGACTTAGGAGCTGATTCATTAGATACAGTAGAGTTAATCATGGAATTTGAAAAAGAATTTGATATTGCTATTCCAGATGAACAAGCAGAAAAAATATCTACTGTAGGAGAAGCCATTGCTTATATTGAATCCAATGTAAAAAAATAATTTTAATGGTAGCTCCTAAAAGAGTTGTAGTAACAGGTATCGGCGCTATTACACCTATAGGAAATAATGTTCAGGAATATTGGACTAATCTGCTTAATGGTGTGAGTGGTGCCGTACCTATTACAAGATTTGATGCATCAAAGTTCAAAACTCGTTTTGCTTGTGAGTTAAAGAATTTTGATGCACTCAATTATTTTGACAAAAAAGAAGCTAGAAGAGTAGATACCTATACCCATTATGGTATGGCTGCTGCGGTACAGGCTATAGAGGAGTCCGGTATTGCAAAAGATAATGTGAATAAAGATGAAGTAGGAGTCATTTGGGGGTCGGGTATTGGTGGATTAGACACATTTCAACAAGAAACTTTTGCATTTGCTAAAGGTGATGGTACTCCAAGGTTTAATCCATTTTTTATTCCTAAAATGATAGCTGATATATGCAGTGGTCATATTTCTATTCGTTATGGGTTAAGGGGTCCAAATTTTACAACAGTATCAGCATGTGCATCTTCTACACATGCTATCATAGATGCATTGAATTATATCAGGTGGGGAAAAGCAGTTGCCATCGTGACTGGGGGAAGCGAAGCAGCTATTAATGAATCAGGCATTGGTGGATTTAATGCCGCTCAAGCATTGAGTACAAATAATGAAAATTATTTAACTGCCTCCCGACCTTATGATAAAGATAGAGATGGATTCGTACTAGGCGAAGGAGCAGGAGCATTAGTATTAGAAGAATTAGAACATGCCTTGAATAGAGGTGCAAAAATATATGCAGAAATTGCAGGAGGTGGACTAAGCGCAGATGCCCATCACATCACAGCACCACACCCAGAAGGATTAGGTGCTAACCTGGTAATGCGAAGAGCATTAGAAGATGCAGGATTAAAAATAACTGATATAGACTACATCAATACACACGGAACATCTACCCCATTAGGTGATATCGCGGAACTAAAAGCTATATTAAGTTTATTTGGTGAACATGCCTATAAATTAAACATCAGCTCAACAAAATCTATGACTGGGCATTTGTTAGGGGCAGCAGGAGTCATAGAGGCTATTGCTACAATATTAGCTGTAGTGAATGATGCCATTCCTCCTACAATTAATCATTTTACTGATGACCCTGAAATAGACCCAAAATTAAATTTGACCTTTAATAAGATGCAAAAAAGAACTGTCAATGCAGCGATGAGTAATACATTTGGTTTTGGTGGACATAACGCAGCAATAGTGATTAAAAAGTATTCTACATAAAATTACTAGTCTTTGTTTAGGTTTTGGAAACGAAAAGATAAGCATTTATCAGAGCTTGAAAAGTTTTTAGGATTTAAGATTAATAATATTGATTTGTATAACGAAGCATTTACTCATTCTAGTAAGAAATTATCGTATAATTATCAGAGATTAGAATTCTTGGGCGATGCTGTTTTAAATTTAATAGTAGCAGAATATGTCTTTAAAAATTATACTCAATTATCGGAGGGCGAATTGTCAAAGTTAAGAACTAAATTAGTTAATAAACAGATATTAAAAGAAATATCCTTAAAATTACAATTAGATAAATGGATGAAACATCACTTATCTAATAATGAATTAGATAAATCATCAATTTATTGTGATGTCATGGAGGCATTAATAGGAGCAATATACATAGATAAAGGAATAACTTATGCTGAAAAATTTATAATTCAAAAAATTATTAAACAATTAGATGAAGTTGTTTTCATTGAAGATATTGACTATAAGTCAAGGCTTATTCAATTAGGACAAAAAAATAAATGGACCATACAATTTACTATAGAAGCTACAGAAAAAATAAATCATGATAACATATTTAGAGTGGCTTTACTACTTAATGAACAAAAGATAGCAGAGACAAAACACTATAGTAAAAAACAAGCGGAGCAAGTTTTATCAAAAATAGCAATAGAAAAACTAAAAGTTTAATACTATTGTATGACTAGCTTTTTTGATATAAGTTCTTTATTAATGAAAACAAAATAAATTCCTTTATCTATATTTTCCACGCTTAATAAAACATTATCCTTGTAATTATCATATTCTTTTTTCAGGATTATTTTACCTGTTATATCTTTAATTTCAATTTGATTGATAGGAGTTGAGCTTGAATAAACATAAATTATATCAGATGTAGGGTTGGGATAAAGTATAAAATCAATATCTTTTGTTATAGTTTTTGCATAAGTCGTGAAGTCAGATGAGGAAAATTGTCTGAAAAAACGCCATATTTCCGTGGGTCCATTGATATCTAAATTGGTAGCTCCAAAACCATAGGGAGAACCAGGACAAGTGTGTCCTGCATTATTTAATTTGAATAACTCAACGATAGATTTTGGATTACCAGATTGGAAGTATCTATAATGTTCTGCTGTGCTTCCATCAATGATATTAGTATTTGGGACCATAGAATATGAGGGAACAGGGTTACAATTATTTATGAACACCCATTTCATCACTGTGCTATCTGCGCTTAGCATGTTAGCATCTCCATTATAAGAAACTATAGCATCTGAGGTACCATGAAGATGCATTACAGGAACATTTTTATTAGGATTACAATTAGGCCATGATTTAAGAATAGTTCCAGATACCGAAGCTATAGCTGTAATTTTTTTATTACAAAAGCAAGCCATGTAATGAGACATAATAGCGCCATTACTGAATCCTGTCATGTAAATTTTTGTTGGATCTACATTATAAGATGACTGTAAACTATCTATAAGTTGGTTAAGGAATGTAGTGTCATTGACTATAGAGATTGAGTATGTACCAGAGTTCCAGAAAGCATTACCATAACTATCTTTTGTGCCTTGTGGATATACCATTAAAAAACCAGCTGTATCAGCAATTTGCATAAAAGAACTAGTATATAGCATTTGCTGTTGGTACGCATTGGAAGTATAACCATGTAAGTTTAGAATAAGAGGCACACTTACAGAGCCAGAGTAAATAGGAGGAATATATAATCTATAAGAACGATAATTGCCCCCTGAATATGGGCTATATATACTATCTATTATGGTAGTCCCAGATTGAGAGAAAACTGTATTAATCCAAAATGTGAGTATGAATAAATATCCAGAAAACCTCATATAAGATTTTTGTGCAATATTACAAAAAATACCCTTGACATTCTAAATAATCTAACTTATATTCATGAAATATTTTGAAAAATTTCTGGTATTTATATTTCACTATAAACACAAAAAAACTGTCGGGTAAAAAGTTACTGCTTGTAGTTTAAGTCTTAATCTTAATGCTTTCTATGATGACGATGGTGATGATGATGATGATGATGATGATGATGATGTGGATGCTGAGGAGTTTGAGGGGGGCTATCCTTTGCTCTTTTACGTTCCATCTTTTCTTTAATAGTCATCGCAATAAGCCCAATAATCACAAAACTTACTATGCCTGTAATAATATAAATACCTTCCTGACTGAACTCTAATTTAGAAATTTCTTCCATTAAGTTATTCCAAAATGATAGTATCAAATTGGAATTGAGGATAAAAAAAATGATTGTTCTCATATTATTATAGTTTTAGATGTTTATGTACAAATATACGATAAATTTTCTATTTGGTTAGATAAAATTTATTTTTTTAAATAAAAATTATTCCTTAAATTTGCGGCTCTCTTTGAAAGAGTACCCCGAAAATACGGGGTATTTT
>FWPU01009342.1_pt1 | contig 15584 bp, 11 predicted proteins | sample 2228361 | NCBI WGS metagenome assembly FWPU01 (sample SAMEA103939777, study PRJEB20133) | metagenome
AAGGGGGAGTTAATCTCCCCTCTCCTTCCAGGAGAGGGGCCGGGGGTGAGGTCTCTCCTTCCAGGAGAGGGGCCGGGGGTGAGGTCTCTCCTTCCAGGAGAGGGACCGCATCCGGCGGATCGGCCAGGATGCGGCGGGTCGCCTCGGCGTCCGCGGTGATCTGGGCCCGCAGCGCCGCGGCATGTTCGAAGCGGCGTTCGCCCCGCAGCCGTGCCACGAAGCTCAACCCCAGGGTCTCCCCGTACAGGTCGGTGTCGAAATCGAGCAGGTGCGCCTCGATGCTGGGATGGCCGTTGTCGAAGGTCGGCCGTACGCCGATGTTGACCACGGCCGGATGGCCGCGCTCCCCGAGCCAGGCCCAGCACGCGTAGACGCCGTGGGCAGGAATCAGACGGCCCGTCGGCACAGCCAGATTGGCCGTCGGGAAGCCGAGCGTGCGGCCGCGACGCGCGCCCTCCGTCACCGTCCCCCATATCTGGTACGGCCGGCCGAGCAGTTCGGCCGCGCCGGTCGCGTCTCCTTCTGCCTGCAGCAACGCGCGAATGCGGCTGCTGCGCACCGGCTGGCCGCGCCAGTCGAACGGCGGCACGACGTGGACGCGGTAGCCCAGCCCTGCACCCAGCTCGGCCAGGCGCGTCGCATCGCCCTCCCGGCCGCGGCCCAGCGCGAAATCGGGGCCGATCCAGAGCTCGCGCAGGGCGATGTGGCGCGTCAGTGCCTGCATGAACTCGGCCGCCGGCTGCGCCGCGATCGCGGCCGAAAAGGGCAGGACGAGCACGAAATCGAGGCCCAGCGCGGCGAGCAGACAGGCGCGTTCTTCCGTGCTGGTCAGCGCGGCCAGGGGGACGTCCGGCCGCAGTACGCTCAGCGGATGGGGCTCGAAGGTGACCAGCCCGGCCAGACAGCCGGCCCGATGCGCTGCCTGCGCCATGGCAGCCACCAGTGCCTGGTGGCCGCGGTGGACGCCGTCGAAGTTGCCGATGGTCAGATAGACGCCCCGCCACAGGGCATCCGCCGCTGGCTCCGCGCCGCGGGCGAGGTCCGCAAAACCCAGGTAAGTCTGCATCGTCTCTATGGCTGTCCTGATTGGCTCAGCGGATCAAATACCTTTTTCGGCCGCCATTGCCGTGTGATGGCGTCGAAACGAAGAATTGCGATCACAGACCCGGCCGCTGTCTGGGCATATCCTTCGGCCGTTGCCGGCGCCTGCAGACACGGGATCGGCTGGCCATGTAGCAAGCGCGCCGCGGCATCGGCATCCACCGGAACCGCCGTCAGCGCGCCCAGCGCCGCCGTGAGCGGGTAGAGCCGTCGGCCGAGTTGGTCCTGGCGACATATCTCTGCCAGCTCATCCAGGCGGATCGCATCATCGGCCGTGAACTGGCCGCTGCGCAGCCGACGTAACTCGGCCAGCGCAGCGCCGCAGCCGAGTGCCTGGCCCAGATCGCGAGCCAGGCTGCGAACATAGGTGCCGGGATCGCACGTCACGTCCACGGTGAGGTGAGGCGACCGCCAGTCCAGCAACACGATGTCGTGGATCGTCACGCGGCGGGCGGCGAGGCTGACGGCCTCGCCCCGCCGCGCCCGGCGATACGCCGGCACGCCCGCCTGCTTGATGGCCGCAAACGCCGGCGGTATCTGTGCCAGCTCGCCGACGAAGCCGCGCAGCGCGGCCTCCAGATCGGACCGGGTGAGCGCCGGCACGTCCGCGGTGGCCACCGTCGCGCCCGCGATGTCACAGGTATCGGTCGTCAGGCCCAGGCGGATCGTCGCCCGATAGACTTTGCGGCCGGCCATCAGATACTCGGCCACGCGCGTGGCCTGGCCGATGCATACCAGCAGCACGCCGGTCGCCAGCGGGTCGAGCGTTCCGGCATGGCCCACGCTCTTCTGGCCGAGAAGTCGTCGAACCTTCGCCACTACGTCGTGCGATGTCCAGCCGGCAGGTTTGTCCAGATTCAGGATGCCGGTTATCTCGGCCGGCGCAGTCCCGTTCATTGCTGCGTTGTCTCCTCAGCCGTGAGCTGGAACAGGAGGGGCAAGACGCGCGCCTCGGCAGCCGCCAGCGGGCCGGGGATGGTGCAGCCGGCCGCCTGCGGATGACCGCCGCCGCCCAGGCGCAAGGCCACCTGCGATACGTCGTAGCCCGCCCTGGCCCGCAGGCTGACCTCCACGTTCCCCTCTGGGGTTTCGGCGAACACGGCAGCGACGGCCGCCTCTGGTGCATGGATCAACTGGCTCACCAGGCTGCCATCGCCGGAGACCGGCGCGTTCACCTGACTGCGCATGGCCTGGCTGATGCTGGCCCAGGCCACGCCCTGTTCGAGCCGGAGCGTGGTCAGGGCCAAGCCCCACAGGCGGAGCAGGCTGAGCGGCCGATGATTCAGCGCCCGTTCCGTGATTTCGCTGAGGCTGACGCCGACCCGCATCAGGCGCATGGCCGTCGCCATGACTTCGACCGTGACGTTGGTCGTGCGGAACCCCAGGGTGTCGGTGACCAACCCGACGAGCAGACACGTGGCCGCCTCCAGGCCGATCTCGACGCCGAGTGCATCGGCCAATCCGACGACGATCTGCGCGGTGGCGGCCGCGGTTGGGTCTACATAATTGAAGGCGCCGAAGCGCAAGTTCGTGATGTGGTGGTCCAGGACGATCAGCGGCGCCGTTGCGATCTGCTCTGGCCGCAACACAGCGCCCAGCCGCAGCGCGTCGCTGGCGTCGAGCGCCACGACGGCGTCCCAGGGGCCGGCCGGCGGCTCGCGGACGATGTCGTCGGCGCCGGGCAGCCACTGGAACTGCGGCGGCACCGGATCGGCACAGGCCAGGACAAGCGACCGCGTCGCGGCGTCCGGCTCGGCCTGCCAGGCCCGGCGCAGCAGCCAGCCGAAGCCCAGCAGGGAGCCGATGGCATCGCCGTCGGGCGAGACGTGAGTGAGCGCCAGGACGCGGCCCGCGCGATGCAACAGGGCAGCGATCTCGGTGAGGGCGGCCATGGCTACTCGTTTTGGGGCGCCGGCCCGGCCGAGCGCGCCTCGGCCATGAGCGCGTCGAGCAAGGCGTCAACGCGCCGGGCGCGGCGCTCGGTCTCATCCACGTGAAAGCTCAGCGCCGGCACGACGCGCAGGTTGAGGTTTTCGGCCAGTGCACGGCGCAGAAAACTCTCAGCATGCCTGAGCGCGGCCAGCACCTGCGCGTTGCGCTCGCTCGGCAGCACATGCTCCACCTCGACGCGCGCGTTGCGCAGGTCGGGACTGACGACGACGCGCGTGACGGTCACCAGGGCATCATCCAGCCGCGGGTCGGCCAGCTCGGCCGAGATGAGCAAACTGAGCTCTTGATGAAGCAACTCGGAGAGACGTTGCTGGCGATGGGTCATCATGGGACTGACTTCTCGCTCCCTCCCTAGCTCACCCGTTCCTTTTTATAGGCCTCGATCAGGTCGCCCACTTCGATCTCGGTGAAGTTGTTCAGGCTGAGGCCGCATTCGAAGCCCGCTTTGACCTCGGTCACGTCCTCCTGGAACCGCTTCAGGGAGCCGATGCGATCTTCGTGAATGACCTGGCCGGCGCGCTTGACGCGCGCCAGTGCCCCGCGCTGGATTTCGCCGTCCACCACGTAACAGCCGGCCACCCGGCCCACTTTGCTGATGCGGAAGACCGCGCGTACCTCGGCATGACCCAGCACCACTTCCTTGTAGACCGGTTCCAGGAGTCCCTTGAGCGCCTTTTCGATATCTTCCACGAGGTTGTAGATGATGTTGTAGATACGGATGTCCACGCCTTCGGCCTCGGCCATGCGTTGAGCGGCTGCATCGGCGGTGACGTTGAAGCCGAGGATGATCGCCTTGGATGCGATCGCCAGCATCACGTCCGACTCGTTGATGGCGCCCGTAGCCTGGTGCAGGATCTTGACGTGCAGCTTCTCATCGCCGAGCTTTTCCAGGGAGCTGACGATCGGCTCCAGAGAGCCCTGGACATCGCACTTCAGGATCAGGTTGAGCTCTTTGGTCTGGCCGCTCTGAGCCTGGGCGAAGATGTTTTCCAGCGCGATGGTCTTGGGCGCGGCCGCGGCGGTAGCTTCGGCGCGGCGTTTGGCCTGGCGTTCGGTCGCGATGGCGCGCGCGGTGCGCTCGTCGGCCACCACGCTGAAGGTGTCGCCCGCGATGGCCACATCGGACATGCCCAACACGACGACCGGTGTGGACGGCAACGCTTCGGTGAGCGGACGGCCTTTGTCATCGTACATGGCACGGACTTTGCCGTACACATCGCCGGCGACGATGCTGTCGCCCACGCGCAGCGTGCCGTTCTGCACCAACAGGGTCGCGACCGGGCCGCGGGTTTTGTCCAGCCGGCTTTCGATGACGGTGCCGACGCAGTTGCCGTTGGGATTGGCCTTCAGCGGGTCAATGTCGGCGACCAACAGGATGTTCTCCAGCAGATCATCAATGCCGCGGCGGAATTTGGCCGAGACCGGCACGCAGATCACGTCGCCGCCGTATTCTTCGATCAGGAGGCCGTTGTCGGCCAGCTCCTGTTTGACGCGTTCCGGGTTGGCGGCCGGCTTGTCTATTTTGTTGAGGGCCACGATGATGGGCACTTTGGCGGCCCGGGCGTGGGCGATCGCCTCTTTGGTCTGCGGCATGACGCCGTCATCGGCGGCCACGACCAGCACGGCAATGTCGGTGACCATGGCGCCGCGCGCGCGCATGGCAGTGAAGGCTTCATGGCCGGGCGTGTCCAGGAAGGTGATCTTGCGGCCCTGGCGCTCGACCTGATAGGCGCCGATGTGCTGGGTGATGCCGCCGGCCTCGCCTTCGACGACGCGGGTCTCGCGGATGGCATCGAGCAGGGTCGTCTTGCCGTGATCCACGTGGCCGAGGACGGTGACGATGGGCGGCCGGACGACCAGCTCTTCCGGCTTCTCGGTGGCAAGGATTTGCTGGCGCAGGGTCGTGGGTTCTTCCTCTTTTTTGGTTTCGGCGACCTCGGGTTCGGGCGGTGCTTCACGGTTGACGGTGACGCCCAGGTCGCTGCCGACGATCTGCGCGGTGTCGAAGTCAATGGTCTGGGTGATCGGCGCCATGATGCCGTAATTCATCAGGGCTTTGATGACATCAATGGCGCTGCGCTGCATCTTCTGGGCCAGATCGCGCACGGTGATGGTGTCGCCGATGGTGATCTCGGTGACCGCGGCGGCCGTCTTTGCGGCTGCGCCGGCTGCCGGCTGTGCGGCAGGCGCGGGTTGGCCTGGCGTAGCGGGGCGCTGCGCCGGCTTGTGGCCGACATGGTTGCCGTTGCCGTTGCTGCGCGCTGCGGTCTGACCGCGCGGTGCCTGTGCCTGGCCCGCAGGAGTCGGCCGTGACCCGGAGCCAGCATGGCCCGCGGGCTGGCCACCGGGGCGGCCGGTTGCCGACGTGGGGGTCGCACTGCCGGGACGACCGCCTTTTGGCGCGGCAGGCTGGCCGGCGCCGGGTCGCGCTGGGCTCGCAGGCCTGGCGACGTTGTCGGCCGTATGGTTGGTCGGTTTGGCGCTGGCCGGGGTGGGGCGCTCCGCCGGCGCTTCCGTTGATTTGCCAGGGCCAGCTTTGGTTGGGCCGGCCGGCCGCTGTCCCTGAGGCGCAGCCGCGACTGTGCCCTTTGGCTGGCCGCTACTGCCGGTGCGCCCGTCAGCTTTGGGGGCGGATTTGCCCGGTTTGCCGGTGTCTGGCCTGGCAGCCGGCTTGCCGGCACTGCCTGTCTCCGCTTTGGCAGGCTTGCCGGTTTGGCTTGCCTCTGGTCTGGCGGGCTTGCCGACCTGGCTCGTCTCTGTTTGGGCAGACCTGCCAGCAGGGGGATTGGCCGGCCTGGAGGCCGGCGCAGCGGTTTTGTCCTGCGGCTGGCCGGCCGACGCGCTGCCCGACCGTCGCGCCGTGGGCTCGGATTTTTCCCGTTGGCCCCCTGTCGGTTTGGTTGCGGCCGTGGCCGGTTTGGCCGGTGTGCTGGCCTTGAGCGCTGCCGGATTCTGGTTTTCTTTTTCTGTGGTCGGCGCTTCCGAATTGAGTGCCGTACCCTTCGGGTTATTTTGTGCCATGGATTACCTCCTCGCCTCAAGGGCGATGATCTGCCTGACGCGGCCGCGCAGACCTTCGCGCGCGGATGTCCAGGGCGCTCAGCGCGCTCCGGTAAGTGATTTCGGATTGAAGCGGCGAGATCTACAACTGCCAGCGTTGGCTGGACGAGGAGGCGGACTGCGCTATCGGGGAGTTGCGGGGCAAGGTGATACAACGCGCGCGTTACATCAGATTTCCCTCACAACGATCCCCACTTACATCAGCATCTAAATGATGATGCAAGTCTTGCTGCCTCCTGGCCCAATTGAGCTGCGGTCGAACGGCCGCCAGCATGAGAAAACTCCTCTTTGTTTACTGATCCGTTTCTGCGATCTGATCGGCTGCAGGCAATGTTGCAGCGTAAGCTTTGAACGTCGCCACTGTTTCCGACGTCAATGTTGTCTTCAAGGCTGCGTTCAGGCGTTGGCCGTTCAGCGCCTGTTCCCAGCAGTCCCGCGTCCGGCACAGATAGGCGCCCCGACCGGCTTGCTTGCCGGTCGGGTCTATGCGTACCTCGCCGGTGGGGGTGCGCACGATGCGGACAAGCTGTCGCTTGCCCTGCGCCTGCCGACACGCGATGCACGTGCGCACCGGTACGTGTTTCTGGCGCGGCTTCTGTGCTTTGGCCATTTCCTGCCCGCCGTCCCCATTATTCGTCGTCGCTCCAACCGCCGCGTTCCGACCGGTAGGTGCGCCGATGGACAAGCTGGCCCAGCAGCTCGTCGTAGATCAGTTCGCGCTTCTTGGCAGCCTTTTTGCCCTTCTTGGCTTTCTTGCTCGGTTTGCTGGGCTCGATCTCGTCCTCGAATTCGGCCGGTTCAGGGAGCGGCTCCAGCATCTCGGCCTCGAAAGTCGGGAAGGTCAATGGAGGCGGCGTCGGCTCGGCGGCTGCCTCGCCGCTCTCCCCTGGCGCCTCAGGTGCTGCGGCCGTCTCGGCGGCCGGTGCCGTCGGTTCTTCAGGCTTGCCGGGTGCTTTCTCGGCCTCAGCCGGCGGTGTGGCCACGCCGGCCAGCATCTTCGCGGCCTGCTCCAGGGTTACGGCTGACTTGTCACGCTCCTGGAGCAGCCACTGGGCGCGGCTCAGCAGGTCGTCGCCGGGCACGGCTGCCACGCGCGCTTCGAGCGAGCGGGTGCGGGCGACCTGGAGCTGTTGCCGCTTGATCTCGGCCAGACCCTCGGTCGCGGCTTCGGTTTCGCTCTTGATGTCTATGCGCCAGCCGGTCAGCTTGGCGGCCAGCCGGGCGTTCTGACCCTCCTTGCCGATGGCCAGGGAGAGCTGCTTGTCGGGCACGATGACGATGGCGGTATGGATGTCGCCTTCTTCGATCAGGATCGTATCGCTCGGTCGCGCCGGGCTGAGGGCATTGGCGATGAACTGCCGCACATCGGCGCTCCACTCGACGACGTCTATTTTTTCGCCGCCCAACTCGTCCACGATATTCTGGATGCGGGTGCCGCGTAATCCCACGCAGGAACCGACCGGATCCACGCCCGGCTGGGTCGCCGCCACCGCGACCTTTGAGCGCTGGCCAGGCTCGCGAGCGATGCTTTTGATCTCCACCGTGCCGTTGAAGATCTCCGGCACTTCGCGCTCCAGCAAGCGGCGCAGCATGTTGCGATGGGTGCGCGAGAGGCGGATCTGCGGCCCACGCGTGCCTTTGTTCACCTCGAGCAGCAACGCGCGCACGGTCTGGCCGGTGCGGTAGCGCTCGTTCGGCAACTGATCTTCCGGTGTCAGGATGCCCTCGGCCTTTTTGCCCAACGTCACCGTGACCGTGTTGGTGCGGTAGTCAATGGCCTGCACCGTGCCGGTGACCAGCTCTCCTTCCCGTTGATGGAACGAGTCGAAAAGAGAGTCGCGTTCCGCCTCGTGGATGCGTTGCAGGATGACCTGTTTGGCAGCCTGTGCGGCGATGCGACCGAAGTCTGTCGGCATCCGTTCGATCTGGATGATGCTGCCCACCTCAGCGTTCGGGTTGATGCGTCGTGCATCCGCCAGGCTGATCTCGACGTTGGGATCGGTGACCGTCTCGACGACCGTTTTTTCGCAAAAAACGCGCAATTCTCCCGTATCGCTGTCAATACGTGCTTTAACGACCGCATTGCCGCTGGTGTAATTGCGCCGATAGGCGTGTACCAGCGCCTCCTCGATGGCACTCAGGATGACCGGTTTGGGCAGATCTTTTTCCGCACAGATCTGGTTCACCGCCATGATCAATTCGCTCTTCATTCCTGCGACCGCTCCTGCTTGACCCCTGCTAAACCCTTTGTGTGCGCAGGCCCTGACAATAAGAAAAGTGGGGGGGACCCCACTTCCTCACTCCTGCGCGTCGCCTTCTATACGTCTCAATGTATACCATAAATCGGCGGAAAGTGCAAGTTGACGACAGCAAATCCAACGATGTCACAGCGCGCCGGTCGGGCAGCGGATTTTGCACCGCCATGGCGCCGTTTGCGCGCGCGGCGCGGCTGTGCTACCATAGGCCACATGGCGAAGGACCTGATCCTGGCGATTGACAACGGCACCCAGAGCGTGCGCGCGCTGCTTTTTGACCTGGACGGCAACCTGGTCGCGGGCGTGCGCGTGCCGCTGGAGCCATACTTCTCCGTGCAACCTGGCTGGGCCGAGCAACATCCGGCTTATTTCTGGGCCTCCCTGTGCGATGCGTGTCGGCGTCTCTGGCAGGAGGCCTCGACGAAGACGGGCGCCGACGTGCGGCCGCGTCTGGCCGGGGTGACGCTGACCACCCAGCGCGGCACGGTGATCAACGTGGATCGCGAAGGCGAGCCGTTGCGGCCGGCAATCCTCTGGCTGGATCAGCGCCGCACCTATGGCCTGAAGCCGGTCGGTGGGCTGTGGGGGCTGGCGTTTGCCCTGACCGGGATGCGCGAGACGGTAGCCTATCTCCAGGCCGAAGCCGAGGCCAACTGGATCCGCACGCACCAGCCGGAAATCTGGCAGCGCACGCACAAATATCTCTTCCTCTCCGGCTATCTGACCTCCAAACTGACCGGCCGTTTCGCCGATTCGTCTGGCTGTCAGGTCGGCTATGTGCCGTTCGACTACAAGCGACTGCGCTGGGCTGCCGCCTATGATTGGAAATGGCAGGCCGTGCCGATGGATCCGGCCATCCTGCCGGCGCTGACGCCGCCGGCCGGCCAGCTCGGCGAGATCACGCCCGCGGCTGCCGAGGCGACCGGCATTCCGGTCGGCCTGCCGGTGATTGCCGCGGCTGCCGACAAAGCATGCGAGGTGATCGGCGCCGGGTGCCTGGCGCCGCACATCGGCTGTTTGAGCTACGGCACGACCGCTACGATCAACACCACGCACACCCGCTACATCGAGGTGATTCCCCTTATTCCACCCTATCCGGCCGCGGTGCCGGGCGCGTACAGCCTGGAGATCCAGGTCTACCGCGGCTTCTGGATGGTGAGCTGGTTCCGGCAGGAGTTCGGCTACCTGGAAGAGCAGCTCAGCCGGGAACGCGGGGTGGCTCCCGAAGCATTGTTCGACGAGATGGTCAACTCGGTGCCGGCCGGTTCGATGGGCCTGGTGCTGCAGCCGTACTGGTCGCCGGGGCTCAAGCTGCCCGGACCCGAGGCCAAAGGCGCGGTGATTGGCTTTGGCGACGTGCACACGCGGGCGCATCTGTACCGCGCCATCCTGGAGGGGCTGGCCTATGCGCTGCGCGAGGGCAAAGAGCGCAGCGAAGCGCGCAGCAAAGTCGCCATCACCGAGCTGCGCGTCTCGGGCGGCGGCTCTCAGAGCGACGCGGCCATGCAGATCACGGCCGATGTCTTCGGTCTGCCTGCGGCCCGACCGCATATTTACGAGACTTCGGGCCTGGGGGCGGCGATCGCCGCCAGCGTCGGCTTGCGGTTGCATCGTGATTTCCCGACCGCAGTTGCCGCCATGACGCGCCTCGGCCGCGTGTTCGAGCCCGATCCGCGGACGCATCGGCTCTACGATGGGCTGTACGAGCGGGTCTACAAGGTGATGTATCGCCACCTCAAGCCCCTCTATGAGGCGATCCGCGACGTGACCGGTTATCCGGAGCGCGTGACGGGGTGACTTGATGCCCCCGGCCCTTCGGCCAGGACAGGCCGACCCAGCCGATCCCGGATCGGCTGTGATTTTCATTCAGGAGCATGGATCATGTCTCCCACGCTTCTCATCCTGGCGATCATCTGGGCCGCGCTGCTGTTCGGCGGGTTCCTCTTCGGCAAGCCGCAGGATGCCCGCGCGGGGCGCATGCCCACCTGGACGCGCATGGTCTCGTCGCTGGCGCTGGTGGGGGCCGGCTGGGCATGGTACGGCGTGGCGGCCGGCAGCGCAACGGGCCGTTCCGTCGGCCTGGTCGCGCTCGGCATGACCCTGGGCTTTGTCGGCGACCTGTGCATGGCGCGCTTATTGCCGGTGTCGCCGCATGTCCTGTGGGGCATGGCGGCGTTCGGGCTGGGCCATGTGGCCTACATCGCAGCGTTCATCGGCTTTGGCGACGCGGCCGGGCTGAACGCAGCAGGGCCCCGGCTGGCTGCCTGGCTCGTCTGGCTGGCAATCGCCGCGGCCGCCTGGTATGGTGTCGTCTTGCGCGGCCGGCGGCCCAGCGTGTTGCACTGGGCCGCGCTGCCCTACTCGCTGTTGCTGGCCTCCACGGCCGGCTTTGCCACCGGCCTGGCGCTGCAACATACGGCGTTCCTGCCGCTGGCGGTCGGCGCGGCGCTTTTCCTGCTCAGTGATCTGATCCTCGCTGCGCGCCTCTTCGCCGACTGCAGCTTTCCCCTGGTGGATGACATCATCTGGCTGACCTATGGGCCGGGCCAGATGTTGATCGTATATGGCTTCGCGGTCGCCGCGGCCGGCGCGTAAGAGTACCCATTTGGGTAGTAGACAGCGTGCCGTGTTTGCGATAGACTGAATTTGTGCTTTGAGAGGCCGCCAACGTCGTCGCGTGTGGCGGCTTCTTTTTGGCCGTATATCATTCCAAGGAGCAAAAAGGAGATCCCCAAAGATGACGAAAACCGTGGCCGATGTCATCAAGATGGCTGAAGGCGTGAAGATGGTAGACCTGCGGTTCACCGATATGCCCGGTGTGTGGCAGCACTTCAGCATCCCCGCACGCGAGTTGACCCCAGAGCTGTTCGAGGAAGGCATCGGGTTCGATGGTTCGTCCATTCGCGGCTTCAAAGAGATCCACGAATCGGACATGCTGCTCATGCTCGACCCGGCGACGGCGTTCGTTGATCCGATCTACGAGGTGCCGACCCTGGCGATCATCTGCAACGTCTATGACCCGATCACGCGCGAGCCGTACAGCCGCGATCCGCGCTTCATTGCCCAGCGCGCCGAAGCCTATCTGAAACAGACCGGATTGGGCGACATCTCGTACTGGGGGCCGGAACCGGAGTTCTTCATCTTCAGCAACGTGCGTTACGGCGGCGGCACGAACGAGGGCTTCTACTACATTGATAGCCCGGAAGGCTGGTGGAACAGCGGTTCGGACCTGCGACCCAACTTCGGCGGCCAGATCGCGCCGAAGCGGGGTTATTTCCCCACTCCGCCGGCCGACACGCTTCAGGATGTGCGCAGCAAGATCGTGATGGCCATCGAGAGCGCCGGCGTGCCGATCGAGGTGCATCACCACGAGGTGGCGACGGCCGGCCAGTGCGAGATAGACATGCGCTTCGACTCGCTCACCCGCATGGCCGACAACGTCATGATCTACAAATACATGGTGAAGAATGTGGCCCGGCAGAATGGCCTCACCGCGACCTTCATGCCGAAGCCGCTCTTCGGCGACAATGGCAGCGGCATGCACGTGCATCAGAGCATCTGGAAGGGCGGCAAGAACCTGTTCTTCGACGAAAGCGGCTATGCTCAGCTCTCCGATACGGCCAGGTACTACATCGGTGGCCTGCTGAAGCACGCGCCGGCACTGCTGGCGCTGGCGGCGCCTGGCACCAACTCCTATCGCCGCCTCGTGCCCGGCTTCGAGGCGCCGGTCAACCTGGCCTATTCGCAGCGCAACCGATCGGCCATCTGTCGCATCCCGGTCTACTCCAAGAGCCCGAAGGCCAAGCGCATCGAGTTCCGTGCGCCTGACCCGTCGTGCAACCCGTATCTGTGCTTCGCAGCCCTGCTGATGGCCGGCCTGGACGGCATTCAGAACCGCATTGATCCCGGCGAACCGCTCGACAAGGACCTCTACGGCTTGCCGCCGGAGGAGGCGAAGCTGATCAAGCAGGTGCCGGGCTCGCTGGACGCGGTGCTGCGGGCGCTGGAAGAGGATCACGAGTTCCTGCTGAAGGGCGACGTGTTCACTACTGACTTGTTGGAGACCTACATCGCGTACAAACGCGAGACCGAGGTGGACCCGGTGCGCATGCGGCCGCATCCCTACGAGTTCACGCTCTACTACGACGCTTGATCTCTCCCTCCCTCCTTGGCCCTCCACAGATGAGGTGGGGGCCCTCATCTGTGGAGAGGGCCTGATCGGGGCGGGCGCACGGTACCAGGCCGTGCGCTCGCTTTTTTGCTCAGACCAGGTCTGGGCTGACGATCAAAAAGGCTTTGGCCTGAGAACTCAGACCAAAGCCTGATCTTCGGCGGCCGTCTCCGGCCGGGCGTCACCGGCTGATGAGCTCGACCGCCGTCTCCTCGGTGATCAATCTGCGGCGGACGAACTCCTGGGCGGCCCGGCGGCGCAGGTCATCCGGATCGCGGGCCAGGAGTAGATTGTAACGGCCTTCGCTGTCGCGGTGTTCGGCCGCCAGGTAAGCTTTGCCGTAGCGGTAGAGCTGTATTTCGACGATCCCCGAACCATTGGCAGGATACCGCAGGCTATAGGGCTGGGGCTGCAGGTGCGCTTTGAGCTGCTCCCAGGTGTCGGCGAAGAGACGGTCTGGCCGCAGATCATAGGGATCGCTGAGCCGGTTGTCGGCCATCAGCGCTTCCGCCACGACTGCCTGGAGGTCGAGTACCTCGCGGCCGGCATCTACCTGCACCTCGCGTTTGGCGCTGGCGGCATAGGTGTAGATCGTGCGCCGATCCAGCGCCCGGAACACGGGCGCCCAGAACTCGTTTTCACCGATCACGCGTTTTTTCAGATAGAAGGTAGGACGGATGAGGCCGAGGGTGTTGTTATCCACCCCGCGCACGTGCAACGTTTCATGGCCGTTCAACGTCCCGAGTTCTTTCATCGTGTGCAGGTAATCGCTCAGGTAGCTGCGCACCTTGGCCAGCTCGACGTGGCGGAACATCGGGCCGCCGGGAGTCGTTGCGAACACCTCATCGCCGACGGTGTAAACCGGATAGATCAACATGGACTGCGCTGCCGCAAAGATGTAGGTCGGCAGCCGCGCCATGTTGATCAGCCCCGACAACAGTGTGGCGGCAGGCGCCAGCAGATCATCCGGCCTGGTCGCCTCGAGCCGAAAACCGCAGATCTCCACATTATACCGCCGCGCGCTTCGCCCCAGCGCCGCCATCGTCTGATCCAGGTAGATGGGCACATGATAGGTGGTATCCGGCGGGATGACGTCGCCATCCAGCGAGACGCAGAGGATGTACGGCATCTGCGTTGCTTCACTTTCCGCATTCTTGAAGATGGAGAGTTTCATCGGGCTCACCTCTTTTCACGTCTCCGGGCAAGGCGCCCCCTGCGGGACGCGCCGCAGGGACGGCGCCCTGCCGCGGGACAGGCTGTGCATCAGGCCGGCGCACCGGGCATCACCCGCTCGGCGGGCTTCGCCACCACGCTCGTGCCGAACTCCGGATAGCCCATCGTCCCGTGCTCGGCGATGTCCAGGCCCTCGAGTTCCTCCTTGGCTGAGACGCGAATGCCGTAGATCACGTGCATGAGCTTGAACAGGAGGAAGCTGCCGCCAAATGCCCAGGCGGCTACGGTGACCACGCCCAGGGCCTGCACGCTCAATTGGGCCAGCCCGCCACCGTAAAGCAGCCCCGGCTGTCCGATCGTGACCTGCGTATAGGCCATCACCTCGGGGGCGGCGAAGACGCCGACCATCAGGGTGCCGAAGACCCCGCAGCCCGCGTGCACCGATACGGCGCCCACCGGATCATCCACCTTCAGCACGCGCTCGACGAACCACAGGAAGAATACCACCAGGCCGCCCGCGATCAGACCGATCAGCAGCGCGGCAGGCGGCGTCACGACCGCGCAGCCGGCGGTGATCGCCACCAGGCCGGCCAGCGCGCCGTTGAGCGCCATCTCGACCGACGGCCGCTTGCTGCGTATCCACTGCACGATCAGCGCCGAGACCGCCGCGCTGGCCGCCGCGATGTTCGTCGTCAGGGCGATGTAGCCGATGCCGCCGTTGAGGCCGCTCAGGGTGCTGCCGGGGTTGAAGCCAAACCAGCCGAACCAGAGGATGAAGACGCCCAGCGCGGCGAGCGCCAGATTGTGGCCGGGGATGACATTGCTCGTGCCGTCCTTGTTGAAGCGGCCGATGCGCGGCCCCAGGACGATGGCGGCCGCCAGCCCGGCCCAGCCGCCGACGCTGTGCACCACCGTCGAACCGGCAAAGTCAATCATGCCCAACTGGGCCAGCCAGCCGCCGCCCCAGATCCAATGGCCGACGACCGGATAGAGCAGAGCGCTGATGATCACAGTATAAATGAGATACGAGGAGACCTTCAGGCGCTCGGCCACGGCGCCCGACACGATGGTGGCGGCGGTCGCAGCAAACATCAGCTGGTACATGAAGAACGCCCAGTTGAAAGCATCGGTCTCGCCGAAACCGAACCTGGACAGAAACCAGTTATCGGTTCCGAAGAGGCCGCCGACGCTCGTGCCGAACATCAGGCCGAAACCGACCGCAAAAAACAGGATGCTGCCCACGCTGAAATCCATTAGGTTCTTCAGCATGAGATTGCCGACGTTCTTGGCCCGGCACATGCCACCTTCCACCATGGCGAACCCGGCCTGCATGAAAAAGACCAGGAAACCGGCAAGCAACACCCACATGATGTTAATCGCCTGGCCCAACGCCTCGTTGCTAGGCGGCTCACTCGCCTGAGCCGCTGCCACATGCGTCAGGGCGAGAAACAGCCCTATCCCCAGTACTCCGACAACCACTCGTCGCACGATCCCTTTGAGCATCATGTAAGCCCTCCGAACTGGATTCATCTATGCCGGCGCTATGGCCGACACGCCGTGCAGTGTACCAGGACGAGATGGCGCTTGCCAGTACCCATATGGGTCATTTTTTTGTACGCGGACGGACCCCCATGGCCTGGAGAAGGGACGAGAGAGGGAGGGCAGGCGGCTGTTTTGGCCGATGCAGGCGCGCAGTCGCGCATCTCGCCGCGGGACATAAGCGGCCGAGGCCCGACCGGATAACCGATCGGGCCTCGGCGGGGGTGTTCTGGTTGATTATCGGCAGGAGAGCATTCGGTAATTCATGGTACGGCCTTGAGGGCCAGCACGCGGTAACGTGAACCGGCCAGTTCAGGGCGTTGATAGCGGTGGGC
>FWPU01009343.1_pt1 | contig 15583 bp, 7 predicted proteins | sample 2228361 | NCBI WGS metagenome assembly FWPU01 (sample SAMEA103939777, study PRJEB20133) | metagenome
CGGAATCCGCAGATGGAATGCTTCGCGCTGGCTCCGCGGGAACTCCAGCTCCACCTGCCAGAACACCCGCAGGCCGTCGTCCTGCACGTCCACCACCGCCGCCGAGCGTGCCGTCACGGCGCGATCCACCTGGGGCTCGGCCAGTTTCGGACGCCACTGAATACTTACCAGTCCTTGCGGCCCCAAGGCAGTGTGGATTTGTTGGTCCGGGCGATGGAACTCATGGTGGGGGCGATCGAAGGGGCTGGCCAGGCGGACCTCGCCAGGCACCTCGGCCGGGGAAAGATGCAACGCCGTTGCCGGGGCACTGGGCACAACCGCTTCGACGGCCCGCCAGGCCCCCCGCCGCTCGATGTTTACACGCACTGCCAGATCCAGGGTGTGGCGTCCCCGGCCCGAAACCCAGGCAAGCAAGATCGGCTCTGGCGGCGCCGGTGCCGTGCCCGGGGCGGGTGGGCCCTGCGCCGGACCGCCCGGCTGCGCCACTTCCAAACGCGCCGGTTTTCCGTCCAACTCGGCCCGGGTGAGGACTGCCCGCGACAGTCGCAGGGGGACCTGCACCGGCTGGTCCACGAACACGTCGATCTCCAATCGCCCTGTGATCTCCAGGAAATCGCCGCGTGCCAGAACGGCCGAGTAGCTTCCCCCTGCCAGGCCGAACGGTGCGGGCGGTTTGGTTTCCGGCTGCTTTTCGGGAAACGCCAGACTGCGCAGTTCCAGGTATTTGGCGTAGGGGACGAGCACCTGGCTGGCTTGGAGAGCGCCCGGCAGCAATCCGGGGTCGTAAGGGAGGATCAAGGCATCGTCAGGTACCCGGACCGGTTCGGCAGCAAGCTCGGGGTTTTGACCCCATACGCTGGCGGGGAGCACCATTCCCAGCACAATCGCGGCACCGGCGGCGCCCACCTCCGCCGGCCTCGCGCGACCCAGCCAAAAACCCACTCTCCGCACTTGGCGACAGGTCCATCGCCAGAGGGCCACTACAAAGTAATAGGGGACCAATGCTGCGGCTGCGTACACGGCCATGTTGGCCGGCTCGGTGGCCCATTCCAGCCCCGGCAGTATCGCCACCACGGTGCCGAACGCAGCGACGAGCAATATCCAGCGTGTCTTGCACCACGCGGATCGGCCGGTGAGCCCCACGCCCACCAAGACCACACCTGCCACGGCGATCCAGCCGATGGTCAGGAAGCGGCGCTGGTCGGCCAGGCGAACCACCAGGCGAGGTTCCGTACCGAGACTGTGGAAGACCACCTGGGGCGCCTCGCCGGCTGGCGGTGTCAAAGCGATCCGCAGGCTGCTCAGCCCTTCCAGCCGAGAGCGAGCCCGATAGGCCGGCCGCTGCTGCGGAATGGCCTGGGCCGGTGCCCCAGCCGGCCCCGTTTGGGGAGCCGGCAAGGCAGGTGCCTTTGGGACCGCAGCCGGTGTTGGCTGGGGGGGCTGGCTCGCTCGGCACCAGTCGGCGGCTGGGCAGGGGGCGGTTCCGATTTGGAAATCCCGCTTTGGGCGGCTTCACGCGAAAGCGGCTGCACGGCTTCTGTCTTGGGCACTTCGGCCTTGAAACGGCCGCGGGTTTCACCCCCTCGGATTTCCCGATACCCGGCGCCACCTGGCACGCCGGGCATTTGCCCCGGAGAGGCGCCCGGCATTGTGGCCCCCGGCATGCCAGCCCCGCCCCTCTCCTCGCCCAAGGCGGCTCCCTTTGCCAGGGCGTCTTGGTCGAAAAAAAGTTGCTCTCGTTCGGGCGATCGCTTGGCGTCCCGCAAAGACCGGCGTCCTGCCAACCCGGGCGTGGCGGGTGCGGAGTCGGCCTCGATGGCCAGGCCGAGGTCCTTGAGTTCGCCCCTTGCTTTCCCGTGCAGCGGGGTCGTACCGTTGATGGCCGACGAGGCCTCGAAAGCTCCTGCCGCCGCTGGCGGTGGTGCTTCTTGGGATTCATAAGCGGCAGAGGGTGCCATTGCGAAATGCTTGGGCGCCGCGGCCCGGCCGCCCATCCAGGGAACCAAAGGGAGGGCGGCCAACCCCTTGAGCACCTCGATGGCGGCCAGTTGCGGCGGCTCGGAATCCTGGTCGCTGCTTACCGTCCCCAGGTTCCGCACCATCTGATAGCCGCTGGGCAGGCGCACGGTCCACAGGAGATCGGCCAAAGGGACATCCACGGCTCCTGCGGCCGTCTCCGCCCCCAGGGCGAGCGAGGGCGCTGGCAGGTCGATCAACCCCGTCCAGCCGACCGGCGCCACAGGCGTTTGGTAAACAAGCTGGAGCTTGCGGAGGCGATCGGCTGGGCTGGCTGGCAGGCCCACCAGCAGCCGCCCTTGTTGGGTTTGCGGCTTCAGGGGGGTCTCGTCCACCAGGGCGGACCACAGTTCCGAGCCTTCGGGCAGGCGCACCTCCAACGACGTGGCCTTGGTGCGGAGCTGGAACAGGGCCTGGGTTTGTGCCACGCCCTCGGCCGACAGATGCGTGGTCAACTCGGCGCGCTGGACGACGGCCGGATAAAGGCCCAGGGCCGATCTCGGCCGGGCTTCGACGTTGACCGGCAGCGGCGGGCCGGCAAAACCGAAGACGCCCAGCAAGCGGCGTCCCGGCTGGTAGAGGGCATCGACCAATTCGCCCACGTCCACGCGCCGGGCCGAGGTGTCGATATGCACATCCACTTCCGGGTTGCCCTCGACGGCCACGAAGCCCGACTGGTACACCGCCTCCTCGGCTTGGAGCCAAGGGAGGGCGAAGCGAGCCGCGCCTTCGCTCGCGCGTCCTGCGGCGCTGGCCTGCCGAAAGTCGATGCCCAAGCGGATAGTCCCTCGGCGCGGCTCTTCCAACAGGACGTCCCACCGGCGGCGCCCGGGTTCTGAGCGGCTGTGCCACTGCTTCAGGCGCGTGCCGTCCAGCGCCTGGATGCTGAGGGCCTCGGGAGTATCTTCGGGCAGCGAGAAGGCCAACTGCCGTGCGCGGGCTTCTTCCGCCGCGTAATGGATCTCGCCATGAACGGAGAGGCCGTCGGGTTCGATGCGGGCGAAGACGAAGGTGCGGGCCGACAGCCTCGGCCGGATCCGCTCGGCCCAGAGGCGGGCCGAATACTCCGGGCTTTCGTAGCGATAGAGGAGATTGGCGGCCACACCGGCCAAACCGTAGCGCTCCTTTTCACTCTCGGCCAGCGGAGTAAGGCGTTCCAGGTCGGCGGGGCGGATGGCCAGGTCCTCGCCGGCCGCGATGGCCACCGCGCCAACGTCCCGGACCGCCCCCTGGACCCTAAACTTGGGAAAGGCCACTTCGCGTGAGTCCCACACGTCCAGCCAACCCTGGGGCACGCTGCGGGCGCGGAACAGCACCCGGGCTTCCTGCCCTGGCGCAATCCCCTGTGGCAAGCGCACACGGACCCGGCCAGGCCCCTCGGCCCGCCCCGAGCGTTCGTACTCCAGCCCCTGGCCGCCGAAATCGGTGACTGCCGTAACTTCCCATCCGGCTGGCACCGAGAAATCGAAACCCAAGAGCTTTTCGCCGCGGGGGACCACCAGGAATCCGCCTTGCGCCCGCAGCTCCTGCTCCTCGACGGTCAAGAGCAGATTGGTTTGCACGGACCACTCGGCCGGAGGCAGCACGAAGCGGCCTTTCAGCCCGAACGTGGCTTGCGGGGCGTAATAAGCGGCCAGCAAGCGCAAGGGCGGTGCCCCCGGCTGGGGGTGGTCTGTCGATGCCGGCAAAGCGCGTCCCAGGACGGCCGTGTCGATCGGAATCAGCGCGGTGGCGTCCAAAGCGGCGGCTTCCAGGCGGTCTTCGACCAACAACCCCAGCACCGCCGTGTGGCTCGCCACGCGTTGTGGTTCGAGGCGCGGAAACGACCACTCGCCGGGCAGCGGGCCGGCACGCAGCGCGCTGAGGTGGAGCACCACGGTCTGGTCGGTCTCTTCGCGCAGCCGCACCTCCAGGATGCGCCCGCTGCCCCGGCCGGAAACCGACCACCGCAACAGTTGCGGCCCGGCCACGTGCGTCACCTCGAAGCCGTCCGGCAAGACGAACTGGACTCGATCCACGGGGCGATGGAGCACGGCTAGCGACACCGTGCCGTGCAAGCGCTCCGACGACCGCGTGATTTCGTCCACCAGCACGCTGCGGGCCAGAAGGACTCGCTCTTGTTGCCTCAGCCGGCTGTTGAGCGATATTACCAGCGACATATCGCCAACCCGGGGGAGCAGCTCGAAGCGGGTGACTCCTGCTGCCATGTCCACGTGCCGGCTGGCGACTGCGGTCCCGCTGCGAACTTCCACATCGCCGGGCACCACCAGGCGGAGCCGGCCCGCTGGGGCCTGCGGCACGCGAAAGCGGAGCACGCGCTCGGCGGTCGTGGCCGTTACCGGCGAGACCATCTCCAATTCCAGCCGGTGCATCCCCCGGCCTTCGACGAACAGAAGCGGCTGGCCCTCAGGTCCGAAGCCCAGCGGAGCCGGTTTGCTGTCCAGGACCGCACGCCGTAACCCCACTTGGGACAAGTCCAGGGGGAGCGCTTGGAGCCCCGCCTGCAGGACCTCGATTTCCAATAGCCCGGACCACACGGCCCGGTCTTCTTCAAGCGTGACGGTGTAATCGGCCGACAGCAATGCGGCGGCCACCGGTGCGGTGGCGGTTGCCGTCCGCCGCGCGCGCCGCAACAGTTCCTCGTATTCCTGCCGGCCGAGCAGCACGCGCTGCGGCTGGTTCTCCAGCAACACGTGCAGCTCGTCGAAGGGGACATAGATTTCGCGGACGACCGTGGGTGGCTCTGCCGAAGCGGTCCGTTTGCCGTGCCAAAGGACCGATTGTCCGGCCGCAAGGATCACGATCCCCAGAAGCCAAGCGGGGTTACGCATGGTTGGGACCTCCTTCCTGGCCGGGTTTGGGGGAGGAATGGGGGAATTGCGGGCCGGGCTGCGTTGCGGGGCCGGCTTCGGGCCGGGCCGTCTCTTCCGCGGAGTGCGGGACCGGGCCCCGCGGCACTTCGCCCGTGGGGGCAGAGATCTGCAAAGTCCCGCCCAACGTGCCGGCCGCCACGCCCGATGGGCGGCGCCTGGACCAGACGAAAGCGGCGGCCCACACGACGGCAACCGCAGCCGCAGCCCAGGCCACGCCGAACATCACCTGCCGGGCCAGGATCGGAGCGAACACCCCGCACACCAGCAACCCGAGCGCCACCAGGGCCACGGCGGTGACCCTTCGACGGGCGCCGGCCGGAATCAACACCAGTCCTGCCACACCCAGGATGCCCATCACGGCCGCGTGCAGACCCTCGCTCCGCACGGTGGTCAGATACAGGGCACCCACCTCGGGTTCGCGCGGTCGCAGGGTGGAAAACAAATACATTCGCCCATCGGTGGGAAAGAACAAATTGGCCGCTTGCTGGCCCGTGCCCCGGCTGACCCATTCCAAAAGTTGGTTCTCGGCCAGGTGGCATACCGGCCGCCATCCCAGGCCGTCGGCTTCCCAGGTGAACTCCTCGGTCCACGGCCCCAGGCGGGCCAGCACCAGCCGTTCCTGGGGGACATACACCGCCAGATACACTTGCTGCACGGCCGGATCCTCGGGGAACACGGGATAGGCCAGGCGCCGGCCGCCGGGCATCGAATACTGGATTTCCAACAAAAACACGTCGTCGGGTCCGCGTCCGGCCAGGGGGACGTAGTACTGGTTGCCGTTTGCCTGCTCCAGGACCACCGACTGGCCGTTGATCCGCGGGCGCCGGTCCATCTCCGCCCCTTCCGGCAGGACCAGGGCCAGGCGCTGCTGGGCGCTGCGGAGTTGGTACAAGGCTTGAACGGCGATTTTGTCGGCCCGGGTAATCACCATCCGCAACAGGGCTCGCTCGATGCTCGTCGGCTTGACCTCCTTCAGCTCGTAGCGGACCGCGCTCAGCGTCAGCGCGAAGTCGTCGTAGAAGGCATAGGCCCGTGCCGCGTCTGGGGCCGAGGCGCCGGGCATCAGATCGTGCTGGGGATCGATGGGCCGGAGGTTCGCCACCTGCCCGGCCGTCTCGTCGATATCGATGGTTTCGGCCTTTTTGACCACGATCTGCCCCCAGGCCAGGTCCACCCCGCGGGGGCGCAAATGGGGGATTGTGACCGAAATGCCCCGGCCCACGTCGAGCTTGGCCATCCGCTCGGTCCAGCGGAACTGGAACTGCCCTTCGCCCAACAGCTCCTTGCCCCCGGCAATGGCCCAGGCCACATAGTCGGGGGCCACGTCGGCCGGCGGCGGCTGGATGGGCTGGTACCGCATTTCCGGGGTGGAGAGCTTGATCTGGTCCACCAGGGCCTTCGGCACATCGATCCGGAGCGACTTGATGCCGCTGTACTGGACCTGAAAGAAGAAGGTGGCCTCGTACTGCACGGCCCCATCCTCGATCTGCGTAGAAAGGAATTGGCGGACGACCACGAACGGCTTGCGGCGCTCGGCCGCCACGACCAGCATAGCCGGCTGCTCGCTGTGGGCGAACTCCAAGACGGGCCGGGCATCGCCCCCGCGGGCCGGCCTGGCCGTTTCCATCCCTTCCAGCGCCTCGCGGTGCGAAATCCGCCGCAGCCCTTCAACTTTGGCTGGGTTGACCTGGAGGCTGCCGGGGGCGAGCACCACGACTCGGCCGGTGGCCCGCCCTTCCGGACCGGCTACCACCCGGGGAATGCCCACCGGCACGTGCACCGTCTTGCCAGTCGGCGTCAAAAGGTCGGGCTCCTTCAACTCGCGCGAGAGGGCCACGTGGAGCCCCACGCGCGCGAGGGCCTTTTTCGACAGTTGGACCAGCAAACGCGGGTTCTCGACCCCCTGGATGTGATGCGCTTCGTATGGGGCCGCTGGCACCCCAGCCGCAGCCCGCCCTGCCACGCTTTCCACCCGATATCCTGGCGGCAACTCGAACTCCAGGTTGAACACGCCCGCACGCTGGACGTCCACCAGCGCCAGCACGTCCAAATGGAGGCGCTCCGGCTGGAGTTCGGCTTCGACCAGGGTATCGGCCACGATGCGCGGCTGGATCTTCTCGATAGCCAGGCGCAGGTCGAACGGCACCGCCGCATATCGGAACGCCAGGGCCCAGCGTCCCCGCGCCAGGGGCCCCGGCAACTCGCCCGCATCGACCTGCATCAATCCCAAAGAGCCGACGGCCTCGATCCGCAGGCCGTCGTCGGCCGACACGACCACCACGCCCTGTTGCCGGCCGACACCCAGAGCACGCACCACCGGGACCGCCACGGTGGCCAGCGGCTCGGCCTGGTTGGCGGGTTTTGGTGCCGCGCTGCCTTTCGCCCCGGAGCCCAAACCCGCGCCGATCTGCTCCAACTCGACCGAGAGACCTTGCGACTGCCGCGCCGGCTCGAACAGATCCACCAGAATGCGCTGCATGGCCCCGGCCGGCTCCACACGCCACTGCCTTAGGTTGGCATCGGCCACGTTGACCACGCGCTGCTCCGCCGGCAGTTCCAGCACAAGCTGGCGCAGCTCGGCTCGGCTGATGGTGTACGCCAACTGCACACGGTGCCGCACCGCTCCTTCGGTCACCACCACCTGGTGCTCGCTCTGGACCGTGGCCAGGGCCTCGAGCCCCGTCGCCCCCTCAGCCTTGGGCGTCCACTCGATCCGCACAGTCGGCGAAGCGCCCAAAAAAGCTTGGATCACCGTCTCTTCGGCCAGACTGGGGGCGATAGGGCTTGACGGCTTCTCTTTGGGGGAAGGCCCCTTCGGACCACCGGGATTTGCAGCGTCGGGTTTTCGGGCGGGTTGGGCGCCCGGGCCTCCCTCCGCCGAGACTTCCATCACGGCCATGGCGGGCTGGATGTTCACCTTCACCCCGGCCTGTGGAATGCGAACCCGCCATCGGCTAACGGCCGCCTGCGGCGCCTCGAACGAGACGGTGTTCTGCCCCGGCGAGCGGGCAATCGCTTTGGCGAACTCCAGCGCAAGCTCGACGGTCTGAACCGTTTTTTCCGTGCGCTCGATCAGCAACTTGTGTCCTGCGGGGCCGGCCGAGACGATGCGGGCCGGCTTGCCGCCAATCGTCGCCGTCGTAATAGCCGCGTCGCCGAGTCGCAGGGGGACCTCGTTCCATCCCTCTTGCAGGAGGTCCACTTTCAAGGCCGCTTTGACGCGGACCACCTCTTTGCCGGCAAGGGCCTCGTACTCGGCCTCCGTAATCACGTGCGGGGTGGGGGGCTTGGCCGGCGGAGCCGGCTCGACCTTCTGCGACGCCGCTTCCCACAACTGCCGGAACCGCTCGTACGGCAGAAACACCCCCCGACCTTCCTTCTCGAAAATCCGCCGGAACTTTTCATAAGGGATGTAGATCGACTGTTCGCGGAGCACCCCATGCGGGCCGCCTTGGCCCCCATCGGATGTACTGGCATCCCGGGTTGCGGGGGTGGTTGGTGGCAGCTCGGCAGTGAGCCCCACGAGGGGGTCCACCCCCCAAACCAGGACAAGCACCACCCTCCACGCCAACCCTTGCAGAATCCTTCGCAGAATCCTTCGGTTCATGCCGCTACTCCCCAATACGGTGACTCAAGCCGGTCGCCTCCCAAGCGTACTGCGCACCTGGGCGCCTCGGCAGGACCCGGCGCCCCGGCAGGCCCGCGGGGGCCAGCCCGGGTATTTGGGAAACCCTATCACCCCAAGCTAAGGCCCCTTTTGTAACGTGGCTGGCCGACCATCCGTTGCAGCCGTCCCGGTGTTTTGGTGAGGCGTTGGCGAAGTAGGGCGATTGCTTGCAACCAAGCGAAACGCCCGTTGCGTCAATGCAAAGCACGGACCGAAGCCGGAACGTGTGCCATCGGTGGAGCAACCGCCGTTGCTTCAAACAGCGGCACGCCAGAGGCGGGTACCCTGCCAGTTTCAGGCCCGTGCGCCCCCAAGCTATACTTGGTTGTCGTAGTTGGTGGTGGTCGATTCCTGGAAGGCACGCCATGGCGCTGCGGCCCGATACGCTCCGCAAGCTCGCGCAATTCGATACCCCGACGATCTGCAACGTGATCGAGTTGTTCGACGTGCGCCCCCGAAACACCGGCTACATGGATGGCCGGATCCGCGCGAACTTCCCCGAGCTGCCGCCGATGGTGGGATTTGCCTGCACAGCCGCCTTTCGCAGCGGTGCCCCGCCTCGGGCGGGCGATGCCTATGCCAGCTTCATCGAGCAAGTGCGGCAATTCGAGTCCTTGCCCGGCCCGGCGGTGATGGTCTTCCAAGACTTGGACGATCCCCCGGTTGGGGCCACTTTCGGCGAGGTGATGTGCTCGGTGTACCAGGCCTTTGGGTCGGTGGGGTTGGTCACATCGGGTGGCGGGCGGGACCTGCTCCAGGTGCGTGCCCTGAAGTACCCGGTGTTTACCGGCGCGACCCTTTGCTCCCACGCCTATTGCCATATCCTGCACATCGGCGAACCGGTGCGCGTGGGCGGCCTGGTGGTCCAGCAAGGCGATCTGTTGCACGGCGACGCCAACGGGGTTACCAGCATCCCCCTGGACATTGCCGACGAGGTGGCCGATGCCGCCCAGGCCTTCTGCGAGGCGGAAAAGCTGGTCATCGGGTACTGCCGCAGCCCTGGCGAAAAGACCATCGAAGGCCTGATGGCCGCCCGCCAGGCGTTTACCGAGGCCATGGGGAAGCTCTATCCGCGGGTCCGCCGCTGGTAACCCTATTGAGCAACGAAACGGCCGAGGGCCTCGCGGCCAAGCGCTTCCAAGGCCGCATTGCAACCGGCGGGCTGGCGGGTGTGTCGGCCGAGGGTTTCGATTCGGGGGGCCCTGGGGGACCAGGCCCGCCGTTCTCCGGGCCGCTGTTACCGGCCGGTGCGGAGCCGGTCGCCCAGATAATCGTCTAGATCGGGGATGGCGTAAATCTTGCGAACGGTCTCTTCGACCGGGTATTCCACGCGGCGGAAGAGGACCAGGTCATCGTCCAGCACCACGTAGCAGGCCCGCGGGTCGCCATCCCGGGGCTGCCCGACCGACCCCACGTTGATCATCACCTTGCCGTCGCCCAAGCGGTACTGGTAATCGATCTCTTCGGGGCTGAGGAAGCGGAAATCTTCGGTGAAGACCCCGGGGACGTGGGTATGGCCCTGGAAGGCGTACTTCTCGACCAGGGCGAAGATCTTTTCCATTTTCCGCCGGTTGTAGATGTCCTCGGGAAAGACGTATTCGTTCAGCGGATTGCGTGGCGAGCCGTGCACGAACAAAAATGGCCCTTCGCGATGATTGCGCGGCAATTCGCCCAAAAAATCCCAGCGGCGGTTGCCTCCGGGCGAGTTGCTGTTTTCGAGTTGTTCGCGGGTCCAGAAGATGGCCCGCTCCGCCCCCGTGTTGAACCCCTCGGGATCGAACAAGGCGCCCTGGTCGTGGTTGCCCAGGAGGCATACCTTGCACTTCATCACCAAGTCGATACATTCGCGGGGATTGGGGCCGTAGCCCACGATATCGCCCAGGCAGTAGATTTCTTCGATGCCTTGTGCGCGGATATCGGCCAGTACGGCCGTCAGGCTTTCCAGATTACTGTGGATATCGCTGATGAGCGCGCGTTTCACGACTGGCACACTTTCAAACGCCCGTCGCCGCCAACGGGCCGGACTGCACGAACCAGGCAAGGAGCCTCAAGCCGCACAGTGTATTCTTCCGCAGCCGGCCGGTCAAGTCGAGGGGGTCGCCCAAATGGCTTGCGCCACAGGGACTTGCACTGGCCTCCCCCTGCGTGGACGGCTTGGCTGGCCAGCCCATCCCCGCCGGCGGAGCCCGGTTCCGCCATCCCCCTCGCCGCGGTGGTCGCCGTGGTGAACCTCCTGGCCCTGGAAACGAGCGGTCTGGCCGGCAGCGTCGCCGCCCTGCTCGACGACCGCGTCCTGGCCGAAATCGTGCTCCCAAGCGAAAAACGGAGCGCCCAGACCCTGGCCCCCGCCATGCGACAAATCTTGGAATCGGTGGGATGGCGGCCAAGCGATGTCCAGTTGGTGGCGGTCAGCATCGGGCCTGGCTCTTTCACGGGCCTTCGCCTTGGGGTGACAACGGCCAAGGTCTTCGCCTACGCCGTGAAGGCCGAGGTCCTGGGCATCGACACTTTGGAAACTATCGCCAACCAGGTCCCCCCCGGCGTGGCCGAAGTGACTGCCCTTATCGATGCCCAGCGGGGCGACGTGGTCGCCAGGCACTTCGTTCGCGAGCGGGCCGGATGGCTGGTCCCCACCGGGCCGCCCCGGTTGGTCTCCCTCCGCCAGCTTCTCGACGAGGCCGCCCCAGGGAGTCTCCTCAGCGGGCCGGTGCTGTGCCGGATTGCCGGCCAACTGCCTGCCTCCGTGCGGACCACGGATCCCGACTGCTGGCCCCCCAGAGCCAGCACTGTGGGTCGGCTGGCCGCGCGCCAGTACGCTGCCGGCCGCCGGCAAGACCTTTGGACCCTTTTGCCCCACTATGCCCGACCGAGCGCTGCCGAGGAGAAACACGGCGCATGATACCCGGCGGAGTGTGCCTGCTTGTCCCCAGCCGAGGCCAAGCGATGCAGCTTCGGATGCGCGGTGCTTGGCCCCTTTGCGCGAGAGTCTTAGGCTTCACGAAGAGGGCAAAAAGGTGTACCCTGCTATCCTCCGCTCGTCCGGGGGTGGTTGGATCGTAACCCGGGAAAAAAAGGGAGTGTTGCAGCATGGCAACGCAGGGCGATTGGCAGGCAAGGGGCGTGATCATGGCCGGGGCGCCGGTGGCCAATGCGGCCGTGTATCACCGTGTGCGGTTCGCGGTGTTAGACCCCGTCGTCTACCTGGAGGTGCCTGCCGGCGGCGGTGTCCAGCGCGTGCTCATTCTTCGCGACATCGAGATCGCGCGTGCCCGGCGCCAAGCGCGGGTCGATGTGGTGTACTGCCCCTCGGACCTGGTGCCGAAAGAGAAGCTTTCGGGGGATCGGGAGATCGCCAATGCCCAGGCGGCGGCCGAATGCCTCCGCCGCCACGGAGTGCAGCAGGTCGTAGCCGATCGGACTTTGCCGCTGGTGTATGTCGATGTGTTGTTGCGTGCCGGGGTGAGCGTCCAGTGCGATCTGGAACTGGGGGTGGCCCAGCGGCGCGCGAAAGATGCCGAGGAAATCGCGCACTTGCAAGAGGCCCAGCGAGCCACGGAAGAGGTCATGGAGCGGGCGTGCCGGGTGATTGCTCGGGCGGCCGCGGGGCCAGACGGCGTGCTTTGGCACGAAGGCGAAGTGCTCAGTTCGGAGCGGCTGCGCGCGATGATCGATCATTGGCTTATCGATCGCGGATACTCGAACCCGCCCGCCATCGTAGCCGGTGGCCCCCAAGCCGCCGACTGCCACGAGTCAGGCTCCGGCGCGCTCCGCACCGGCCAGCCGGTGATTGTGGACATTTTCCCACGCAATCGGTCCAGCCTTTACTTTGGCGATTGTACGCGCACGGTGGTTCACGGCGACGTGCCCGACGAAGTGCTGCGCATGCACCGGGCGGTATGCGAGGCGAAGCGGGCGGCCATGCAAGCGGTGCGAGCCGGGGTTACGGGACAGCAGGTTCACGAGGCGGCCTGTCAGGCCCTTCGGTCGGCCGGGTTTGCCATCGGTCCTGCCCCGGATGATGATCCCTCCTTCTGTTCGATGACCCATGGCACGGGCCATGGTGTCGGGTTGGAAGTGCACGAGGCGCCCCTGTTGGACCGCAACGGGCCCCCCCTGGTGGCCGGCGACGTGGTGACCATCGAACCCGGCCTGTACCGCAAAGACCTCGGCGGCGTACGCGTGGAAGATATGGTGGTCGTCACCGAAGCCGGGGCGGTCAATCTCAACCGCCTGCCCGAAACGCTCGACTGGCGGTAGCCAGCCGAGGGCAGCTTCCGCGGGTGCGATCGGGCCACTGCCCAGCTTGGCCTTGACAACGCCCCGCCATTTGGCTGCTTGCAGGCGTGTTCTCGCAACGTCTCCTTGCGAAAGGTGCCGTTTGCAGCTTTACAGGGCATGAGCCAGGCGGTTCAATAGAGACGACAAGCGCCGGGAAGAGGCCGCGCCGGTGGCCAAGCCGGCTTGGGGGCTGGCGGTGCGGGTGGCGGGCAGTTAGCATAGTCGGTCTTAGGGTCAAGTGGGATTGCTAGCGACGGGAGGGTTCCATGCCTGAGCCTTCGGAACTGTATGATGCGATTGTCACCGGCAACGCCAAGAAGGCCGAGGAAGTCACCAAGGCCGCTCTGGAAGCGAACGTCGATCCTTCGGAGCTGTTGAGCAAGTACATGATTCCCGCTATGGATGAGGTCGGCAAACGCTTCGAGTGCAACGAATACTTCGTGCCGGAACTGCTCATCGCCGCTCGGGCCATGAAAACCGCCCTGGCTATCCTGACTCCCAAACTAGCCTCCTCCGGTGCGAAGGCCACCGGGCGGGTGGTCATCGGGACGGTCCAGGGGGACTTGCACGACATCGGCAAGAACCTGGTGGCCTCGATGCTGGAAGGGGCGGGCTTCAAGGTGGTGGATCTGGGCGTGGACGTCTCTCCGCAGAAGTTTGTCGAGGCGGCCAGGGAGCAGGAAGGGTCGATTGTGGCCATGTCGGCCCTGCTCACCACGACCATGGTCCAGATGCGCAATGTCATCCAGGCGCTTAAAGAAGCCGGCCTCCGCGACAAGACCAAGGTGATGATTGGCGGGGCCCCCATCACCCAGCAGTACTGCGACGAAATCGGAGCCGACGGGTACGGCGACAACGCGACCAGTGCCGTGGCCCTGGCGCGGCGGCTGGTGGGGGCGGCATAGGCCGGGACCGTGGCCTTGCGCACGGCACGGCCGGCCAGCCTCCGCACGGCACCGCAGGGGCCTGTGCACGGCTAGTCGGAGTATGCACCGATGCTCCGCCGGCCGGCGGTCGCAAGTGCAGCCGGCTACGGCCCTGCCAGCATTCTCCCTTTTGCGCATCGACTGGTAATCCTCGTACAACCGGATGGGCTTGCTGTGAACGTGCCAACCGATAACGTTTCTTTCCGGCAGGCGTTGACCGCTGGCCGGTTCGTCTACGGGGCCGAAGTCGTCACCACCCGCGGTTTCAGCCCGCCGGGCACGCCCAACCAGCTCCAGGAGATGGCGGCGGCGCTGCTGGCCGATCCGCGGATCGCGTGGGTCTCGATCACCGACAATCCTGGCGGGGCCCCGATGCTTCCGGCCGACTGGCTCGGGCGCGCGCTGGGCGACCAGCGCCACCGCGTCGTGATCCACATGACTTGCAAGGACGCCAACCGCAATGCCTTGGAGGCGGCGGCCTGGCGGTGCGCCGCCGAAGGGTTCGAGAACATTCTGGCCCTGACGGGCGATTACCCGACGACCGGTTTCGGCGGTGTGGCCGACCCCGTGTTCGACCTGGACTCGGTCGCACTGATCACCCTGTTGCAGGCCATGAACCGGGGGCTGCGCATCCCGGGGCGGCGCGGCGGGACCGAGACGCTGCCGCGCACCAACTTCTACATCGGCTGTGCGGTCTCGCCGTTCAAACGCCATGAGCGCGAGTTGGTGCCCCAGTACTTCAAGCTCTTGCGCAAGATCCGTGCCGGGGCCCAGTGGGTCATCCCCCAACTCGGCTACGACATGCGCAAGTTCCACGAGGTGAAGCTCTTCCTGGCCGCCCGCGGGATCGACGTGCCGGTGATCGGCAATGTCTATGTGCTCAACCGCACCGTGGCCGGGATGTTCCATAGCAACAAACTGGCCGGCTGCGTGGTCAGCGACAGCCTGATGGAAGAGGTGCAGAAACAGGCGGCCAGCCCCGACAAGGGGAAGAAGTTCTTCCGCGAGCTGGCGGCCAAGCAACTGGCCGTGTTCAAAGGGCTGGGTTTTGCGGCCGGGTACCTGGGCGGGATCGCCAAGCCCGAAAGCTTTTTCGAGATCATCGACCTGGCCGAAAGCTATGGCGAGAACGACTGGAAGGACTTCCTCCGCGAGATCCAGTACGCGCAGCCGGATGAGTTCTTCTTTTTCGAGCACGATCCCGAGACGGGGCTGAGCAGCCCCGAGCGGATCAATCGGCAGTACCTGGCGTCGCTCAAGAACCCGCCGCGGTCGAAGCATGTCACGCTGGGCTACCGGTTCTCGCGGTGGGTGCATTCGTTTGCATTCGAGCGGGGCAAGGGCATCTACGGGCTTCTGGCCCGCCTGTATCGCCGCTGGGACCGCAAGCCTACGCTCCTGTTCCGGCTGGCGTACTGGCTGGAGCGCGAAGCGAAGCACCTGGGCTACGGCTGCCAGGATTGCGGCGATTGCAGCCTCCCGGAATGCGCGTACCTTTGCCCCCTGGCTTCCTGCTCGAAGCATTCACGGAACGGGCCGTGCGGCGGGTCGGCCGGTGGCTTGTGCGAGCTGTTGGACAAGGATTGCTTCTGGGCCCGGGTGTACGAACGGCTGAAATACTACGGCGAGTCGGAGCGGATGCTGGAGGGGCCGGTGGTGTTTTACGATGCGCGGCTCAAGCACACCTCGGCATGGGCGAACACGTATTTGGAGCGGGACCACGCGGGCCGGCCGGCCGAAGGCTCTTTGCCCGCTGCGCCCGCACCGTCCGCCGGACCCGCCGCACCCGCTCCAGCCGCACCGCCCGCTGCGCCCGCACCGTC
>FWPU01009344.1_pt1 | contig 15582 bp, 7 predicted proteins | sample 2228361 | NCBI WGS metagenome assembly FWPU01 (sample SAMEA103939777, study PRJEB20133) | metagenome
GATGAAACGCTGAAGGTGGAACGACGTTCCCTGGCAGCCTATGAGGAGGTGTCCTGATGGAACTGGATCACTTGCTCGACAAGCTCAAAAATGTATTCAATTTCTCTGGTATATCAACTTCACTTCTAATAGGATCAAAATAACTCCAATTGTGTGTGAATTAACCCCATTTGCCTGACAAACTCCGTCCATCCTATGCAAGCTATACCCTCGAGCATACATGCCAGACGAACTGCTAGATCATCAGATACAACCTTACATTCCAATACTTTTGCTACAGCAATGACCTGACCATCAGCTGCCTTTTTTCCGCTTGGACTTTTCCAAAATCCCGGGTAATCATTCTTTTCCAAAGGGATTTTTTCCCCATACTCTCGCTCGATTCGCGCCAATTCACTCTGAAGCTTATGCACATGGCTAATCTGGACAATAAAATTAGAATTCCAATTTTTCCATTTTTCGATAATCTTGAATAATTTATCAGTCTTTCGCCGCAGCTCGCGAAATACTCCCTCCAGTATCTTCACATACCCTCCTTGAACAAGTCGCCTCAAACTGCGGAAATGACTAGGCAAGTGGTTGTGAATATCTATCAGAGCTCCAGAGTCTAGTGCAAATACTTCCTTGTGCTCACTCATCGAACGGCTTTATCTGGCTAGCCCAGCTTAGAAAATCGCTAGTTTTCTCCACCTTCATATCAAGAGCATAAGCCGCATCCAATATTGGCAGTTTTTGCCTGCTATTCAAAGATAAAAGAACATAGAGCGCAGAATTACCAATTTCTCGTGCCTTCCGTTCATTTTTTGTGAGGGGCTTTTTTGCCCCACCTTTACCCCACGGCTTGCGCCGTTCCCATTGTTTACGTTTTTGTAGATAGAAATCATCGGGTGCCAGTTTCAGCTCCTGAAGTGTAATCGCAACTACATCTCGACTGACAAAGAATGGTTCCCTTAGGGTATTTAGATCATCGTCCGACCATGTTTGTTGAAACCTCAATTTTCCCCATTTCATTAATTGTTCTTGAAATTTATCAATGGGAACCAGCATGCGGGCAGCAAATCGATTAGCGGCGGGTTCCAAACCTTGCCCTGACTCTCGTCCACGAAAATCACAGGCAATTGTCTCATTGGTGGTTAGGAGATGAGCATACTTATGTAGGAGAGTGAAAATTCGTCCGGTAGCAGCCTCAGTATCCTCATGGTTCACTAAAATAAATGGATAACGTGAATTTACCCACCTCGAGGCTCCACGGACCTCGCTCGGGTCGAGCCTCATCTCAAAACTGAAAATACCCTGAGCTTCTATTTGAGATCGCCACCAGTTATAACTCTCTTCTGTTGTGTTCCACTGCCGACGCACTTGTTCTGAGAAACCCAATCGTTGTGTCTCTTGCTTTACCAATTCCTCTGTTTCGAAATTCTTCTGTTGTTTAATCTTAACTTCCCACTTAATTCCATAAACCTCAATCAGATAGACGATCCAATCTGACAATGCCAAAAAACGGTTTATTGCCTGCTGGGTAAGAGGGCTTAATTTATTTTCTTTTTCAGGAGCCAAACCGCGGTAACTAAGTAGATGATAATTTGCGGGAAGTTCATCCAAGAAGAAATATCCAACTGGGCATTGGTAAATTTCAGAAAGGGTCTCAAGATGTTCTAAGCTAGGTGAACTACTCCCTTGTTCCCAGCCTCTCAACTGTTGCTCTGAAATTGGCGCAAATTGATATCGTATCAGTTTTTGCGCTTGTTGGGCAACTTCCTCTGGGCGCAGGTTCATCCGTTCTCTGAACTTCTGCAAGATATATGGATTAATCCAATCACTTGCACTCATAAGAGCTGTCTCCGAACTATCGTATTAGCTCAATTAAATGATGTAGTTCAATATTTTGGATAGTATTATTTCTATAATTCTACCCTATGTAGTAATCTAATTGGTCCGCCTCACCTCACCCTCTTCCACGTCACTGTTTTCCCCTGATGCGCCGCGCGGATATGAGTTTCCCGATCGAACCCCATCACCATCTTTCCGCAGACCTCACACTTATACAGCCCAAAATCCGTCAATGATGGTGGAATAGGAGTTTCTTCCGCCTTTTGCTTCCCTGCTGGCGGGGGCAACACCCCTGGCGCGGCGATTGGTTCGTCTTCTCTCTTCTCCGCTTGGATCGTAATGACCTCCTGACGCTCGCTCTCTACCTCGCCCTCATTGGACGTTTGCAGTGCGCCGCGCTCCGCCGGCAATTCGCCCCTCGCCTCCAACCTCTCCCACGCCTCCAGCACCAGCCGCCGCGTGCGATACTCGCCGTACTGCCTGATTTCTTTTTCTTTCAGCACGCGGAAGGTCTCGCCGGGGAAGGTGCTATTGGCGCAGCGTTCGGCATAGCCCCGCGGGTCGAGCGGATCGCTGACCTCTTCCCACGGGTCGAGGATATCCTCCAGCTCGCGCGGGGTCAGGTCGGCGGGATCGAGGATGTAGCGCAGTTGCTTGCGGTTCAGCCCGTACAGGCGGGCGTAGTAGGCGTCCAGCTCGGCGCGTAGCACGGCGCGGCGGTCTTCGTTCCAGATGAAGGGGGGCAAGCCCTCACCCCCAACCCCTCTCCCGCGGGGAGAGGGGAATAAAGCGGCGTTTGCCTGCCACTGCGCCTGAAGGAGGCGGCGTAAATCGGGGTCAGCCTCCTGCCACACATCCTCCGCAAAGCCCCGCATGTCCCAGGCGGTGTAGGTCAGTTCCAGGGCGCGTGGCAGGATGAAGCGCAAATAGGCGGGGGTGTAGGCGTCGGGCGGGAGGACGGGGAATTGCTGAACATAGAAGAAGTTCATGTTGACGCCAGCCAGTTTCTGACGCACAACCCAATCAAATACGAACCCGCTTAAGTTTCCAACCAGGCAAGCAATGCTGGCTATATTATGCACATCGGGTATCAGGATGGGCAAACTGTTTCCTACTCCTGCCAGCGGAAACAGGCTGATGATTGCCGTACGTTCGTCCGTTGAGCGACAGACATTTCGGAATCCCAGCAGCCAGCCTCTATTCCATCCTTCCAGGCGCTCTTCGACTTCATCTCTAGGCACCCAATACCAGGGCTGGATAACGTACTCGGGATCTGCATATTGATCTTGGGTGGGCGTGGGCAGGTGGGTGCTGGAACGGTCACTGACCCCCGCGTACGAGCCAAAGCGGTGGTCGTAATGCCAGATCATCTTGGCTTCGTACAGGGGCAAATAGACGCTTTCCCCCTTGATAAAGCGGTTGCCCTCCAGCCGATAGCACTGCCGTTCCAGTTCCGACTGCGTACGAAACAGTCCACTATCACTGGTCATATTGAACAAACCCTGCTTGAAGCTCACCCCCCATGGATTTTCACCGCTGCGCTCGTTCACCAGCACCGGCACACGCCGGTAGATATAACGGGTCAGCTCGGCATCGGCGCGGGTGCGAAAGACCGGCAGGGTGCGCGTGTTGGGGTTGAACAGGGCGATCTCCTCCGGAGCCAGGCTGAAGCGGCGCTGTTCGTCTTTCCGGTGGGCGACGTTGGTGGCGAAGAAGATGAATTCGCTCTGACGCAGCGGCGCGCCGGAAAGGGTCAGCAGGCTGAATTTATAACTACGATGCACGCCCGGGAATATAGCTTCTCGATTTTCGAAATCGTACAGGCTGACGATGCGCTTTTTCTCCACCTGCTCGGCGAAAAAGTGTTTGTTGGTATCGTCGGTGGCGATGCCGGTGGGGATGACCACGCCCACCCGTCCGCGGGGGCTGACCAGTTGGGTGAACAGCTCGGCAAACACGCTGTAGGTGTTGATTTTTCCTCTTTGAAATGGATATTTTCCAGAGTGTTTGATAAATTTGGCTGAAATCGCATAACCTCTCTGATAAGCCTGCCACTTTTGATAAAGTTGTGGGTTCCGAGTTCGAAGTAGTTCGATCGCCTTTTTCCTTTGCTCTCCGTCGAGTTCAGAGATCGTTGGATCGTTGACCGCAAAGAATTTGATTTCTTCGGGCTGCCAAACTTCCCAAGGAGGATTGCAGAGAATCACGTCGAAGCCGCCAGTTTGAGAGCCTGCGCCGCGCTCAGGAGCTTCGCGTGCGGCGAACACCTCCGGGAATTCCAATTGCCAGTGGAAAAAGGGGTGGCGCGGGTCGCGCGCCAGCTCCCAGGCTTTGCCCACCAGGCGCCCATCCAGGTTATGCGTGCGCTGGTAACGCCTCAGCGCGTCGGTGGTGATGTACACGTCATTCCGGTCTCGGTATGGCTGAAAGAAGGCAGCGGTCCACAGGTGATACAGGGTCTGCGCCTGCCACCAGCCGCCTCCCTGGCGATGGAATTTCTGGTAAGCTTCCGCCTTGCGCCGCACCTGATCGGGGGTGTCGTCGGGCAGGCTCAGCACCGCCTGACGGGCTTGGAGCGCATCGGCAACCGGCTGCTCCGGCTCGAAAGCCATGCCCATCTGCCCCTGGCGCTCGGCGCGGTTTTGCGCTTTGTGCGACCGCGCCAGCGCGTTATCATCGCCGCTGATCGGTTCGAAGGCTTCTTCGGGGATGCCCTCTTTCAATGCCGCCGGATCGAGCACTCCGATCAGCGAGTCGCCCCAGCGCACCCGGTCGTCCAGGAAAGCCAGCGGTTTGCCGGGCGCATGGCTCTCGATCCACAAAGCGACCTTGCAGAGATCAACCGCCAGCGGGTTTTTGTCCACGGCGTAGATACAATGGGCGATAACCTCGCGGATCGCCTGACGCTGGGTTTCGGGACCCGGCTCGTCCTCGCCGGCGCGCACCTTAGCCAGCTCGCGCCCCAGGCTGCGTGCTGCTGCCAGCAGGAAGTGCCCACTCCCAGAGGCAGGGTCGCAGATCTTGATGGAGAGCAAAGCCCGCTCCTGATGCTTGACCTTCGATTTGGCATCGCTGATTTTGGCTGCTGTTTCCAAACGATCTTGAATGACAGGCTCCAGGGCGGAGCGGATCAATTCCTGTACCAGCTCGGGCGGCGTGTAGTAGGAACCCGTGGTCTTGCGCTCAGAGCCAAAGCTCAGATCGAAGCGGATGCCGCCTGCCTCGGGCAACAGCAACGGATGATAGTCCAGCAGGCTTTCATAGACGCTGCCCAGCTCTTCCACATCCAGGGCAGCGTAGTTGATGCGCCGCCAGGGGGCGCGCGGCTCCTCGCGGTACATAGAAAGGTGCCACAAGGCGCTGAAAAATTCCCGATTGCTTAGCCTGACGGTGTCGTCCAGGTGGCGGGTGTAGTCATGGCTGAACAGGTCGCCGTTCAAAGGGGTAACGCCCAGGGCTGCGCCCAGCTTTTCGTCGCGGAACAGCTCGAAGGTGGTCTGCAACCCCAGCCAGGCGTCGGTTTGGTCGTTGTAGGCGGCGCGGCTCTCAGCCAGTCGGCGCAGGCGGCTGAGGCTGTAATGCTCCAGGTAAACGGGATGCTGGCTGACCAGTTTGCGCTCTTCAGCCACCATCAAAAAGAGCAGACGGTATACCAGCCGCAGCAGCTCCTGGTAAAAAGCTTCGGCGGTGATCTCTTGGCTCTGCAATTGACGGCGTAATTCGGCGTTGCGGGGGTGAGAGATCAGCCCATTCGCTAGGGTTTTAAGGGCTTCTTCCACCCCGTCGCGCAGGCGCTCGCGCACGCGCCCGCCCTGTTCGATCGTCTGGCGGTGGTACTGCTCGAGCAGACACTGCGGCGCATCCTCGATGGTTTGGGGTAAACGGCTGCGGTGCAGCAGGCGGTAAAGCAGGGCAAAGTCGGCGAACTTCTCGCCCTCCATCATCTGCTGCAGGTCGAACTCGATATACGAAAGCCGCCGCAAAAGCAGAGAGTTGCGCAGCAGGCGCAGGGTGTAACCGTTCGATATCAAGCCCCACAGGTGCTCGCTGCGGTTGAGATACTCCTGCATCAAAGCGTGCGGCGCCAGGCGGGTGACTCCGCTTTCTGGGCGTCTTTCCAGCGATTGGCGGAAGCCGACCAGGTGGATGGGGACGAGGTTGTCCCCTACGGCTGCAGTCTCTATCCCTTGGGAAGAAGGGAGCAGGCGATGGGAAAGGTTATAGGTCTTGCCATCCACCACGGCGGCACGGGGGGTGTAATCCAGCTCATAGCCCAGCAGGCTGAAGAATGGTATCAGCCAACGGTCGCGGGTCAGGCTGGTGCCGGTGTCGCTCGCCTCCAGGATCTCGGCGCGCCCTTTAAAGAGGCTCCAATAAGCGCGGGCTTCGCTCCAGGCGGCGGCGATCTCGTCGCTCAGGTGGCTGCGCGGCATGCCAAAATCGCCCGGTTTTTGTCCGGGAGCCGCGCCATCGGCAATCTGGTCAATCAGGTCGGCGGATATCAAGCCGCCTTCGAGTTTCAAGCAAGGAAAGCGGTTCATCGTCCCCCCTGAGCTTGTGGAGCGATCCCTTTGGGGATTGGCATCAGCACCAACACCCCCAACAGGTCGGGTGGCAGATGCGGCTGGACGTTGACGCCGCGGCGAGCCAGCCCGGCTGCGCTGCGCACCCGTCGGTGGGCGTCTTGCAGGCGCCCGGCGCGTTCTTGGATCATATCGGTCAGATCATTTTGCAGATTCAGCCACATTTCCAAAACCGCTGCCAGACGAGATTGCCTCTCCTGGGGAGAAATGTTTGCGTCTGGTCGCGCCTCCAACAGCAGACGGCGCGCCTCATTCTCATCCAACCAGCGCAGTTGATCGGGCGGATATCCCTGAAAACCAACCACGAAAATCTCCTCTGCCAACATCGGGTTGCTCCCGGGTTCTTCGAGCTGAAAACGCAGGCGCAGCATGAGCAGCGTGGTTTGCAGGGCGACCTGTCGGGTGCGGATCACTCCGCAGCGTGTGGCAGGCGCCTCGCCGTCCTGGGTGAGGGCGGCTTCCAGCAGGTACTGCGCCAAAGCAGCCACAAAGGGATGATTGCGCCCCAGATACTCGGCATCTTTCGGTGGAGGCGAGCTGAAGGTCACGCGCCATCGTTCCAAATTCCTCGCCTCCCCACGCGCCAGTTCGGGCAATCGGTCTAAACTGAGCAATTCCCAAACCTGTTCACGGATTAGATTGTAGCTCGCCCCCAACCGCTTGCAGGCGTTCAGCACAAAGCGCTCCACCGCCAGGGGATCTCCCAGGACGCTGTCGGTCGCTTCCAGTTCGCGCTCCACCTCTTCCGGCTTAATACCTCGTTGGGCAAAGCGAGAACGGCTTTCTTGCTCGCGCTTGACAGCCTGATCCAGGCGGGATTGAAATTCTTCGATTACCGGATCGGGGAACAAAGGTAATTGGAGTTGCAATGCCTGAGGTCCACGCAAGAAAAGCGTCTTGAGCACCACTTCCATCACCGTCGCGCTGTCCACCGGCACCGGCACCATAATGCCCAGGGTGCGGTGGATCTGGCGTGCCTTACGCAGCAGCACATCCAGCACTGCGCCATCCACGGGGTTATCCCGCCCATAGAGGAGAACCGCTTTGACTTTTGGCGAGGGCTGGCCAAAGCGATCCACCCGACCTTCGCGCTGCTCCAGGCGGTTGGGATTCCAGGGTAAATCATAATGCACCACGGCGGAGAATGCCTCCTGCAGGTTGATGCCCTCGCTCAGGCAGTCGGTGGCAACCAGGATATGCCGTGGGGAGAGCGCCAGTTCTTCCACCAATGAGCGCCTTTCATCCTCGGGCTTTGCGCCGGTGATGGAAATCACCCGCAGTCCGGGAAACTCCCCCTCGAGGCGCGCCTTCAATGCCTCTGCCACGTAATCGCTTGTGGCAATATAACGACACCAAATGATGGGCTGATAACCCTCCTGGAGAAGGTCACGGACAATCCTTTCGCATCGATCCAGCTTGTGATCGGCTTTGTTCTTCAGCCCTTCTGCCTGGCGGGCAAACTCACGCAACCTGCGGCGTTCGCTATCGCCCAGTTCGGATTCACCCTCGCCGACGATGTGCGCGGGTTGGGCGTCAATGGTTTCCTCGTCGGATGATTCGTAGATGTATGGAGCATAATTATCATCTAAACCTTCCTCTTCGAAGCCCAATCCCTTCTCTCTGGCTTTGATCGCCGCGACGGCGGCAGCCGGGCTGGACATCACACAGCGCAACAAAGCCAACGCCGTCCAGAAACGGATGCGCTTTTTCCAACCGGTGAGGGTTTCGCTGCTCTGCACCAGCTCACGGCTGAATTCATAGATCTTATTGAACAGACTGCGGTACTCCGCCGAAAGGGTGTAAGTCTCCTCAACCGGGACTCGCTCTGGGAAGCGGGTATCCTCTCCCATCCAGCGAACGATCTGGGCGCGTGGGCGTTGCACAAAGTGCCGCTGGAGGGCATCCATTTGTTTCTCGTTCAGGTTCGATAAATCCAGCTTTGAAAATTCCGCTTTGAGTAAACCGAGGAGGGAGAGAAACGATTCTTCAACGCCGCTATGTGGTGTGGCGGTGAGCAGAATCAGGTGTTGATTTTCTTTCTGTGCCAGGGCGACCAACAATTCATGCCGTTGCTGCTGGGCGGTGGCATGACCGCCGGGCTTGGCAGCGCCATGCGCCTCATCTACGATCACCAGTTCTGGGCAGTGGTGCAAGAAATTGGCGCGGTGCCGATCTGATTTGGCGTAGTCTATGCTGACGACCAGGTATGGGTAATAGCCGAAGATACTATGCTCGCCTGCGGGCAGATCGCGCTCCAATTGGTTGATGGTACCAGAGCGAATGACCACGGCCGTGAGCGAAAACTTTTCCCAAAGCTCTTTTTTCCACTGGTCACACAGATAGGGTGGGCATAAAACACACAGGCGCTGGATTTCGCCGCGATCCAGCAATTCTCTGGCGATCAGGAGGGCTTCGATGGTCTTGCCCACCCCCACATCATCGGCGATTAATAAGCGAATGGGATCGATGCGCAGCGCCATCAACATCGGAACGAACTGATATGCCCGGGGGCGCAGAGAAATTCGACCTAGGGAACGGAATGGACCGGCACCATCTCTCAACGACAGTCGGGCAGCATGCCACAGCAGTTCTGCATTGATTGCATCGCCAGCGTCGTTCGGTGTTGGCAGTGGAAATTGGGCTGGCTCAAGGCGATCAAAACCCAAATTTGCCAGCGGCAGGTAAATGCCGCATTTCTCGCTCTCGCTACCCGTGAGGGGGCGCAGCATGACGATCTCCGGATCTGAGGAGGGGAGCACCACCCATTCTCGATCACGGCAGCGGACAATTGATCCGAGAGTCAGTGCATTCTCCATAATCCTGTCCTTCATGATTTATTTCTTAGCAGGACCAAACACATCAGAATGAGCATCAATTTGCCCTTCGATATCCTGGTCATAGCGGATGACGATGACCCGGTAGCCGCGCATTTCCAGCTCACGCCGCACCCGCCGGTCAATTTCACGCAGAGCCGGTTCATCGTGGATCGAGCCGTCACAAAATACACAAATATTGGGTTGATAGAAAAAATCCGGAATGCTGTCGTAATCTTCCAAGGGCTTTTGGGCTTCGTCGGGTAATCGCCGTTGTGACTGGTAAAGGTGATGGATAAAACGTCGCTCTAAATCCGAACGGAAGTCGGTCAGAGAGTGCAGCCAATGATAATGCTCTTCATAACCTCGACCTTGGGGGCGTTCCTGGGTAATACTTTGCATTAATTGAGCCAGGAAGTCTTTGACCAAATGGCGATCCAGACGGCGGTGATCGCGTTGGTTGTTAAACGAAAGCAAACACTCATAACAGGCTTTCACACAGTCTGGTTTTTTGTCCACCAAGGTATCTGGTTCGAAGTGTAAACGTTCCAAAGCGGCTCGAGCCACTGTGGCAAGCGCATCACGTTCTTCAACCAGGCGGCGCAAAACACCAACCCCTCCCTCGGCAGCTTCCCAGATCAGGATGCCACGGTGCTCATCCCGACCGATTCTTTCGGAAGATAGTTCAGACTCGTCCACCTGGTATGTAGTTTCAATTCCCCGTAATAATCCATATTGAAGCGCAGCCAGAAAATCTTCCGATACCCCCCTATCGGCTTGTGCAAGGTGCACAAGCAGGATGTTGGCGGTATCTTGCACAATTAATCGAACGACATCTCGCCGACTGGCGGCACGTACTTCAAGCGCTTCCATTTCATCTTCCTCGGTGAACGGTCGGTTGAGCCATTCGCCGGTACTTAAGTCAATCAGAAAACCCTTTTCTCGCCGGTTGCGCCAGCCATGATTAATCCGGAAGAGGGTTGCCGTTGGGGCGTATCGCAGGTTCAGCAGACTCTGCTGACTGACCCCAATGACCTCTGCCGGCGAGATCCGATCCTGCCCCCCTGGTGTTGGGGCGAAACGATAGTGTGTGGTGATATCGAAGCCCATGCGCAGGCGTTCTTCCTCGTCACAAGTGATCCTCTCCCGCCGAAAAGTTTTCACATTAGACATTTCAAGTAAAGCAAGCACTTCGCTATTCGATGCGTCCATCAGCACATTACAGTTTGGACATCGGTCGATTGTGCGATCTGTGTTGAAATAGCCACACGCCCAGCATACCTTCACCTGGGTACGCCTCTGCTCTAAACCACCTGGCGGTGAGATGAGAGAGTTCACCTCGAAGGTTAAACCTTCGTGATAGATCATATTGCGGGAACCGAATTCGTTGAGAGCCAAGAAGCGGGGTCGGGAGATATACTCGCCGTCTTTTCTGGGTATGAATGCCCGGATTGGAAGGCGTGGGAAGTTATAGCCTGGCAGGAAACCCTCACTGGCTAAATAGCGGTATGGGTAAAAGTCAGATTCCTCGAAAGATGTTTCGATGTTGCAAAGTAAGTTCTTTTGACGCTCTGCTTCTGCACGGGCGCGCTCGGCTTGTTCCCTTGCACCACGGTCACGGGGTGGATGTCGCAAGGTCGCGGAAGCTCTTTCCCATTGATCCTGAGCTGCCTGGTAAAGCTCTCGCCAGCGATTTAAGGCAGAATCAAAAGCTCTTGGCGCATCGCGTATTATCGATTCTAGCCACTCTCTTGAGTACCAGCCTGTTGCGGCTTCATCCAGACCACAGCTTTTCAAAACTTGCTCCGCTTCATGCAGACACTCAAGAATTCGGGTCTCAGAGAGTTGAATCTGCGTACGGGTATTCGTGTTGAGTGGAAAACCCTCCAAATCAAGTTCCACGATTTCTGAAATGGATTTACCCAACGGAAGTTGAACCTTCCCTAACCAGATGGCATGGACATGGGCTTTGATCAAGTCCTCATTGGTCAGATCTAGCTTTGGGGCGCGCACGGCTCCGGCTACCATCTGGTCTCGTTCACGGAAGAAGTACTGGTCATGTCCACTGTGAGCCGAACAATATGTCATCACCAGCGCGGGTTCATCACCTCGCCCGGCGCGTCCACTGCGCTGTGCATAATTGGCTGGGGTGGGTGGCACGTTGCGCATGTGGACGAGTTGCAGATCGCGAATATCCACACCCAATTCCATGGTCGGGGAGCAAAACAGGCTTTTCAATTCCCCTTTAATGAAGCGGAATTCTCGTTCCTGGCGATCTTCGTAACTCACCTGGGCTGTATGCTCTCGTCCTTCGATTTCCTTTAGCTGGCGCGCACCAGCCCTATAGAACTCTCGGAAGAAGGTATTTGCCTTATATTCCACTTCGTTATAGACAGGACTGAGCACCCGGCGCGAATAGACTGGGTCTGGCAGAGGGGGTGTGCCATTTCCCTTGCGCCAGATCAATGCTGCATGATCCAGTTGGACGTACCCCACCTCGCCCTCTTGATTGAGAGTAATTAACCCCTGTTCATTAAGGACGTTGATTAATCTAAGAACCGTGTCATTATAGTTCTGGCTGGTCAGACCAAGTTCACGGCGCAGATATCTGCCCAATAAACTGCGATCGGAGAGGCTAAGGCCACGGGTGGTTTGATTTCTCCCCTCGGGCAATAAGAAACGTTGAGCATAACTCATTCTCTCCGTATTTGCCGACCAACGGTTATCCAATTGAGCAGTAAAGCGCTTGCGCATTATTTGCTGATTTTGTTCGTTTAATACAGGGGCGTTAATTGCCAGCTTTTTACGGAATTGGTCCAGGATTGCCCGAATGATTTTTTGCCGTTTTTCCGGCGTCAGATCCTTGAAAGGCGGGATTTGCATCCATTTAGAGTCATCTTTGCATAACGTATCAAGATCTTGATAGTCCACCTCTAACAAGCCGCACTGTTCAAGGTTGGGCTGTACAACCCGCCAGCCGCGTCGCAGATCTTCGTAGACTTGATATTCCACCAGTTCCCGGAAAGCGTTCCACACCTGAAGAGCACGAGTACTGTTGGGGTCGAGGTTTTTCATCTCACCCATGGCAACATCGCCGATGGCAAGGTTCATTTGTTTCATGACGGCTTCAGCGATTGTGTCAAAGCGAAGCTCTCCATAGCTTTCCAATGCTGCATAGATGGCTGCCCGCAGGAAAGATACCTGAACGAAATCGTTGAAATGACCGGCTTGCAGAGAAGCATCCTGGCGATTATCGGTGAAGCTCATTAATTTCTGAGCAGTGTCCACAATACCTGCTTCCGGTGCGTTCAGGAGAGCAGAAACTGAGAGCAAGGTGGTGGTTGTACTTCGTCCTTCACTGGATAAGCGGGTCAATTTACGAAAATCGTTCTTATCGCGCAACGTGTAGAATTCACCACAATTCTGGCACAACATGAATGGCTTGGGCTGAAACCAGGCGTGCAATCCTGTTCCTGTTTCATCTTCGCCATGAATGCTACCATCTGGCAAGATTGCGATGCGCTGGGGGACATGTGGGCGCATATTTCGTTTGATACGGGTAGGCGTCTCCCACCACTCTGGTGGAATGTGTTCATTGCGCCAATCGTTTTGACCTTCTCCATCAGCCAACATCAGGTAGCCGGGGACAACTTCACCTTCTGCCAGAGCTTCGGCTTCAAATTCCCAAGGTGAGAGAAAACCTGCCTGGCGGTCCCATAGGACAGCGTAATACTCCTGGCCGCATACTCGACAAAAAACCAGCGGATAGAGAATCCGTTGTCCGTGCCCATCTTCGGGTGCATAGAATTGCTCTTCGATTGTCAGATAACGTTCAGATGACTTTTCCAATGTGGCATATACTGCCCTACCTTGAGCAATAAAGTGGTGAAGTTTGAATGCAAATACCGGTTTATCATCCGGGAGTTTGAGTTGTGTGCCCAGAAGGAAGAACTCTCGTAATTTGCTCTCACACATGCTTGAGTCCAGCCCCGTGAGAGTAGCCAGTTGATGCGCTCCGGACTGCACACTGATTGGGGTCCGACGGCGAAGGTTTCCCCCGGGTTCTTCGTAAAGGCCGAAGGTCTGTTCGATCCATGCTGTTAGAGGGTTGGCTAATAACTCTTCTGTTGTAGTTGGAGAGGGAGATTTGATGGCTTCGATTAATTCCTCGGGATTGGGGGAGGTGTTTCTACCCGTGATGCGCTGGAGGCGCTCCTCGATCACGTTTCCGGGTTTGATAGGGACGCCAAAAATCTTGCTCCCAAACTCAGCGACCGCCTGGCGCCGTTCCTCAGGCTCCATTTCTCTTCCCGAGACCATCGTAGCACTGGTACCGATGCAAAGCAGACTTTGGTTTCCGGAGCGCTCTCTTAACCGGCGTATTAGCAGGGCGACATCTGCGCCTTGCCGCCCGCGGTAGGTGTGAAGTTCGTCAAGCACGAGGAATTGTAATCCGGTGGTTGTCTGATCAACAAAGTTGCGTTCATCTGGTCGAACGAGCATTAACTCCAGCATGACATAATTGGTCAGAAGGATGTGCGGAGGATGCCTCTGAATTTCGGATCTATCAGCTCTCTCTTGACCAGTATATTTTTTAAAGCGCACTGGAATTTCGTGACCTGTCCGCTGCCGATAACTCACCGCCCATCTCTCCAAAGCATCGTACTGCGAATTTACCAGGGCATTCATTGGGTAGACAATAATTGCTTGAACCCTGCTTTGTTCTGGATTATGGCGAAGTATGTAATCAAAAATCGGGATAAAGTAGGTTAGGGTCTTACCCGAACCAGTACCGCTGGTGACGATGAAGGGCTCTTGTCGAATCGCGCGTTCAATCGCCTCTTGCTGATGACGATAAAGGCGTATAGGCTGAGCCTTACGATCATCAAAGAATATTTGCTCAACTAGTGGGTGAAGCTCACCTTGAGCACAGAGCTCAGAAACATTGGCAGCTTGTTCGTAAGCAGGATTTAGTTGAAGTAATGCTTCTGGCCAAAGGCGCCCTTTTTTGATCAACTCCTCTTCAAGAAATGAGCGGATCTTTTCGTCCTGAATGGTCAAGAAGCTTTGAACGTAATTAGAATAATCTTGGATCAATCGATAGCTTAGAGAGAATATACTGCCGGAAGTTTCTTTCATGTGATTTCTCCAGGCGATGGATTTCTTCCATATTGATGAAATCTTCCTTACGCATATGGTCCCGAACGGCGCAGGTCTAGCATCCGCGGCGAATATCCTCGGCTCCAAATATTGTACGGAGCACATTCGTACCCGGGATTGGAACCCGGATATGCTGATAGACTCAGTAACATATTGCCCTCAGCAAGGGCAGGATTCGCTTACGCGTCTCATCGGCAGACATGATAGCGGTTTCCCGAGAAGCTTTCACGAGCGTTTTAGCCTGCTGCCATTGCTTGGCAGCTTTCTCTGGATCGTTTTTTTCTGGGGCGTCGTCAAGCGAGGTTGTCCCCAGCACAAATCCAGCTGGTACAGCAGGTTGCGTAGGGTGGTCAGGCTCAGCACTATTTGCCGTTTTTGAGCCAGCATTGCTAGGAGCTTCGCTACCATCTGAGGATGGCCAGATAGCTTCGGATACGCTTATCACGGATGTGGATAAAGCGAGATATATATTGCAAGTAATCGCTAACAAGATGATCGCGAAGTGAAAAAACATTCATATCACATTATCACTTGACGGAGGTGGTAGGATTCCTACCCAATTCACCAGCAATCCACTTTAATAGTGTTATCCTGTGAAACCTCCAATGTCGTCCAACTTTCTTGGCAGGAATTTTTCCTTCCTGAGCCAATTTGTAGACAGAAGAGCGCGGTATCTTGAGCAATTCTGCCGCTTCTTCCACGGTCAGTATGTCGGAGTTTGAGTTTTCCATTTTAGCCTGTGCTTCAGGATGAGTCCATTTTAACCCCTTGGGGAACTGATATAGCCAGTTGTTATAAATTGTTGCATTTAGTTGCCAAGAAGTCAAGTCAAATTCTTTGATTGTGATTACACACTTGTAAACTGGTGGGAGACGGTGTCCTTATTCCCAAAATTCGGAAACCGAACACCTTATATTGAACAGGTCATCTTGTTGTTATTCAGGCTTTCTTCGCCTTGGATCGGGGTATTCGAGTGAATATTCCACAAAAACCCGCAAACCCTGACCCAGAATGAAGGAGTACCGCTTAAAAGTTGTGATCGCCCAGCGCGAACTGAGCGATCTCTGTCGTAAGCCCTCGGTCGGTTAGGACCATATCACCAAACGATTGAGGCTGGCGATAATGTGCAGCTTTCGCTGCTAACGAGGATCTTCCGACCTGCGGAGAGGGTGGGTGCCCGCCCATCCGAGCGTAAA
>FWPU01009346.1_pt1 | contig 15579 bp, 11 predicted proteins | sample 2228361 | NCBI WGS metagenome assembly FWPU01 (sample SAMEA103939777, study PRJEB20133) | metagenome
CGGGCATGTCGGCCATGAGGGGGGCCGCGCCTTGGGCAGCAGCGATGGCCGCGTCCACCTCCTCACGGCGGGCAGTGGGCACTGTGCCGATGACTTCGCCCGTGTATTTGTTTGTCACTTCCAGCAGCGGACCGCCGCTGACCCACACACCGTCTATGAAAAGTTTGTGCTCCATGCTTTGCGCTCCTTGATGGGTACATACCTGGCATAACGCCTGAACAGAACACGCAGGGCATTGCCCACTTCACCCGTCAGGCGCTATGATCTCTCCGCGCTCAATCGTGTACACCTTCTGCGCCAGCCGTTCGACATGCTTGTGTTCAGATTCGGCCAACAGCACGGCGAGACCGTTTTGTTGAGAGGCCTGAATCACCGCGCCCATCCTCTCGGCCAGCGCCGGGGCCAACCCTTCAAACGGCTCGTCCAGCAGCAGCAATCTCGTGCCGACCATCAGCGCGCGGGCCAGGGCGACCAGTTTTTGCTGGCCGCCGCTGAGTTGGGTGGCCCTGCGCGCGGCAAAGGCCCGGACTTCCGGCATGTGCTCGTAAATGCGCGCCAGCCGCTTCCCAGCGTCCGGCAGTTGATTTGCCCAGGCGGGCAACAGCAGGTTCTCTTCCACCGTCAGATTGGGAATCAGCCGCCGGTCCTCGGGCATGTAGCCGATGCCCAGCCGGGCGCGGTGATAGGCGGGCATGTGGCGCAGGTCGTAACCGTTCAGCGTCACCGCGCCGGACACCACCGGCATCAGCCCCATCACGCTCCGCAGTGTCGTCGTCTTGCCCGCGCCGTTGCGCCCCACCAGCCCGGCGATCTGGCCGGTTTCCACCTCCAGTGTGACCCCCCGCAGGATAGTGATCGTTTTGATGTTGACGCGCAGTTCTGTTATTCTGAGCATATGCATTGCTTTCCGTTCATTTGTCGCTTGGAGAGCGGTGGGCGGCGAACTCTCCTATCATTCCTATCCCCACCCTCCTACCGCGCGCCGAATCTCGGGATCGCTCAAAATCGCCTCAGGCTCGCCGTCGGCAATGATCTGGCCGTTGTTAAGCACCAGCACCCGCCCGGCATAGCGGCGCACGACCTCCATGTCGTGCTCAACGAACATCGTCGTGATGTTGCTCTCTTTTAATACGCTTATCAGCGTGTCCATCATGCCAAACTTGTCTTTGACGCTTACCCCGCTCGTCGGCTCGTCCATGAGCAGCAGTTTGGGCCGGAGAGCGAAGGCCAGGGCGATATCCAGCAATTTGCGCCCACCTTCAGGGAGTTCACCAGCCAGGCGGTCAGCCTGCTCGCCGAGGCCGAATTGGCTCAGGATGCGGCGGCTCTCGGCTATACGGCCATTCTGCTTGAGCGGGCGCCAGAAATCTCCGCTGCGGCCGGCAGCAGTGGAGAGGGCAATCAGCACGTTCTCCAATACCGTCAGATTGGTGAAGAGTTGCGGAACTTGAAATGAGCGGCCCACGCCCAGCGCCGTCACCTGATTGGGGTGAAGGCCCACAATGTCGTGGCCCATAAAGCGGATGCGGCCCGCCTGCGGCTTGAGGTAACCCGTCACCAGATTGAGGAACGTGGTCTTGCCCGCGCCGTTTGGCCCGATGATGCCCACGACCTCCCCCTGGCGCACCACCACGTTTTCACCTTCGGCAGCGGTGATGGCCCCAAAGCGCATCGTCAGGTCCTTCACCTCCAGCACTACCGTCATACCCTTACCCTCTGCAAAGCGCGCTCCACCAGCGTCCACAGCCCACCAGGCAGGAAGAGGATGATGACCAGCATGATCGCCCCCAGCACCATTTGCCAGGTGTAGGGGGCGTACTTGAAGGCATAACTCTTGATGATTTCATAGAGGATGGCCCCGCCCAGTGGAGCGAACACACTGCCCGTGCCGCCCAGCAGGGCGATGAACACAAACTCGCCTGAGGTCGTCCAGTAGGCCAATTCGGGGTCAATATGCCCCACGTTGACGGCGACCAGCACGCCGCCCAATCCGCCCAGACCAGCGGCTAGCACGTAGGTCAGGTAAATGGCGCGCTGCACCGAGCCGCCGAGGTAGGCCACACGCACTTCATTATCGCGCACAGCGCGAATCAAGTAGCCCAACGGCGAGTGAACATAGCGGTAAATGAGAGACAGCATGACGGCAATACACAGCAGCGCCAGGTAATAGAATGTGAGGCGCAGGTGTTCATCCGGTACGGGGACGCCCAGAATGGTCGGCGGCGCAATTCTCATGCCATCCGTACCGCCAGTCACCTCATAGGCTTTGACCAGCACGCCGTAGAGCACCATGGAGAGGGCCAGGCTCAACATGCCGAAGAAGATCTCGCGGTAGCGGGCGACCAGCAAGCCAATCACCGCCGCCATGAGCATGGCCGTGGCCGCGCCGAGGCCGAGCAAGATCACTGCCTCTCTGAGCCCCCAGCGATTCAGGGCAAAGCCAACCGCATACGCCCCAGCGGCGTAAAACAGCCCCTGCCCGAAAGACACCAACCCGGCGCGCATAAGCAGCACCACGCTCAACACCACCAGCCCCTTTGCCAGCGCCAGGGTGACGAGGAAAGTCAGCCACTCCGGCAGCACGAGGCCTAACCCGCCGAAGAGGGCCAGGAGCACGAGGGAAGTAAACAGCACCAGGCGACTCATATCCGCCGCACCTCCGCCTCAGCGAACAGCCCCTGAGGCCGCATGAGTAGCACGACAGCCATCACCAGATAGATCGTGAACAATTCCAGTTCGGGAATGAGATGCACTGCCGCCGCCCGCACCAAGCCGACAATGAGCGCGCCGAGTGCCGCTCCTTCCAGACTGCCAAGGCCGCCGATGACCACCACCGCGAAACTCAGCACGATGACCTCAGCGCCGATGCCCGGCACGACAGCGATCATCGGCGCAGTGAAGGCGCCACCCAGCGTGGCCAGCGCCGTGCCGAGCGCAAACGTCACCACATAGATGACGGGCAGGTTGATCCCCAATGCTGTGCTGATCTCCGGGTCATGGATCACCGCCACCACCAGCCGCCCGAAGCGCGTCCTGTTCACAAACAGCCACAGCAGACCGCCCGCAAGCACAGCGACGATCAACAGCAGAAGATAGTAGTAGGGGTAGTTGACTCCGGCCAATTTGACCTTGCCCAGCAGGCCGAAAGGTTTGTAGGCGTAGTAGGGATCAACGCCGAAGAAGAGTTTGATGCCATCTTCCAGGATCAGGAAGAGCGCATACGTCACGAGCAATTGCAGGACCGGGTCTCGCCCGTACATCCAACGTAGCACGCCGCGCTCGATGAGCGGCCCGGCGATCACGCCGACGAGCAGGGCCGCGCCCAGCAGGACGAAGAAACTGCCCGGCTCCCATACAGCCTCGCGCTCAAAGTAAATGATCACCAGCCGCGCCCCAACATAGGCCCCCAGCGCGTAAAGACTGCCGTGCGCGATGTTGAGAATCCGCAGCACACCGTAGATGAGCGTGAGACCGACCGAGATGAGGAACAGCCAGGAGGCGAACACCAGGCCGTCGGCGAGGATGATGAGAAGAGTGTTCATCGGTTCGTCATGTAATTGAGTGGTCTTGTGGTCGGATGGTCGCATGGTCAGGGGGTCGGATAGTCGAGCGTCTCTCAGGCGAGAGCGCCCGACTACCCGACCATTGGACTTAGCGACAGCCCAACCAACTCACGGACACTTGGCGTCCTTGAAGCCGCTTGCGATCCAATCCAGGCTTTTCATGTCGGCGGGTGGATTGACACACTCTGCCGAGAAGACCTGCACGTTGATGATGTCCACCTCGCCCGTAGCCGGATTGAACGCGCCGGTCATACCGTAGGCCACCGGTTCGATCGCCTGATGGCCGTTGCCCAGCGCCATCTTGATCACACCGCTGGGCGTGTCGAACTCCAGGTACTCAAAGGCGGCGATCACCTGCTCCACCGTCGGCCACTTGCCGCCATTGGCGGCGATGGCCCTCTCGTAGGCCGCCTTCACGCCCAGAATGGCCTGTGACATGTGATACGACGGATAGACCGGGCGAACTGAGAAACGATCCGTGTAGGCCCGCTTGAACCACTTGTTCAGCTCGTTGTCCGGCGCGAAGGCGCCGTGCGGACCACGCCCGCCGACCACAATACCCTGCGGCATGTCCTTGCCCAGGCGTGGGAGGACGGTGTCGCCGGTGGTAAGCACCAACATACTATCCTGACCCAGGCCGCGCGGTGTGCCCTGGATGAGCAGGCTCTCCAGGTCGCCGCCCCAGAAGCTGGTGTGGATCACATCTGACTGCGCCGCCAACAGCGCCGAGATTTCCGCCGAGTACTCACCAGCCAGCAGGCGGGGGAATTGCACTGTGCCGATGATCGTATCCGGCTTCAGCTTAAGTACTGACTGGCTGAAGGCATTCCACGAGTCCTGCCCCCAGGCGTAGTTCTGGTTGATGCCGGAGATGGTGCTCAGGTCTGGCCTCTGCGCCAGCACGTAGCGGGCCGCGCCCACGCTGTCAATGATCTGATGAGCATGGGTACGGAACAGATAGGTGTAAGCGGCTTCCTCAAAGAGCTGGTTGGTGCCGCAGTCGAACATCACCGTCAGTTTCTTCAGTTCCTCGACCACCGGCGCCACGGCCAGGCAGTCGGCGCTGGAGATGTAGCCGATGACCAGGTCCACCTTCTCGTCCGTCACCAGCCGCCGGTACTCGGCCACCTGCTTGTCCGCGCCGCCCGCCTCGTCAATGTACACCGGGACGATCTTCACCGTGCCGATGCCGGGGGTGTTGTACGGGGCAGGAGCGCGTCCGGCATTGATCTGTTCGATCAGGATTTCCGCCGCGTTACGCGCAGGGATGCCGAAGGGCGCCGCCGCCGCGCCAGACAGGAAGGAGACGATGCCGATCTTGATCTCGGCTGGCGCACCTTCGGGCGCGGCCATGGGAGCCGTCGTGGGGGCGGCGGTCGGGACTGCGCTCACCGCTCCGGCCTCGCCGAAGAAGGTGCTCACCGGTGTCCAGTTGCCGCCGTGTTGTTCCACGATGGCCAGCTGTTTGATGCCCTGATGCTCGTTCGCGCTGTACGAGAACGGCGGCGTCAGGCCGGTGGTGAAGTCTTTGAGCGATTCCAGGGCAGCAATGAAACTCTCGCGCGTCGGGTTGCGGCCGGCCTGCTGAAGCGCAGCCACGATCACTTCACCCACTGCCCACGAGGAGAGGCTGTAGCCGCCGGGGACCTCGTCGGGGAAGGACTGCTTGAGAGCGTCGCGGTAGGTTTGCGCTTCCTTCGCGCGGAGCGGGTCCACCAGCCAGGCGCCGGCCAGCACGCCCTCGGCTGCCGTGCCGGCCAGTGCCGGCAGGATCGGGTCGGCCAGCACGTAGGTCATCAGCCATTTGGGCTTGAAGCCGTTCTTCTCGGCCTCCTTCAGCAGAGAAGAGGCCGGCACGACAATCGCGTACACGAAGACCAGGTCAGGCTTGGCCTCCTGGAGTTTGAGGGCATGTGAACTGAAATCGGTCTCGCCAGGGGTGTAGGGCACCTGTGCCACCGGTTCTACCCCGCGCGCCCTTAACGCCTCAATGAAAGCATTGGCCCCCTCTTTGCCGAAGGCATCGTCTTGGTAGAACACGGCCACCCGGCTGGCCTTCAGCGTGTCCAGCGCATACTGCGCCATGAGCTTCCCTTCCAGTGCGTAGGTCGGCTGGATGCCGAACACGTTTTTCTTGAACGGCGTGGACCACAGCGACGAACCGGAAGCGATCCCCACTACCGGCAGGTTCTTCTCGGTGGCATAGTCCAGGATGGCGGCGGTCTGTGCCGTGCCCAGCGGTCGGACGAGCGCAAAGATATGGTCTTCTTCCACCAGTTTTTTCACGGCAGCCAGCGTGTTGGCCGGGATGTACTGGTCATCCTCCACGATCAGTTTGATCTGCCGTCCATTGACGCCGCCGTGGGCGTTGACGTAGTCAAAGTAAGCCTGTAGCCCGCGCGCCAGCGGCACACCGATGGTGGCCACCGGCCCGGTCTGCGCAGCGGTCATGCCGAAGGTGATGCTATCTTCGCTGATGCCCACGTCGCTGGCGGTCAGAGGCTCTTCCGCGGGGGCTGTGGGGGCGGGGGTGCTGGTGGGCGCACTGACAGCAGGCGGGCTGGTCGGCCCGGTCGTGGCCGTCGGCGCAGGGGTGGGTGCCGCGCACGCCGCCAGCATGATGGCCATTGCTGCCAGCGCGCTCATCGCCTTAAACAATCGTTGTTGCAGATTCATCGTTCTCCTCCGTGATTCATCATTCTCCTCTGTAAGGTGAGGTAGATAACAGTGGAATAACACGGAATAGACCTGGGTTGCCCAACAATCACCCCCTTATCCGACTTATGCTGAGATGGAGCATGGCTCATGCCCCTTTGTCATCTCTGACTACTGACCATGATGTCCTGCGCCATCGGCTACTGGCCAAGATACAAATGCTTCACTTCCGGGTTAGCCTTCAATTCCGCCGCCGGGCCGCTCAGGCGCACGCTGCCGCTTTGCAACACGTAAGCGCGGTCGGCGACCGCCAGCGCCATATGTGCGTTTTGCTCGGCCATCAGCACCGTCACACCCGCCGCGTGAATCTCGCGGATGACCTCAAAGATGCGCTGCACCAGGAGTGGCGCGAGGCCCAGCGAAGGCTCGTCCAGCAGCAGCAACCTCGGGGCGGCCATCAGCGCCCGCGCTATCGCCAGCATTTGCTGTTCGCCGCCGGAGAGCGTGCCGCCCGGCTGGCCGTAGCGCTCACGCAAGACTGGGAAAATGCTCAACACGCGCTCCAGATCGGATTTCACTTTCGTGCGGTCTCGTCGCCGATACGCACCCAGCCGCAGGTTTTCGGCCACCGTCAGTTCAGAGAAAATCTGGCGTCCTTCTGGAACGTGCACCAGCCCAAGCGCAACGACTCCATCTGGCGGCAGGCGGTCAATTCGCCGGCCGGCAAACTCCACCTTCCCGGCGACAGGCCGCAGCAAGGCGGAAATCGTCCGCAACAGAGTCGTCTTGCCCGCGCCGTTCGCGCCGAGCAGGGCAACGACTTCCCCCTCGCCTACTTCAAGGGAGATCCCCTGCAGGACGGTGATAGGGCCATAACCGGCGACGACATCAGTAAGTTGAAGCACCCATCTTCACTCCCAGATAAGCCTCAATCACGGCGGGATTGTTCTGGACCTCCCCAGGCGTGCCCTCAGCGATCACCTGTCCGAAGTCCAGCACCACGATCCGTTCGCACAGTCCCATCACCAGTGACATGTCGTGCTCGACGAGCAGCAGCGCGCAGCTATAAGCCTCGCGGATGCGCCGCAGCAGATCGCCTAAGGCCGCGCTCTCGTGTGGGTTGAGGCCTGCGGCCGGTTCATCCAGCAGCAACAGCTTGGGCTTCGTCACCAGCGCGCGGGCGAGTTCAACGCGCTTGCGGACGCCAAAGGGCAGTGCAGCGGCGGGCCAGCCGGCCACATCCAGCAGTTCCAGAAACGCCAGCACGTCCATGGCCTGCCGCTGCAGTTCCTTTTCTTCGCGCCGCGCGCCACCCAACCGTAGAGCCGCCAATACAACAGGCGAGAGAGAGGTCAACGACTTACCTGCCCCGGTGACAGCGTGTAACCCGACGAGCACATTGTCTAACACGCTCAGGCTGCCGAACAGTTCTACATTTTGAAAAGTGCGCCCGAGGCCCAGCCGGACGACCTCATGCGGGCGATATGCTCGCAGGTCAACGTTCCCAAACCGCATCACGCCATTGTCTGGCTGGTAAAAGCGGCTGAGGCAGTTCAGCACGGTGGTCTTGCCCGCGCCGTTCGGCCCGATCAGCCCGACGATCTCCCCCGCCCCCACCCTGAAACTCACCTGGTTGAGCGCCTGCAGGCCGCCGAAGGCGATAGAGAGGTCAGTGACGGTGAGCATGTCGCGGCCTGCACGCCGAGCCGGGCCGCCGCCTGGAGCACAACGGGGGCGGATAGAGAAGTCGGTGACGGTGAGCATGTCGCGGAGAGCAGATGGCAGGGAGCTGACGGCTTGTGGCTTATCACGCGCGGTTGCTTCGCGCGGCTTACGGCGTGAAACGATGCGCGACACACGCTGCGCGGTTCGCAGTATGCCATCCGCGTTACACGATATGCGAGCCAGCCCACCCGGCAGAAAAATTACGACCAGAATCAACCCCAGTCCGTAAATCACCGAGCGCAGGTCGCGCAGGCCGCTCATCCGTTGAAAAAACAGGGTAAGAAAGGCGGCGCCGGCCAGTGTGCCTGGAATGGATGCCAGCCCACCGACGACGATGACGCTGACGAGAAAGATAGAAACGGCAAGATTGAAATCCGGCGGGCTGATGAAACCGACGAGATGAGCGTACAAACTGCCCGCCACGCCGCCGTAGAACGCACTCACCGCAAACGCCAGCACTTTGAAGCGGGTGAGGCTGACCCCCACCGCCTGCGCCGCCGGTTCACTGTCGCGTAAGGCGACCCACGCGCGCCCGATCGGACTCTGCACGAGGTTGACCGCCAGCCCCGTCATCACTGCCACCAGGATCAGCGTGAGCGCATACAATCCCCGGTCATCGGCAACCACCAGCGGCCCGAACGCCGGGCGCGGCGCCTTCAATCCCTGGAAGCCGCCTGTCACCGCGCCCCATTTATCAAAAACCTGCTCTACTGCGACGACGAAGCCGAGGGTGGCAATGGCGAGATACGGCCCGCTCAGGCGCAAGGCCGGGAGGCCGAGCGCCAGACCGAGGCTGGCGCTGACCGCGCCGGCAACAGGGAGCGCAAGCCAAAACGGACAGCCTGCCCTGAGCATGAGCAGGGCGGAGGTGTATGCGCCGATAGCCACGAACCCGGCGTGCCCAATAGAGATTTGCCCGGCGTAGCCGGTGAGCAAGTTGAGGCCGAGCGCGGCGATGGCCCACACGCCCGCCAGTGAAAGCAGGTACAGGTAATAGTTCGGCAGGAGAAACGACGCGACGCCCCCTCCACCGAGAAGTATCCACAGCCACATTCTGCGCGGCAGCCGTTGCATTGCCTCACACCTTCTTGGCGGCGACGCGCCCCAACAGCCCTGCCGGGCGCACGGTCAGCACGGCGATAATCAATCCGAATGCAAACGCAGCCTTGAGTTCGGTGGCGATGTACCCGGCCACGAGGTTCTCCAGCACGCCGAGCGCCAGCCCACCGACGACGGCCCCCGGCAGGCTGGTGAAGCCACCCAGCACCGCCGCGGCGAAGGCCTTGATCAACACCGTGTTCATCGTGTCCGGCTCGAGAAATGTGGCCGGGGCGATGAGCACACCCGCCACCGCCCCCAGCGCCGTGCCGAGGCCCCACGCCACCGCCAGCACACGGTTGACCGAGACGCCCATGAGTTGCGCGGCGGTCGGGTTCTGCGCCACCGCGCGCATGGCGATGCCAAGGTCGGTGAAGCGGAAGAAGAGAAACAGCAGGGAGGCCAGCGCCAGCCCCAGGCCAAGATTGAATACCCCCTCGCGGGTGATGATCACCTCGCCCCAATGCAGCGGCGGCCCCCCAATAAGGCTCGGCAGGCTCTTCACCTGCCGCCCCCACACCGCACCAATGGTGCCGTTGAGCACCTGCGCAACCCCGAGAGTGGCTACCACCAGTGCGAGAACAGGCGCGCGCCGGTTGCGCGCCGGGCGCAGTACCCCGCGTTCGACCATCACGCCGAGCAACACGGCCAGCAGCAAAGTCCCGGCCAGCGCCAGCGGCACGGGCCATTCCCACGAGACGAGCAGTGTGAAGGCGGCGAACGTGCTGAACGCAGCCATATCTCCGTGGCCGAAGTTCACCACATCGGAGGTCTTATAAATCAGCACAAGGCCAAGGGCCATCAACCCATAGAGCGACCCTGCTGCCAGCCCACCTGCGATTTGCCGGGCCAGAAGTTCCATCGCACACCTTCATGGCCCTGCCGAAGGCACGAAGTCTGCATCTTCGGCAGGGCGAGGAGGAGAGATTTCAACTTTTGGGACAAACTCGGCGATGAAGAGGGCCACGTCGCTCACGTCAAGGAAGTGCCGCTCGTGCCCGGTTTGCAAGTGGCGCACGACGCCACGCCAGCGCGGGGGCAAACTGATCGGCTCGCCCTGCGGGCTGTCCTGCACGATGCGGACAATGAAAGAGGCGATGACTGTGGACGGAGGACTCAAGATGACCACCTGCTTCGTTTATTTACACAGTATCAGTAGATCACAAAAGTGTCACCCTGAGCGAAGCGAAGGGTCTCCTGAACATACATTGGAGATGCTTCGCTGCGCTCAGCATGACAGACCTGCGATGTACTGAGTATAGCAGGCGGCCGTTACGCAGGCGCTACACGGGCGTTACACCGGCGTTACAAACAAAGGCTATTCCTGCAGTTTTGCAGGTGAGAGGCGCTCAATCAGTGCGTGGGCTTGGGTATGAGATATTTCCAGCACCTTGGAAGGCGACCCCAGTGAAGGTTTCTGAGGCCTAACTGCGCGCGATCTTCTCAAATAGCGCCAACGTGCGCGGCGAAGGCGTCACGCCTAGCGCCTCGTGCAAGCGTTTGCGGCAACGATCGAAGGTGCGGACAGCAAGGGCGCGATTGCCCTGTTTCCACTGACACTCCATCAGCAACACATAGGCTTCCTCCCACAACGGGTCTTTAGCCAGGATGGCGTTCGCCCAGCGTGCGCCCTGTTCGTACTCCCCACAGTCCATCCACAATCTGGCGAGCCGTTCCGCCGCCGTGAGATACCCGGTCAGCAAGTGTTCGCGCTCTTCCCAAGCCCACTCGGCGTAGGGGCTTTCTTCAAGAAAGTCGCCGCAATACAGAGCCAGCGCAGTCTCGTACAGGTTTATGGCTTCTGTGAGCTTATCTCCTTCACGTGTTCGAGCCAGACGGAGTAGACGCGTGAACTCGTCCGCGTCCACTATCACACCAGCGGTGAGATCGAGGTGCAACCCCTCTCCCTCACGGCGGATGAAAGCCTCCGCCCCCGGCATCGGCCCTCCCGCCCTGTCTTTGCCCCTCTTATCCCCCTCTGAGGGGTTGAGAGCAAGCGCCTTGCGCAGGGCACTCAACGCCACGCGCAAGCCCGTGGCGGCAGTGGTCGGCGGCGTGTCCGGCCACAACGCTTCAAGAATCTGCTCGCGGTGAATGAGCCGCCCCCGCTGGCAGACGAGGAATTGCAGCAACTGCAATGCCTTCTCGCGTCCCCACGCCTCGCGTTCAATTTCGCGCCCCTCGCGCCAGACGCGGAAGGGGCCGAGTGTTTGAATATACAGCGGCGCATCGGCGCGGCTGTTGAGGATGACCGAGGCAGGCCGATTGGATTCGCGCAGTAATCGCGCTACGTAGGCGGAGAGGGGGTCTTTTCCGGCCAGGGGTAGGTGGGTGAGCAGATCATGCCGCAGGGAGGGGTCTTTGGGGCCCAGAAGCGGGGTGCGGGTGAAGAGGAAATCGTAGCCGTGGGCCTGCGCAGCCGCCAGGGCGCGAGTGAGGGCGGCCGAGGCTTCGGGCACACGGCCGAGGCGGCTGAGGTGGAGCGCCTGCCACAGATCGGCAACACAGGGGCCAAAGCGGTCGCCGCAGGTTTGGCCCAGGCGCGAGGCCTGCTTCAGCCAGTGCCCGGCCTCTGCGCGATCACACATCACAGCCGCTGCGCCCAGGGCCAGATACAGGATGCTGGTCATGTAACGGTCACCGGCATCGTCGAGAATAGACAGGGCTTCGCGGGCGTTGGCCTCGGCCTCCGCCATCTTCCCTTCCAGCCCCGCGACGAGCGTGAGGCCGAGGAGAGATTCAATTTTGAAGCGCGGCACGCCGATCCGTTCGGCCATCAGGCGCGAGTCGTTGTAGTAGGCGCGAGCGCGTGCGGGATCGAAATCCGACCCGCTCAGCCAGCCGTGACCCAGCCGCGAGAGGGAGACGCACTCGACGATAGGCGACCCCAACGTCCGGCCGAGTTCAAGCGACTGTTCGGCGTAACGCCGCGCACTTTCGGCCTCGCCAGTCATGGCGTCAATCCAGGCCAGCAAGACGGTCGCTTCGCGGTGCGAGCGCGGCGCGCGCCACTGGCCCGCACCCCACGGGTCGGTGCGCAGGTTGGCTGCGACAACCTGGCGGGCGAGGGCAAAGCGCCCGTCGCGCACATACACCCGTGGGTCCATCGGTGGGATGTCGTCGCGTTTTGCCGCGCAGTACACGGCGCGATGCAGCCGTTCGGCCTGCGGCAATTGCCCGGCGTTGATTTTGTTTTCGGCCAGGAGGATGAGCAGCGTGGCACGTTCATCCCGCGCGCTGCGCCCCACTTTGCGGAGGGCATGGCGCAGGAGCGGTCCGGCCCGCGCCGGCTGAACAGTGTCGAGATAGACCAACGCTTGCCCGCGTAGGGCGCGCGCCTGGCCCATTGAATCACCGAGCATTTCAAAGCGGCTCTGCGCGCGCCTGTAGGCGGACAACGCTTCGCTATAGCGACTGGCGAAGCGACAGGCGTCGCCGCGCGCCAACAGCAAATCAGGATGGGCCTCAAGCAGGTCGTCAGGCAACTGGTCAAGCCAGGCCGCTAACGTCTGATGCCGTCCGTTGTAGGCCATGGAGCGGGCAACCGCCGCGAGCCAATCGGCGGCGGAGGCGTGATCCCCGGCAGCCAGCAGGTGGTGGATCGCCTCTTCGTAATCGCCCTGGGCGCGGTAATAGGCAGCCGCTTTCCCATGCAGGGCACGTCGGCGCTCCTCGGGCACACCAGCGCGGCGGAGAAGAAAGTCGCGGAAAAGATGGTGATAGCGATATGCCCCCTCACGCACGACGAAGAGTGAGTGTTCGTCGAGGTACTGCAGAACGCTTGCGGAGTCCGTTCGGTCCAGCAGATGGTTGCATGCTTCGGGCTCAAGGCGACGCAGGATCGCCGTTTCAGCCAGGAAGGTTTGCACCCCCTGCGGCTGGCGGTGAAACACTTCTTCGGCCAGATAATTGAAGAGCAGTTCCGACGGGCCAGGCATGCGGCGCAGCACTTCGTCCAGGGTGCGTGCCTGTCCCTTACCGACGCTCTCGCTCAACATCTGCACGGCGATGGGCCAGCCCTCGGTCTCGGCGGCCAGCGCGCGGGCGGTTTCGGGCGCGAGGCGTTCGCCGGTTCGCTGCGCGAAGAGCGTGGCGATTTCGTCCGGTGTAAAGGCAAGTTCGGCACGGCCAATTTCAAGGAGTTCGCCGGAGGCGCGCCAACGGGCGCGGCCCGGTAGGCTGGGCATGGAACGCGCGGTGATGACCAGATGCAGGCAGGGCGGCATATGCTTGATGAAGCGCTCCGTGATGGCATTGATTTCCGGGCGGTTGACAAAGCAGTAGTCGTCGAGGACAAGGACCGTCTCTGCCGCCGGGTCCAGAGCGTCGAGAAGATCATCTGCCAGCGCATCCACCGCCGGGGCCCATAAGCGTACCGCGCCGCCTTCCTGGGCCAGAAGCATCAATGCCCGCTCGCCGACATTGGGGTGAACGGCACGAAATACGTGTACCAGGTGGAGAAGGAAGATCAGCGGATCGGCGTCGCTGTCGCCCAGGTGGTACCAGAAATAGGGGAGGTCTGATTGCGACAGATACGAGGCAATGGCTGTGGTCTTCCCGTAGCCGGCCTCGGCTCGAAGGAAGGTGAGTGTGTAATCGGTGAGGCGGGCCAGCAGCGCGTCAAGGCGCGGGCGAGCGATGAGCTGGGGCCTGGGGCGGGGCGGGATGAACCGCGCGCGAATGATGAGAGCATCGCCGGGAATGGGGGATGGGCTTGCAGCCTGTGCGGGTCGGTGGGTAACGTGGAGGGCCATAGGAGTAACCGCAGAAAGTATCAAGTATAATCCCAGTCGCGCCGGGCTACCTTAGCCGGGCACTGCCTGTTGTCCTTCAAGCACTGTCTCCATCATCCCCGCCAGCGCCTCCGGCGGCCTCGCGCCGATGACGAGATCATGCCGATCCATCGGGTCACACAATGAGCTGACCCATGCGCTGGATTCTTTAGAACAAGACCACCCCAGGACCTGCGCCATGGCCTCGCTCCACATCATCCTTCGGCATTCAATTGACAGCCACCAGGCCGCCAATCAGAACGCGCCATGATTGTGCATTTTACTCCATATGGTCTCGTTTATCAAACACATCCCGGGAAAGTTCAGGGCTTTCCAGTTTTCTGGGCTGGAGGTATTCCTGGGCTGAGGACATGGAGGAGATGGCGCCATGCAGCAGAGCTGGCTGGACGTCCTGGTCACAATCCCCGACCCCAGGGGCAGGCACGGCCGCCAATCCCCCATCCCATCCTTGCTGGCCGCCCTCCTCTTAGCCGTCATGAGCGCTCAAGCTGCGCTGCGGGGCATGGGACTGTGGGCCAGGGCGCATGCTGACTGGCTCACCCGCCATCTGCGTTTCACCGCAACCGGATACCCGCCTGAGAGACTTTCAGGACGCTCCTTTGTCGGTTAGACCTGCTCTTATGGCTTGAGACCTTCAATGGCTGGCTAGACGTTGTAAATGTCGAGCGTATCAGCCTGGATGAGAAGGGCTTGCACGGCGGCGGCTATGGCACCCCTTGAGCGGAGGCCATAAGAGGGCCAGCGTTTGACCCCGGCTGCGGGGCTGATGGTGGGACCGGTCGTGAAGAAGGTGGTCGAAAAAGGGGGGCATACTTAGGGCCGATCAAGGGCCATCCGCCTGAGCTTGAGCAGGCGATTGCATGCTGGGTGCGGGGGAAAGGGGTGTTGGACCGGCGGGCGGATGTTGGCGAAGTGACGCAGGGCCACGCCCGACTTGAGATCAGGGAGCTTTGGCTTGAGGAGACCTCCGAGCTTGGGGCCTATCTTGAGGCCGGGTACGGCGGGCCTGGGCGCAAGTAAAGCTCTCAGCTCTCAGCTCTCAGCTTTCAGCTTGCAACCGAGAGCCTTTCATAATTTCGAGAGAATAAGCGAATCCCCCGGTTCTGGGCTAAACTGTGGGTTGTACAAACTCACATACCCAACCGGAGGGATTCACCATGAGTATACTGCAACCGGTCGCACAATGCTCACCGCTCACCTGGTCATGTGCTACGCTCACCACCCCGGTCGAGACGTCCGCTGCCTCCCGCAGTGGGCGCCTGTGGGTCGATCCGGTCCGCTTGCTGGAGGTGACCCACGCGCCTCAGTTGGGGCAGTGGGCGCTCGCCACCGTCCAGCGCTTCTCGCCACATGCCCTGCCCTCTCCCAGTCGGGCGGGGCGACCGCGGGTGTATACCGACCTCTCCGTCTTCCTCACCTCCCTAGTGGCCGCCGCCCGGGGGCCAGGGGGCGGGGGAAGGACCGCCGCCCCACAGCGCGGGCAGAATTTATGCCCGGCGGCAAGCGCTGCCCCACAGGTACTACAGAACTTCATTTGCATCTCGGGTTCTCCCTGAACCGGTGATCAGCCGCCCGGCACGGGCAAAATGACCAATCCCCCAGGCCCATCCGCGACATAGGCATAGCCCCCCACCACCGCCACATCATAGGCATCCCCAGGCGTGTCATAGCTGCCCACCAGGCGCGGGCGGGCCGGGTCGGACACGTCTATCACCTGCAGACCGCCGTCCCAAGCCGCAACATAG
>FWPU01004947.1_pt1 | contig 15578 bp, 12 predicted proteins | sample 2228361 | NCBI WGS metagenome assembly FWPU01 (sample SAMEA103939777, study PRJEB20133) | metagenome
TTGCCAGCCGCCTTCACCCGGCATAAGATGGAAGGTAGGTCTGGGCAGCGGCTTCGCCTGGGCACAGGGGCGGAACCTTGGACGGCTCTCTGCTTGTACACGGGTCTGGCCTCGCCGCCCGGCTGGCTGGAGGTTCAATATGACAGCCATCTCATTCCGGTGGCTGGCCCTCCTGATCATCGCTTATCTGCTCGGCTCGATCCCGACCGCCCTGTGGGTCACCCACTGGCTGGCGAAAAGGGATGTGCGCACGCTGGGGGATGGCAACATGGGCGCGCGCAACGTCTCGCATGTGCTGGGCTGGTGGCCCGCCGCGCTGGTAGCGGTCGTGGATGTGTTGAAGGGGATGCTGGCCATCCACCTGGGGCATATGCTGGGGATGGAGGGCCTGCCGCTCTACACGCTAGGAGTGTCAGCCGTGATCGGCCATGACTACTCGATCCTGGCCGGTTTCCGGGGCGGGCAGGGCATGGCCACCACCATCGGCGTCTGCCTAGTGCTGCTGCCCCTCGAAACGCTGATCGGGCTGACGCTGTTCGGGGTGCTTTATCTGGTTCTGCGGAACTTCAACGTCAGCGCGGGCGGTGGTCTGGGGACGCTTGTGCTGCTGGCCTGGTTGCGGGGACAGCCTCCGGCGCTGGTCTTCCTACCCGTGGCGTTGCTGCTCAGCATCCCGCTCAAGAAATGGGCCGACCGAGGCCGGGTACCTGCGCAGCCGGTGGCGAACGGACAGCCCCCGGTTCAGCCCAACGGAAACCGGTGAGCCGGGCGGAGCCGCCTACCGGTCGCGCGGCCATTCGATGAGCAGCGCCGCCAGGAGGGCCGCGCAGCGCGGCAGCGTCGACACCAGCACGTACTCGCGCTCCGAATGTGCACCGTCCCCCAGTGGGCCTAACCCATCAAGGGTCGGTGTGCCGACCGCTGCTGTGTAGTTTCCGTCCGACGCGCCGCCTGTACCCGACTCGCGCAGCGTCATACCGTACTGCGCGGCAATCTGCGCAGCCTGGGCGAAGGTGTCGAGCATACGGTGGTTGCGCTCCATCGGTGGCCGGTCGAAGCCGCCCCTGATCTCCAGCTTCGCACCGGGCAGTACCGGCTTCAGCCCGTAGATGGCCGCCGTCACGCGCGCCATCTCCTTAGCCGTCATGGCCCGCACATCAACCTGCACCTCGCAGAAGCCCGGCACCACATTACTCCGCGTGCCCCCTCGGATCACGCCCACGTTGACCGTCGTCCCCGCCCGGTAATCCGTCATACGCTGGAGCGCAAGGACATGATGGGCCATCTCCTCGACGGCATTCAGGCCCGACTCATGCGCGCCCCCGGCGTGCGACGTGACGCCGCGCGCCCGGAGGACGAAGTGCCCGACGCTCTTGCGCCATGTCTTGAGTGAGCCATCGGGCAGCGCGGCTTCCATGATCAACGCCAACGCGGCGTTTGAGGCGATCTGCTCGATCAGTTCGCGGGAGTGCAGGCTGCCGCTCTCCTCATCGGTCGTCATGAGCGCGGTGATCGGGCGTTCCGGGAAGATGCCCTGCTCCCGCAGCCCGCGCACAGTTTCGATCACCATCGCTAGGCTGGCCTTCATGTCGTAGGCCCCCGGCCCATACAGCCGCCCACCCTCCAGCCGGATGGGATTCTCGGTCAGCGCCCCGAGGGGATGGACGGTGTCCATGTGACCCACAACAAGCAGCGGGCGACCGTCCCGGTCGGCGTGCCAGCGGGCTTCGATGATGTCGCCCACCGCCTGGCGCGGATGGACAAACACCTCAGCGCCAGTTTGCTTCAGCTCCTCGGCAATGCGCCGTCCCAGCCGATCGACGGCGGTCTTGTCGTCGGTAGGCGACTCGATGGCCACGAAATCGCGGGTCAGGCTGACCATCCGGTCGAGCCTGGCGTCATAGATGGCGCGTAGGTCGGGTTGCATCATCCTTCCGCTGTCCTCATGCCTTGGGCCGCCTAGCCGGTGAACGGGCACAGGTCAACCGGCGAGTAGGTCGGGTTGCCGGTGCCAAAGCTGTTCAGCACTTCATACGCTGAAGGCGCCGCGCGCGCGTAGCCAATCACGACCTGACAGGCCGTCACGATATCCCGGTTCAGCGCAAATTCGCGCCAGAACAGCCGCGCCATCTCGGCGAACGCGCCGCCCGGCTGCGAGACGACCGGCGGGGGCGGCGTCGGCGTTGGCTCGCCCTCTGGCGGTTCTGCCGGGAGCGGCGGCCAGAACTGGCGCAGCAGCTCGTCGTGTGCCGCCTGAGCCGAGGCTACGTCTCCTGACGCGGCATAGGCGATCACGATCCGGAAGCGGGCGAAGGCCCTCAGGTAAGCCTCCTCATTCGGGTACTGCCAGGGCAGTAAGTCGTCGTCCGTCACCGCCTGCTCGTACAGGCCGATGGCCGTGCGGTAGTCTCCGGATCGCAGCGCCTCATCCCCTTCGTGGATCACGTGGATGCGGTACACGGCAGGCTCCGGCTCGACGCTTGCTATAGAGTATACCGCGCCGTCCCACTTGAGTGTCTTGGTGACAACGCGCTGAGGCCCGGCCTGCGGCGAGGCGAGCGTCCCGCTCGTCAGCACGATCTCGCGCAGGCCGTCGCCGTCAGTATCCCTCACCTCGACCTCGGCCGCCGGTTCACTGAAGCCTTCGGCCAGCAGGCTGTCGAAGCTGGCCAGTGCGAGGCTCCACTCGATCACCTCAATGCGGGTCGAGCAGTGCACCCCCTCGCACGCCTGCGTGGCGTAGACCAGGTCATTCAGATAGTCGCCGTTGATGTCCTCGGCGGCGTAGAGCAGCGGCGCGCTACGGTCGCGGGCATACCCGGCCTGGTAGAGCAGGCGGTAGGCCCCGGCGTCGCAGCCGAACAGGTACAGGTCGCCGGGATAGGGGAACTCGGCGTTCTGAGGGTCAAGCACCACCACAAGCACCTCCGGCACACCGTCGCCCGTAAAGTCGCGGTCGGCGCGCACCAGTCCGCCGTATTCGGCCAGCGCCCCCCACTCCCTCAGGCGGGCCTCCAGGATGGTCGGCGCGCCGCCCTCGGTGAGGTAGCGGGCCATCGTCTCGGCAAGGCGGATGAAGGGCGGGGGGTTGGTGGGCAGGGAGGGCGTCCCGGCAGGCGGGCAGAGCGCCGGGCTGGTGAAGATGCCGGGCACGGTCGGGGTAGGGAGGGCGTCCCGGCAGGCGGGCAGAGCGCCGGGCTGGTGAAGATGCCGGGCACGGTCGGGGTAGGGACAGCGGCGGTGGCCGTCTGGGCAACGGCGGTGGCGGCGGCAGCGGTGGCCGTCGCTACCGGGCCGATGGGCGTGCCAGCCGCGTCAAGTGCAGGCTCCTGCGCAAGCGTGGGGGTGAGCAGCGAGATCGAGATGTGCCCGCCGGGCGTGACGGTCGGGAAGCTGGCGGCGGGCGTGGGTGCATCGGCAGGAATGGCGGACAGGCAGGCGAGCGCGGCGGCGGCGAGCACCAGCGCGGCAGCTAAAATGGGACGGCGGGGGGCAGCGTTCATGGCGAGGCCAGTATAGCAGATCGGCGGGGGGATTGCACAGGCAGCGGGGGCCGTTTGTTACGCGGATAGGGTATGGCCGGTTGGCCAGTTCCTCCCCCCACCCCGCTCCCTACAGCCGGCCCCTCCTCTCCGATAGGCAGCTTATGGATACAGCCGGTTCAACATCCTTGGATACGGGATCGTCTCGCGCAGGTGCGGCGACCCGCAGATCCAGGCCACCGTCCGCTCCACGCCCAGCCCGAACCCCGCGTGTGGCACGCTGCCGTACCGCCGTAGGTCGATGTACCATCGGTAGTGGTCAGGGTTAACGCCAAACTCGGCGATGCGCTGCTCTAAAAGCGCCACGTCGGCGATGCGCTCGCTGCCGCCCGTGATCTCACCGTAGCCCTCCGGCGCGAGCAGGTCTACGCTGCGGCACACCTCGGGCCGCCCCTCAACCGGTGTCATGTAGAACGCCTTGGCGGCCGTCGGATAGTGATAGACGAATACCGGTCGGTCGAACTGCTTGGTCAGCTCCGTCTCATGCGGCGAGCCGAAGTCGCTGCCCCACTCAAGCGCGAGCAGCTCCTTCAGCTCCGGGTCGGGCGTCCCGGCGCGGATGGCGGCCAGCCGCTCCAGCGCCTCGTCGTAGGTGATGCGTGGGAAGGGCGGCTGCACCTTCTCTAGCATCGATGTGTCGCGCTCCAGCACCTTAAGCTCCTCCCGGTTGTCCTCCAGCGCCCGCTGCACGATGTAGCTGACGAACTGCTCTTCCATATCCATCAGGTCTTCGAGCGAGAAGAAAGCCATCTCCGGCTCGACCATCCAGAACTCGGTTAGGTGGCGGCGCGTCTTCGACTTCTCGGCCCGGAAGGTCGGCCCGAAGCAGTACACCTTGCCAAAGGCCATGATGTTGGCCTCGTTGTAGAGCTGGCCGGTCTGGGCCAGGTAGGCCGGTTCGTCGAAGTAGTTCACCTCAAACAGGGTGGTCGTCGTCTCGCCCGCCGTCGGCGTGATGATCGGCGTGTCCAGGTTGAGGTAGCCGTGGCTGTCCAGCCAGTCGCGGATGGCCCGGATGACCGTCGCGCGGACGCGCAGCGTGGCCCACTGTCTGGATGAACGGATCCACAGGTGGCGCTGATCCATCAGGAACTCGGTGCCGTGCTCTTTGGGTGTAATCGGGTACGGCTCTGCGATCTGGATCACCTCAATGCTGCTGACGCCGACCTCATACCCACCGGGGATGCCGGGCGCGCGCTCATCCCGGCGCACCATGCCGGTCACACGCAGCGATGATTCCTGTGTCAACGCCAGCGCCGCCCCGAAGGTCGCCTCGCTCACATCCCGCTGGAAAACTACACACTGCGCGATGCCCGTGCCGTCGCGCACCAGCAGGAATTGCAGCTTGCCCTTGTCCGTCCGGTTGTACAGCCAGCCTGGCAAGGTCACTTCCTGGCCTTCGTACTGGGCGATGTCCCGAATCTCGATGGTTTGAGTCACGCCTGCTTCTCCTTGTGTGCCAGCTTCTGCCGGTGATGGCAGGTTGGGCGGGGGATGTAGCTTGCGCAGAATTGTACCCCAGGGGTAGGGACGGTCAAAAGCGAGAGCGCATGCAGCCGCGCTTTCTGCCCGTGTTTGCCCCTGCCTGCCGCCCTGACTACAATTCATCAGGGCGAGGCTCCTACCCGCCGGGTTCAATGAGGCATATCAGGGAGGATGACGGGATAATGGCTGCACTCCAGTTAGGGCAACCGGCGATCAACTTCACGTTGCGCGGGGTGGATAACAACCTCCACACGCTGATCGACTACGGCGACCAGGTAGCCCTGGCCGTGATCTTTAGCTGCAATCACTGCCCCTACGCGCAGGCCTGGGAGGGCCGCCTGATTCAGATTCAGGCCGACTACAGCGACCAGGGCGTGCAGATCATCGCTGTCAACGCCGATGACCCAGCCACATACCCCGACGACAGCTTTGAGAACATGGTCCGCCGCGCCCGCGAGAAGGGCTACAGCTTCCCCTACCTATTCGACGAGACCCAGGCCGTCGCTCGCTCCTACGGTGCGACGCACCTCCCAGAGGTCTTTCTCTTTGACCACCAGCATCTCCTGCGCTATCACGGCGCGATTGACGATAACCACCAGAACCCGCAAGCGGTGAAACACGCCTATCTGCGCCGCGCCATCGATGCGGTGCTGGGCGGCTATCCGCCCCCCTTCGAGGAAACCGAGCCGGTTGGCTGCCCGATCAAATGGAAGTAGCCACCGCCCGTCAGTGGTAGACGTCGAGGATCATGTAGAAGAAGATGGCCTGCCCGGCCATCAGTGCCGCCATCCAGGCGCCGTATCCGGGCGTGCTTTCCTCGTGCTCAGCGATGTCACGCCCGGCGGCCCAGGCCAGCACTGGCGTGGCGTAGAGCAGGATGCGGGCCGTCTCGCCGCGCACCGTTCCGCTCACAAACAGCACCAGCAGCGTAATGAGGAAGGCCAGCATGAGCTGGTCGGCAGAAGAAGGCAGCCGGGGGAAGCCCCCGCTCCGCCTGACCACCTGTACCGCTCCCCGCAGAAAGTGGACGGCCACCGGCACACCCGCAAACAGCAGTACATCGTAGGGGTTATAAACCAGCCACAGCCAGTAGGAGCGCGTCTCGGTCAGCCCGCCGTGCGCCAGGGTCGAGACGCGGTACAGGGCGACGGGGTTCAGCCCGGCGAACAGCCACGCCAGTCCCCACACGACGCTCCCCCCTGCACCGAGCGCCGCCCCTTCGAGCAGCATCCGCCGCCCTCCCCCCGCCTCGCCTGCCCGGCGCAGGGCGATGGTCAGCGCCAGCAGCAGCAGCACCGGCAGCACGCCAAAGGTCATGAAGGCTCCCACGCCCCACATCAGCCCTGCCAGCCCGACCCACGCCGCATGACGCTCGTCCAGTCCCTTGACGGTCAGCCATAGCGCCGTCACCGTGAGAAATGAGAACAGGTCATCCACGACGGGCGTAAAGAGGACCAGGGCCGGGATGAAGGCATACAGCACCACCGCCAGCCGCGCCGCGCGCGGGCTGCCCAGCCGCCCGGCCAGCCGGTGCAGCGGCAGCACTCCCAACGTGCTGATCATGGGAACGGCGAGCGAAGCTACTGCCCCGCACCTCAGCGGTGGTGTAGCGCTGCGCCCAGTCGGGCCGCGCCAGGATGTGCGGCTCGATGGCCGGGGCCAGCGCCTGCGTGACCGAGGGGATGGATTCGAAGGTCCGGATAAACAGCCAGTAGAAGATGACGTTGCCCGGCGGGTGCGTTTGCACCCGGATGTTGTACGCCATCCGGCGCTCCGGGTACGTCCGCAGGAACTCGCCCAGGTCGCTGACCTGGGTGGCCGGGGGGAAGTAGCCGAAGTAAGCCGGGTTGAGCGTCCGGGCCACGAGGGACAATCCATCCCGGCTGGTCATCTGCACAGCCAGCCGGAAGGCCAGCGCCAAGATGGCCAGCGCGAGCAGCGCCCTCGACCGCAGGTGAGACCGGCGTGCCGCCAGCCAGGCCCACGCGCCAATGGCCAGCGCGGCGGCCACCGGTAGCGCCAGCCAGACCGGGCGCAGGTCGGGCGCGGCGGCCAGACCCCAGCGCCATTCCTGGGGATAGGGGGCCGGACCGCGTAGCAGGGGCGTCACGTCCAGCGCCAGCGCTACGCATAACCCGGCTGTCAGCAGCGTGACGATCCGGGCCGCCGGGCTGCGCCACAGGGGCATGGGAGAGGCTGCTGCTAGCTCATGGTGTCGGCTGGCTGTTGGGCGGGCCATTATCGGCAGGAGGCGAAGGGGCATAGCAGGCCGGAGCGCTCACCGGGGCAGGCAGCCCAGTGCGCCGATGGCCCGCAGGCCGCGCACGCGCATCACCACAATGCGGTTATCGCCCGTCCAGGTCGGGTAGTAGCGGTAGTTCATCTCGTACGGGCCGAACCAACGCATCCACGGACCCTGCCGGTTGGCAGGCAAGCACTGGATCACTTCCGTCGCGGTGAAGGCCGCCAGGTCGGCCTTCTGTGACGGGTCGCGCGAGACGTTCGGCGGGAGCGTGTTGCCCAACACAGCCGCCGCTCCTGGCGTGACGTAAAAGCGCGTTTCCGGGCGATCCGTGATATAGGTGCTGAACTCGCGGGCGAAGTGGCTGGTGCCCCGATCGCGGATCGTCACGGCGGCGGTGAACAGCCACACGGCGTTGGCGACCACCAGCCCGGTGCAGGCCAACCCCAGCACAACGCGCAGTTCGGTAGCCTTGACTACCTCAATGGCAAAGGCTATCCCCCGCGCCGCAAACACGGCCAGAAAGGGGGCGACCGGCAGCACGTTGCGCACGATCATCACCCGGCTGGTAAGCGCGAAGTACAGCACGTACAGCACCGGAAAGCTCGCCAGCAGCAGCGCCGCCCGGCCCGACTCGCGGGCCGTGGCGTACACACCGGCGAGCGCCGCAAGCGCGAACAGCAGCGCAATCGGCCAGTAGCGCGAAAATAAGGCCAGGCCGAGGTACCCGAGCAGGCGATGCAGGTGCTCGAAACCTCTGGCCACCGTATAGACCTCATGGCCCTCCCCGTAGACCCGCCCCACGTGCTGCACGCTGTCGCGGAAGGCAGTCGGCTCCAGCAGCACGCCCGGTGAGACGACGTAGAACGTCAGCCCGAACAGGAACAGCGCCTCGGCCACCATCCCCGCCAGCCCGGAGAGCGCCGCCCGGCTATCCCACGTCTCCACCGTCAGGACGATGAGCGGCACGAGCAGCAGTCCAGCGGTGTACTTGGTCCCCGTAGCCAGCCCCACCGCGACGGCGGCCAGCCGCCGCCAGCGCGCCTCTCCGGGGCGGGCAAGGGCTAGCAGCATGAACATCCCGGCCAGCGCCGTGAACTGCACCGTGATCGCGTCCGGCGCGACAAAGCGGCTGTGGTAAGCCACCTCCCATGAGAAGCCGAGCACCGCCGCCGCCAGCCATGCCTCGGCCCAGCGCTGCCGCCAGGCCAGCACACCGATGAAGACCCACACCACCATCAGCGCCGAGAGGACCAGAAAGACCACCCGGTTCTGCATCAGGTAGGCAGCACTCCCGGTGAACTCCAGCAGGCTGAAGTTGGCGGCGCGCGCGGCGGCAGGTACAGTCGGGGCGAGCACGGCCAGCGAGATCCAGTAGATCACCATCGGGTAGTCGTACCAGTGGGGCAGCAGCACGTTCTCGCGCACCGTGTTGGTGATCTTGAGCAGGTTAGGCCCCTCGTCCCAGTGATGGCCGAAGTCGATGCCGATTAGGCCCGTGCCCAGCATCACGGTCACGACGGCGGCTAGCCCTACCGCCGACAGCCAGCGCACGACCAGCGAATCGCTGCTGCTGGCCGGGAGGGCGGGCCTGGCCCAGGCATCATAGCGGGACACGTAGCTCATTCCGTTGTCTCCTGCGTGTGCGGTATCCCTGCCGGAGCGTGCAGACACGTATTCTAACCCCATTTCTAGTTGAGGGAAACGCCCCCCATCACGGCCCGGCTCGAGACTGGGCCTTGTCGGCGACACCTGCCCCCTTGGCCTTGAAGTCCCCTGCGCCCGGCCTGTACAATCAGGCTATGGACGGCAAACCCCTCGTCATTGTGACCGGCAGCCCCACCTGGCGGGATGAGGTTGGGCCGCTGCTCGATGCCCTCGGCTGCGGGCTGGTGCGATACGGTGAGCCGAGGGGCTACGTCGCCCGGCTGGTCGATGACCACGCCGCGCTGGTGCTCGTGGACGGGGCTGACCCCGACTGGCGCGCCTGGGTGACGGCGCCTAAAGCCAGCCCGGCCACCCGCCGTATCCCGGTTGTCGTCGTGGCTGGTGATGCCAACCGGCGCAGCGAAGCGCTCATCGCCGGGGCTGATCTGACGCTCGCGCCCGCCGAACTGTCCGCCCGCCTGCCGGGCATCGTCGCCGAATATGCCCGTGTGCAGCGCGAAGCGACCGCGAGCGAGCTGGCCCGCCAGTGCGCCGGGCCGCTGCCCCCTCAGGCCCGCCGGGCGATTGAGTTGTTTAACGCTGGGGAATACTACCGCCAGCACGACTTGCTGGAAGCACTCTGGATGGCCGAGGACGGCCCGGTGCGCGACCTCTACCGGGCCATTCTCCAGGTGGGCGTGGCCTACTATCAGGTAACGCGCGGCAACCGGCGCGGCGCGCTTAAGATGCTGCTACGTGCCGTCCAGTGGCTGAACGTGCTCCCTGCCATCTGTCAGGGCGTCGATGTGGCCCGCCTGCGCGATGACGCCGCGCGTGTGCGCGCCGCGTTGGAGGCACTGCCCCCCGGCACCGACCTGAGCCAGTTTGACCGTTCGCTGCTGGGCAGCGTGCATCTGGTAGAGTAGGCAGTGGCAGAAGCGACGGTGCCCGGAGCTTCCGGGCACCGCCAGGTAGATGGGAGGAGGCTCGACACTCAAATTTGTGCTGACCGCAGCGTCAACGCGCCTTGATCCCGGCCCGGCTGAGCAGCGTACGCAGCCCCTCGACCGAGAAGTCGCCCTTGCGCATCACCCCCACGACTCCCGGCAGCTTGTGCATCGAGCAGTTGGTCTCGGCCAGACCGGAGAGCAGAATGATGGGGATGGGCCGCGACTTCCGGTCCCTTTGCAGCCGCGTCAGTGTCAGGAAGCCGTTGAGCGTGGGCATCATCAGGTCGAGGACAATGGCTTGCGGCGGGTGCTCCTCGACGATCTGGAGGGCCTGCTGGCCGTCTACAGCCTTGCGTGCTTCAAACCCCAGCAGGCGCAGCACCTCCAAGATCAGGTTGCGCACGTCCGGGTCGTCGTCTACAACAAGGATGTAGTCGCCCACTCCGCAGCCCTTCTCGCTCGGTTCTCGCGGTGCTGCCACGCCCAGCGCCGTCTCGGCAAGGCAGCGTGTCTCTATCCCCGTCATCCGGGCTTCGAGTCCCATTATAGGCGAGCCTGGCAGGAGCCAATATGGGAAAAAGGGCGTATTTGGTGGAGCCGGACCCGCCCAGTACAATAACAGCCGCCATCACAGGGGAGGATAGCAAGCGATGCCTGAGTTTTTCCGCCTAGTTTCCCCCGACGAAGCACGGGCGATCATGTTAGACCATGTCAAGCCGCTTCAGGATGTTGAGACGGTGCCCGCCATCGAGGCGCTTGGCCGCACGCTCTCCAAACCGATCACCTCGCCCCAGCGGCTGCCGGAGTTCCGACGCAGCACGGTCGATGGCTACGCTGTGCGTGCGCAGGACACCTTTGGGGCCAGCGAGGCCCTGCCCGCCTATCTCAGGCTGGCCGGCGAGGTGCCGATGGGCGTAGTGTCGGACCGGCTTCTAGCGCCCGGCGAGCTGGTGCTGGTGCACACCGGCGGACACGTCCCCGACGGGGCGGACGCGGTCGTCATGGTCGAATACACCACCCGCAGCGGCGATGATGAGATCGAGGTGCGGCGGCCCGTCGCAGCCGGTGAGAACATCCTCCAGCCCGGTGAGGATGTGGAGGAGGGGGAGCTGATCCTGGCCTCCGGCCACCGCCTGCGCGAGCAGGACATTGGCGGGCTGATGGCTCTGGGGATCACAGAGGTCGAGGTCGTTCGCAGGCCGCGCGTGGCGATCTTCGCCACCGGCGACGAGGTCATCCCGCCAAGCCAGCCGACCGCGCCCGGCCAGGTGCGGGACATCAACAGCTACACCGTCTCGGCGCTCAGCGTGCGTGCCGGGGCGGTTGCTATGCGGTATGGCATCCTGCCTGACGACTTTGATGTGATCTATGAGAACGCGCGGCGGGCCATCGACGAGGGGGCGGATCTCCTTGTGCTCTCGGCGGGCAGTTCGGTCTCGGCGCGCGATATGACCGCCGCGGTGTTCAACCAGCTGGGTGAGCCGGGTGTGCTGGTGCACGGCATCGCTACCCGACCCGGCAAGCCGACCATCTTGGGCATGGCCGGGCGCATCCCGCTGGTCGGCCTACCGGGCAATCCGGTTAGCGCCTTCGTCCAGTTCCTCAGGGTCTGCATGCCCCTTATCTACCGCCTGCAGGGCGGTGAGCCGCCGCACCGGCTGCCCATCCTGGCCCGCCTGGGGACGAACATCCCCAGCGCCGCCGGGCGTGAGGACTACGTGCCCACCCGGGTCCACCTGCACGATGGGGAGCTGGTCGCTGAGCCGATCTTCTTTAAGAGCAACCTGATCTTCACGCTGGTCAAGGCTGATGGGCTGATCAGGGTGCCGCTCGATGCCGGGGGCGTGGAAGCCGGGGAGATCGTCGAAGTGCTGCCGTTCTAGAGGGCGGGGTTCTCGGAGAGAACGCTCCCCGCGATTCCTAGTCCACCCCGCCTATACCGAAGAGCCAGCCCCGGACAGGTATAACGGCCAATTCACGGCTCCCCGAACCCAGGCTATGATCAGGGCACAGTCGGGGACGCTTGGACGGAGGACGGGAGCCTCGCAGTGGGTTCTAGTGGTATGGTGCCGAGATTGCCGTTGGAACGGCTGGTCTGCGAAGATGCGGGGGGAGCCATGAGCCGTTGCTCCGGCGGCTGTTCCCTGAGAGCCGCATCACCGGGTTGCGCCGCCCCGACCGCCCGATAGTTTGCTTTGCCGGTTGAGCCTCCCGCCGTGTCGGGGAATAAAGGGCCGCCTCAGTAAAGGCGGCCCTTTAGGGTACGGCTGGAGGCGTCTCTACGGGCCTTCGCCTGCCAGGGGCTGCACGAACTGGGGAGCCGTCTGCGGGACGGGCAGCGTCAGCGGGCCGATGACCGGGCCGCCCAGCCGGATGATCGGCTGGCTGAGCGGCGTTGTCCATTTGCCCCAGCTCGGCGTGTTGACGAACGTCCCTGTCCCCGGCGGGAACCTGTCAACGAAAGCGCTGACCAGGCCAGAAGGCATCAGCCAGAGCGGGTTGATGATGTAGCGATCCTTGTAGCGCACCTCCAGATGCAGGTGGATGCGCGTGTTCTCGATCACGCCCAGCACCGCGTCGGGCGTTACAGGCTGGCCGACCGGCAGGCTGGCGGGCCGCCCCAGGTGGCCGTAGATGATGCGGTAGTCCCCCACCTGCACGTCCACCCGGTTCGGGCCGTAGGCCGAGCCGCGCCCGCGAAAGATGCCGTGCACCCCGGCGAAGACGGGCAGCTCGACCGGGTTGTTCTCATTTTTGCCGTAGTCCAGCCCGCTGTGCAGTCCCTGGCTGAAGTTGGGATAGTTGTGCTGGATGCCATATAGGTAGGCAAACCACGTGTTGCCGAAGTACTGCACCCACTCCGTCGTTTCGATCCGCGCCGGATGCCGCTCAAACAGCGCGCCCAGGTGAGGCAGCTCATTCACGTCCAGCATCAGCTCGGATGTGCCGTCGGCGCGCCGCTCAGCGCTCCAGCCCTGACTGTGCCGCCACCAGACCCAGCCGTCTGCCTCGGCCCCCACGCCAGGATCGTCGGGATCAACCTCAAACTCGTCGCCCTGGACGAGCGCACCGACGACCGACGCACTCAGGTCGGGGCTGTTTCGCACGTTCACGGACGCAGCAACCACCTGCAGGCGCTTCACGGGCTGGTCGGGGGGCGGCTCCGGCTCAGGCGTTGTGCTCCCGCCCGGCTCGACGCGGGGGATGCCGGGGGTCAGGTCCTCCATAAAGACCTGCAAGCCGTCCAGGCTGCGCTCGGCGCTCCAGCCGCGCCCGTGCTGCCACCACAGGTAGCCGTCTTTCTCGGCCCAGGCATCGGCCCGCACCACAACCTCAACGCCCTGCACGAGCACCTCACCGGTGAGCACGCGCCGGGCCAGCCCCGGCTCGGTGCGGATGTTGAGGCGGCTGGCGACCACCCGGAAGCGCTTGTCCGGCACCTCAGGCGGCTCCGGGCCGGGGGGTGTGGTGCCACCGTCCTTGGGAGGCGGGTCCACGCGCGGGATGTCGGGCGTCAGGTCCTGCATGTAGCGGCGCTGGCTGTCGAGTGTGCGCTCGGCACTCCAGCCCCCTGCATGCCGCCACCACAGATGGCCGTCTGCCTCGGCCCAAGCATCCGCACTGACCGCCACTTCTTCCCCCTGGCGAAGCTGCACGCCAGTCAGGAACTCCGGGCGCAGGTCCGGCTCGCTGCGCACGTTGAGCCGGTCGGCCAGCACACGGAACCGCTTGGTGGCTACGGGCGGGCCGTCCGGCGGCGGGGGTTCCTCGCCATCGGGCGGTGTGGGGAGTTCGGCAGGGGTGGGCAGGCCGTAGGGCGGCCCGCCTGGCGTCAGTTCGAGCATGAGTACCTGGAGCCGGTCGATCCGCTCCTGCGCGCTCCAGCCCTGGCTGCCCCGCCACCAGACGTAGCCCTCTGCCTCGGTGCGCGAGGCGGGGTCAACCTCCAGCAGCGAGAGGCCCGGTAGCGCGGTGACAACAGGCGCTGACAGGCTGGGCGCACTGCGCACCCGCAGGCCCGGCACCAGCACGCGGAAAACGCGCCGGGCGACGCTCCCCGGCAGCGTCATGCGGTCGATGCGCCGCACGCCCGCCAGAATCTGCGGCGCGGAAGCCGTCCCTCCGTAGCGGAACAGGCTAATGCCAAACGCGCCCTTGAGGAAGCTGTACGTCCCGGCCTTAAAAACCTCCTCTTCGGGCACCGGGCTGGGTGACAGGTAGGTTTGCAACATGGGGACAACCGGCAGGCCGTAGCGGGCAAGCTGGGCGAACGTCTCGTCCAGGTATGGCTCCGGGCCGCCTGCCCCACCGCTGAACAGCCAGTGATAGACCATCGGGTGCAGGCTGTTGACGTGCGGCAGCCACTCGTTGAAGTGGATCCGGGCGGGGTGGCTGCCCCGCGCGTCGTAGTTCAGGCCCAGGTGAAAGCCCGCCGGAAGCCCGGCCCGGATGCGCGTGATCAGGTTGCGAGCGTCGGCGGCTGTCCGACCCCCGAAGTAGTCCGGCCCGTCTTCCACATCGAGCAGCATCGACCTGACGCCGGACACGCTGCACGCCCGGACGATAACCTCGCTCTCCCGGATAATGTCCAGCCCGCGCACCACGCACCACAGGTGCACCTCCAGCCCGCGCTGCCCCAGTTCCGTCACCCAGCGGGTGATGTCCTCCGGCCCGTTGATGGCCAGGCTGGGCTTCCCGTCAAACCGGCCCTGCCAGTTCTCACCGTCGTTGCTCTTGACTAGTACCCCTGCCACGTTGGGCGTGTCCCGCCGGATGCTGTCAGCCAGCTCCCCTATCGACTGCTCGGCGACAACGTCCCCCTTCCAGTGAACCCACAGTATCCGCCTGTCAAAAGGCGTTGTGATCATCTTCTCAATCCCTTCTAACTCAGCTAGCGGTAACTCACGTAATCGGCGTGCCGGGGTGGGCTGTCGGCAGCGGGGGCGTGAGGGGCTGCACAGCGGGCTGTGGCCCGCTCCCTGCGTCAGGCTGCCCCCTTACGGAGAAGGCGTTTACGGCGCGCGCCGGTATTCTACTGGCAAGAGGGGCAGCGCACAAAATCCGCGATTCGTACTATACTGGACGGGCCTGAGTTCGGGAACGGAGGAGCACCGATATGTTCGAAGCCATCCGGGCGGCGGCGGCCCGCCTCAGGGGACACGCTCACCGCACGCCGGTCATGACCTCACGCACGCTCGATGCGCTCGTCGGAGCGCGGGTTTTCCTTAAGTGCGAGAGCTTCCAGCGGGGCGGGGCGTTCAAATACCGGGGCGCATACAACGCCATCAGCCAGCTTTCCGAGGCCGAGCAGGCGCGCGGGGTGGTCACCTATTCCTCCGGCAACCATGCCCAGGCGGTCGCGCTGGTCTGCCGCGAACTGGGCATCCAGGCGACCGTTGTCATGCCCGCCGATGCGCCGCTTGCTAAACGCGCCGCTACCGAGAGCTACGGCGCATCCATCGTCGCCTACGACCCCGCCACAGGCGACCGCCGGGAGCTGGCCGAGGCGCTGGCCGCTGAGCATGGCTGGGCGCTCATCCCACCCTTTGATCATCCACACGTCATCGCTGGGCAGGGCACCGCCGCGCTGGAGCTTCTGGAGGACGTGGGGCCGCTGGACGCGCTGCTCGTTCCCTGCGGGGGCGGCGGGCTACTCAGCGGATCGGCGGTGGCCGCCCGGGGTCTCGTCCCGGCCTGCCGCGTGATCGGCAT
>FWPU01009347.1_pt1 | contig 15578 bp, 11 predicted proteins | sample 2228361 | NCBI WGS metagenome assembly FWPU01 (sample SAMEA103939777, study PRJEB20133) | metagenome
AATAATGAGAAATAAAAGCGGGAATAATTTATTTTATAAAAGTAGATGTGGGATTTTAGTAATGGTAATATGTTTATGGTTTATAGCTGTATTATGGAGGTTAATAGAATTACAAGTAATACATTCTAAGGAATATTTGCAGCGTGCGAAGAAGCAGCACTTTTGGGAAATAGAATTAAGTCCATTAAGAGGGGATATTTATGATAGTAATGGTGAAGTATTAGCAAAGAGTATACCATCGCATTCAATTTACATAATTCCTAAGGAGGTAGACAATCCGGTTAGGAGTTCATTAATTTTGTCTTATTATTTATCTATTCCTGCAGAGAATATTTTAGAAGAGATAAGCAGTAATGATAGTTTTTTTTGGTTAAAGAGAAAAGTGGAGGTAGAGTTAGCACAGGAGATAATGGATAAGAAGTTACCTGGTATATATATTGTAGAAGAGAGCAGTAGATATTATCCATCAAAAGATTTAGCATCGCATGTAATAGGTTTTGTTGGATTAGATAATATAGGTTTAGAAGGAAGTGAATTATATTATGATAATGAGTTGAGAGGGAATTCAGTTAAGGTAAAGATTTTAAAGGATGCAAGGAATAGGGAAGTTATTGTATCAGGAAATTTATTAAAAGAACAAATTAAGGGTGCTGATTTATATTTAACAATAAATTCAGGATTACAATATATATTAGAAGAGGAGTTAGAAGTATGGGTAAAGGAGAACAAAGCAAAGAGAGGAGCTGCAATAATAATGAATCCTAATAATGGGGAAATATATGCATTAGCTAATTATCCTGATTATGATCTAAATAGAATTAGAGAATATCCTGATGAAAATAGAAGGAATTTAATTACGCAGATGGAATTTGAGCCAGGTTCTATATTTAAAATTGTAGTAGCAGCAGCTGCATTAGAAGAAGGTAAAGTTAAACCGACGGATACTTTTAATTGCGAATATGGTTCAATTAATCTTGCGGGTTATACAATAAGAGATCATAAACCATTTGGTTTATTAAGTTTTGAAGAAATAATTGAGCATTCATCAAATGTAGGAGCTATAAAAGTAGGATTAAAGTTAGGAGCAAATAATTTATATGAATATGCGCGTAGATTTGGTATAGGAAAAAAAACTAATATTGATTTAAAAGAGGAGAGCGAAGGTTATATCAGACCGGTAAATAAATGGTCAGCATTATCAATTGGTGCTATTTCGATTGGTCAAGAAGTATTTGTTACTCCGATACAGATGATAAAAGTATTTTCTATTATAGCTAATGGAGGATATGATATTAAGCCACATATAGGCTATAAATTAAGTTATCCAGGTGATGGAATAAAATTTATAAACAATGAGAATCATAATTCTGAAAAATTAATAAATGATTATACAATATCAAATCTGAGAACATTTTTAAGGGGAGTAGTTGTAAAAGGTACAGGAAAGCTTGCAGAATTAGAAGGTTATAATGTAAGTGGTAAAACTGGAACTGCACAAAAGATAGGGCCTTCTAAAACATATGCAGATGGGGGATTAGTAGCATCTTTTGTAGGTTATTTTCCGGAAAATAATCCGCGTGTTATAATGTTAATATTGATAGATGAGCCGAAAGGTATATTTTGGGGAAGCCAGGTAGCTGCGCCTCTTTTTTCACGGGTAGCTCGTAGAGCTGCTGAATTTTTAAGAATACCTCCTGTGGAACCTTTGATGTATGCTAAAATAATAAATAAAGAAAATAATAAGAAAATTAATAATGAAGATATACATAAGAAATTGGGAGAAACTATTTTAAAAGGTTCTATCCCTGATTTAACAGGATTAGAACTTGAAGATGCGATTGATATTGTTAATGAAATGAGACTTCCATTTAAATTTGTAGGTTATGGCAAAGTAATTGCACAAATTCCTGAGCCAGGCTTCCCGATATCCCTTACAAAAGGAGTAATTGTTTATCTTGGTGAGAAAGGAACTTAAATTATGAAATATTTATATCAATTAATAGATGATGATAAATTAAGTGAATTAGAATCTTCTATTAATATAGATTCTTTATGTTATGATTCGAGAAGAGCTAAAATTAATTCTTTATTTTTTGCGGTAAAAGGTTTTAAGTTTGATGGAAATGATTATGTGAAACAAGCGATTGTTAATGGTGCTGTAGCTATAATTAGTGAAAAAGTAAAGCCAGTGGGATTAGAAAATATTTATTGGAGGCAGGTAAAAGATATTAGAGATAGTATGGCATTAATTAGTTATAGATTTTATCAAGAGAATTTAGAGAAATTGTATTTGATAGGGGTAACAGGAACTAATGGGAAAACAACTACTTCTTATATAATAGAACATATTTTAAATAGTTGTGGGATAAAGTGTGGACTTGTAGGTACATTAGGTATTAGGGGTTTAGAAACAAAAGATGTGTCAAGCTTAACCACACCTGAGTCTATAGATTTACACCAATATTTTTCTCAATTAGTAGAAAATGAAATTAGACATGCGGTAATGGAAGTATCATCTCATTCAATAGCATTAAAGAGAATAAATTATTTACCGTTTAAGATAGGTATATTTACAAATTTAACAAGGGATCATCTTGATTTTCATAAAACAACTGAAGATTATTTTAACACAAAAAAAAGATTATTTATTAATGATACAGAAGTAAGGTTGGATAAAGCTTTAATAAATGTTGATGATAAATATGGGAAATTAATAATAGGGGAGAGGGAAAAATTGGGGAAAAAGACTTATAGTTATGGTTTTTCTGACATAAGCGATTATAAGTGTCTAAATTATGAGGCAAGTAGTAAAGGGATACAAATGGAGTTAGACTTTATGGGGAAGAAATTTACATTAAGGAGCAAATTGATTGGATATCCTAATGTATATAATTTATTAGCGGCAAGTGCAGTTGCTGATTTAATAGGGATTGATAGTGAAATGATAATTCAAGCTATTTTGGAATTTAATGGAGTAAAAGGGAGATATGAATATTTAGATTATGGTCAAGAATTTTTAGTATTAATAGATTATGCTCACACAGAAGATGCTATAGAAAATTTATTAAAAATGGTAAGGAAGCTATCTCAGGGTCGGATTATATTAGTGTTTGGATGTGGTGGAGATAGAGATAAGGGTAAAAGGAGATTGATGGGAAGGGTAGCTGCAGAAAATGCAGATTATTTAATTATAACATCGGATAATCCACGTTCAGAAGATCCTTTAGAGATAATAGAGATGATAATGGAAGGTGTTAAGGAAGGCAAAGAATCAATTTTATATGAGATAATAATTGATCGTGAGGAAGCTATACACAGAGCCATTAAATTAGCCAGGAAGGGAGATATAGTTATCCTTGCTGGGAAAGGTCATGAGAATTACCAAATTATAGGTAATAATAAATTATATTTTGAAGAGCGTGAGATTGTGAAGCAGGCAATTGAAAGGATAGGAAAGTAATGCTATTGAATATTAATGAGATAAGAAATGCAATGGATGGAATACTGATGAGTAATAGTGATACTATATTTAAGTCAGCAGCAATTGATTCAAGAGATATACAAGGTGGGGAAATATTTTTTGCATTAAAAGGTCAAAGAACAGATGGACATTTGTATATTGATGAAGCTATTAAAAAAGGATGCAAAGGAATAGTAGTTTCAGATATAGGTTTAGCTAATAAATGGAAAGATAAAACAGGAATAATTTTAGTAAAGGACACTCTTAAAGCATTGCATGATTTAGCAAAATATATAAGAAAGAAATATGATACAATGTTAGTAACTGTAACAGGGAGTATGGGGAAAACAACTACAAAAGATTATGCAACAAAAATCGTATCAGCATGTAAGAGCGTTATTAAATCAGAAGGTAATTTGAATAGCATTACGGGATTACCTCTTTCTTTAATAAAATTAATGCCTGATTGTCAGGTTGGTATATTAGAAATGGCAACAAATAAAAGAGGTGAAATAGCTATATTAACTAATGTAGCAAAGCCTGATATAGCTGTATTGTTGAATATAGCCGAGGTTCATATTGAATATTTTGGGACTATAGAAGAAATAGCCAAAGAAAAGTTATCATTGATAGAAAATTTAAACAAAAATGCTTTAGTGGTATACAATAATGATAATAAATATTTAAGGGACATAAATTGGCAGAATAAGTATTCATATGGGATAGAAAAAGAAAGCGATTTAATGATGAAAGATTTGATAGAGAAAGAGGGAGGATATGAAGGTTATTTTTATCAAGGTAAAAGGAAGTATTATTTTAATTTTCCAATAAAGGGCAGGTGGAATTTATATAATTTATTAGCTGCAGTAAGTGTAGCACATTTATTAGGTATTGAATGGGATATTATAGTAAAAGAAGTTTTAAATTTGAGAGCTTCTAAGATGAGAGGAGAAATAATTAATTTAAGAGATGGGATTAAAATAATTGATGAAAGTTATAATTCAAATCCACAAGCTTTATTAGAAGTAATAAAGGATTTTAGTAATCGAGAAGTTTATGGGAGGAAGATTGCTATACTGGGTGATATGTTAGAATTAGGTGATTATTCAGAAAATTTTCATAATTCAATAATAGAAGAGATAAGTTTTATGAGGATAGATATTATAATTGGCGTAGGTGAATTGATGAGTCAAGCTATAAAGAAATTAGGAGAGAAAGTGGAAAGGAATGTTTCATTTTATATATTTAATAAAAGTGAAGATCCAGTGGAATTTATAAAAGATTTAATACAACCTGGTGATGTAATTTTAGTGAAAGGTTCGCGTGGGATGAGATTAGATTATATAGTAGAGGAATTAAAAAGGGATAATATTATAAAGGAATAAATATGCTATATTATTTGTTATATAGTTTACAGGATGAGATATCTTATTTTAGGTTATTTAAATATATAACATTCAGGCCAGTATTAGCTTTATTAACAGCTATGTTAATAAGTTTTTTGTTTGGTCCACATTTGATTAGGTATTTAAAGAAGTTGCATTTAGGACAGCAGGTAAGAGAAGAAGGACCTAAGGAGCATTATAAGAAAGCAGGTACTCCTACTATGGGAGGAATTTTAATAGTATTATCGATATTAGTACCTACGATTTTATGGGCAGATATATTTAATATTTATATTTTTTTATTAATAGTAACCTGTATAATATTTAGTATAATAGGATTTATAGATGATTATTCTAAGATAAGGAAGAGGAGTGCAAAGGGGATATCCGGTAAGAATAGGTTTTTAATAGAGGTAGTGATTAGCCTAATAATAGGTGTAATAATGATAGGTGGTAATTTTTTTAATACAGAGATGATATTTCCATTTTTTAAAATGTTTAAGCCGGATATAGGGTGGTATTATTTAATAATGATAGTATTAGTAATAGTAGGGAGTGCAAATGCAGTAAATTTAACAGACGGATTAGATGGTTTAGCAACAGGTTCAGTATTAATAGCAGGTGCAACATATATGGCATTTGCATATGTAGCTGGTCATGCAGTATTTTCCGGTTATCTTATGATAGCGAATGTGCCATTAGCAGGAGAAGTTACGATATATTGTGGTGCTTTGGTAGGAGCATGCATAGGATTTTTGTGGTATAATAGTTACCCTGCTGAAGTATTTATGGGAGATGTTGGTTCATTAGCTTTGGGGAGTTCATTAGGTTTAGTAGCTGTGATGGTTAAGCAAGAAATAGTTTTAGTAATAGTAGGAGGAGTATTTGTGATAGAGGCATTATCTGTTATGATACAGGTTATATATTTTAAGATGACAGGCGGACAAAGGTTATTTTTAATGTCGCCTTTACATCATCATTTTGAATTAAAGGGTTGGAGTGAAAATAAAGTAGTAGTTAGATTTTGGATATTATCAGCAATATTTGCATTAATGAGTTTAACGACTCTTAAATTAAGGTGATGTAGGAGATGAATAGAGAGGAATTACATAATAAAAAGGTTTTAGTTTTGGGATATGGGAAGACAGGAAAAGCAGTTGTTGATTTTTTATTAGAGCAAAATTCAATGATAATAGTAAATGATATAAAGAAGAGAGTGGAATTTGATGAAAATAGATTAAGAGATTATGAAAGGAGGGGAGTAAAGTATATATTTGGTGAGCATTTACCTGAGTTATGTAAGCAAGTTGATATGATAGTAATAAGTCCAGGTATTGATCCTAAATGGATGCCATTTGATGAGTTAAAAATTAAGGGAATAGAGGTTATATCTGAGGTAGAACTTGCATATAGATTTTGTAAAAGCAAAATAATAGGAATAACAGGTACGAATGGGAAGACAACTGTTACTACGCTTTTAGGTGAATTATTTAAAAATAATGGTTATAAAGTTTGTATATGTGGTAATATTGGTGAACCATTTATAAAAGCAGTAGAGGATAATGAGAGGTATGAATATTATATTATTGAGATCAGCAGTTTTCAGCTTGAAGCTATTAAGAAATTTAGAGCCAACGGAGCTATTTTGCTTAATATAGCTGATGATCATTTAGATAGGTATTCTAATATAGAAGAATATTTAGCAGCAAAATGGAATATTTTTAAAAATCAAGAGAAAGTTGATTGGGCAATTTTAAATTATTTACAACTTAATTATTGGGAGAAGATGCCGAGGATAAATTCAGTAATTTGGGGCTTTTCAAGTTCAGGTAAAGTTAATAATGGCTGTTATATAGAAGGAGATAGGATTGTTTATGAATATAATTCAAAAAAGGAAGATATTATATCTTTGAAGGAGGTTAAATTAAAAGGGATTCATAATATTGAAAATATTATGGCATGTATAATAGCAAGCAAGCAAGAGAATATATCTAATGAAAAGATAATTGAGGTAATAAGAAATTTTAGTTCTTTACCACATAGGATGGAATTAATAATGGAAAAAGATGGTATATTGTTTATAAATGATTCTAAAGCTACTAATCCTGATGCTGTTATTAAGGCTTTAAAGGGATTTCAAAAGAATGTAATATTAATATTAGGAGGAAAAGATAAGCAACTTGGATTTGATGTGTTAGTAGAACCGATAAATGAGCATGTTAAAGCAGCAATATTGATTGGGGAAGCAAGAGAGAAAATTTTAAAAGCTATAGAGGAAAGTGATGCAGAAAAAGATGTAGCAGATACAATTGAAGAAGCTGTGAAGAAAGCATACTCAAAGAGTAAAAGTGGAGATATAATATTATTGTCTCCTGCATGCGCAAGTTTTGATATGTTTAAAGATTATGTTGAGAGAGGGAATAAATTTAAGAAAGCGGTATATGATTTGTTATTAGAGGATAAACAGGAGGTATAATTGGCTAAGAAATTAGTATGGGATAGGATGATATTATTTAGTGTATTTTTTTTATTAATAATAGGAATAGTAATGGTATATTCATCTTCGGCATTAGTTGCTCAGAAGATAGGTAAACCATCTGCATTTTTTTTAGTACGCCAATTAGTGTGGACAGTATTAAGTCTTTTAGTGATGATATTATTGATGTTAGTAGATTATAATAAATTAAAGGCGAGATCATTTAATTATGGATTAATATTTATAAGTATTTGTTTATTAGTTTGTGTATTATTTAATGCAGGAGAAATAAAGAGGTGGATAAGGGTAGGTAGTTTTTCACTTCAACCTTCAGAGATAGCTAAAGTAGGTGTAATTTTATTTTTAGCATATAGTTTGCAAAATAAGGAAATACCAATATCTTTAAGAAAAATATCATTTATTTCTTTAATAATAGGGATAGTGATAATATTAATATTAATAGAACCGGATTTAGGGACATCCTTTTTAATTGCTATGGTATTTATAAGTATGCTATTTGTTTTAGGGGTAAATAAGAAGATATTAGTAAGTATATTTATTGTGGGATTAGTTTTACTTGTATTAGCGTTAGAGTTATATGATTATCGGATGGAGAGGATAAATGCCTGGTGGTGTCAGATAATAGGTAAGGAACCCCCCGACAAGAATGTTGAAGCAGCTTTGTTTCAATTGGAGCAAGCTAAGATAGCGGTAGGAAGCGGAGGGATAAAAGGATTAGGGATAGGAAATAGTTTACAAAAATTATTTTATATTCCTCAACCTCATACAGATTTTATTTTTGCAATAATATCTGAGGAATTAGGTTTAATAGGTTCAATAATTATATGGATATTATATTTTATAATATTAATTAAAGGTGTAATAATTGCTAAAAGTTTTAAAGATAGGTATGGAAGTTATTTAGCATTAGGGATAACATTAATGTTAATTTATCAAGCATTAATAAATATTAGTGTAGTAATAGGATTATTACCGACCAAAGGAATACCTTTACCTTTTATAAGTTATGGTGGTTCATCATTGTTAGCGAATATGAGTTGTGTAGGATTGTTATTAAATATGTCTCAAAATATAGAAGTTAAATAATCAGGATAAAAGAGATGAGAGAAGCATTGGATAATAGAACAATAATAGTAACTACAGGAGGTACAGCAGGACATATATATCCTGCTATAAATTTTAAAGATGAATGGAAAAAGAGATATCCGCGTTCTCATGTATTGTTTGTTGGAAGTTATTATGGGGTAGAGAGGACTATGTTTGCTAAGCATCAACTTCATTACTATTTGCTTAAGACGAAAGGATTTGTTGGCAAAAAAATAAATGAGAAGATACTAAGTATTATTTCATTATTGGATAGTTTAAGAATTGCAACTCGGATTATAGGTAAATATATGCCTGTAGCAATAGTAGGAGCCGGTGGTTATGCAAGCGCTTCAATATGTATAGCAGGTGCATTAAGAGGGATACCAATTTTGTTAATGGAACAGAATTATACTCTTGGATTAGCAAATAAATTATTAATGCCTTTTGCAAAAGGAGTAGCATTAGGATTACCTAATGAAGAATATTTAAAGAATAAGAAGTTTAGATATACTGGTAATCCGATTCGCAAGGAATTTATAGAATGGGATTGGAAATATGAACCATATTCAGATGGGAGATTTAATATTTTAGTATTTGGTGGAAGTCAGGGTTCACATAATATAAATAATTTTATGGTAGATAGTTTAACTATATTAAGGAGTAAAAAAGATATTATATATATAATGCATCAGACAGGATTAAGAGATTATTTAAATAATAAAGATTATTATAAAAATGAAGGGATACTATCTGATGTACAACCTTATTTTGAGGATATATATAATAATTATAAGAAAGCGAATTTAGTAATATGTAGAGCAGGAGCATCTACAATAACTGAAATAATTGCTTCTAAGAGACCAGCAATATTAATACCTTTAATGGTGGCTGGGGAGGGTCATCAATTTGAAAATGCTAAATTTATGGAGAAGAATAAATTAGCATGGGTATTAGATGAAAGGAAATTAAGAGTAAGGAGTTTTGTACATGCTATATTACATGCAATGAATCATCCTGAAGAATTAATACAAATGTCATCAAATATGGCAAAATTTGCTAAACCAAATGCTGCGATTGAAATAGCTGATTGGTTGGAAGATATTATAGAAAATAAGTATGGTTTTTCACGAGAAATAACGGAGGAAAATAATGGGTAATTTAATTGCTACAAGTGAGTATATGTTAAGGAAGATGTTAAATATTCATATGATAGGCATAGGTGGAATTGGTATGAGCGGGATTGCAGAATTATTAATAAACTTAGGATATAATATATCAGGCTCAGATATGGCAATGTCTCCAATAATTGAAAGATTACAAAAAATGGGAGCAAAAATATATTTAGGTCACAATGCAACAAATATAGGAAATTCAGATTTAGTAGTAATTTCATCAGCAATAAAAGCTGATAATGACGAAATAAAAGCAGCAAAAGAAAAAAGAATTCCGGTTATACAAAGAGCAGAGATGCTTGCTGAATTAATGAGATTGAAATATGGAATTGCAATAGCGGGAGCACATGGCAAAACGACTACAACATCAATGATTTCAACGATATTAGCAGATACAAATTTAGATCCTACTATGGTAATAGGAGGTAAATTAATTGCAATAGGTACAAATGCAAGACTTGGAAAAGGAGATTTTATAGTTGTTGAAGCTGATGAATCTGATAAATCATTTCTTAAATTAAATCCAATTTTCGAAGTTATAACCAATATAGATAAAGAGCATATGGATACTTATCAATCAATGGAAGATATAGAAAGAACTTTTAAAGAATTTATGAATAAAATTCCTTTTTATGGAGCAATTATAGCTTGTATAGATGATAATATAATAGAAAATTTAATAAATGATTTAGAAAAAAAAGTAATTACTTATGGTATCAAACCTATGTCAGATTATACAGCAGCTAATATATTGTTTAAAGAATTTGAATCAGAATATACATTGGTTTATAAGGGTAAAGAAATTGATACTGTTAAACTAAAAGTACCAGGTATTCATAATATTAAAAATAGTTTAGGAGCAATTGCATTAGCTCATTATCTGGATATTCCATTTGAAAAGATATTGGTGAGTTTAGCTAATTTTCAAGGTGTAGAAAGACGTTTTCAATTGAAAGGGAAATGGGGGGGTATATTATTTATAGATGATTATGCACATCATCCTACTGAGATAAGAGCTGTAATAGATACTGCTAAGAATAATTTTAATAAAAAACTAATAACAATATTTCAACCACATAGATACAGCAGGACATCCCATTTGTTTAAGGAATTTGCAGATGTTTTAGCTCAATCAGATGTTGTAATTATTACAGAAGTTTATGCAGCATCAGAAAAACCAATAGAAGGAGTTAATTCACAATTAATAGTGAATGAATTAATAAAGAGAAATTATACTGAATGTTATTATGTGCCTAAATTAAATGATGTTCCTTTAACTTTAGCTAAACATTTAAAACCAGATACAATGGTAATTACTGTTGGAGCAGGAAACTTACCAAGTATTCATAAAGAAATAATAGAAGTAATAGAGGGATATATTAATGAAAGAAGCAATTGAAGATTTTTTGTTGAAAAACAATATAGAATATTTAAAAGAAACTGAGATAAAAAATTATACAACAATGAAGATAGGAGGTGTAGTACCATATTATATTAAGCCGGACACATTAAAAAAGTTAAAAATGTTAAAGGAATATTTAGTTAGAAATGAGAAAAGGTGGAGGGTAATAGGGGCAGGTAGTAATATATTAGCAAAGGATGGTAGATTAGGCTTTGTTGTAATATCGTTAAGAAAATTTAATAAGACAGAAATAAATGAGGACGGAGATATATATGTGGATGCTGGAGTAAAATTAGGACATCTGTGCAATTTTGTAAAGAATAAATCATTAAAAGGATTAGAATTTTTAATAGGGATACCTGGTAGTATAGGAGGCGCCATTAAGCAGAATGCAGGTGCTTTTGGTAAAGAGATAAAAGATGTTATTACAAGTGTAAGGATATTAGATAGCAAAAACGAGGATAGAGAAATAAATAAGGAATTGGTAGGTTTTAAATATAGGGGTAGTGAATTAAGAAGTGATATCATAATTTTAGGAGCTAAATTTAAATTGGATAAAGGGGATACAAAAGAGATAAATGAATTGATGAAGATTTATCAAGCAGAAAGGAGAAAGAAGCAACCTATAAGATATAGGAGTGCTGGATGTATATTTAAGAATCCGGAAGGTAGATATGCGGGAGAATTAATAGAGAGAGCAGGCTTGAAGGGATTAAGCTATGGAGATGCAATGATATCTGTTAAGCATGCTAATTTTATAGTGAATAGAGGTAATGCAAGATATAAAGATGTTATGTATTTAGTAAAGAAGATAAGGGAGAAGATATATGATTTATATGGGATAAGGTTAGAGATGGAGGTAGAGGTATGGAATTAGTTAGCAATTGTGGAAGAAAGATTTATCATTTTGTACAAAATATATGGATAAAAAAAATAAAATATGCTATATTTAGTGAATGAAGGAATGAAAAAAGAAGAGAAACAAATAAATAAAAATAGTTACTTAAGAGGAGAAGCGGATAAGAGGTATTCAAAAAATAGTAGAATAAGAATTAAAGGTGTAATAGTTATATTTTTGTTAATGATGGTAATAGGCATAGAGTTATTTATAATATTTTATGGATTGATAAATTTTATTAAAGAGAGATGGGTGATAAATAAATGGGATGTGAGAGTTAGCGGATGCAGTGATAATGATATAGAGGATATTAGAAGAGAAGTTGATTTATATTTGCGTAATAGGGATGTATTTATTAATTTAGGAGAGATTAAGGAGTTATTAGAGCGTAAGTGGCGGTTTGCAAGGATAGGAATAAAAAAGGATTTGAAGGGAGTAATTTTTATAGAAATTAATTTAAAGGAACCGTTTATATATATGATAAGTGGAGGAGGATACATATTAGATAAAGAAGGAGAAGTAATAGATGAATTAATGGAATCTAATAGTGGGTTATTGAATAATGCATATCCGATAATGTATATAGAAGAAGGATATAGGAATAAGGATATAATAGATAATGGTATTAGTATAGTAAAGGAAATTATGAAAAACAATATAGATATAGTAGGATTAAAATATTTAAGATATGATGGGCAAGAGAGGTCGTTTTATATAAAGTTGGAAGATAAGATATTAAAGGTGAGTGAGGATAATGCGGAAGAGGACTTAAGGAAATATTTTAAGTATAAGGAAGAGGTAGCCAGCATAATATCAAGTGGGAGCATAGTAGATTTAAGATTTAGAGGGCAGATAGTAATAAAGTGATGAATTAAGGAATAAGTGTTATGAAAAGAAGAGAGAGATACATAGCTGGATTAGATATTGGGACGAGTAAGATATATGCATTAGTAGCTGAATTAAGGGAAGATGGGGTATTAAGTGGTATAGGTTATGGTATGGCAGAAACGAGAGGAGGATTTAATCGTGGAAGAGTTTCTGCGATGGAGCCTGTAATAAGTGGAATTAAACAAGCTATTAGGGATGCAGAGTTAATGGCGAATGTTAGTATAGAAAAGGTATATACTGGGATAAGTGGTAGTCATATCATAGGAGTGAATTCAAGGGGTGTAATAACAGTATCTTCACAATCTCGCAAAGTAACTAGAGATGATATAAATCGTGTTTTAGAAGCTGCTAAAGGGATAACATTTCCTGTAGGTAGTTGTTTATTACATGTAATTCCACAAGAGTTTATTGTAGATGAGCAAGGGGGCATAGTAGATCCTATTGGGATGTTGTGTCGCAAATTAGAAGTGAATGCTCACATAGTATCATGTAGCAGCATAGTGTTAAATAATATGATTGAATGTATAAATCGTGCTGGAATTCCAAAGGTAGTACCTGTTCTTGAACAATTAGCAGGTAGCATAGCTGTTTTACAGGACGATGAGAGAAAATTGGGTGTAGCAATGGTAGATATAGGTGCGGGTAAGTCTTCTCTGGCTGTATTTGATTCAGGTAGTTTATTACATACTTATACATTACCGATTGGGGGTGTTAATTTTACTCAGGATATTGCAATAGGAATAAAGACATCAGTTGATGAAGCTGAACGTATAAAAAAGAAATATGCTTCTGCATCGCCTAATTTTTTTGTAGAGGAAGAAACGATTGAAGTTCCAACGGTAGGTGGTACAGGGCGTAAAATATTAAGTAGACAAATTATTAATGAAATAGTTAAGCCACGGGCTGAAGAAATATTTTCAAAGATAAAGGATGAACTTAGAAGAGTTGATTTATATCAATATTTAACATCAGGAATAGTATTAACAGGAGGAGGAGCTTTGTTAGAAGGGATAGCTGATATGGCACAAGCTGTTTTGGATCTAAATGTAAGGATAGGGAAACCTTTTGGTCTTGATGGTTTAAGTGAAGAAACAGATCATACTCAGTTTTCAACTTGCGTCGGATTAGTTAAATATGGGGCTGAAAGTTTAAAATTGAAAGAAAAATATGAACTTGATAAATCATTAATGAATAGAGTAATAGATTTATTAAAAAATATATTTGATTAGAGAGGGAAATATTTTTTTATTGTTTAATATGAAAATAGAAAAAATTAAATATAAAGGAGGTAAGATAGATGGATGATTTTTTATTTAGTTATAATAAAGAACTTAAAATATCTATGGAGGAACCGAAAAATTTAGCGCGTATAAAAGTTATAGGTATTGGAGGTGCAGGTAATAATGTTGTAGATGAGTTAATAAAATCAAAATTAGAGGGCGTGGATTTTGTATCAATTAATACGGATGCACAGGTTTTAGGGACATCATTAGCAGGCATAAAACTTCAAATAGGAAATTCTATATGCGGTGGACGTGGTACCGGAGGAGATCCTAATTTAGGAAAACAAGCTGCATTGGAAGATAAAGATAAAATAATTGAAATAATGGAAGGTGCTGATTTAGTGTGGATAACTGCTGGAATGGGAGGGGGAACAGGTACAGGAGCTTCTCCTGTTATAGCTGAAGCTGCTAAAGAATTGAATATTTTAACTGTAGGCGTTGTTACTACTCCATTCGCATTTGAAGGTGGTAAAAGAATGAATCAAGCTATGGAAGGTATAGACAACCTTAAAGATAAAGTGGATTCTTATATAGTAGTACCTAATGAAAAATTGCTTAAAATAATAGATAAATCAACTACTTTGATAGAAGCTTTTATGATGTCTAATGCAATATTAAAACAAGCAGTTAAAGGAATATCAGAATTGATTTTGCAAAAGGGTTTAGTGAATAGAGATTTAACTGATGTAAAAACTATTTTACAAAATAGAGGTAAAGCAGTGATAGGAACAGGTATTGGTAAAGGAGATAATAGAGCTGTTCAAGCAATAGAAAATGCTATTTCATCCCCACTATTAGAAGATGTTTCTATTGAAGGAGCAGAAGCTTCTTTAGTAATTGTATTTGGAAATGAAAGTATGGGTTTACAAGAAATAAATTCAGCTGTTTCTATAGTAAAACAAAAATTGCATCCTATGGCTAATATATTTTGGGGAGCTTATATAGATAAATCTCTTGAAGAATCAATTAAATTTACTGTGATTATTAGTGGTTTACAAAATGGTAATAATTCTAAATTATCTTTAACTGTTAATCGCGTTGAAGCGACTAAAGATGATAAATTATCAACTACTAAAAAGAATGAACAAGTTACCTATTTGAGAGGAAAGGTTACTACACCTACAAATACTTTGCAAGATCTATATGATTTTAAATTGAATGAAGATGATTATACAATTCCTGCATATAAAAGAAAATTATTAGATTTCAAAAATATTATAACACCTAATAACAAAATTGAGAAAGAAAATAATGTGATTGAAAAAGAAGATAAAGACAAGGATAAAGATAAAAAAATTGAATAATACATAATAAGAATAATTGCAATGAATTAATCAATAATTGAAAATATATAATGTAAATTATAAAAAGGCTATTTTTTTAATAAAATTGGTGATTTTTAATTATATTAAATTAATTAGAATAAAAAATTTAGAATAGCTAAAAGATATATGTTTGGAAGCCACCAATTTAGGAGGGTTTTAATAAGTCTAAGAAAGGTTTTACG
>FWPU01004683.1_pt1 | contig 15575 bp, 12 predicted proteins | sample 2228361 | NCBI WGS metagenome assembly FWPU01 (sample SAMEA103939777, study PRJEB20133) | metagenome
GTTTTACGAAAAGCCTTAAGGCTGCCGGGCACTACCTGAAGGCTAAGGCGGGGCCTGGCTGAGAGCAGCACAAAACTGCGGTGCTGTTTGAGTCCTTCGAAAAGGGCAAAATAAAAAGCAAGCAGCTTTTCGCGCACCGAAAACCGTCCGAATTCTTCATCGCCTTGCAGGCGATTGAGTACATCGGTAATGAATCCGTTCCAGATTTGCCCTTCCAAAGACTTGAACGAGCCGGCCTGAGCGTAGAAGTCGGCCTCGGATATACCCAGGTCCTGGCAGAATTTATAGACCGATGCCGGGCGCTTCCCTTCGGTTAACAGGTAATGCATATAGGCTTGACGGATGTTAGCGGCTCCCGACTTTTTGCCTGCGGACGATTTCGAGCGGTTCATACACTGTTACAAACACCTATTGCCCAAAAAGGTTTCCGGCTATTGAAGCACTGTCAATAATCGGTTTTGATGGTCTTATCGAACGGTATTTTGAGTTGATAGAGCACGTCTTCCGACTTGGCGTCATTCAGCACATCCAGGCCGTAGCGGATTTTCCGGGGGTCGTCATACACGAATGTGCCGAACAGCCGGTCCCAGATGGAAAACATGTTGCCGAAATTGCTGTCGGTCCACGGCCTTACGTAATGGTGGTGAAACTTGTGCACGTTGGGGGTAATGAAAATATAACTCAGGGGCTTATCCAGCCACAGGGGCAGGTAAATATTGGCATGGGTGAAATAAGTAAAAAACACCGTGCAGATGCGGTAAAAGAAATAGAACGCAGGGGGCGAGCCGGTGATTACCACCGCTGCCAGAGCAAACAATTCGCGTATGGCAAAATCGCCGGGATGATGGCGCGTGCCGCTGGTGGCATCCAGATGGGTATCGCTGTGGTGTACCATGTGCAGCTTCCACATCCACTTATACTTATGCAGCAGGTAGTGGGCAAAGTACTGCGCAATAAGTTCGAAAATAAGCAGAGCAAGAACCAGGTGGGCCCATAGCGGCAGGTTAATCCAGAACCGCAACCCGATGTGCTCGCGGGCCACCCAATCAAACACCCCAACGGTGGCAAGACCGAACAACGTATTGATGATTACCGTGGTGCCCAGAAACACAAAGTTAACCCCGGCATGGCGCCATTTGCGGTAGTTAAGGTTAAACAGCGGGAAGTTGCCCTCTAACACCCAGCACAAAGCCAGGCAGATTACAATCCATGTTGCCCGCTGCCAGGTGGGGAGGTGCTCAAAAAAGGTTAGAAATTTTTCCATAGCCCATCCATCTGTAAAACAAAGATACAAAATGCTTTTACCGATGTAAAGTAACACGGTAAGGGCAAAGACGATTTGCTGCCATGACTACTATCCACCCCCTCCCCTTCGGGTTTGAAAAAATTTATTATTCAAAACCGAATTTGTAGAGAATAACTTCTTTCTGTTATGACCCCTGATATGGAAGCAGCGGTAAAGCAAATTAGATGGGTTCCGTATGAAAGAAAGAAAAGATTATTTGCAAGCTTAAATTTTTCACTCAGGCTGTTGCCTGATAGATGAAGCAAAAAAAACCGAAGCGACTCCGGTTTCCATTCCTTCTCCGCAGAGTCTCCCCGAAAAATCAGGGGACTCTGCGAGGAATTAACGGAGGTACAAGCACCGGCCCCAAAGCCTTTGCAAACATTTTGTTGTTCGATAAAAACCACAGCTTTCTGGATGTAACCCTCCGATAAAGTACATATTTTTCAGGTGAGCTGGTTGGTATTGTTTTACCGGAAAAAGCAAACCATGGAAGCGATATCAACCCCGACCACCGAACAGGTAGTGCTTTCGGTAATCGAAGCCTCTTCACGCCAATTTATTTGTGTATTTCGCACTTAACCTGAACAACATTCCCGATAGGAAAAACAAGGCAACGAAAAAGCCGTTCACCCCTATTATTTCGTAGCGCGAGCTGCCCCACTCCTGCTCCTGACCTGCCAGCAGTTGTACACAGGCTATGGCAGTTAAAAGGGCCGCAGTTATAAAGCACGTAACGGCCATACCGCGGGCACGAAATTCCGATACCACCAGTCCGGTAACTACAACAAGCAGCACAGCTATATACAGCAGGTTGCCCCAATGCGGACCGGAGCCAATTAAACCCACTGCCAGGTTAGCCCAAACCAATACAAACACCGAACCTGTTGCCACCACGCCGGCCAGTCGCGACAGCACATTGCCCCGCCTGATGAAGGCTAGTGCCATTAAACCACAGCCATTAAGCAACAGACCCATTATAACAAAATCCGAGAGGCTCCAATGCACTTCATCGGTTATTTGCATGGCAGTAAATGGAATGAGCAGCACAAGCAACGACAGCACAAATACACCGGGCACCGACAGAATAAAACGCGCAAAAGCCGGCAGGTTTTTAACAGGGGGTATCATAATAATTTATTTTCACACAAAAGTACTTTGAATTTTAAAGTAAGCAAAATTTTCTCATATTTTATTTGGCATTACACATTAACCAGCACCTTGGCTCCCCGCACCGGCAGGTTTTTCAGCTCCCACAGGGCCCGGTTCGCCTCGCTCATGGCGTATTGTTGTACTACGGGCTTAAGCTTTGCCTGCGCAGCCTGGTTCAGAAAAGCCTTAACATCGGTAGCCGTAATGTTGGCCACGCTTGCTATTTTCTTTTCCATCCACAAGTGGCTGACATAGTCCAGGTGAAGCCATTCTTTTAAATCTGTGTTTTCCTTTCTTATTGCATTGATAACCAGACATCCACCCGGATTTAAATAAAGCAACGATGTAAGTACAGGTTTCCATGCCGGGGTGGTGTCAATAACCGCATCGGCAGGCTCAGGGGGTGTTTCGTTGTAATTGCCGGCCCAGTGTGCTCCGAGGTTTAATGCCAGTTCCTGCTCGGGCCTGCTTCGGGCAAACACCCATACCTGGGTTTCGGGAAACATGTGCCGCACCAGTTGAAGCACCAGGTGGTTAGAGGCACCAAACCCCGCCAGACCCAAAACCTGGCCGTTTTGAAGGCCGCTTAGCATGACCGACCGGTACCCGATAGCCCCGGCACAAAGAAGGGGTGCCGCTTCGGCATCGTTTAAATAATTCGGAATAGGATAAGCATAGCGGGCCGGCAGGGTAATGTAACCGGCGTAACCTCCGTGTTCGTCTCTTCCCGTAGCCTTAAAGGCAGAACACAGATTTTCGCGGCCCGACAAGCAACTGGCACAGGCGCCGCATGCCGAATAGATCCAGGCTACGCCCACCCGTTGTCCGGTTCTAAGGGTAACGCCCTGTCCGGTTTGTTCTACGTAGCCGATAACCTGATGTCCGGGTATAACTGGATACCGCGGGGGCGGTGTACGGCCTTCTATTTCATCCAATTCGGTGTGGCACACTCCACAGCTGGAAATGCGCACTAAAACCTCTCCTGCCATCGGCATGCGTTCCTCAACTTCGGCCGGTTGTAATGGTTGTTGTACCAGCCGCATGTCGTACACGCCGTTAAGGAGCCAGGCCTTCATGGAAGTAAATTTAACTATCCGTCTGCTTCCGGAAAACGAAAGCTCAGCAACTGCACATCGGAATAAGAGAGAACCGTTTCGGTGCTGCCCAAATGGTAATAAGGCCTGCGCGTACGGCTGTGGGCCATCATGGCTATCCAATCGGCTTCGCAACGCCGCGCAAAGTTTAAAACGCCCTGCTCCAGGGAAAGGTCGTTATATATGTGGGTTTTAAACTTCACTTGTTGTTGAACCGGCACGGCAAACTGCAATTTCTTTTCAGCCGAAGGGGTATCGTAAAAGTTAAAAGGCGTGTTAATCAGAACCAAATCTACCGCCGCCCCCAATCGGGCTGCCAGATTCTTTAACTGGTTTATTGCCGTACCAGCCTGTTCAAAATCTGAGGCAAAAGCTATTTTTTTTACCGGGCCGGGCTTGTAATCTTTTTTTACAGAAAGCACCGGGCATTTGGCGTTTCTGATTACCTGTTGGGCAGTTGAACCAACAAACAGGTTTTGCGAATCATTTGCTCCATGCGCCCCCATCACAATCAAATTCATATTGTAAGTATGGGCAAACTGAACAATCTGTTCGCGCGGATAACCACTATATACATGCGTTTGCACAGTACATGTTTTTAACCATGACGAACCTGCCAGTTTATCGAGCTTTATTTCCGCATCCACCATGCGGGCTTCAATTTCAGGATGTTCCTGTTGCTTTTCAACCGGAAGCCTGCTCCAGTCGGGCAGCGCATATACCACATGCAGCAGGTGCAATTGCGCTCCCGTTTTGCGGGCCAGCCAGGCCGCCGTTACAGCGGCTGTACGCGAATATTCCGAAAAATCGTAAGGCACCAATATGTTTTTCATAGCAATGATTTTTTTGCACAAACTTGCACCATTCATCTGCCGGAACAAGGCAGTTGGTCAGGTTTGAAGTTGATTGTAATCAGTTTCACCACAAGTGATTTATTGATATCTGCGGATTTTCTTCTAAATTTAACCGGCTTTTATGAAACTGCTCGCACAACTGTTCATTCTGTCCACGTTGATAAAAGCCCTTGTGCCGGCTATGGATACATCCGAGCTGGCCAAGCTGCCGCTGTTGTTCGAGCACTTCGAGGCACACCGGGCATCTGACCGCAGCATGGATTTTCTTGATTTTCTGGTTCTTCATTATACCGATGCCCGGCATCATCAGGAGGACCATTCCACCCACAGCCAGTTACCCTTCGGGCAGCACCACCACGTAAATATCATCCTTCCCGTATTGAATGCTCCCGAGGCTCCTCCCCTGCCCGAACCTCCCCGGCCTTCGTACATCCAATACACCGTTCCTGAAACCCGCTCCGTTTTCTCTGCTTTCCTGCCTTCCATCTGGCAACCTCCCCGCATGGTGTAAAGGGCGCTCTGCCCGAACTAAGCCTTATCCGGGCTTACCGTTATTCTACAACTGCCTGTTTACCAAAACAAAGGGTTAACCATGCTTCATTACCTTATTCGCTTTTCGTTATCGAACAAGTTACTTATAGCCCTGCTAACGGCACTGTTAATATTATGGGGTGGCTATTCGGTTATCCACCTTGCAGTTGATGCCGTACCCGATATTACCAACAACCAGGTGCAGATTATTACGGTGGCGCCATCGCAGTCGGCTCAGGATATTGAACGATATGTTACGCTTACCGTAGAGCAGGCCATGGCCACCATTCCCGGCTTAACCGAAATGCGTTCGTTTAGCCGCTTCGGATTATCGGTGGTAACGTTGGTTTTTACCGATGAAACCGATGTGTACTGGGCACGGCAGCAGGTAAACGAACGGCTGGCGGATGTACGCCGGCACATACCTGAAGAAACCGGCATACCCGAACTGGCTCCGGTAACTACCGGTTTAGGCGAAATATACCAGTACACCCTTAGCCTTAAACCGGGGTTTGAAACCAAATACAACCTTACCGATTTGAGAACCATTCAGGATTGGATTATTCGAAGGCAACTGCTGGGCACACCAGGCGTAGCTGATGTAAGCAGCTTTGGCGGCTACGTAAAGCAATACGAAGTAGCCGTTGTCCCCGAAAGTTTAAAAAGCCTGGGGCTTTCCATGGCCGACGTGCTGACTGCCGTGGAAAGCAACAACCAAAATACCGGCGGGGCCTATATCGAGAAAAATGCTCAGGCCTGGTTTATCCGATCGGAGGGCTTAATTAAAAGCGAAAATGAAATCGGAGACATCGTAATTAAAAAGACCGAAAGCGGCATACCTGTTTTACTCCGGCAGGTAGCCACTATACGGCAAGGGCATGCCATCCGGTACGGGGCTATGACCGAAAACGGCAAGCGCGAAACTGTGGGAGCTGTAGTTATGATGCTCAAAGGCGAAAATGCCTCGCAGGTAATTCAACAAGTAAAAAAGCGTATTGCCGAAATCCAGCAAACGCTTCCGGAAGGCATTGTAATTGAACCCTACCTGGACCGCACCAAGCTTGTAGCCAATGCCATCCGAACGGTTACGGTTAACCTAACCGAAGGCGCGTTAATCGTAATTTTTGTACTGGTCATGCTGCTTGGCAACCTGCGCGCCGGCCTGGTAGTAGCCTCGGTCATTCCGCTGTCTATGTTGTTTGCTTTTAGTATGATGCACCTGTTGGGCATATCCGGCAACCTGATGAGTCTGGGAGCCATCGACTTCGGTTTGATTGTTGACGGAGCCGTGATTATTGTAGAGGCCACCCTGCACCACCTCATGGCAGGCACCTTATTGGGCCGAATAACCCAAAGACAGATGGACAACGAAGTAGAAATGACTGCCGGCAACATGATGAATGCCGCTGTTTTCGGACAACTTATTGTTCTGTCGGTATACACACCCGTTCTTACACTTACAGGCGTGGAAGGAAAGATGTTCCGACCTATGGCCGAAACCGTTATGCTGGCTATTATCGGTGCGCTCATCCTTTCCGTTACGTATGTACCCGTAGCCTCTTCGGTATTTTTATCTAAAACCGTTCAGCCGGCTGCGGGCTTTTCCAATCGGCTGATGAACAGGCTTAACACGTGGTATCAGCCTATTTTAACCAGGGCCTTAAACAGTCGAAAAGTTGTAGTGCTATTGGCGATTACCCTGTTGGCAGCTTCATTCGTTTTGTTCATGCATTTGGGAGGTGAGTTTTTACCCGAACTGGACGAAGGCGACTTTGCCGTAGAAACCCGCACCCTGCCCGGCACCAGCTTAACCCAAACCATACAGGCCACGCAAAAAGCAAGTGAAGTTTTGCTCAGACATTTTCCTGAGGTGGAAAAGGTGGTGGCAAAAATCGGAACAGGCGAAATTCCCACCGACCCCATGCCTATGGACTGGGCCGACTTGATGGTGATAATGAAGGATAAAAACGAATGGACTACCGCTGATTCTAAAGACGAACTCATTGCCGCCATGCAAACGAAACTGCAGGAAGAAGTACCGGGAGTTTCATTCGGATTTCAACACCCTATTCAAATGCGCTTTAATGAGTTGTTATCGGGTGCTCGTCAGGATGTGGTTATAAAAATTTATGGCGAAGACCTGAATTTGCTTACCGCTTATGCCGAACAGATCGGCCAACTGGTGTCGGGTATTCAAGGAGCGCACGATGTGTACGCTGAAAAGGTTACCGGTAAGCCTCAACTGGTTATTCGGTTTGACCGGCAGAAACTGGCTGTGTTTGGCCTATCGGTAGCCGAAGTTAATCAGGTAATTGCGGCCGCTTTAGCCGGCAAGGAGGCTGGACTTGTTTTTGAAAACGAACGCAGGTTTGCCTTAGTAGTAAGATACGATTCAACAAGACGCAGCCGGCCGGATGACCTGAACAGATTGCTTATCGACACACCCGGCGGGCAACAAATACCTTTAAGCCAGGTAGTACATGTTAGCCTGGAAGCCGGACCCGCTCAAATTCAGCGCGATGAAGGGAGAAGGCGCATCGTGGTGGGCTTTAATGTGCGCGGCCGCGACCTGGAAAATGTGGTAAACGATGTGAAACAACGAATCAGGCAAGAAGTAAAACTCGAGCCCGGCTATTCAGTTGCTTATGGCGGAACATTTAAAAATCTGGAAGAGGCAAGGCAACGCCTGAGCATAGCTGTACCGGCTGCGTTGTTGCTCATCTTTGCCTTGCTCTATTTGGCCTTTCATTCTTTCAGTCAAAGTCTGCTTGTGTTTAGTGCCATTCCCCTTTCGGCTATCGGCGGTGTGGCAGCCTTGTGGTTACGGAATATGCCGTTTAGCATCTCTGCCGGTGTGGGCTTTATTGCCCTGTTCGGCATTGCCGTGCTTAATGGCATTGTGCTGGTAGCAGAATTTAATCGCCTGCACAAATCGGGCATCACCAATCCCGAAGAATTGATACAACAAGGCACACGCGTACGCCTTCGCCCTGTGCTTATGACGGCCCTGGTGGCTTCACTCGGTTTTCTTCCTATGGCCATATCGCAAAGCAGCGGTGCAGAAGTTCAGCGCCCGCTCGCTACTGTGGTTATTGGCGGACTGGCAAGCGCAACCTTGCTCACGTTGGTAGTGCTGCCCTGCCTGTACCGCATTTTCTTCTTTAAACTCTACCCCAAATCTCCGGCAGTATGAAACAAAAACTCGTGCCCACCCTTGCTTTGTGCCTGTTTACCCACCTCGTTGATGCCCAGGTAATTACGCTTGAACAGGCCCTGAAACGCGCCCTTGTACAGAACCGGCGCATACAAGCAGCCGGTTTGCAGGTGAAACAGCAACAGGCCGCAGCTAAAGCCGCCTGGGAATTACCTAAAACCGAAATCAATCTGTTGTACGGCAGGTACAACAGTGTAAACAACGATAACAACATTACCATCAGGCAAACCCTTCCCTTTCCGATAACCTGGGTGCGGCAGGTGCAACTGGCTCAATCGGTTTTGCGCCAAAGCGAATGCCTTAAGGCTTTGGCCGACCAGGAAATCGCAACGCAGGTAAAGTCGGTGTACCACACGTTGTTATACTTAAAGGCCTTGCTAAGTGTGCGCACTCAGGCCGACAGCCTTTTAGGAGAACTGGCCCGTGCCTCCGCCATACGATACCGCACGGGCGAAGCCACCCTGATGGAAAAAACCTCAGCAGAGAACCGGCATCGGGAGACACAACTTCAATTGCTGCAATCGCGTACGGAATATGCCCTGCAGTTAAGGCGCCTTGGAGAACTTATAAACGAAGCCGTAACCGACATAAGCGGCAACTTACAGGAACTGCCGCTTAGAATAACCGACAGCCTTACGTTTGCTGCAAATCCCATGTGGCAAAATCAAAACCACCTGACCATAACCGCACATGCCGCAACCCGCCTGGAAAAGTCGAAGTTGTGGCCGGAGCTGCGGCTGGGATACTTCAATCAAACGCTTATCGGCACGCAAACCATAATCGGTAACGATGTGTACTTCGGGGCAGGTACCCGATTTGAAGGTGTTGAGGCCGGCATAAGCGTTCCCCTGTGGTTCCTGCCGGCAAGGCACCGTATTCATGTGTTCCGGTTTTCAGAAAAGGCTGCGGAAGCGCTGCTTCAGCAAACAGAAGCGGAACTGATGAGCCGCTGGCAACAACTATGGCAGCAATTGCAAACCGAAAAAAATATACTGGCCTATTACCGCACACAAGGCTTGCCTTCGGCCGATTTGCTTATCGCGCAAACGCAAAAAGCTTTTCAGGCAGGTGAAATATCATACACCGAAGCGCTGCTTAACGCGCGGCAAGCGTTGCAGATCCGCGAAGATTTTCTTGCCTGTGTAAACAGATGGAACCAACTGATTATTGAAGCAGAATTTTTATCCGGCATGGCTTATGAAAACATCCCTTAATTTTAATTTGAATCTTATTGTCGCCCTTCTTTTTGTATGGTTTATCGTCTTTAGTCGCTGTGGGCGCCATTCGGAAGAAGCCGTATCAGAAACTACCGAAACCCTGCCCGATAGCCTGACACTAACCGATGAACAAGTGGTAAAAGCAGGAGTGGTTACCGATTATCCGCAATACCGCCTGTTACCCGATTATATTGAAGCGAGCGGACAAATAGATCTCCCACCGCAAAATCTGATAACCATTACCGCACCCCTTGGGGGCTTCATTAAGCAAACGCCTTTGCTGGAAGGCATGCGTGTAAAAAAAGGCGACCTGCTGGTAGAACTGGAACACCCCGACTACATTCAACTGCAACAGGATTACCTGCAGGCTGTAAGTCATCTTAACCTGGCTAAAGCAGAATGGCAACGACAGGAAGAACTGGCACGCGAAAACATTGCCGCACAGAAAAGTATGGAGAAAGCGCGTGCAGATTATACCGCTGCCCAAACCCAGGTAGATGCTTTGCGTGCCCGGTTGCTTATGTTGCACATTAACCCCAATCGTTTACAAAGCGAAGGACTGCAGCCTACGGTTGTGTTGCGCTCGCCCATAAGCGGGTTCGTTACCCGCGTACAGATTACAACAGGCGAATATGTTGCGGCCCATCGGGAGTTATTCCGGCTTATCGACCCCGGCCATTTGCACGCCGAAATATTTGTGTTCGAAAAAGACCTGCCCCGCTTGCACGAAGGACAACAGGTAATATTCCGTATTCTGAACGACACCGCAACACGATACGGTAAGGTTTTTCTTATAGGTAAAGAACTTACCCCTGAACGCACCATTAGGGTACACTGCCACCTGGACCGGAATTACCCCGACCTCATACCCGGGCTGTACCTGCAGGCACAAATCGTTACGGGTGAACACCGCGTTCTGGGTGTTCCGGAAGATGCCGTGGTAATTCAGGGCAACAATAAGTACGTATTTACCGTGCATGGAACACATACGTTTAAACTCACACCCGTAGTGGCCGGCCACAGTGCCGAGGGTTTTGTAGAGGTTCGCTCGCCCGTATTATCCGATAAGTCGCGAATAGTATTTAAAGGGGCTTATACCCTGTTGTCCATGCTACGGAATAAGGGTGAGGAAGATGAAGGTTAATTACATTCCATGAGCCAGTCCCACGGGTACGGCTCCTTCATCCAGGCAGGGGGTTGAGAAAACTCGGTGTCCCAGGTGTATTCTACTTTATGCAGGTTGCGCAGGCGCAGGCCGGCACGTGGAAGAAGGGTGTGCAATTCCGGTTCGGTATAGTGTTTGGTAGATACCTCATTAATGGTTACAATACCCTGAAGGATATCAGTAATCTTGCCCGAAAAGCCGCTTAATTCCGATCGGTCTATTGCTTCCGGTTGGGTCCCCTCATGCCGGTACCAGTCAATTAAACGCCAGGCCGAAAAAAGGTACGATTCGAGCGAAGGAACAACAATTACTGCCGAACCTCCCCTTTTAAGGCTTTTTTTAATGTTGCGGAACATGCTCAGATTTTTATCGGGGTCGGGCAGCATGATCACATTGCAACAGAACACAAAATCCACACGGGGCAGTGAAAGGTGTTCATCAGAAAGATCAGCAAGCCCGAAATGCAGATTATGATATTCCTTATTCTTGGCTTCTTCCAGGCACCGGTCTGAAATATCCATAGCTATCACCTTTTTAAATGCAGGGGATAGAAACCGAAATGCCTTACCTATACCACAACCAAAATCAAAAGCTATATGCTGCTTGTTGGCGTATTTTCTAAAACATTTTCTTAAAATTCCTTTCCGGTCGTTTGCAAATACATCAAAAATCTCATCCTGATAAACCGGTGCAATGGTATTCCAATGCGTACGTTGGTCCATTTTTTACGTGCTGAAGGTTACGCCAATCAGTTTACGTACAATATTAAGCATAAATAACCGGTCGCTCCTAACAATACTTGTGCACGTGCAGCCGGTGGCATGGAAAAAGATAAAGCTTATGCATGGGAGGTGTATTTTTTAACCGGCTATAACCAACTTAACTCAACCGAAATTGTTAAATTTGTTAAAACCAAAAACTAAGTATGAGCATTAAACGCAAAGCCACAGCCGTTTGGCATGGGTCGGGTAAGGAAGGTAAGGGGGCCCTGTCATCGCAAAGTACGGTGCTTCACAACACGCAGTATTCTTATCATTCCCGTTTCGAAAGCGGCGTAGGCACCAACCCCGAAGAGCTTATTGCTGCCGCACATGCCGGCTGCTTCACCATGAAACTTAGCTTTGTGCTGAGCGAAGCAGGCTTTACCCCCGATGAACTTAAAACCGATTGCTTCATCACGCTCGACAGCGGCATCATAACCGAATCGAGGCTTTCGGTGCAGGGCAAAGTACCAGGCATATCGCACGAAAAATTTTCGGAATGTGTGGAGAATGCCAAAGCCAATTGCCCGATAAGCAAACTGCTCAACACCCGCATTATAGCCGAAGCCCAATTAATCTAAACTGTTTGCATGCTTTCGTCCAGGCAATTGCAGGATAACCCCAACCTGTGCGTTTTTCTTCCGCTCGTTTACGTGGTGTGGGCCGATAACGTGCTTACGCCTGATGAACTCAGGGTGATTAAAGACCGCATAAGCCGGCAAAGCTGGCTAACGGAAAAAGAGAAAGAATTTCTTATCGAACAGGTTAATCCACAGTTGCCACCCGCACCTGCTGAACTGAAAAAGTGGTTGGAAGCTGTACAAAAGGTGCCCCTGGGCCCGGCCGATACCCTGGCCGAAATAGGCAGAAAGACAGCCGAATTTTATGCGGGCAAAGCGCTGCCACAGGAAGCAGGCACGGCACTTGCAGGTATTGAAGATGAACTGGGCTTTATTGGCCGCGAGGCTACGTATGCCTTTCACCCAGAACAGCGACATTCCATAACGCAACAGCTCCGCACACGCGAAACGTTTGAGGTATCGCGCATGACGGCCCTTCTTAACGGAAGTGATGGCCCGCTTATCGATCGCGTAAAGCGCATTCTATGCTCACCCGAATTTGCTTACATCGAAACCGATAATCTGGACGAATACCGCCAGCAGGTGCTGAAGTGGGCTACCCTGCTGGCACAACACGGTTTAGGTGCCATTGGCTATCCGAAAGCGTACGGTGGCCAAGACGATATGGCCGCCTACTTTACCGTAATGGAAACATTAAGCTATCATGATTTAAGTCTGGTGGTAAAATTCGGTGTACAGTTTGGCCTGTGGGGCATGAGTATATACTTTTTAGGCACGGAGAAACATCATAAAAAATACTTAAAAGACATCGGCACACTTGCCCTGCCCGGCTGCTTTGCCATGACCGAAACGGGGCACGGTTCGAACGTACGCGGCATAGAAACCACAGCCACCTACAATCATACCGAACAAACCTTTACCATCCATACACCCCACACGCAGGCACAGAAAGAGTACATAGGCAATGCAGCGTTGCACGGCCGTATGTCTACCGTGTTTGCCAAGCTTATCATTAACGGAACCGACTATGGCGTAAATGCCTTTGTTGTTCCGCTTCGCGATGAAAAAGGCAAAACCCTGCCGGGCATTACCATTTACGACTGCGGCAGAAAACTGGGACTTAACGGAGTGGATAACGGCATCATCCGGTTTAACCAGGTGGTTATTCCTAAAGAAAACATGTTAGACCGCTTTGCACGGGTTAATGAAAAAGGTGAGTTCGAAAGTCCGATAGCCAGCGATAACCGCAGGTTCTTCACCATGCTGGGCACACTGGTGGGCGGCCGCATAGGCATACCCCGTTCGGGTAATGCGGCGTGTAAGTCGGCCCTGACCATCGCCATACGCTATGGCGACAAACGCACACAGTTTGGGGCGGAAGGCGCAAGTGAAGTGCCCATACTTAACTACCGTACCCACCAGCGCAGGCTCATGCCGCTGTTGGCTAATGCATACGCCCTGCATTTTACCTTACAATACCTTACGCAGCGGTTCATAAACCGCACAGCCGAAGAAATGCAGGAAATAGAGGCACTGGCGGCAGGCCTGAAAGCCTGGGGTACGTGGAACACCACCGCCACCCTGCAGCAATGCCGCGAAGCCTGCGGCGGAAAAGGATACCTGTTCGAAAACCGGCTGGGAACACTTAAAAACGATACCGACATTTACACCACCTTCGAAGGTGATAACACGGTGTTAATGCAACTGGTAGCTAAAAGCCGCCTTACCGATTTCAGGCACGAATTCAGCAGCATGAATGCCTTTGGGATGCTGAACTACCTGGCCGGCCAGGCCGCCACCGCCATTATGGAAATGAACCCGTTAATTGTGCGCAACACTGATGAAGACCACCTGCTGGATCCCGAGTTTCACCGAAATGCCTTTCGATACCGCGAACGCGATATCCTCGTATCGGCCGCCAGAAGATTGAAAAGGCATATCTACAGCGGCATGGATTCGTTCGATGCCTTTAATGTTTGTCAGCACCATTTGGTACAGGTAGGCTTTGCCTATGTTGAACGCATTTTACTGGAGCAATTCTTAAAGGCAGTTGAACAAACACAGGATGAAGCCTGCAAGAATGCCTTATTGCAGTTGTATCAGATTTTTGCCTTGAACCTGCTGGATCAAAACAAGGGTTGGTATCTGGAACAGGGCTATATGGAAGGCGTAAAAACCAAGGCCATAAGAAAACTGCTCAACCAGTTGTGCTGGGTGGCCCGGCAAAATGCCGTACCCCTGGTAAACGCATTCGACATACCACCGCAGTGCCTTGCAGCACCTATTGCCCTGAACGAAACTGCATAAGTGCTCACGATTTTAAATCTGCAGCCGGGCGGTATGCGGATGTTACTACCGGAACTTTGCTGTATTGTACTTAAAGAACCAGCACACCATAAGAAGCGATAGGAACAGTGCACTAATTAAAGCCACAACCCTGTCGCCCAGGCTTTGAAAACCATACCACCACCTTAGGCCGTAAATTATGGCAGTAAGCAACGCCACCCACGAAAAAAAATACGGATTCGGTTTATTTATCTTACCAGTATGCGGAAGGCGACAGAAAAAGTAAACAATATATGCACCTCCTAACACAGTGCTAAGGTGCTGCAGGTACCTGAAGACGGGGTACGAACCGAAACCCGGCAGCGATACCGGATAGGAAAGCCAGGCCACATGGCGCTCCATAAAATTGGCGTGGGTAAAACTGTCCCACAACAGATGCGAAAAAATACCCGCCAGCAGGCACATCACATAAACCAGCGGATGCTTTTTAAGCGAAGCTATAAAATCGAAATCGCGAAGTGGAGTTAAACGACCGTACATGGGACGCGGAAGATTATCAATTAGGGGCTTTTTAATGATAATATGGAAGGCCACCAGCACAACAAAAGCCACCGGAAGGCAAAAGACAAAAGCCCCCGGCAGCGTATGGCTAAAACGCCCGCTTAGTTTCATTTTAATAAAATATTCAAAGTCGGGCATCATGCTGCCCACTACCAGGGCCGATGCAGGCACAAATCGCGACTTTAAGCGTGTGAACGGTAAAACAATGGCCGGATGAGAGAACGTAAAAGGCACGGGGGTTAATCTCTTCAAGGTAGTGTAACCACGCCTGATGCGTCAGGCATTTCGCCATTAAAATTTAAGCATACTTAAGCTCTTTCCAAAAGGTGATTCCGCACATCCTAAAAAATTAAAAGAAAATTTCCTGAGCCAGCCGGAAAGTATTGGCATGTGCTTCAATAATATCGCGAAAGTTTTCGGAATAACCGCCTCCCATGCTGGCTACCAGGGGTATGCGGTTCAGCCGTGCTGTTTCCAGTACAATGCGGTCGCGCTGGCGGCATCCCTCACGGCTTATGTTCAGCTTTCCCAACTTATCCGTATCCAGAATATCCACACCGCATTGATAGAACATAAAATCCGGCTGGAATTGGTCAATCAGGTTCTTCAGGTTGGCCTCCAGGGTTTTCAAATAAAAGGTGTCGCGGGTACCATCGGGCAAAGCAATATCGAGGTCGGACTGTTCCTTGAATAACGGATAATTGTTAGCCCCATGCATGGAAAAAGTAAAAACGCGGGATTCGTTGCAGAATATTTGCGCTGTGCCATTGCCCTGGTGCACATCCAAATCCACTATAAGTATCCGCTTGGCAAGGTTTGCGTGCAAAGCATACCGGGCAGCAACGGCCTTGTCGTTAAGCAGGCAAAAGGCCTC
>FWPU01004488.1_pt1 | contig 15573 bp, 13 predicted proteins | sample 2228361 | NCBI WGS metagenome assembly FWPU01 (sample SAMEA103939777, study PRJEB20133) | metagenome
GGAATGACATGTTCAAAGCCCAGCGACTTATCGGGCATGGTGTGGAGTTTTTCTTTAAAAGAAGGGAACATGCCGCTGGTAACAAACGTACCCTCAAAGTTGAGGGCCGCCGGGTCGGCATCGTTCAGACTATCGAGTTTAAACGGAGGTACCACAAAAAACACCGACCGATCGTACACACCATTAAGCACTTCGGGGCGGTCGAAGTAGATTACCCCGCCGGCTGAGGCATCCAGCCGCGGATAGTTGGGAATGGCCACTCTTCCGGATTTGTTATCGGGCCGGTTGATGTAGAGGGTTCCGGAGGAACGCGCAACATGGCTTAGCCCGCCGGCAGCAGCAGCCGCCGAATCAGCTCCTACCATAGCGTTATTTATTTTCCTTCGCACCAGCTGTCCGCGTGCGTTGCGTTCGTACGAATAAAAGTTGATGGAGTCAATCTTGCTAAGATTGATAAAAAAACTGTCGTACTTAAATGTAAAGTCCTTTCCGGTAATTTCAAAGTTGCCGGCAGTAATGGTGCCATTAAACTTAATGTCGCGGTTTTGTAACAGGGTAATTTCGCTGCTGTCGGGACGTACAACTACATTCAGTGAGTCGCTCAGATTAAACTCTTCCACTCCCCTAATCACCATGTTATGGTTTTTAAAACTTAGAGTGGCATTAGGGTAAACCGGTTTTCGTAAGTCAGTAAGTGCGTATTTGTCGATAACCGAATGAATTCTCATGTTGTCGTAATCAGCCTCACCCAGATAGGCGCGATACAGGTTAATGACTTTTTCTTTTACGATGGCCAGGTCTTTTTCGGGCCAGTAATCTAACATCCCTTTAGACGTAAGGAATTGGAGGGCACGTTGTAAATCGCGGATGTCCAGACCGGTAAAATTGGCCAGGTCGCCGCTGTGCAGTTGGCGGGTATTAAATGTAATGCAATAGCGCGCTACCACCGCCAGCGGGTGGAAAGAAAAACCTACACCTTTAAGCTGATGAAAATCATCGGAGCTATAGTAGTTGTTCGATTCCAGCACCAGGGGCACGTCTGACCGCCCCCCGATAATATCAATATCCAGACTGTCGGCATCAAGGTTCCACCGGATGCGGTCGGCCGAAAATTCCAGGCCGAAGAATGATGCAGTATATGGAGTGTATCGCATGGGCCCTTTTTCGGCTGTAAGCACCAGGCGGTTAGTACGCCAGTTGTAGTGCATACGTACCGAACGGTGGCTGATGGAATCATTGCCCTGATAGATGGAGATAAACGTGCCGGGGGCGGTAACTGTGGAGTCGGTAAATTCAAAATTGCGTGAGCGTGCCTTGAATTTTATTGTGCCCAGGCTATCGGTTACTTCCAGGGTGGAATAATCGCGGTTTACATTGGTACTCTTTATTTTGTTGCCAATTAAAGAAAAACCTCCCCTGTAATGCACGCGCTCATTTCCCAACTTACTGATATACAGGTTATGTTCGTAAGAGGCAAACCTGGGCCAGGTTGCAGGTACCGAATCTTTGCGGGGTTGCGAACGGAATTCAAACTTGCCGTAAATAAAGCCGGGTGTGCGTCCGGCATAGTTAAATTTTACCAAATCGGCTGTCAGTTCCGGTTTCTTTGCCGAAAAGCTGTAGGCCAGTAACTGGCAATATACTTCATCGGGAGGCAGGAGGGCTGCCGACCAGTTGAAGGTACCCCCTTCTCCGGTAAAGGAGCGTGTGGTAAGCGAGTAGTCGCCCTTGGTTTGGTAAAGAAAAGCCGAATCGGTAGGGGTAACATAATTAAATGTTACCCTTGCGAACCGGATGGCCGGCCCTTCTACACGCTGAGGTGGTGGTGGGTTCATCCAATAGGGTACCACCTGTTGCGGCAGGGTATCAGCGTCCGGTTCCGGCCAGTCTTCCCAATTGTCGGGTTGGGTGGACGTGGTGTCGGGAGGCGGTGGTATAAATTCAATGTATTCAAACCGATATTCATCATCGCGGGCATATAGCCGGAACGACTTATCGTAGTGCAGGGCATGATGACGGAAAAAAGTGAGGGCATTTTGAAATACCAACAGTGCCTGGTCGGCTTTAAGGTTTTCTACCACTTTTTCCGTCATGTTCAGATACCCGTCCAGCTGCACGCCATCTATATTTTCGGTTAGTACCGCTTCGGCAACGCTACCTAGGAAGGCTATAAAGTGGGGCTCGGTGCGATACCCTTTGCGCTTCATGCGAAGCACCAGATTTCTTACGCTAAGCTGGTGTTCGGCATTGAGGCGGCTCCAGGCTTGCGATAGCCTCTGGACTACTGTAGCAGCCGGGGCGCTGCGGGTTTTGGCCCAGGCTACCTGCAGGCTGTCGGTAAAAGAAGGACCTTCCTGCGCAAGCAAGCGGACACACAGGCAGAGACAAAGGCCGTATCGTAACACGCCACCAGGCACGTTTTTGTTCAGTTCCTCAAATTGGTAAATATTATACGCATACCCAAACCTGCAGCTCAAGGTTTTATAAAGACTGCCGCGGCCCAGTTCATGTGTGCTTCGGTCCATTCAACTGCAAGGCGGCACCTTTTAGCTTCCAGGGTCAGGTCTGGCAGATCAGTTACATAAAAGCCGCTTACTATTAAACGCCCGCCGGGTGCAAGGTGGTGTACATAAAGCGCCATTTCTTCCAGCAATACATTTTTATTAATGTTGGCCAATACCATTTGAAAGGGGGCATCAAATGTAAGTGTTTGTACCGTGCCTTTGCGTAGGCGGATGTTGCAGCAATGATTGGCACGGAGGTTATCGGCACAGTTGTCTATGCTCCACTCGTCTACATCAAATGCATCCACAAAAACCGCTCCGCGCTTTTCGGCCATAATGGCCAGGATACCGGTTCCGGTGCCGGCATCCATTACACGCAGGCCCGTATGGTCCAGCTGCAACTGGTTTTTTAGCATAAGTTGTGTGGTAGCATGGTGGCCTGTACCAAATGACATACGAGGTGTTATGACGATCTCATAAGGATAGGCCTTATGGGGTTGATGAAAAGAAGCGCGCACCAGGCATTGACCTTCTACTTCAACAGGGTGGTAGTTTTTTTCCCATTGTTCGTTCCAGTTTTCTTTTTCAACCCGTTGCAGATAATACGAAAGCGAGGTTTGAGAGGCATATTGCCGGCAGAGAGCATCCAGTCCGTCCTTGTCGAAGGCATCCTGCTCGGTATAGGCTTCGAATCCTTCATCGGTTTCTATAAATGACTCAAATCCCAGTTGGGCCACCTCGGCCATTATGATTTCGGTCCACCCGGATGGACAGATTACCTGAAGGCAAGTGTAATACATGAGCGGCTCAACTTTGTGCTACCCGAACAATGGACAAAAATTCTTCGGCCTTGAGCGAGGCCCCTCCCACCAGGCCGCCATCTACATCGGCACAACTAAAAAGAGCAGCAGCGTTAGCAGCATTTACACTCCCTCCATACAAAATGCGCACCTGCCCGGCTACTACTTCATTGTATTTGGCGGTTAACTGGCCACGTATAAAAGCGTGCATTTCCTGGGCTTGCCGGGGTGTTGCCGTTTTTCCGGTTCCGATGGCCCACACGGGCTCGTAGGCAATAATGGTTTTTGCCAGGGCTTCGGCCGGCAGATGTAATACGCCCTCTTCCAGTTGCGCGCTTACCCATTCAAAATGGCGGCTCTGCTCGCGCACTTGCAAAGGCTCGCCACAGCAAAACACGGGATGCAGCCCGTGGGCCAGGGCGGCATCAACCTTCTGCCTTAACACCGTGCCTTCTTCTTTAAAATACTGTCTGCGTTCGCTGTGGCCGATGATGACGAACGAGGCACCGGCCGATAGGACCATAGGAGCTGATACTTCGCCTGTAAAGGCACCCCATGCATGTTCGCTGCAATTTTGTGCCCCCAGCTTAATGCGGGTTGACTTTAACTTTTCTGCCAGAGGCATGAGGTATGGAAAGGGCGGCATGATTACCACCTCTACGCGATCAGATAAATCAGGTAAAGAATTAAGTCCTATTATCAGTTCATGAACAAACCGCAGTGCTTCTGCAGCCGTTTTGTTCATTTTCCAGTTTCCTGCTACCAGTTTAGTGCGCATGTTAAATAATTTATGGTGTTTAAAGTTAAATTCAGACGCTTCAAAGTTAAGCCCGCATTATTTTACCGGACGATACCCGGAGTCTTTAAACAACCTTTCGGCATCACGAAGCTGCATCAGTTGAGGCAAAGTAGTTTGCGGGTGGCGCTTTTTGTAGGCCTTAACAATTTGCCATCCTACCCACTGTCCAATCCGGCCGGGGCAGCGGTTGCTTACTTCAATGGTTTTGGGGCGCGGGTCCAGGTATTTTTGTTTCACCAAGTGACTGGTGGCATATAGTACCTGGTCTTCTACCAGGCGGTACCATATCAGGTGCTCGTTGGCGTACGAGCCTTCCAGTTCATCGGCAGTGTATCCTATCAGTACACTGTCGGGCACGCAAGGTAACATGTGCTTGGCAAAATAGTAGGCCTTGCCAAAGGCTATCATATCGGCTAATGCTGTTTTGTCTTCGGGGTTGTTGTAATTGAATTTTTCATTTATGCCGGTAAGGAGCATAACCGATGGCACTACCGTTTCGGGGGTGTAAAGCCTTAACATATAGTTATAAATATTAGGTCGGTACCGGGCGCCAGGTCCCAGGTAATAATCCAGTCCGATGTAAATAACCGAGTCAGTAACAAACAAATCGGTTTCCAGGCCGCTGATGAGGGTGATTACTTTAGGAATGCGGGTATCGGGATAATAATACTTAAGGTTACTGAATGCCTGCCGGAAAGATTGGCGCAACTCCTGTTCATTTCCAAAAACGCGTCGCACTTCCAGGAGCAGGGTATCGACAGAAGGATGGGTAAACCGTCGGAACAACTCGTTGATGAAGGCCGAGTCGCTGGGATACTGGGGGCGCTGAAAAAAATAATCGCGCAGTACGGGATGACGTGAAAGCAGACTTACCAATGCTGTCTTGCTGGTGATTTGTGCTATCGAATCGCTTAATGACAACCAGGATACCTCAACCGGTTTTTCTATTTCGGGAATAAATACACATTCGTTATCGGTCCGGCTGCAGGACACCAGCAGTCCTGCTATTGCAGTAAATCGCAAAGCAAATCTTTTCATACTGTTCTGCCAAGGCAAGTTGTAAATATATCTGTATTCTCCATAATCAGTTGTTTGCTTTAACTTACATTTTTACCTTGCCCTTATAACTTATTAATCATGACGGAGACGTTACCCCTTGCATGTTATTTGTATTGGGAAAAACAAAATCAGGCGGATGTATTCCTTCGCCAGCCTGTAGGCCGCAGATGGAAAACCTGGACGTACCGACAGGCCGGTGAAGAAATACGCTGCATAGCAGCAGCCCTTGCCAAACTGCCAACGGGTTCGAAAGTGGCCATTCTGTCGAAAAATTGTGCTCATTGGATCATGGCCGACCTGGCCATTATGATGGCCGGGCACGTTTCCGTTCCAATTTATCCAACATTAAGCGATGAGGCCATTCGTCCCATACTGGAGCACAGCGAAGCTTCCGCCATTATTATTGGTAAGCTGGACAACTATAAAAATCAGCAAGGTGGTATTCCTGCCGCATTGTTGCGCATCAGCATAGAAGGCTACGGCCACCGCGAAGGCCTAAGCTGGGAGAAACTGGTGGAGAACGGAAAGACAATTGATCAGATTTACCCACAACAGGATGATGATTTAATGACTATTATTTACACCTCGGGTACTACTGGTAAGCCCAAAGGGGTAATGCACACAGCTGGTAATTTCGCCGCCGTACTAAGAGAAGTGAATGAGGCACTGCCTCAATTGCCTTCAAGACCACGCATGTTTTCATATCTGCCGCTAAGTCATATAGCCGAGCGAGTAGGAATTGAAATGCTGGGTCTATACACCGGTGCTACAATTTCGTTTGCCGAAACCATCGATACCTTTGCCCAGGATTTAAAAGAAACGCAGCCCTCGGTATTTTTTGCCGTTCCGCGTATCTGGACCAAGATCCAGGAGAAAATTCTCAGTCGTATATCCCAGAAAAAACTCAATTTTTTATTGGCCATACCAGGCGTTGCCAACCTTGTTCGCAAAAAACTTAAGAAAGAACTGGGCCTTGCCAAAGCTGTTTACATCTGTTCCGGCGCGGCTCCCCTTTCAATTGATTTAATGCTGTGGTTTAACAGACTGGGTATAACTATTCATCAGGATTACGGCATGACCGAAGACTGTGTGCTTTCGCACTTTAACCTTATTGGTCATAATAAATGGGGCAGTGTAGGCCGGCCTCTACCCGGAGCCGAAACGCGGATTTCGGAAGAAGGAGAACTACGTATTCGCAGCAAAGCCATAATGAAAGGCTACTACAAAGAGTCGGAGCTGACCGCACAGGCTTTTGACGAACATGGATTTCTTCGTACAGGCGACCTGGGCCACTACGACCAGGAAGGTTATCTGTTCATTACCGGAAGGATAAAGGACCAGTTTAAAACCGATAAAGGCAAATACATTTCGCCCGGTCCCATTGAATTATTGCTGCTTCGCAATTCTGATATTGAACAGGTTTGTGTGGTAGGCATGGGCGTACCACAACCCATAGCACTGGTGGTATTATCAGCCGCCGGCAAAACCAAAAGCAAAGACGAATTAACAGCCAGTCTAAGTAAAACCATTGCCGAAGTAAACAAACAACTCGAAAGCTACGAGCGCCTGGAAACTGCTGTTATTATGCAAAAAGATTGGACTATTGAAAACGGCCTGCTAACCCCAACCCTGAAGGTAAAACGAAACGAAGTAGAAAAAATTCACTTACCCAACTATCTTAAATGGTACCAAAAGGAAGGATTGGTGGTATGGGAATGACGTAAATCATCCGGTACTTTGATTCGCATCAACCATTGTTAGTTTAAATCAACCTACTTTGAGGAGCAATTTACGAATCTTATGAAATTGAACGCTCCCGTAAGCACCATCATGACCAAAAACGTCCTTACCATACAGTTGGACGATGCCCTGCTTGATGTTCATCAACTGGTGGGGATCATCAGCCGAACGGATCTGAACCGGCTTACTTTTAGTGGCTTATTTGCCGGTGAAGGTGCAGTAGACGAGGCCATTTTTCAAATGCTTAATGTTTCGCAGGTTATGTCGCATAAACCCCGAGTGGTTAAAGAAAGCGAATCTATTGAAAAAGTGGCTAACATTTTGTCGAAAGAAGAATTTCATGCATTGCCTGTGGTGGCTGATGATGATGAAAGCAAGCTGGAGGGAATTGTTACCACTACAGATGTAATACGCTACATGTTGGCTAAGTGTCAGTAATAATGTTTTTTGCGGGGTCCTTCCATACCCTGCGCCCTACATTTAATGCAGCGGTTAAAATTCACTTTCGCACGGTGGAGTCGTTTCGCTTGTATTGATTAAACCAATAGTACAGGTATTGTTGTGTGCGCAGATAATTTGATGGTTTAGATGATGTACCATGGAATTCATCGTTGAAGCGAATCATAACCGTGGGCACCTTTCGTACCTTTAATGCCTGATAGTACTCTTCCGTTTGCGAGATGGGGGTGCGTAAATCATTCACTCCGCACATGAGCATGGTAGGGGTTTTTACATTACCCACATACATCAATGATGACCTGCGCAGATGTTCGGAAGGGTCTTCCCATGGATATTTGGCAAAGTTCCGGTACCAGCTTACGCCATCGGTGGTACCCACAAACGACAGCCAATTGGTTACCGGGTAATTTACTGAAGCGGCTGCAAACCTATCGGTATGTCCTACAATCCACGAAGTGAGCACGCCTCCGCCACTGCCTCCGTAAACAAACAGGTTCTGCTCATCAACATATCCCCGCTTAATTACCTCGTCTACACCTTTCATTAGGTCATCGTAATCTTTACCGGGATAAGCGTTTTTAATGGCGTTGGCAAAAGCGCTGCCGTATCCGGTTGAGCCGCGCGGGTTAGTGTACAACACCACATATCCTTCAGAAGCATGGTGTTGAAAGGAAAAGTTAAAACCCACGTTATACATGGCATGAGGCCCCCCATGAATAACCAAAATAAGCGGATACTTTTTCTTCGGGTCGAAGTCGGGGGGTTTTACAATCCACCCCTGAATTTTGAAGTCGTCAACCGAGGTATACCAGATTTCTTCCACTTCGCCCAGCTTTTTTCCGGTCAGCACATCATCGTTTACCTGTGTAAGGCGTGTTGGTTTGGGATTGGTGGCCGAAAAACTTACGATATCTCCCGGGTTATAGGGGTCTGACCACACGCCTGTCATTAAACCATTGTTGCTCAGGCTGCTCAGGCCAAGCATATGTTTGCCCTGTGTCAGGGGCCGATAACTTCCTTTTACCGATACCCAGTACACGTTGCTGGTGCCCTGGTCTTGTATGTTGAAATATATGCCCGAGTTGTCAGGAGCCCAGAGGTGTCCCTGAGGCGTGCGATCGAGCGTGGCTGTAAGGGCCCGATGCCCTGTGCCATCGATATTCATTACATACAGTTGGGCATCGCGGTAGGTGTCGTCTGTCCAGTCGTACCCCACGTAGGCCACCAGTTTACCGTCGGGCGACACACGTGGGGTTATGTCCGGACCACTGCGGGTGGTAAGCTGGCGAACTTCGCCACTGTTTACCTGCACGGCATAAATGTCCGATTCGCGGTAGGCATATTCGGCATCGGGTATGCGCAGGCTGCTAAAAAGAATTTCTTTACCATCGGGTGTCCAGGATATACCGTTGGTACCGTGGTCCCAGTTGCCCTGGGTAATCTGGCGTGGTGTACCGCCGCCGGCAGGAACTACAAAAATGTGAACGTAGCCTTCTTCCAGAAATCCCACCCGGTCTCTGCGATACACCAGGTTAGTAATAAAGCGCGGCTCTTCGGTCCAGCGGGCGCCTTCCGGCTTGCCGGGTATTTTTACCGGCCAGGCATTTCGGGCCGGTACCAGCATGGTAAAAGCAATGTGTTGGCCGTCGGGCGACCAGGTGATGTTGCCGGGTGTGCGGTCCACCCGCGTAATCTGGGTGCTTCCTTCTGTGCCTTTATATTTTACAAAAATCTGCTGCCCTTTGGGTTGGCCCTGTGCCAGGTAGGCAATGCGTGTTCCGTCGGGCGACCACCGCGGGGAACTTCCGTTCACGAAAAAGCGATTTTTAGAACCGTTTGCATTCATTATCCACAGGTCGGTTTCGCGTCTGTCGTTTACTTTGTCAATCCAGGTACGGGCATACACTATTTCTGTACCGTCGGGCGAGAGCTGCGGGTCGGCAACATTTTCTATGTCCAGGTACTGCTCCAGCTGAAGTTTGTTCTGTGCGTTTGCAGACGAAAGGAGAATGAGCAGCGAAAACAACAAGAAGCGCTTCATAGGCCGGTGATTTATGAACGAATGTAAAAGAAAAAAACTGCGCGTTAAGCAAATTTATTACGAGCGGTATGGTTAACCGCCGAGCTACGGCGCATCCATGATAAGACCTGGCGATGCGGTTGTGGCGTAATTCAGGCCATAAGCGGGCACTATACCTTTGCCGGCTTGTTATTTCAATCTTTCTTTGAAAAAGCTTACCGATTGCTTAAAAGCATCGGCCGTGAATTCGGGGTTGTGTTTAGGATTGCTGGGGTTAGCAAAGGCGTGGTCGGCTTCGTAGGCTTTTATAATCAGTTTTTTACCGGCAGCCTTCATGTTTGCTTCAAATTTATCCATTACCTGTTTGTTTATCCATTGGTCCTGGGTAGGCCAGATGTTCAGCACATCGCAGTTAAGGGTTTTAAGACGTTCTACGTTTTCTTCAGGCATTCCATAATACATTACACAGGCCACAGCCTGTTTGCCTGCCAGCAGGGCGGCCTGCAGCGATTGTCCCCCGCCAAAGCACCAGCCAATGGTTCCGATGCGGGCGTTTTTTCCGGCATAGTTTAACGCCCCCTGAATAATGGCATTGCCGCGGTCCTGCTTAAACTCACTCATATAGCGGGCCGCGTCTTCGCGTTTTTCGGCCAGCTTGCCGTCATACATATCCAGAGCCAGCACGTTAACGTTACCCAAAGCTTTAAACAACTCTTCGGCTTCGCGCTTTATGTGGTCGTTAAGTCCCCACCATTCCTGAAATACAAAAACCCAGTTATTGGTTTTGGCGGGTGCTTCGAGCAGATAACCGCGGGCTTCCGGTCCGCCGGTTACAGGAAAGGTAATCATCCGGCCCTTATTGCTTTGATGGACGTAAGGCCGGGGGCTGGGATGAAGGTTTAGAAAGTCTGCGTTCGAAGCAAACATGGCAAATTTTTCGGCTGCCGGTGTGTGGCACAGTTTGTCGGTCTGGGCCGGCAGTTGTACACCGGCGGACAACAGCAGGAATAGCAGTGCACGGGTTTTCATAGTTTTATATTTTAAGTTTTAACAAGTCCATTACGGTTTTAGTTGCCCGGAAATTATTCTGTCGAAAGTAATAAAATCGGTGTTTACCGGCTCGTAACCTTGCTGGCGCATGCGCAGGGCTATCTGGCCGCGGTGGTACGAGGCGTGATTGACCGTATGCACCAAAATTTCGAGAACACGGTTTTCAAAAGGCTGGCCGGTGTAATTAGTGTACTTTAGGGTTCGGTACAGGTCGTCTTCGTTCACCTCGTTCAGAAATTCCTTCCATCCTTCTGCTCCACGGGCGTGCAGCACGGCCAGTTCATCAGGCGGATACTGCTTCCATAATTCAACATCAGGAGGGGGCCAGCCCCTTACACGGTGCAGCCAGAGCAACTGTGCGGCCATTACATGGCTTAACAGGGTGAGTACGTGGCTATCGGTGCATTGCTGTTGCTGCAAAGCCAGTAGTACGCGGTTATTGGCCCAGGCATTGTACTCGTAGAGTTTTTGCAGGTAGGTTTTCATAGCCACGGTTCTCATCTCAAAATTTGTAAAAGGTTAGCAGTGATAAAAGCTTTTTAATGCGAAAAAGAGGAAGGTAGCCGTAAACGATAAACCGTAAAATTACAGATGGCGCAAGTCGGAGGGGCAATCGAGTAACCACCCGGTTATACTCAGTCGGGGTCGAGTGGCTGGCAGCACTTCGTGTTCCAGCAGTTCGCTGCGAAAGCATATCAGGCGGCCTGCTTGCGGAAGAACACTCACTTCGGTACCGTTTGGCAGGTATATTTTCAGTTGTCCGCCTTCGCTTTCCTTCCAGTTTTGATTTAGATAGCAGATTACCGATAACCTTCGGTGGTCGTCACCCCTGAACTGATCGAGATGCCGTTTATAAAAGGTGCTCGGCGGATAAATGGTATAATGAAGTTCAGCATCCTGAATACTGATGAAGAGAGACTTTTTCAGGTAAAGCACCAGCTGCATAAGCCTATGATGATACACTTGCAAAGCGGCCGATGCCGTGCGGGGGTCAATCCACCGAATATAGTCACCCCGTATTTCGGTACGCACTTCTTTTTGCTTGCTGATGCCCGCTTTGCGAAATCCCTCAAGGGTGATGAAGGCCGGCTCGGCTAAAATATCCTCTACCTCTTCCGGGCTAAGAAAATCATCGGCTACAGCAAAGCCGTCGAGGGCAAGGGCGGCTGCAATGGCCTCAAATTTTATATTCATGGCACAAAGTTAGCAGAGCTTTTGTATAATGTGCCCCTAAGCGAACATGAACCGCCGTAAACCTTTTTCCTGCCCTGTTGTATGGTGTTTGTTTGTCCTGGCCCTTGCCTGTTCCTGCCGGCCTCTTGAGCCCCTGCAGGTACAGCAGATAAAAAATGTACGAGTAGGTACGGCACAGCCCACCGTGCTGTATGCCGAGGTGGCCATTCACAATCCCAACCGCATGCGCATGAAATTGCGCAGAGCCGACTTAACCGTGCTGATTAACGGCAAGCCCGCTGCCCGCATTCAGCAGGATTTTAACCTGACTATACCGGCCCGGGCCGACTTTACGCTTCCGCTGGAAGTAACCCCAAACCTAAAGGACATGGGATTTATAGAGACCCTGTTATCGGCTCTTGGAGCAAAAAAATTTGAAGTGCATTACACCGGCATGTTGCATTTGTCTTACCGCGGCATGGGCATAAAGTTGCCGGTTAATCATAAAAATGAAGTGCGCTTTTAGTTTTAACATCAAACTACTTCCACCTTAATGCCTGCCTTTCATGGACCATGCTGACGAAATCTCCCGGCTCCTCCAGCAGGTTGACCAGCTAAATGAGGAAAAGCAGCAACTTATCGGCCTCATTTCGCACGACCTCCGCTCGCCTTTTAACCGATTGCATGCCTTGCTGCAGCTGCTGAACATGGATGATAAACGCCTGAGTGCGGAGCAGTGCCTGTATGTTGAAAAGATGCACATTGTGGTAGCCGATGCGTTATCCATGATGCGCAACCTGACCGATTACCGCAGTGTGGAATTGAATCTGCTTACCGTGCATCCCAGGCCGGTGGACCTGCATGAATTGCTGAACACTGTTGTAAATAGCTACATGGCATATGCAAGCAGGAAATCGATTACGCTTAAACTGTTAGAGACCATTCCAGGGCTTAAGGTGGAGGTTGACCCGTACTGCCTGACACGGGCTGTGGAAAATCTCGTATCCAACGCCATTAAATTTTCATTTCAGGAAAAGTCGGTTGGCCTGCAGATAAAGCAAACCAACCACAGCATATATGTCGAGATTACAGACCAAGGGCAGGGACTGAAGCCTGAGGAGATACCGCTTATAGGCAGAAAATTCCTAAAACTTTCGGCACGCCCGACAGGTGGTGAAAGCTCCGTTGGACTGGGGTTATTTCTTGCCAGCGAAATGATAAGGCTGTTGGGGGGACAATTAAATGTACGCTCCGAACCGGGAAAAGGCAGCACCTTTTCGCTTGTATTGAATAAACAGCAAAATTTATAGTAGGCGGCTAGTTAAACAGATAGAAATCTTCATCTTTACCTTCCAGAATGGCTTTTAGGGAATCCACTACATTGTCGTCTTTAATAACATAGTCGCGCACCCCCTTGCGAATAAAATTCAAAACCATGGACCCATCGTCAATGGCACTCATCATAATAAGCCTGTTGTGATCGGCTAATTTGTTTTTAACCTCTTCATAAAACTCAATACCCGATTTTCCGGGTAATTTGTAGTCAACAATGAATGCATCAGGCAGCGAATTTCCTTCCATCGCACGCAGGCACTCTTCTGCGGTATTAAAAACCTTAATCTTAAAGTCCGGATTTTGCGAAAGCGACCTCCGGATAAACTCAGCATAAATATCGTCATCTTCTATTAAATAGATAAGCATAGCCTGAATTTCTTAGAAGGGCAATATACTAAAATACAGACTACCACAGCATGCTGCCGCAAACATAAAAGTAAAACTTCATCGTATAAAAAAAATATCATTAAAGCGGTAAACCGGTACTTTTACTTATCTAAATCCTCCCTCTATGAAGCGCATTATACCGGTTTCGCTGTCCATTATTTTGCTGTTTGGCCTTCATTTTCACTGCACCGGCCCATCGCCAGGACCGGTTTTCCATATCCGCTTTTCGCCTGAGCTTGTCGGGCAGGCCCAGGACGGCCGGCTGTTACTTTTGTTATCCAACAACAACAAAACTGAACCGCGGTTTCAAATAACCGATGCATTAAATACACAGTTAATTTTTGGTCTTGACGTAGAAGGAATGAAGCCCGGCGAAGTTGTAAAAATCGGTACCTCAGCCTTTGGCTACCCTATTCAAAGCCTGGCCGATATTCCGGCAGGCGAATATTATGTGCAGGCGTTGCTTAACCGGTACGAAACTTTTACTCTCAAAACCGGCCACACGGTTAAACTTCCTCCCGATAAAGGTGAAGGGCAGCAATGGAATACCAAGCCCGATAACTTTTACAGCGAACCCGTTAAACTGTTTATCGATCCCGCCAGGGGAGGCACGTTTGATATTGTTATGGACAGGAAAATCCCTCCGGTGGCCGAGCCCAAAGAAACCCGGTACCTACGCTATGTAAAAATTGAGAGCAAGCGACTATCGGAATGGTGGGGGCGCCCTACGTACCTGGGTGCCTGGGTATTGCTGCCTCATGGCTTTGACGAACACCCCGAAGCCCGATACCCGCTTATGATTTTCCACGGGCATTTTCCAACCGAATTCGGGGGCTTTAGTGAAACCCCGCCCGACCCCAACATGGATACAACCGACTACAACCCCCGGTTTGGCATTTACGGATACAAAAAGATACAGGCACAGGAGGCCTACAACTTTTACCGGCAATGGACAAGCAAAAATTTTCCGCGCTTTCTGGTGGTACAAATACAACACGCCAACCCGTATTACGATGATTCGTATGCGGTAAACAGCGCCAACCTGGGCCCCTATGGCGATGCCATTATGTACGATTTGATTCCGGAAATTGAAAAGCGCTTTCGCGGAATAGGCCAGGGGTGGGCACGGTTTACATACGGCGGCTCCACCGGAGGATGGGAAGCGCTGGCCGCACAAATTTTTTATCCTGACCTGCTGAACGGTTGCTTTGCCGCCTGCCCCGACCCCATCGACTTCCGCGCTTATTGCCTAGTAAATATTTATGAAGACAAAAATGCTTACTACTACGAAAGCGACTTTAAAACCCTGGAGCGCCCCGGCCACAGGAATTATCTGGGCCAGATTACGGCCACTTTAAAGCAGATGAACCACCGCGAACTGGCGCTGGGCACCCGCTCGCGCTCCGGGCAGCAGTGGGACATTTGGCAGGCCGTGTATTCACCGCAAGGCGAGGACGGCTACCCCAAACCGATATGGGATAAACTAACCGGAACGATTGACCACGAAGTAGCGGCCTACTGGCGCGAAAACTACGACCTGCGCTACATATTGCAACGCGACTGGGCCACACTGGGGCCCAAACTGGAAGGCAAAATTCACATTTATTGCGGCGACATGGACAACTACTACCTCAACAACGCGGTGTATTTAATGGAGGAATTTTTGAAAAATACGCGCATCCCCTTTTACGGAGGTGAGGTAGATTATGGCGACCGGGCCGAGCATTGCTGGAATGGCGACCATGCCAACCCTAACTATATTTCGCGGCTTCGGTACAACACCCTGTATTTACCGAAAATACTTAAGCGCATTGAAAAAACCGCACCGCCTGGGGCCGATACCCGGAGTTGGAGGTATTGAAAAACAAATTCCAGGTGCTAAGTTTCGTTGGCTCAGTTTTTTGTGGTGCACACTCAAAACATGTGTCTCTATGGCCAGAAAGTGGAACCAGGTTTAAAACTTGAAGCCTATGCAAAACACGCACTTACCTGAAATTAATTACAATGCTGATTTAGAACTATTTGTGAGAAAGTTAAAAAAAGCGCCTTCAAAACTCACTTGACTTTTAAATTGAAACTGTGTTAATTTGTAACACGTTATGTTACATAAAACAAGTCAATATGAATAACTTTATTCTATTACTAAAGAATTATGATAGAATCTTTCAGCCACAAGGGGCTCAGGGAGCTATTTACGAATGGCAAAACAACCAAACTGCCTCAGGAACGTTTAGAAAAGATTAAGAA
>FWPU01009349.1_pt1 | contig 15564 bp, 16 predicted proteins | sample 2228361 | NCBI WGS metagenome assembly FWPU01 (sample SAMEA103939777, study PRJEB20133) | metagenome
AGATTCTATAACATGCTTGTCGTACCGCCAGGCTTTGCCTGGTATAACCGACCAAAGGTCGGCGGTACATTTGGTTGCGGCCCGCCGCGCTATGTCATGCAAGTGTCAGACTTGCATGACATACGCGAACCAGGCCGAAGGCCGTTCGCCTCGTTCTGTGCCGTCTTGCCGCCACACGAGAGTCAACGAGGCGGGGATCAGGCTCAAGTCGGCCTTAGCAAGCCCGGGTGCGGTGGGATGCGGATCGGATGCCAGGAAGACATAGATCAGCCAGGTGCCGCCCGGCGCCAGCAAGTTCTCCAGTTGGGCCAGATAGTCCGCCTTGCGTTTTCCCAAACTGTGAAAGCAGCCGATGTCGAGCACCAGGTCGAAAGGAACAGAGAAGGGAGGCAGGCGTGTTACGTCGGCTAGCAGGAATTCGACTTGCAGGTTTTCGTTGCGCGCTTTTTGTTTGGTCTGGCGAATGGCGCGTGGGACGAAGTCCACGCCGGTGACCTGCCAGCCAGCCCTGGCCAGCGTAAGGGCATTGGTGCCGCTACCGCATCCCAGGTCGAGGGCGCGCCCGGCCGGATGTTGCGCGATGAAGTCCAGCAGTTCGGGCGGGCTGACGCCGGTATCCCAGGGCGGTTTGGAAAGGTAGGCCAAAGTAAATTGTAAACGGTGCAGAAGGCTGCTCATTCGATGCTCTCGCGCACGCGCTGTGTATCCAACCGGCCCACCTCTCGCCAGACTTCGTTACCCTGAGCGTCGAAGTAAATGAAAGTAGGGGTGTATTGGAAGTTATAGAGGGTAGCCAGTTCGCGCCCCGCCTGTTCCTGGACGTTGATGCGGATGAACAGGACGCGGCCTTGCAATTCTTGTTCCAGCCCATCTACGATGGGTTTCATCTGCGTGCAGGCTATTCAGTAGGGCGATTGGAATTCCAATAAGACGGGTCGTCCTTGCCCGATCATAGCCTGGACCTTTTTGGCGTCTTCCATCGAAGGCGTCTGAACGGGACGCAGACTCAGCCAGGCAATCGCCAGGGCGGAGATCAACGCCCCTATGGCAAGGAAATCACGCAGGGTGGGACGGTGATGGCGGACGAGCGCCGCCGCGACCACAAAGACTAGCAGGGCGGCTATCCATAGTGCAGAATACTGATTGAAAAGTTGGCTCATTGTTCCTGCCTTTTATGTGATAGTACACACTTTGACAATTCAACCTTCTTCTTTTAGAATCGAACAGTTGGTATTATCCCATTCACAGGAAAGGTTGTCATGAAAGAGTATACCACTGAGTTTCTCCGCAACGTGGCGCTGGTGTCGCATGGCGGGGCGGGTAAGACGATGCTGGCAGAGGCATTTCTGCACTTTTCGGGAGCAACTACGCGCCTTGGCAAGGTGGAGGATGGAACGAGCGTCTCTGACCACGACGAAGAAGAAATTCGTCGCAAGATTTCGATTTATACGAGCGTCCTGCCGGTCGAACACCGCGATCACAAGATCAATGTGTTGGACGCGCCTGGTTACACGGATTTCATTGGCGAGGTGATTTCGACCCTCTCGGTCGCCGATGGCGCCTTAGTGTTGGTCGATTCGGTGGCTGGCCTGGAGGTTGGCACAGAGATTGCCTGGCGCTATCTCGATCAATTCAAATTGCCGCGTTTTGTCGTCATCAATCGCCTCGACCGTGACAATGCCAATTTCAGCAAAGCGTTGGCTAGCATGGAGGCGTTTTCTTCCACCCGCCTCATCAAGGTGCAACTGCCCATCGGTGAGAAGCACGATTTCAAGGGCGTGGTGGACTTGCTTTCCATGAAAGCCTTCTTGGGCGATGGCAAGACTGCCAGCGAAATCCCTGCCGATATGAAGGAGGCTGCCGAGGAAGCGCGCTTTGCGTTGGTGGAAGCGGCTGCCGAAGGAGAGGATGCCCTGCTGGAAAAGTACCTTGAAAGCGGTTCGCTGTCCGACGAGGAGTTGCTGCGCGGCCTCAAGCAGGTCGTTTGCGCCGGTGGGTTCGTCCCCGTCTTCTGCGCCGCTGGTGGGCATGAAATCGGTATCGGCCCCCTCTTGGACGCCATCTTGAACCTGTTGCCCTCGCCGGCAGAAGCGCCTGCCCGCACCGCGCAGGGCAAGGACGGCGAAGAAGCCTTGACCGCCTCTGACAGCGGCCCCCTGGCTGCCTATATTTGGAAGACCACCGCTGACCCCTTCGTAGGCAAAATGACTTACTTCCGTGTCTTTTCTGGCTCCGTCCAGTTGGATGCGCGGGTGTGGAATCAGAACAAAGGCGCAGAGGAGCGTATGGCCGGCCTGCATCTCCAGCGTGGCAAGGAGCAGATCCCTGTCAAAGTCGTTCATGCCGGCGATATCGCTGCGGTCGCTAAATTGACCGTTACCGCCACCGGCGATACGTTTTGCGACAGGGGACATCCGTTGTCTGTGCCGGCGCCCCAATATCCGTCTGCACTCTATCGTGTGGCTGTTGGCCCCAAGACTCAGGCGGATGCCGCCAAGATTACGCCATCCCTCACTCGCCTGTGCGAGGAGGATATGACCCTGTCCTGGTACAACGAAAAAGCAACTGGCCAGACCATTTTGCAGGGCATGGGCGATCAGCACATTGACGTGGCCATTCGACGCGCCGAGACCAAGTTGCAAGTTGGGCTGCTTACTTTCGAGCCGAAAGTGCCGTATCGTGAGGGCATTACCAAGAAGGCTAGTGCCCAATATCGTCACAAAAAGCAAACCGGCGGTGCCGGCCAGTTTGGCGAGGTGCATTTGCGCATCGAGCCACTGCCGGACGCCGATTTCGAGTTCACCGATGAACTGGTCGGCATGAACCTTTCGCGCTCTTACCTGCCGGCCATCGAGAAGGGCATTGTCAATACCATGGCGCAGGGCGTGATTGCCGGCTATCCGATGAGCAACGTCAAAGTCATCGTTTATGATGGCAAAGAGCACCCGGTCGATTCCAAGCCGGTGGCCTTCGAAATTGCTGGCCGCGAGGCCTTCAAACTGGCCGTGCAAGATGCCGGGCCGGTCTTGTTCGAGCCAATCATGAATGTCCGTGTGGTAGTGCCAGAAGCCAACATGGGCGATGTCATGAGCGACCTGAACACCCGTCGCGGGCGCGTGCAAGGCACCGAGTCCGAACATGGTAATACGGTAGTGATGGCGCAGGTTCCGATGGCCGAAATGCTGCGTTATACCACCAACCTGCGCTCCATCACCGGCGGGCGTGGTTACTTCACTATGGAATTCGACCATTACGAGATCGTCCCGCAGCACCTGGCAGCCGAGATCATCGAAGCCCACAAGAAGGAACTGGAAGCCAAGAAGGAAGAATAGTCTCAGATGAACGAGCCAGACCAGACATCGTTTATCTGTTCGATGGAGCGTTACTTTGCTTCGTTGCAAGATGTCGCATTGGCTTATCTCTTTGGTTCATACGCGCGCGGCCGGGCCTGGGCGCAAAGCGACGTGGACGTGGCCGTGTTGCTTGACGGCCGGCCGGACGATGAAACTTGCTTCAACAGGCGCCTCGATATCATAGGCGGGCTGATGGACATTTTGCATGTCACCGATGTGGATGTGCTGCTTTTGAATCAGGCGCCGCCAGCATTGCGTTACGCGGTTCTTCGGGATGGTATTTTGCTTTTCTGCCGTGACCCGCAGGCAAGGGTCATGTTCCAGGTACAGACGCTCAATGAGTATCTCGATTTCAAGCCGATTTTGAAGCGTCATGGAGATGCCTTGCTGGAAAAAGCGCGGAAAGGAGAATTGTCTTGTGGATACAACCCCTATCAAGGCGCGCTTGAGCGTTATCGCCAGGTGCGTGAACGCATTGCGCACCCTCAAAAGCCTGACGTATGATGAATTTGCACGCGACTATATCCTGACCGGGGCAGCGGAGCGCAATTTTCAGGTTGCCATCCAGGCTGCGCTGGATATTGCCAGCACAATCCTTGCCGATCGAACGGTTACGCTTCCCCAAGAATACAAGGACCTCTTCCCGTCTTTGGCCGAAATTGGCGTCCTGCCGGATGATTTTGCGCGCAAACTGACCGGTATGGCAAAATTCCGCAACGTGTTGGTTCATTTATACGTGGAAGTGGATTTGCAGCGTCTCTACCTATACTTGCAGGAGAATTTGGACGATTTCGAGACCTTTGCGCGCTATGTGAGCGAATGGCTGGTAAGACAGGAAGAAGCTTGACGCTTCCATATAGTATTGCTATGTGAAAACTACCTTAACTGCGAAGATTTTGTATCGTGGTGTCACTGCGAGCGATGGTCGAGCGCTGCATCGAGATTGTTGAGATGTAGGCGGCGGGTCTCGATACACCACTTCGTGGCTACTCGACCATCGTCGCCGTATCGAGACCAGAGCGAAGCCCTGGCCTGACGCCAGGACAGGCGGTCTCCCGGCCTGCGAGGGGATTGCTTCGGGAAAAATGCCCTCGCCATGACAGTCCAATTGGTTGCGGCTCGCCGCGTTATGTATCACGAAGGGGATGGCAAGGCCGGCCATACTACTTCGCACCATTTCATACCATTTCATGGCACAAGTGGCACAGGCAGGCTGGCGACGCTGTGTGCAACCATGATCGTTTATACCTTGACAAATCGGATAAGATATGTAAAATATATATCAAGTTTTTCTAGTAAATTCAGGAGACCTGATGACTTACTCTTGCTTGTGTCTGGAGCGGGGCTCGTAACCACCGCTCCGCTGGAAATCTGAGCAAACGGCCAACAGCAGCAGGACGGTGGACGACCCCGCATGTGAACATCCATGTTTACATGGCGTCGTGCGCCGTCCTTTTTGTTTACTTGTTGGCCGTTTTTCGGTTTCATTTTTCGGAGACCCTTTATCATGAAAATCGCCTCGGATGTAACTGAATTGATTGGCAATACCCCCCTGGTGCGCTTGAACCGCGTCACTACCGGCCTTGGGGCGCAGGTAGTGGCAAAACTCGAATTCTTCAATCCCGCCCACAGCGTCAAGGACCGCATTGGCTTTTCGATGATTGCGGCCGCAGAACAGTCGGGCGTATTGACCCGCGACAAGGTCATCGTCGAACCGACCAGCGGGAATACCGGCATTGCGTTGGCTATGGTGGCGGCTGCACGCGGCTACCATTGCGTGCTGGTCATGCCCGATACCATGTCGAAAGAACGCCGCATGTTGCTGCGCGCCTATGGCGCCGAGTTGGTCCTGACGCCCGGCAGCGAAGGCATGAGCGGCGCTATCCGCGTCGCGACCGAGATGGTCGCCTCGCAGCCGGACAAATATTTCATGCCCCAACAATTCCAAAATCCGGCCAACCCCCAAATCCACCGTCAAACCACTGCCGAAGAAATCTGGTGCGATACCGACGGCCAGGTGGACATCCTGGTTGCCGGCGTTGGCACCGGCGGGACGATTACCGGCGTCAGCCAGGTGCTGAAAGCGCGAAAACCGTCTTTCCAGGCTGTTGCCGTCGAGCCAGATGCTTCTCCCGTTCTGTCTGGCGGGCAAAAGGGACCGCACAAAATCCAGGGTATTGGCGCCGGCTTCGTGCCGGACGTACTCGATACCAGCGTGTACGAGGAAGTCATCCGCGTCACCGACGAAGACGCCATGCAAACCGCCCGCCGCATGGCTACCGAAGAGGGCCTCTTGGTGGGCATTTCTTCCGGCGCGGCTACCTGGGCGGCGCTGCAAGTGGCGGCCCGGCCGCAAAACGCAGGCAAGTTGATTGTGGTCATCATTCCTTCCTTTGGAGAGCGTTACCTGAGTTCGCCGCTTTACCAGCATCTGGCAGAATAGCAGGAGGCGTATCATGCGTGTCGAATCGCTTCTGTTTCATCGCGTCATTCATCCTTTCGAAGCCGTGGGCGAGTACTTCCGCCTCATCCGCCGCGACATTGCCTCGGTCCTCGAGCGCGATCCGGCGGCGCGCACCCCTCTCGAAGTCTTGTTGGTGTATTCGGGGCTGCACGCCATTTGGATTCATCGCATCACCCACTGGCTGTGGAAACACAACCTGCGCTTTTTGGCGCGTTGGCTTTCCCAATTTGCCCGCTGGTTGACCGGCATCGAAATTCACCCCGGCGCCACCATTGGCCCTGGCTTCTTCATCGACCATGGCATGGGCGTGGTCATCGGCGAAACCGCCGAAATCGGCGCCGACGTGACCCTCTATCACGGCGTCACCCTGGGCGGCACCAGTTTGAACAAAGGCAAGCGACATCCCACCATCGGCGACCGCGTCGTCATTGGAGCCGGCGCTAAAATACTCGGCAACATCACCATCGGCAGCGACAGCCGCATCGGCGCCAACGCTGTCGTGGTCAAGTCTGTGCCGGAAAATTCTGTCGTGGTAGGCGTGCCTGGGCAGATCGTCCGCCGCAGCGTCCCACACACCGCACACGATGCCCCCGATTTGAACCACACCTCCCTGCCCGACATCATCGGCGTCACTCTCAAAGACCTCCTGCAGCGCGTGGACGAACTGGAAGCCCGTCTGGACGGCCATGAACACCAGCGCGTCCCTGCCTATGTGGCAGCCGGCGACGCCTGGGAAAGCGCCGACTTTTCCATTTGACGGAGGTAGATATGACCGTGATGACGCTTCCCTCGTACGATGTACAGACGAGCGATCTGCCCGGCCTGGCCGCGCACGTGGGGAATACGCCGCTGCTGGCCCTCTCCCGCCTCTCCCTACGCCTCGGCCTGCCTCCGTCCATTCAGGTTTGGGCCAAGGCCGAATGGTTCAACCCGGGCGGCTCCGTCAAGGATCGCCCGGCGCGCGAGATTCTCCGTCAGGCCCTCCTCAGTGGTGACCTGGCGCCCGGCAAGCGTCTGCTCGATTCCACTTCTGGCAACATGGGTATTGCCTATGCCACCCTGGGCGCCTCGCTGGGTATTCCTGTCACGCTGACCATGCCCGCTAACGCCAGCCCAGAGCGCATCCGCATCTTGCGCGCCCTGGGGGTGGAATTGATCTTGACCGATGCCCTGGAAGGCTCGGACGGTGCCATGCAAGCCGCGCGTCGTATGGCTGCCAAGCGGCCCGATTTGTACTGGTATGCCAACCAATACGACAATCCCAACAATTGGAGTGCACACTATCGCACTACCGGCCCCGAAATCTGGGCGCAGACAGGTGGTCTGGTGACGCATTTCGTGGCTGGCCTGGGCACCTCCGGTACGTTGACCGGCGCTGGACGCTTCTTACGTGCCATGAACCCGAGTGTGCAAATCACCGCCGGCCAACCCGATGCCCCCTTTCATGGGCTGGAGGGTCTCAAGCACATGGCCTCCTCGCACAAGCCGGGCATTTATGATCCGGCTTTCCCCGATCGCGTCGTGACCGTCTCTACCGAAGAAGCGCGCGAGATGGTGCTGCTGCTGACGCGTGAAGAAGGCTTGTTCGTGGGCGTCTCTTCGGGTGCGGCGGCGGTCGCTGCTTTTCGTGTAGCCAACGAGTTGCAACCCGAACGGGCCGCTCTCCTGGTAACTGTCTTTCCGGATGCCGGCTACAAATACCTGAGCGATACGTCGCTATGGGAAGGCTTGCCCTGAGTTGTGTAACTTGTAGTAGCGCCTCTAGTCGCGCTTCTGACGCAGCCAATGAGGTGCCACTCTGAGTTTCGCGTAGCCAACGTATAATCTTGTAGTAGCGACTTTAGTCGCGCTTTCTGTAGCCAAGATGTATATTATATGGTGAAGGCCTCAGGTTCTTGCCATACAAAACGTAAGGCGGAATTTATCCTCTGGATGGGAACGCCGCCAAAGGCGAAATGAACTTCGCCCTACAAATTCTTCGCGGTTATGACAGATGGCGCGGCGAGCCGCAGCCAAATGTACCGCCGACCTAGGTCGGTGCCAGGCGGAGCCTGGCGGTACGACCAGCGCGTTGCAAAGTGCCAGGCGGAGCCTGGCGGTACGACCAGCACGTTGCAAAGTGATAGATCGTAACTGCACAGCCAGCGAGATTTCCAGCCTGTTCCAGCGGGATAAATCCCTGCCTCAGTTCATGGAAGTCGAATGAATTCGACTCGGCCTCTAGCCCGAATGCCCCTTTGGGGTACAGGTGGCTTCTAGGCACTGAGCCGCCGGGTCGAGTCGCTGGGTCGAGTTTATCGAGACCTTATCGAGACCCTGTCGAGACCCGCAGGTCGAGTAGCCCGACAGGGCGTATCGAGACCCGCAGGTCGAGTCGCTGGGTCGAGTTTATCGAGACCTCATCGAGACCAGGCGGCTTTGGTTGTCGAGCAGGTGATTGAGCCTGTCGAAATCTTGTCGAGACATAGCCCCGCTGGGCAGTTACGATAGATCGACACTACAGAATGTAAGACAACTCTTCAAGAGTTGTCCTTAAAGAAAGGCAACATGACTCTTCTCGTTCCTGCACATTTACTCCATCAAGTCCATCTGCACGGCGAGCAGGCTTACCCCGAAGAGGGGGCGGGTTTCTTGCTTGGCGTGGACGAGGGGCAGCAGCGCCGCGTCTCGCAGGTGCTGACCGCCGACAACATGCGCGAAGACGACGCGCGACGCCGCAGGTACCTGATCACGCCCGAGGCGTATCTCCAGGCCGAAATAACGGCCGACAGGCTGGGGCTGAGTCTGATCGGGGTCTTCCATTCGCACCCCGACCATCCCAATCGTCCCTCCGAGTTCGACCGCGAGTGGGCCCAGCCGTTCTTTTCGTATCTCATCACCGGCGTCGAGGCTGGACGGGTAGTCGAGTCTCGCTCGTGGCGGTTGGTCGAGGACCGCTCTCGGTTCGAGGAAGAAAGTATCCAAATTTTAGAGGAAAGAGGATAGAATAAAACTATGCCGATTTTGAAGATTCCTACCCCTTTGCGTTATTACACGGCCGGGCAGGCCGAAGTCTTCGTGCGCGGTGCGGACGTAGCAGCCGCCATGCGCGACCTGGTGACGCAGTTTCCTGCCCTTGAACCGCATCTCTACAACGGAGATGGTCAATTGCGCGCCTTTGTCAACCTATTTGTCGGCGAAGACAACATCAAGGACTTGCAGGGCCTTGAAACCCCGCTGCAAGCAACCGACATCGTGCGCCTCATCCCCTCCATTGCCGGCGGTTCACTGCTCACTGATAACTGATCACTGCTTACTGACAACCACCATGTTCCCTGAACTCTCTCGCGAAGAAATCTTGCGCTACTCGCGCCACCTGCTCATCCCCGAAGTGGGGCTGGCAGGTCAGAAAAAACTCAAGGCTGCCTCGGCCCTGGTGATTGGCACCGGCGGTCTGGGTTCGCCCATCTCGCTTTACCTGGCAGCGGCTGGGGTGGGCCGCCTTGGTCTGGTGGATTACGATGTGGTAGATGCCTCCAACTTGCAGCGTCAAATCGTGCATGGCACTTCCAGGCTAGGAACGCTCAAGGTCGAGAGCGCCCGCGATCGCCTGCGCGACTTGAACCCCGACATCCAGATAGACGCCTACAACGAGCCGTTTACTTCTGAAAACGCCTTCCGCATCGCCGAGCCATACGACATCGTCATTGACGGCACCGACAATTTTCCCACGCGCTACCTCACCAACGATTTGTGCGTGCTGACCGGTAAGCCCAACGTGTACGGCTCTATCTTCCGCTTCGATGGGCAGGCCAGCGTATTCTACGCCAAAGAGGGTCCCTGTTACCGCTGTCTCTTCCCCGAACCGCCGCCGCCTGGCCTCGTCCCCTCTTGCGCTGAGGGCGGGGTGTTGGGTGTCTTGCCGGGCGTCATCGGCGCTATCCAGGCGACCGAGGCGCTCAAAGTGCTGCTGGGCATTGGCGAGCCGCTCATCGGCAAATTGTTGCTCTACAACGCGCTCGACTTGTCTTTCGATTTCGTCAAACTCAAGAAAAACCCCAACTGCCGCGTGTGCGGGCCGAATGCCGACATCAAGGAATTGATCGATTACGAAGAATTCTGTGGCGTTCCTGGCCATGACCATGACGACGGCTCGGCCGGCGACGAGTGGGACGTGACTGCGGCCGACCTGGCCGCCCGCCTCGCGCTTGACCCCGGCCTGCTCCTGCTCGATGTGCGCGAACCACACGAATTGGAGATCTCTGCTCTGCCCGGCGCCCTCAACATCCCGCTGGGGACCCTGGCGGCGCGCCTGCCCGAACTGGACTCGGCCCGTGAGATGGTCGTCTTTTGCAAGGCTGGCACCCGCTCTGCGCGCGCACTCGAATTGTTGGTGAGCGCCGGCTTTCGCAAGGTCAAGAATCTGAAGGGCGGCATCAATGCCTGGGCCAGGGAAGTGGATGGCAGTTTGCCCATTTACTAGGAGCGGTTATCAGTGATCAGTAAGCAGTGAGCAGTAAACAGTGAGCACGGGGCGAGGGTTTGCAAGTCGTTGATGTTGTCTTTGCCAATTGGGACGCTTTGCTACTCGACCCTACTCGACCGCCGCCCATGCCCATAGCACAGCATCAGTAGCATGTTATAATACTTTTCATCGGGGTCGGTTCAGGCAGTGTGTGTAAAATTCTTGTTAGCGCGCCAAACCGATGGAGCGGCAGTTGCCCCCGTAGGGGGTGCCGCCCGAACTCAATGGTTATCCCAGCACTTTGGCGCGCCAAGAAATTCTTTGCTCGATGATTGAGCGCGCTGCAAAAACGAACCACCGAGAGCGCCGAGTTTTTTGTTAGAGTTAATTCTTTGCGTGCTCTGCGATCTCAGTGGTAAAACAGCCTTTTTGCGGTTCTGTGGGCATCGCCGTGATACGCCCCTGGTTCTGGTGGCCATGGCGTTTTTCCAGGGTACTGCCGCCAGCAGCAGTGCAATAGCATCCCCTTTGGGGATAGCTGGGGAACAATCACGGAAATTCCCAATGGGCCCTTCTTGCAGTAGAGTCATTGTAACTACTCAACCACTTTCTCAAATACCACAAATGCAGACCCTAAAGGTCTTCCCCGCAAATCAAAAGGCTGAATTGCAGGAAGGTCAGGCTTGAAACTCATGTTCGATTGCAAAAGAGACCTTTAGGGTCTTGATCTGAGCAGTTAGGAGTCATTATTGCTTTACCCCGGCCCGTGTGGAAAGGAGAATTTCATGAAAACCGTTGTCGCCGGCGCACTGGGAGAGTGCGTCCATGTAGCTGGGGTGTCGAAATTCCTGCGCCTGGCAGAACAGGCCGGCTGGAAGACGGTCTTCTTGGGGCCGGCCGTGCCGCTGGAACGTATGCTCGAAGCCATTCGGCAGGCGCGTGCCGAGGCGGGCGGGGACGAGGTGCTGGCTGGCGTCTCGTACCGTCTGACGCCGGAAACGGGCGAGCGCTTGTTGGGTCAATTTGCCGAGGCGGCTGCTGATTTGCACGAGGCCGGCGTGCGTTTTGCGTTTGGCGGCACGCCGCCTTTGGCCGAGCGCGCCAGGAAGTTGGGCTTCTTCGAGCGCGCTTTCGATGGGACCGAACCGGTCGAGGCGGTGTTGGCTTTCCTGAGAGGGGGAGCAGGCGGCGGGGGGGCGGAGGCGGATTTTCCGCAGAGTATGGTGGAACGCATTCGCTGGAAGTCGCCTTATCCCATTTTGCGCCATCACTTCGGCTTGCCGAGCATGGAAGCCACGCTGGAGGGCATCCGCCAGATTGCCGAAGCGCAAGTGTTGGATGTCATCTCGTTGGGCATTGACCAGGACGCCCAGGAGAACTTCTTCCATCCAGAACGGCAAGATCCGCGCCGCAAAGGGGCCGGCGGCGTGCCGGTGCGCAGCGCCGACGATTATCGCGCCCTCTATCAGGCCAGCCGCTGCGGAAATTTTCCCTTGCTGCGGACGTATTCCGGCACGGACGATTTCATCGAACTGGCCGAGATGTACCTCGAGACGATTGACATCGCCTGGTGCGCCATCCCCTTGTTTTGGTTCAATCAAATGGACGGGCGCGGCCCCTGGGACCTGGAAGGTTCGATTCGCGAACACCAACAGGTGATGGCATGGTATGGGGCGCATGACATACCGGTTGAGTTGAACGAGCCTCATCATTGGGGTATGCGTGATGCGCCGGATGTCATCTTCGTGGTTGCGGCTTTTCTCTCTGCTTACAACGCACGCGCGTTTGGGGTGCGGGATTATATCGCTCAGTTGATGTTCAACAGTCCGGCAGAACTTTCGGACAGGATGGACCTGGCCAAGATGCTGGCCGTATTGGAGATGATTGCCCCCCTCGCTTCGGCTACCCCCCTGCCTTCAGCATCCCCCCATTTCCCAACAGAAACGGCTACCCCCCTCGCTTCGGCTTCCCCCCATTTTCGCTTGGAAAATGGGGGACGAGTCTTCCGCATCTGGAAGCAAACCCGCACTGGCTTGCTCAGTTACCCGGTGGATTTGGACGCGGCGCGGGCGCATCTGGCGGCCAGCATCTATCTGCAAATGGCACTGCGTCCTGAGATTGTCCATATCGTTGGGCATACTGAGGCCAGCCATGCTGCCACTGGCGAGGATGTCATCCAGGCGGCGCACATGGCCCGCCGCGCCATCGAGAACGCTATGGGGCAGCCGGACTTGACTGCCGATCCCGCCGTCCAGGAGAGAAAAGCCGAATTGGTGCAGCAGGCCGGGGTTACGTTGGAGGCGATCAGGTTCCTGGCTTCCGCTTCTTGCGCGGACCCGTGGACGGATGCCGCTACCCTGGCGTCGGCTGTGTCCCTGGGTATTTTGGACGCACCTCAATTGAAGAACAATCGCTTTGGGCGCGGCGAGATTGTGACCCGCATAGACGCGCGCGCGGCAAATATTGTCGTCCATCCCGAGACAGGCCGCCCTATGAGGGAAGAGGAGCGGTTGAAGGCATTTTTGAAATGAATGAAAGGAGAGAGATGGCAAAGCGCAAGCATAAAGAGGACATGGTCTATGCGGTGGTGGGGGCAGGTCATGGCGGGCGCGCTATGGCGGCGCATCTGGCTTTGATGGGCTTCAGGGTGCATCTATACAATCGCTCGCCCGAACATATCGAGGTCATCAAGCGACGCATGGGCATTGACCTGGAAAGCTATGAAGGCGGCCCAAAGGGGTTCGCCCGCCTGGCTTTGGTCACTTCGGATTTGAAAGAAGCCGTAAGGAAAGCGGACGTGGTGATGGTGGTTTTGCCCTCTTCGGCGCACGCCGAAATTGCTGCCAAGATGGCGCCGGCGCTCAGGGAGGGGCAGTATGTTATCTTGCATCCGGGGCGCACTTGTGGTGCCATCGAGTTCTATAAGGCGGTGCGCGATGCTGGCTGCCAGGCAAAAGTGATCATCGCCGAGGCGGAGACTTTCATCTATGCCAGCCGCGCCGATGGCCCGGCGCAGTCGCGCATCTTTCGCATCAAAGAGGCTGTGCCGTTGGCGGCCTTGCCGGCCATCTATACTCCTGAAGTGCTGGAGGCCCTTGCCCCTGCTTATCCGCAGTTCATAGACGGCGTGGATGTGCTGCATACCGGCTTGAATAACATGGGCGCCATCTTCCACCCTGCCATTACGCTTTTGAACGCTGGCTGGATCGAGGCCACGCATGGCGATTTCGAGTTCTATATCGAAGGCGTGACGCCTAGTGTGGCGCGCATCCTGGAAGTGTTGGACCGCGAGCGTGTGACCATTGCCTCGTCGCTGGGCATTCGCGCTCGCACGGCGCTCGAATGGCTGAAACTGGCTTATGACACGACCGGCGAAGACCTGCACGAGGCCATCCACAACCAGCCCGGCTACTATGGCATCAAGGCCCCGCCGACGTTGAGACACCGCTACATCTTCGAGGACGTGCCGATGAGTCTGGTGCCGATGGCGGCGCTGGGCAAACGCTATGGCGTTTCGGTGCGCGGTATGGAAAGTCTCATCAACCTGGCAAATTTCATCCACCGCACCGACTACTGGCGGCGCGGGCGCACGCTCGATAAACTGGGCATCGAGCAATACAGCGTCAGCGAAGTGACCGCCCTGGTGCGTGAAGGACTGCCAGGGTAGCTATTTCCGTCTCTTGCATGGGGCAGGGATGGCTTACCCCATCGTCACAGCCGATGATCGTGTGAGGCTGTTTGCGTCCCCCCCTGTCCAAAAGCCCATTTTTGCCCCTCAGCGGCAGGGGGGTACGCAAAATTAGAGATAGGCGCAGAATGTTCAGGTAAGGCCTTTTTTTGAGACGATTTTTCACAAATGGAAAAACCTATTGAAAAAATGATGAAATCGTTGTATTATGAAAACGTCGCTTTAGATACGAGCAACTTCCTCAATTAGGGATGCGTGCCTTTCCTCGAAACGGCTAACCCACTGTGAAGTGAGGGCGCAAAGTCATGGATCTGTTTGCGCGCACTGTGTAGTTGCTGCATTTCAGACCGCCAGACTGCCGAAGGTTCTTTGTCTTTGGCAGTTTTTTTGTTTTACAAGAAGGAGGTGCTTGGGAAAGAATTTGCTGGGTGTTTTTGCGTTCATGTTCGTCCAATTTACTGCAAGGAGAAAAAGATGAAATTCAAGTTCGTTTCCATTCTTGGCATCCTGGTTCTATTGGTTGCCATGTTGCCGATGGCCGTTTCGGCTTCGGAAGACGTAGATTACAAGCCTGTCGATGTGGGCCCTGAGCTACGTACCTGGGAGGCGTCTCCGCAACGTATCGCTCCGCAGGAAGAAGGTGATGTCTCGACCTCCGCGGCCCTGGCACCTGAAGACTATCCTTGTTATATTGAAACAAAGGAGTGGTTGTCCCTCGACAATTATCTGGGTTATTACTTTTTCACAGATTTCTATCTGATCGCAGAAACTCCCACTGCCGAACTTTGGGTGCAGGCAGACTTGAGTTATCCGGCGGGCGATCCGCGTGATTTGCCGGTGGTGACCTGTGAACAGGCGGCGTACCTGTTGAGTGAATTCGACAATAACATGTATCCTGTCGAGACTTCGTTCTTTGGCACGCACGATTTCCATGACGGTTCGAATTCCTTGCTGGAGGCGTGGGGTTATTTCGAGCCTGGCTACTTCTTCAACGAGGCTGGCCGACAGGTGGTGTTAGTCTCCAACATTCGCGATGATGCTTATTATGATCCCGATTATCCAAATTATATTGCTGGATTCTATTCACCTTCTTTCGAGGCCTATTTCGACCGCAACATCATGTCTATCGATTCACACGATTGGTTCAATCGCGTCGGCCCCAATGGCACACGCCCAGATAGTGCAAGTATTTTTCTGTAAAAGTGGTCTGGTATTTTCTCGGAAGTAAAGTTTCTCAAAAGAGTGCATCGGAGCAGACAAAGTTCAGGTAAAATATAGCCGCACGCCCCATCGGAAACGGGAACGGCTCTTTCGCGAGGCTGTTCTCGTTTTCAATTTGGGGGAGAGTTTTCCTCGAAGGAAAGATAAGCTCGACCCGTCTGCCATTCTTCATCCTGCTCCATCAGGATGGCGCTCACCAACCGTAGACAAGTGGCTTCATTTGGGAAGATGCTTACCACAGTGGTGCGCCGTCCGATTTCGCGGTTCAAGCGTTCCAGGCTGTTGTTGGTGCGCAGTTTTTTGCGGTGCGCTTCAGGAAAGGCAAACACGGTCAGACCTTCGGGCAAGTTGGTTTCCATCCAGTCCGCCAGCCGAGAAGCGCGTTGCTGGTATT
>FWPU01009350.1_pt1 | contig 15561 bp, 12 predicted proteins | sample 2228361 | NCBI WGS metagenome assembly FWPU01 (sample SAMEA103939777, study PRJEB20133) | metagenome
TATCGAGATCGCGCGCCGTCCCAATCTGCCCTCAGCGCAGCCCTACTCGACCAGCGGTGCGCCGATCGAGTAGGCCCGTGCCGGGTGAGCGCCGCGCTGGGAGTGATCCGACAGGGCCGTATCGAGATCGCGCGCCATCCCAATCCGCTATCCCACGCGACGGCGCGCTTCCAGGACGTTGGGCAACTGCTCGATCTTGGTGAGCAGGCGGCTGAGTTGGATGACGCCGCTGACGTCCAGAGTCGCAGTGATGATGGCGGTGTTGTCCTTGAGGCCAGTGATCGCCTGCGCGGCGCGCATGTTGACTTTTTCATCGGCAACCACGGCGGCGATATCGCGCAGGAGGCCTGCGCGGTCGAACGCATGCACGATGATGCTCACCGGATAGACGTGCTCATCGTGCGTCCCCCAGCTCACTTCGACCAGACGCTCTGGCTCGCGCGTCAGGAGGACGTTCGGGCAATCGCGCTTGTGGACGGAGACGCCGCGGCCGCGCGTGACGTAACCGATGATGGCGTCGCCCGGCAGCGGATTGCAGCAACGGGCGAGATGCGTATAGAGGCCGCGCATGCCCTGCACATTGACGCCATCCATCGGCAGGGCCGGCGCGGGTCGTTCGCCGCCCGACTCCGGCTCGGAGGCGACCTGATCCTTGCGTTCCGCCTCCAGGACTTTGGCGGCAATCTGCTGCGGATTGATGTCCCCATACCCGATGGCCGCGAGGAGGTCGTCGACCGAATCAAGGTTGAACAGCTTGGCGATCGCCTCGTAGCTGACCTCGACGCTCAGGCGTTTCAGCTCGTGATCGAGGATCGCGCGCCCCTCGACGATGTTGGTATCGCGATCGAGGCGGCGGAACCACTGGCGGATCTTGGCGCGGCCGCGCTGGGTCTTCACGAAACCCAGGTTCGGATTGAGCCAATCGCGGCTGGGGCCGCCGCGCTTGGCGGTGATGATCTCGACTTGCTCGCCGTTGTGCAACTGGTAGTCGAGGGGGACCAGGCGCCCGTTGACGCGCGCGCCGCGACACCGATGGCCGACCTCGGTATGGACGTGGTAAGCGAAGTCGATGGGGGTGGAGCCAGCGGGCAAGTCGATGATGTCCCCCTTGGGCGTGAAGACGTAGACGCGATCCTGGAAGACGTCGGTCTTCATCGAGTCGACGAACTCGCGGGCGTCGGTAACCTCCTGACGCCACTCCATCAGTTGGCGCAACCAGGCGATCTTGTTCTCGAACGTGACGTCGCGTTTCGCGCCTGGCTCCTTGTAGCGCCAGTGGGCTGCGATGCCGTACTCGGCGGTGCGGTGCATCTCCCAGGTGCGAATCTGCACCTCCATCGGCCGGCCGTTCGGCCCCACCACGGCGGTGTGCAACGAACGGTACATGTTGTCCTTGGGGGTAGCGATATAGTCATCGAACTCGCCAGGGAGGGGGCGCCATAGACTATGGACGATGCCCAGGGCGGCATAGCAATCGCGCACCGTGTCGACGATCACGCGCAGGCCGTGGGTATCGTAGATCTGGTCGAAGTCGACGTCCTTGCGCTTCATCTTGCGATAAATCGAATAGATATGTTTGGGACGCCCGCTGATCTCGGCCTCGATGCCGGCCTTCTGCAGTTCCTCGCGTAGAATCTGCGTGACGCGAGCGACATATTCCTCGCGGTCCTGGCGTCGTTCCTGGATGCGGCGCGCCAGCTCCTTATACGTGGCTGGCTCCAGATAGCGGAAGGCGTGATCCTCCAGCTCCCATTTGATCTGCCAGATGCCCAGACGGTTGGCGAGAGGGGCGAAGATATCGAGGGTCTCGCGCGCGATGCGGCGACGCTTATGCTCGGGCATCGCGCTCAGGGTGCGCATGTTGTGGAGGCGGTCGGCCAGCTTGATCAGGACGACGCGCACATCGTCGACCATGGCCAAAAACATCTTGCGCAGGCTCTCCGCCTTCTCATCGCGCATCGATTCATTGACTTTGCGCAGCTCGTTGATCTGCTCGAGTTTGGTGACGCCGTCGACGAGGCGAGCGACCTCATCGCCGAAGTGGTCACGGATATAGTCGAGGTTATAGGATGTATCCTCGGCCACGTCGTGGAGCAAAGCTGCGGCGATGGTGGCGGCGTCGAGGCGCAATTCGGCGAGGATGGTGGCGACGGCCAGCGGGTGATGGATGTACGATTCGCCGGAGACGCGATTCTGCCCGTTGTGCGCGGTGAACGCCAGCTCGTAAGCGCGCTGAACCAGCTCGAGATCGGCAGGCGGCCAGGTTTTGGGCAGCATCTCGAACAGGCTTTCGAAACCGGTGGGGCTAGCGGACTTCGACTGCATACGCGCTCGCTCCGGAACTGTATTATACTGCGAACTGGCCGCTTTGGCATAAGGCGCACCAATCCATCCTCGTCACTGGTACCAATAGTCGGGCAGCGCATCGCGCTCGGCTGCGAGGAGATCGGCGATGCAGGCGTCGACGTCGGCGATGTTGTGGCCGAGGGGGTCGGTGAGGAGAGCGCGGCGCAGGAGCGCGCGATCACCCGTGACGGCCGCTTCGGCGGTCAGCTCGTGCGTGTCGAGGATCTGCTGTTGGAGGGCGAGGAGGCCGCGCGGGAAGGGGCCGACCGGCAGCGGGGCGGGGCCGTTCATGTCGACATGACAGCGCAATTCGAGGAAAGCGTCGTCGGCAAGGTTGGGGACAGCGCCGCGATTGGTAGTATTAATGAAGAAAAGCTTGCCTAACCCGCCCCACATCGACTCGATGATGTCGGTGGCGTGGTCGTCGTGGACGGTCTGCAGGAACTGCTCGATCGCGAGGCGGCCATCGGCGTACTGTTCGGTGATCTCCCAGGCGGCGGCCATCTCACGCGCGCGCTGGGCGGCGTCGAAGAGGCGCAGCGGTTCGGGATCGACGGGAGCAACGCCATAGCCCTGGAAGAAGGGGACGTACTCTTTGGTATGGCCGATGGCAGTGGGATAGGCGCCATAGAGGTCGAAGAGCTGAAGGGCGTACACTTCGTTATAGCGAGACTTGGAGTGCTCCTGCGGGGCGGCGCGTTCGGCGGCGGCGCGTTCGGCGATGATCTGGCGTAGGCGGGGCAAGAGGTCCTGGCCGTCGTAGCGGAAGCGCAAGAGGAAGGTGCAATGGTTGACGCCGGCGATGGCGAGGTCGAGCCGGCTCTGCACATCGGGAGGGACCGCCCGCGCGTCGGGGGGGAGGATGCCGAGGACCTTGCACCAGTTGAGAGTACAGTACGGCTCGTGATGGCCGTCGCAGAGGGCGAAGCTGCGCACGGCGGGGGCAAAGCGGCGCAGGGCGATGCCCAGGACGGCTGTGGGGTTCACAAAGTTGATCAGCCAGGCATGCGAGGCGAGCTGCTGAACGTCGCGGGCCATCTCGAGGGCGCGCGGGACCTCACGCAGGGCGCGGAAGACGCCGCCGGGGCCGATCGTATCGGAGGAGCACATGCGCATCCCGTGGCGGGCGGCGATCTCGGTGTCGAGGCCGCGGAAGTAGGCGTTGCGGTCGGAGAACGTGAGGACGACGAAATCGGAGTCGGCCAGCACGGCGCGCCGGTCGACGGAGGCGAGGACGCGCACATCGCAGCCAGTGTGGGCGAACGCGCGCCTCGCCAGGCGTTCCATTGTAGCGAGGACGGCGGGGTTGGTGTCGACGAGGGCGAGCGCGCCGCCGGCCATGATCGGGCTGGTGGCAAACTTATGGATGACGGGCTTGCCGAAGAAGAAGCTGCCGGCACCGATGACGGTGACTTTGGGGCCAGGCATGGGAGACCTCCTGTGTGGGTGATCGGTTGTGGAGAGACATTGAAACACGCAGCGGAGGGGCTGTCAAAGGCGGGACTCTACTGTTAAGATTTGACCGTGAGCGGGCCTGGTGATAGGATAGCGTTGCGGCGCAACACCCGTATCCACAAGTTTGCCCCATCTTTTTTCGTGTCTATGCCCCCGTAGCTCAAAGGATAGAGCGCCTGACTTCGGATCAGGAGGTTGCGGGTTCGAGTCCTGCCGGGGGTGCCTGTTCCCCAAACGATCATCCAAAGCGACCGAGACGACGTATCATCTAATAGCGAATGACATATCCCCCAACCCTGAGTTGTCAGGAGGATACGGTGCGATTCTATCGGCTTCTGGTGATCGTGTTGGCGGTCATGTTGGTCTCAACGGTTGGCGCAGCGGCCGCGGGTCGCTCGCCTCAGCGCAACTTCCGCGCCCATCTTGCGGCGGAAGAGGCAGGAACGCAGACGCGCGCGCAGGGGCAGGCGATCCTTCAGTTTAACAGGGAAGGCAGCGACGTGCGCTTTAAGCTGATCGTCTCCAACATCGAGAATGTCACCATGGCGCACATTCACGTCGCTGATACCCCCGGCGCGAGCGGCCCCCCGGCGGTATGGCTCTATCCATCGGCACCACCCGCGCAGTTGATCCCCGGCCGCTTTGACGGCGTGCTGGCGCAGGGCAGGTTCACCGCCGCCGCCCTGGTCGGCCCGCTGGCGGGGATGACCCTGGAAGACCTGCGCGTGGCGATCCAGGAAGGCCGCGCCTACGTGAACGTGCACACCAGCCAGTATCCGGCCGGCGAGATCCGGGGCCAGATCCACTGATCTGAAGGCGCGTGCGCCCGACTGACAGCACGCCATAACAGCAACGTCAATCACGTCGATCGATGAAGGTCCGTCTTCGCTTGCGGCGAGCACGGACCTTCATGTTTGAGCGACGCGACAGAAGGACAGGATCCTGGACTCGAGCCTTCAGGCGGCCTGGTCACGCGTAGCATGTGATCGGCTGGAGCCTCGAATCCGACTGGCGTTAGAGGTTTGCCCCAGAATCGGCGTCTATTTGTCTGTCTTCCGCCGTCTGATACAGACTGGGCCATTTGCGCCGGCAGCGTTCACTCCGGCTCAAATAGGCGAAGGAGGCGAATGTCCCGCCGGAAATCAGGGCATCGAGCGTGTCAAGCAGGGCGTCGCGCCGTCAGGCAAAGGCCTGTGTGTGCATCGCTTGACGAAACTCGATGAGTTTGTTAATGTTTTCTCTGGTAGAAGTTGGAGTGTTCATAACCGCAAGTTTCTATCACAAGGTGGTTTTGCTCAAGAGCAGAACCACCCCAATTTTTGTCCAAATTGGAGACCAGGATGACCGAACGGCGCGTTGACGTCTTAATCGTAGGTGGCGGGACCGGAGGGTGTGCCGCCGCAATGAGTGCCGCCTCCCTGGGGCTGAGAGTGATCCTGACAGAAATCACCGATTGGATCGGCGGACAGTTGACCGCCCAGGCTGTCCCACCCGACGAACACCCTTGGATCGAGCAGTTCGGGTGCACGCGGCGCTATCGGGCCTTTCGAGAGGGCGTGCGTCGGTACTATCGGGAACACTACCCCCTGACTCCGATCGCTCGCGCCAACCCCCGGCTGAATCCTGGCGCAGGGAACGTCTCCCGTCTTTGCCACGAGCCACGGGTGGCCCTGGCAGTGTTGGAGCAGATGTTAGCCTACGACCGCACGGCGGGACGGCTAGAGGTGCTCCTCGAGCATCAGCCCGTAAGCGCCCATGTGAACGGCGATCGGGTGAAGGCAGTAACGATGCGGAACCTGCGCGATGGAAGCACGACGACGGTCTGCGCCGACTACATTCTGGATGCGACTGAGCTTGGCGACCTGTTGCCCCTGGCAGGGGTGGAGTATGTGACGGGCGCGGAGCCTCAAGATGAGACTGGCGAGCCGCATGCCGTCAGCGGCCCAGCACAGCCCGAGAACGTACAGTCCATCACCTGGTGCTTCCCCATGGCCTATGATCCTGACGGTCATCATGTGATCGAGCGTCCTGCGCAGTATGAGCGTTGGCGATCGTATGTGCCGCGACTCAGACCCGCGTGGCCAGGCTCCTTATTGGGCTGGGTGCATCCGCATCCCATCACGTTGGAGCCGCGGCGACGAGTGCTGTTCCCTCACGAGGCCGCCGATGAGCCTGGCGCGTCGCTGTGGCTGTACCGCCGTATCGTGGCTGGCGAGCACTATCCTGCCGGGTTGATGCCGCACGAAGTGACGCTGGTCAACTGGCCCCAGAACGACTATTGGGAGGGCAACATCATCGACAAGCCCGCAGAGGAGGCGGCAAGGTATCTCGAGGAGGCGCGGCAGCTATCGTTGAGCTTATTGTATTGGTTGCAGACAGAGGCTCCCCGGCCGGATGGGGGTGCAGGATATCCTGGTCTGTACCTACGGCCAGACATGGTAGGCACGCGCGACGGCCTCGCCAAGTATCCGTACATCCGCGAAGCGCGGCGCATTCGGGCGATGTTTACGGTGACGGAGAATCATGTGGGCACGGAAGCGCGAGGCGGGGGGCCGGCGGCCGTGTTCAAGGATAGCATAGGAGTGGGCTGCTATCGCATCGACCTGCACCCCAGCACCGGTGGGGATAACTACATCGACATTTCCTCGCTGCCGTTTCAGATCCCTCTGGGTGCGCTGATCCCCATACGGGTGGAGAACCTGCTGCCCGCGTGTAAGAACATTGGCACGACGCATATCACCAACGGCTGTTATCGATTGCACCCTGTGGAGTGGAACATCGGCGAGTCGGCGGGACTGCTCGCTGGCTACTGCTTAGCACGAAAGCTTCCCCCGCGAGCCGTGCTGGCACGCGAGGCAGAACTGGCAGACTTCCAGCAACTCTTGACCGCTCAAGGAGTCGAGCTGACCTGGCCAGCTATTCGTCCGGTATGAGAGGGAGCAAGCTTCCCCCTTTGACAAGGGAGGAATGCGCCGAAGTAGCGGTGAACACTCGCCCTCTCTCGCCTTCCGGTTGTCGAACGGTCACGCCAGATCAAACTGATTGACAGCGGTCTGAAAACAATGCTAAAATTAAAGCACTGAGTGGTAGCATCCCAGCCAGGCAGCCTGATTGTTGACACCGCCTGCAATCTGGCTATTGTGTCATCGGAATGGGCATTGATCATTCGCTGCGAGCCCCCGAATCCTGCCATCCATTTCTAGACCAAGCTGCTGGGAAGCAGAGAAGGCACTGGCTGTCGATGTGGAAAGGAGGCCCTTCCATTGACTACCTCTGCCCCTGCGATCTCCGTTGACATCGCTCTCCCGAAGACCAGCCTCTGGACTCGCGTCGTTCGCAACTTCTGGGCGCGACGGCTCGCCAAGGCGATCTTCACCATCTTCGTCGTGATCAGCCTGACGTTTTTCCTGGTCAGGCTGATGCCAGCCAACCCGATCGAAGTGTACATCAATGGCTTGATCGAACAATTTGGCATCCCCTACGACCAGGCCAGAAACCAGGCGGCCGCCCTGTTCGCCATCGATCTCGACGCTCCTCTCTTCCTGCAGTATCTGAGCTATATTCGTAGCCTTCTGCGCGGCGACCTGGGGACCTCGTTGCTCTCGGCCGGCACGCCCGTGTCCAGCATCATCCTGCGCTTTTTGCCCTGGACGATCTTCAGCGTGGGCCTCGGACTCCTGACCAGCTTCACGCTGGGCATCGTCCTGGGCATGATCATGGCATACCGCCGCGAGTCGGCAGCCGATCACGTGCTCTCCGCGCTGGCGTCGGTCCTCAGCGCCGTGCCCAACTATCTCATCGCCATGATGCTGGTGGTGTTCCTGGGCGTGCAGTGGAAGCTGGTGGACATCGCCGCGATGCGCGGCTCGATGTCCCCTGGGATGCAACCCGGCTTCAACCTGGCATTCATTCAAGACGTGCTGTACCACGCGTCGCTGCCCATCCTGACCTACGTGATCACCACCATCGGCACATGGATGCTGACGATGAAGAGCAGCACGATCAGCACGCTGGGGGAGGACTACGTCACCGTCGCCAAGGCGCGCGGGCTGCCTGAGCGGCGCATCACGACGGCTTACGTGGGGCGCAACGCGGCGCTGCCCCTCTTCACGCAGCTTACCATCGCGATCGGCTTCATCGTGGGCGGCTCCCTGTTGATCGAGTCGATCTTCGTCTACCAGGGGATCGGCCTGGTCCTGCTGCGCAGCATCACCCAGCGCGATTACCCGGTGATGCAGGGCGTGTTTCTGATCATCACGGTCTCCGTGATCGTCGCCAACCTGCTGGCCGACGTGCTGTACAGTCGGCTGGACCCGCGGATCAAATTGGGCAAAGGCGAGTGAAGATGATGCAAGCAACTTCGGCCAGAGAAGTCACCCTACGAGATGCGCTGGAGAACCTCGCCCACGGCCTCATCACCTTCCTGCGGCTGATGGCCCGCAATCGGGTGGGATTTGTGGGCTTCCTGGTCGTGGTAGGGTTCGTGGCCCTGGCGCTGGTAGGGCCGCGCCTCGTCGAGCTAGACCTCAAGACCGATGTCTCACGGATCTACCAGCCGCCGTCGTGGGAACATCCGTTGGGCACGGATCATCAGGGGCGCGACATCTGGGCGCAGATCGTGCATGGCGGCCGGGACATCCTGTACGTCGCGTTTCTGGCCGGCCTCCTCTCCACGTTGATCGCCGTCCTCTTCGGCTCGCTGGCGGCTCTGGTCGGGGGCGTCATCGACTCGATCATCATGACGGTCACCGACATCGTCCTGACGATCCCCCAGTTCCCGCTGTTGGCGGTGTTGGCGGGATTCGTCCGTCTGAACAGCCTGACGCTGCTGGCGTTGCTGCTGGCGATCCTGGGATGGCCCACGTTGCTGCGCGCCGTGCGAGCGCAGGTGCTTTCCCTCAAGGAGCGCGACTACGTCGAGGCGGCGGTGGCGTTGGACATGGGGTTGCGCCACATCATCTTTTCGGAGATCCTGCCCAACATGATGAGCTACATCATCATCAGCTTCACCCTGGCGATGACCGGCGCGATCTACGCCCAGGTCGGCCTGATCTTCCTGGGATTGGTGCCCATGTCGGGACAGAACTGGGCTGTGATGATCCAGTTGGCATGGGTGCGCGGCGCGATCTTCTTCAAGGATAGCATCTTCTACATCATGTCGCCGGTCCTGGCCATCGCTCTCTTCCAGCTCGCGCTGGTCTCCATGACGCGCAGCCTGGAAGAGGTGTTCAACCCGCGGCTGCGCGCCGGAGTGTGACGATGAGCAAGCCAGCCCCAGCCACGCCGTCCTGGGATAGGGAAGCCGATCAAGAGGTGCCCCTGTCGGTGCGCGACCTCTGGGTTGAATACCGGGCGCGACGCGGCGCTGTGCAGGCGGTGCGCGGCGTCAGCTTCGACGTGCGCCCGCGCGAAAGCCTCTCGCTGATCGGCGAGAGCGGCTCGGGGAAGACGACGTTAGGGCTGGCGCTGATCCGCCTGCTGGCGCCCACGGCGCGGATTCGCAGCGGCCAGATCATCTACCGGCGCAACGGACAGGTGTACGACGTCTTGTCGCTCAGCCCCGAGGAGATGCGACAGTTTCGCTGGCGCGAGTGCGCCATGGTCTTTCAGTCGGCGTTGAACGCGTTCAACCCGGTGTTGCGCATCTGGGACCAGATCAACGATACGGCCCGCGCCCATGGCCAGACGAATCGCCAGGAGGTCTGGAAGCGGGCGTTGGACCTGCTGCGGTTCGTGCAGCTCGACCCGGAGCGGGTGATCCTGGCCTATCCGCATGAGCTGAGCGGCGGGATGCGACAGCGCGTGCTGCTGGCCCTGGCTCTGTTGCTCAATCCGCAGATCTCGATCCTGGACGAGCCGACGACGGCGCTGGACATCCTGACCCAGCGCTCCATCATCGACCTGCTGCGCCGTCTGAAGGAAGAGCTGCACTTTGCCATGATCTTCATCTCGCACGATCTCTCGCTGGCGGCGGAGCTGGCGGATCGGGTGGCGACCATGTACGCGGGCGCCATCGTCGAGCTGGGGGAGGTCCATGACATCTTCTACCAGCCGCGCCACCCCTACACCCTGGGGCTGATCCGGGCCGTGCCGACGGTGACCGGAGGGTTCGAGGAGCTGAACTCGATCCCCGGCTCGCCGCCTGATCTGATCGATCTGCCGTCCGGCTGCAAGTTCCACCCGCGCTGTCCTTTCGCCAGCGAACGCTGTCGAGAGGAGGAACCTGCGCTGGCGCTCGTAGGGCCGGACCATTACGCAGCCTGTTTCCATTGGGATGCAGTGGCGGAGGAATTGAAGCATAGCCCCGTCCGTCGCGTGATTCACGCGGGGGAGTGAGATGGAGCAACCTCTGATCGCCCTGGAGCATCTCAGCCGAACCTTCGGCCACGGCAGGCAACGCGTGACGGCGGTCGACGATATCTCGTTGGCCATCGCTGAGGGGGAGATCCTCTGCCTGGTCGGCGAGAGCGGCTGCGGCAAAACGACGACCGGCCGTATGCTGGCCGGCCTGCTGCGCCCGACCAGCGGCCGCATCCTCTTCAAGGGGCAAGACATCTGGAAGTTGGGCCAGCGCGAATTTCGAGACTACCGGCGCGGGGTGCAGATCATCCACCAGGATCCCTACGCCTCGCTCAACCCGACCCACACCGTCTACAAAATCCTGAGCGCCCCTCTCTTCCGTCATGGCCTGGCATCCAACCACCGACAGGCGAGGGCGCGGGCGCGCGAGCTGTTGGAGATCGTCGACCTGACGCCGCCCGATGATTTCCTGGACAAGTATCCGCATCAGTTGAGCGGGGGACAGCGGCAGCGCGTGTCGGTCGCCCGTTCGTTGACGGTCAATCCGAGCTTCATCGTGGCCGACGAGGCGGTCTCCATGGTGGATGTATCGATTCGGGTTTCCCTGCTGAACATGCTCTACCGGCTGCGCGAACGGTTAGGCGTGACGTTCCTGTTCATCACGCACGATCTGGCGCTGGCCAAGTACTTCGCCTGGGGAGGGCGGATCGCCGTCATGTACCTGGGGCGTATCATCGAGGTGGGGCCGACGCCGGAGGTGATCAATCATTCGCTGCATCCGTACACCCAGGCTCTGCTGGCTGCCGTGCCGGAGGCGGATCCCGAGGTCACACGCCGCAAGAAGCGGGTGCAACTGCGCAGCCTCGACATCCCGAGCCTGTTGGCCCTGCCGCCGGGCTGCACCTTTCACCCGCGCTGCCCCCTGTACAAGGAGGGGCTGTGCGACGCGACGCGCCCCGGGCTGGAGGTGTTCGCCGACAACCATGCGGCCGCCTGTTATCTGGCCGGACAGCGTGCGGTGTAGAGGGACGCAAGTACAAGGTGCGGGGTGAAAGGATCTGGCATGGATCTGGCAGATACTCTCTGAGGATGGGGGCTTGTGGATCCGCAAATCGGGCGAGCTGGCTTCCGCATCGCGTGTTATGTCGCGGTGGTCTCCGGCGCGATGTTGCTTTTCCTGCAGCCAGGGACCGCTGAGTTCGTCGTGGCCGCGTTGTCTCTGGGAGTGGGGCTGTTCTTCGGGACGGTGATCGCTGTGTTGGTGTGGGCCGCCGCTCGCACGGGCCAGGCGCGCGGCGAGCCGCGTTGGCCGCCGGAGGAGGGGTAGCGGACCGGTCGCCTGATTACCCTGCAGACGGCGCCCATGACTCGTTCGCGGTCGGCCTCCCGACCAGCCGCTGCCGCCGCTGTTGCCGGTCGGGAGACCGGCAACGAACGGATTCGCTGACGGAGCCTTGAGAAGAGCGCCCAGGCCTCGTCCGCAGGCGGCCTCCCGACCGACGTCTCTGTCGCTGTCCCGCTCAGGAGGCTGGCAACGGACAGCGACACCCAGTCATCAGACCAGGGGCGGCAGGCCGATCTCAAAGCCTGAAAGGAGGTGAGGACCAGCGTTCGCGAACATGTTTGACGCCGCTTCGGGAAGAGGGGGCGACGATGCCCAAACCCGCAACCATGGGAAGGAGGGTGATACCATGAAAGCGCGTGCGTTCTCACTGATTGGACTGTTGATCGTCGTCTCGCTGATGGCGGCGGCCTGCGCGCCGGCTGCGCCAGCCGCGCCAGCGCCAGCGCCAGCGGAGGGCGCTCCGCCAGCCGAAAAGCCTACGGAGGCGGCTCCTGTGGCTGGGGAGTTTCACGGCGCCTGGCCATATCAGGTGCCGCCGGTGGGGCACTTCAACCGTTGGGTGACCAACGCCCTGACTCTGGGCATCTATGATTCGTTGATGGAGCAACCGCTAGCGATGTACATCTGGGCTGACGGCTCCTGGATGCCGCTGTTGGGCGTCGAATGGGAGGTGCAGCCCCCGGATGCCATCGTGGTGAAGTTGCGCCAGGGGGTGAAGTGGAGCGATGGCTCGGACTTCACCGCGGAGGATGTGCTCGTCACCTACAGCATCGCCCGCCTGATGAACAACGTGGTGTGGCGATACCTCGGCTCGGTGGAGGCCGTGGACGACCACACGGTGAAGTTCGTCATGGCCCGCCCATCGAGCGCTGTGCTGCGTTACGTGCTGCGGGACATCCCCATCGTCTCCCGCAACAACTACGGCGAGTGGGCCAAGAAGGTGGACGATCTGGTGGCGGCCGGCAAGGATCGCGAGTCCGAGGAGTGGCAGGCGCTGCTGCAAGAGTTCAACAACTATCGCCCTGAGCAGCAGATCGTCTCCGGGCCGTACAAGATCGACACGGCCAGCATCACCGAGGCTCAATTGACGCTGGTGAAGGTCCCCACCGCCTGGGACGCCGACCAGGTCAAGTTCGACAAGATCGTCCTCTACAACGGGGAGACGCCCGACGTGACGCCGGTGGTCATGGCCAAGGAAGTGGACTACGCTACGCATGGCTTCCCGCCCGCCACGGAGAAGGCGTTCGTGGAGCAGGGCGTCCGCATCATCCGCCCGCCCATTTACTCCGGCCCGGCCATCTACTTCAACCATGACATCTATCCGCTCAACCGGGTCGAGGTGCGCCAGGCCATCGCCCATGCCATCAATCGCGATGACAACGCCATCGTCTCCCTGGGCCAGTCGGCCAAGTCGCCCGTGTACATGGCTGGCTTCAGCGACAACCTGGTGCCGCTGTGGATCACGGAGGCGGACCTGGCCAAGTTCGCGGGGTACCCGTACGACACGGCCAAGGCTGAGGAGATCCTGAGCGGCATCGGCTTCAAGCGCGACAGCGACGGCGTCTGGGTGGATGACCAGGGCAAGCGCATGGAGTACGAGCTGACGGTGCCGGCGGAGTACGCTGACTGGTCGGCTGCGGCGGAGAACGTGGCCGAACAACTGACCGCCTTCGGCGTCAAGACCACCGTCCGCGGCGTGACGTTCACGCAGCATCCTGTCGAGGTCAACCAGGGCAAGTTCCAGCTTGCCATTCGCGCCTGGGGGGCTGGCAACCCGCATCCTCACTTCTCCTTCGTCCAGGACTTCTTCACCCATAACTACGTGCAGGCGGCCGAGGGGAAGGGCATGAACTTCCCGCTCACGCAGACCGTCGGCGATCTGGGGGAGTTGAACCTGGAGGAGATGGTGGTGGCCTCGGCGGAGGGGTTGGACGAGGCGTCGCAGAAGGAGACGGTAGGCAAGCTGGCGTTGGCCTTCAACCAGTTGCTGCCCATCGTCCCGCTGTGGGAGCGTTACGGTAACAACCCGACGCTGGATGGCGTGCGCGTCACCGGCTGGCCGCCAGAGGGTGATCCCATCTACAAGAACAGCCCGTACAGCGACAACTTCGTGATCGTGATGATCCTGGATGGGCGGCTCCATCCGGTGGCCAGGTGAGCTGACGACCCTTCGCGCTGAGGAGGGGCGTCTTTGACAGAGAGAGGGCGCCGTCCGTGCGAGAGGGAGTGATCCTCGGCGCACGAAGCGGCGCCCTTTATGATTCAGTCCTCGGATGCGGCGCGGGGGGGCGTGTTTGCGCTGGATGGCCTCGCGGGCTGGGAGTGAGGAGCTGCTGAAGGCGGTCCGTGGACAGGAGGACCCGTCAATTAGGTCTTGTCAAGGTGGTAGGGCGGCGCTATACTCAGGTTGGTGGGGAGTGTCACGCGAAGGTGATTCCGCCGAACATCCCGCCCGGGGTGAATAGGTAGACGAGGACGCTGCCTAACATCCTTCACGAGGGTGCTTATGCGGCGAGGCGCCCACGGGACGCTGACGAGATAGACAGGTCCGCATAGTTACGAGTTAGGCACGGGCCTTCACTTGCTCCCAGAACGGGAGCGTTGTATAATGCCTGTATGCGCGTCATTGCCCTCAAAGCCCTGCGCGAGTTCTGGGAAAAGCATCCCGATGCCGAGCAAGCGTTGAGAGCTTGGTATCATGATGTCAAAGAGGTTACTTGGCGGACACCAGCTGATATCAAGGCAATCTACCGCACCGCCAGCTTTGTCGCCAATAATCGCGTAGTGTTCAATATCAAGGGCAATCAGTATCGTCTTGTCGTCGCTATCCACTACTCATGCGGCGTGGTCTACATTCGGTTTGTGGGCACGCATCAAGAATATGATCGCATTGACGCAGCTACGGTTTGAGCAGAGGGAGTCGGCAATGGAGATTCGACCGCTACGCACAGAGGCAGACTATCAAGCAGCACTGGAGGAAATCGAGCGTCTATTCGGTGCTGCGCCAGACACACCAGAAGGTGATCGGCTAGAGGTGTTGGTGACGCTGGTCGAGGCGTATGAAGCACGACACTACTCGATACCTGCACCGGATCCGGTGGAGGCGATCAAGTACTACATGGAGAGTCGAGGGTTGACCCGCAGCGATCTGGAGCCGTACATTGGGAGTCGCGCGCGGGTAGCAGAGGTGTTGAATCGGCGGCGGCCGCTATCGTTGGGCATGATTCGGCGGCTACACACGGGGTTGGGGATACCAGCAGAAGTACTCGTCCAGCCATACGCTGTGATCAGAGCGGCCCGTACCTAACCTGCGGCTTCACCTGACGCGGCTATCGTGGTCAGTTGCGAGGTTGGTCGAGCCTGCTGTCGAGGTCTCCCTCGCAGGCCTGTCGCCTGGGCCGCCGCGCAGGTGAGCCACCACCGTTAGGCGTCTCACAGTGTAGGCAATCCATGGTTGGTGCTTAATGGCTGAACCTCAATCAATAGAGCTGGATCCGGAGCTTCGTCGCATCGTCGATGCCGCCCGAGGTGTGTGGATCCGCCGGCTCATCGACCACTCGCGAGCGAACTCCCTCCTCTTCTACCGCGATCTCAAGGTCGGTACTCTTGATCTGACAGAGAAAACGGAGGCTGTAAGCCGCCTGTTGGCAGGCGACAAGCTGACCGTTGACTCGCTGGTATCGGCAGGGCGGTATGAGCACACCGCTGACCCCGTCGTACGTGACCGGGCAGAAACCGAGGCGCGGAAAGTACGGAGCGCGCTTGTGGCGCTCCAGCGCAAGGCGCTGAGCAACCTCGAGGAGAAAGGTATCGAGACGCTCCACCTGGCAATCGGGATGGCGACGTGGCCTGCCGCCGATGGAGGGCGGTCCTACGCTGCTCCCGTGCTCCTGTTGCCCGCCCGCATCGAGGCGCGTGGCCGGGCGGGCGAACAGTTGCGAGTGGCAGTCGCAGGCGAGCCGCAAGTAAACCCGGTGCTTTTGTATGTGCTCGAAGAGAATTATGCGATCCGCATCGACGCGTCCGCGGTGCTAATACTTGATTTCTCAAGTTATCCGACTATACTTATGGCCTGACACCCGAAGCCACATGGGGAGGAAGGCCATGAAAGTGCA
>FWPU01009351.1_pt1 | contig 15560 bp, 12 predicted proteins | sample 2228361 | NCBI WGS metagenome assembly FWPU01 (sample SAMEA103939777, study PRJEB20133) | metagenome
TATTTCCATTATTTCTACTTTCTCAGAATGGTGGAGAAGTAGAACCATATCTCATTCTGAAAAGAGCCAATGATGCTTATAAACTTAAAAAATTGGAAGAAGCAAAAAAAAATTATCTTGAGATAGTTAATAAATATCCATATTCAAAATATGTGCCTTATTCTTTATACACACTTTCAACTATCGAGACCGATTATGTAAAAATATTAGAATATCTTTTCACAATAAAAGAAAAATATCCAGACTTTGAATACTGGACCAACTCAATTGAAAGGCTTGGAGATGTTTTTTATGTACTCTGTAAATATGATGAAGCATTTTCAAACTATCAACTGATTAATACAGACAAATCTCTTTACATGCAGGGTATAATTCTCTCCTCAAAAAAATCCTTCACTGAAGCAATTAAAATACTGGACAAGCTTCTATCACAAACCATAGATAACTCTTTAGTTTATAAAGTATTGATGCTTAAAATTAAAATTTTGTTTGAAACAAAGTCATACAATGATATTTTTCCTCTTTTTCAACTTTCCATAAAACTGAAAGAATATTCAAATGATAATGGAACAAGGCTTTTATTTTACATTGGAAAGTATTATTTTTTAAGAAATGACATTGAAAAGCATTTTGAAAAATCTCTTTATGTCTTCACACTTCTTAAAAAACTTTACCCTTTAAGTCCTGAAAGTAGTCTTGCAAACAATTATCTGTCTCATCTTAAAAAAAGTAAAATCGAAGCTATGGACAAAATCAAATGGGTGGCTTCTGCTTACGGGGATTTCATTGATACACCATACAAGGAGGAAATAAAAACCTCTCTTGAAAAATATGAAGAAAAGGTAGAAAAAAAACTTTCAGATGCAGAAAGTGCTTTGGGAGAGGCTATCAAGGCAGATATTTTAGAGTATGTTGTCAGAATTGGAGAGTATAAGGACCTGAGTGTTGCTAATATGGTCGCAATGGATATAGGACGACAGAAAAAGGATATACCCATAGGTGTATTTTTTAGAAATGACATGTATTACCCTGAAATAAGGGGAATAAAAGATATTGAGACTGCAAAAAACTACGCCAAAATTATCAAATCCTTAGGATACGATGACGCAAAAGTTATAGAAATCTGCAGAGTCATCGAATATACAAAATAAAAATTTGCTTTTTTGCATTTTCTTTGTTATAATTATTTATATTCCTGCTGGAGGAAGTAATGTCAAGGAAATGCGATATATGTGGAAAAGGTCCTGTTTATGGAAATAATATTTCTCATTCTCATAGAAAAACAAGGACGAGATGGCTTCCTAACTTAAAAAAGGTTGAGGCTATTGTCAACGGAAAAAGAAAAACTATAAAGGTATGTATGAGTTGTTTGCATGCAAATAAGGTGGAAATCGCATACTAAATAGATTTTCTGAGAGAAACTCTTGAGCCCTGCTCAATTGTTTCTCAAGGATTTTCTTTAACTCTCATGCTGATCCAGAGGAGGTTCTAATGGAGAGGCGTATCGGTGTAGTTGCAATTCTTGTTTATGATGCTAAAAGTGTGAAAGATTTGAACCAGATTCTTTCCGATTATGGTAATATCATTTTAGGCAGAATGGGTTTGCCATTGAGGGAGAAGAAAGTCAATGTTATTTCTCTTATTGTGGAAGGCAACAATGATGAAATTGGTGCCATGACAGGTAAAATTGGCAGGCTTAAAGGTATTTCAGTTAAATCAATGCTTACGGAATTTACTGAAGAATAAAAAGCAAAGAATCGCAACATTTATAAAGTTAAAAGTTATGAAGTTTTCTTTAAGACAATTGTAGTGCTGGCAAAAAACTGATGTTAAAATTAGGTAATGTTAGGAGAACCTTATGAATAACTTGAAAGACAAAACTAAATATTTGAAAAATTTTATCGACAGGGATAAGTTATATTCACTTATTGAGCAAAAGGAACCTTCTACCCAGGAAGTGGACGAGATTTTAAACAGAGCAATAAAACTAAAGGGGCTTGGTCTACATGATGTAGCCAAACTTCTCAATATAAAAGAAAAAGTAAATATCTCAAAAGTAATGCAGGCCGCAAAAAAAGTGAAAGAAATCATTTACGGTAAAAGGCTTGTATTATTTGCACCGCTTTATATTGCCAATTTGTGCTCAAACAATTGTCTGTACTGTGCTTTCCGAAAAGACAATAAAAAAATTTCAAGAACTGTGCTTTCGCAAAATGAAATAAGAAAAGAAGTGGAAGCTCTGCTTAGAGAAGGACACAAAAGACTTTTAATGTTAAGTGGTGAAACTGAAGAAACCCCACTCGATTATTTTATTGAAGCAATACACACTGCATATTCAGCAAGGGTAGGAAAAAATTATATCCGTAGAATAAATGTAGAAATTGCACCGACGGAAGTCGAAGAATTTTACAAACTCAAACAGGCTAAGATTGGTACATACACCTGTTTTCAGGAAACATACGACCCTGTTGCATATAAAAAATACCATCTTTCTGGAAAGAAGGCGGACTACGAATGGAGACTATTTGTTATGGATAGAGCTATGGCTGGAACAATAGATGATGTAGGAATTGGAGCATTATTTGGACTTTCTGACTATCGATTTGAGGTACTTGCTCTGATAGAACACGCAAATCACCTTGAAGACGTTTTCGGGTGCGGTCCCCACACGATAAGTATTCCAAGAATTGAACCTGCAGATGGAGCCCCGATCTCTACAAATGTTCCCCATCCAGTTAGCGACGATGACTTTAAAAAGCTCGTGGCCATATTAAGACTAGCTGTACCTTACACAGGTATTATTCTCAGCACGAGGGAAAGTGAAGAATTGCGTAACGAATTATTTAACTATGGTGTCTCCCAGATTTCTGCTGGTTCAAGAACCAATCCCGGAGCTTACTCAAGAGAAAATCACCCAAATAGCGGAGCACAGTTTTCACTTGGTGATCACAGAAGTCTGGAAGAGGTAATTTCCTGTTTGATTGACAAGGAATATATTCCCTCTTTCTGTACGGCTTGTTATAGAAAAGGTCGGGTTGGAAATGATTTTATGGATCTGGCAAAACCCGGATTGATAAAGCAATTCTGTATGCCAAACGGAATCTTTACCTTCCATGAATATTTGCTTGATTTTGCAAGTGAGGAAACAAGACAGAAGGGGGAAAGATTAATCCAGAAACTTATTGATGAGGTTGACAATCAAAACCTCAAAAATAGAATGGTTGAAGTCATAAGCAGGTTGAAAAATGGCGAAAGAGACGAGTACTTTTAATTCTGTAAAGCCAATTTCATTTGAAGAAGCAAAAGAACTCTACTTTAATTCTTCACTGGCGGAATTAAAAAAAGCTGCCACAGACGTTTGTAATAAAACTTACGGAAATAGGGTTTTTTTACGAGGGCTTATAGAATTTTCAAATATCTGCCACAATGATTGTCTTTATTGTGGAATCAGGCGGTCAAACAAAAAGTTAAAAAGATACAGGTTAAATTCGGAAGAGATTCTTTCAACAGTTAAAAGTGGAATTAATATTGGCTTAAAAACCTTTGTACTCCAGAGTGGAGAAAGCAACGCCCTGTCGGTAAGAAAACTTGCAAAGATAACAGAAAAAATAAAAAGTTTTAATGAAAATGTAGCAATCACTTTAAGCTGTGGTTATTTTAAAAAATCAGACTTAAAAACTTTAAAAAATGCGGGTTCAGACAGGTATTTAATAAGGTTTGAAACTGCCGATGAGAGGCTTTACTCACAACTTAAAAATGGTGAAAAACTCTCAAAAAGAATTGAAATGCTTCATAATTTGAAGGAACTTGATTATGAAACTGGCTCTGGATTTATGGTTGGACTTCCGGAAGAAACAGATGAAATAATGCTTAATAATTTGAAACTTTGTAAAGAACTGGAACTTGATATGGTTGGGATAGGACCATTTATTCCACATCCAGAAACACCTTTAAAAAATGCAAGGCCCCAAAGTATAGAAAGAACTGTCAGAGCAGTGGCCTTGTTAAGACTGCTTTTACCATTTGCAAATATTCCAGCAACAACAGCCGCTGGAACTTTACATCAGCTCGGGAGAGAAAAAATGCTTGAAGCCGGAGCAAATGTTTTGATGCCAAACATTACACCGGTTATCTACAAAAAACATTATCTACTTTATCCAGACAAAATCTGTCTTGATGAAAATGGCCTTGAATGTATCTCCTGTCTTAAATTAAGGGTAAAATCGGCGAAAAAAGAAGTTTCGCTTGAAAGGGGTGATTCTTTGAGTTTTATCAAAAAGAAAACAGGTTTTTAATGAAAATAAATACCGGAACCAACACCAGCAAACATTATCCGGAGTATTTATTCCAACTTTAAATATATTCGCCAATTAAAGAGGCATACTGTCTCAATAGCTCTTTTTCCTTCAAAGATGGGTTTTTTGGCACATCTATCTGGATCTCGTACAAAATATCTCCTCTAATTTTTGTTCTTATATCGGGTAAACCCTCTCCCTTTAATCTTATCTGATGTCCTGTCTGTACACCTGCTGGAATATTGATTTTCTTTCTACCTGAAAGTGTCTCTACCTCCAGAAGACCACCAAAAACTGCTCTCGGAAAAGAAATCTTCAACTTACAATATAAATTGCTACCCTGCCTTTCAAAAGAGGTGTCGTTTTTTACATAAACAATGACGTAAAGATCTCCTCTTACTCCATTAAACTCTCCAATATCTCCTTCTCCACTAATTCGCATCTTTGTTCCATCTTCTATACCTGCAGGGATTCTGATTGTAAGATTTACGTCTTTTTCCACAACGCTTTTTCCTCTGCAGATATGACAGGGGTCAGAAATCACAGTTCCTGTCCCATTACACCTTGGACAGGTTGTAGAAATTGTAAAAAATCCCTGCGTTGTTCTAACCTGCCCTCTTCCGCCACATGTTGGACAGGTAGATGGAGTAGAAGAATTTTTACTGCCTGTTCCGCTACAGGCTGAGCAAGGTTCATTTCTTCTTACCTTGATAGTAAGATTCTTCTCACTTAATATCTCACTTAAATTTATAGAGATATCTGCCCTGATATCCGAACCTCTCGTTCTTCTTTCCCTTCTTCTACTATCCTTTCTTGTAAAAGGTCCACCAAAGAAGGAAGAAAATATATCCTCAAATGGGCTCTCACCAAATATATCATTTAAATCAAAATCAAAACCAGTTGTCGAACTTCCAAAACCACCCTGAGCAAAAGCTTGATGTCCAAACTGATCATACATTCTCCTTTTCTCAGGATCTGAAAGAACCTCATATGCCTCATTTATCTCTTTAAATTTTTCCTCAGCTTCTTTATTGCCCTGATTTCTGTCAGGGTGGTATTTCATCGCCAGTTTTCTATATGCCTTTTTTATCTCATCATCACTCGCATTTCTTGAAACACCAAGAATTTCGTAATAATCCTTGTTTGTGGGCATAATACCTCTCTAAGCTTTACTTTTTATCCTCATCAACTATTTCTGCATCAACAACCTTTTCTTCCCCACCTTTATCTTTTTGTTCTGCATCTGAGGAAGCAGTTTGCTGATAACCGCCCCCTTTCCTGTAAATTACCTCAGAAATTCTGTGAGAGACTTTACTTAACTCATCCAGAGCATTTTTTATACTTCTTTCGTCATCCGATTTTATTGCATCTTTAAGAGTTCTTACCTTCTCTTCCGCCTCAAGTCTATCTTTTCCGTCTATCTTATCTCCAAAATCTCTCAACATTTTTTCTACAGAGTAAACAAGATTATCCGCTTGATTTTTTAACTCAGCAAGCTCTTTTAATTTTCTGTCGCGCTCAGCATTTTTCTCAGCTTCTTCCTGCATCCTTTTTATCTCACTCTCCGTTAATCCACTCGAAGCCTCAATTCTTATTTTTTGTTCTTTGCCAGTTCCAAGATCTTTAGCAGACACATGTAAAATTCCATTCGCATCAATATCAAATGTTACCTCTATCTGTGGAATTCCTCTCGGTGCTGGTGGAATACCTTCAAGTGTAAACATACCTAAAGTTCTATTGTCTCTCGCCATGGGTCTTTCACCCTGCAGCACATGAATTGTAACAGCTGGTTGGTTATCCTCCGCAGTAGAGAATATCTGCGACTTTTTAGTAGGAATGGTTGTATTCCTTGGGATTAACACAGTCATAACACCACCCAGTGTTTCAATGCCAAGAGAAAGAGGTGTAACATCCAGAAGCAGTAAATCCTTAACCTCACCTGTTAAAACAGCTCCCTGTATAGCAGCACCAATTGCGACAACCTCATCAGGATTAACACCCTTAGAAGGTTCTTTCCCGAATATTCTTTTCACTGTTTCAACAATAAGTGGCATTCTTGTCATACCGCCAACCAGTATCACCTCATCTATCTGTTCTTTTGTAATGCCAGCGTCCCTCATCACCTGCATACATGGTTCAATAGATTTCTCCACTATGGGTCTTGCTATATTCTCAAGCTGCGCCCTCGTAAGAGTCATCTGTAAATGCTTGGGGCCACTTGCGTCAGCAGTAATGTACGGTAAATTAATCTGGGTTTCAAGTTTTGAAGAAAGTTCAATCTTTGCCTTCTCAGCAGCCTCTTTAAGTCTTTGAACAGCCATCGGATCCTTTGAAAGATCAACACCGCTTTCTTTTTTGAATTCAGAAATTATATATTCCATTAATGCATGATCAACATCATCACCACCAAGATGGGTATCACCATTTGTGGCTTTTACTTCAAAAACCCCCTCGCCTATTTCAAGAATTGAAATATCAAATGTTCCTCCACCAAAATCATAAACCGCAACAAGTCCTTCTTTCTTTTTATCAAGTCCATAGGCAAGAGCCGCTGCCGTTGGTTCATTTATTATTCTTTCAACCTTTAATCCTGCTATTGTACCAGCATCCTTTGTTGCCTGCCTTTGTGAATCGTTAAAATAAGCAGGAACAGTTATTACGGCACGTTCTACCTTTTCACCCAGATAATCCTCGGCAGCTTGCTTTAATTTCATTAGAACCCTTGCTGATATTTCCTGAGGACTGAAATCTCCAGCTCTTGTAGAAAATCTTACATCATTATGAGGCCCAGGTTTTACCTTAAACGGAACCATCTTGATCTCTTTCTCACATTCCTCATATCTTCTTCCAATAAATCTCTTTGCAGAATAAATCGTATGTTCATGGTTTGTAATCATCTGATTTTTTGCAGGTTGTCCTACAATCACCTCATTTTTTTCAGTAAACGCAACAATTGAAGGAGTGGTACGTGCTCCTTCCTGATTAGGAATTACAATTGGTTGACCATTTTCAACTATTGATACAACTGAATTTGTAGTACCCAGGTCAATTCCTATTATTTTTCCCGGCATATCTTACCTCTCATTAATTTTTATTTTTTTCTTTGCTACCTTTACCTTAGCATGCCTTAAAAGAGCATTATCAAAAAAGTAGCCTTTTTCAAATTCTTCAAGAACAGTCTGGTTAAATTCAATATCATCTCTCTCCTCCATCATTACAGCCTCATGCAAGTTATGGTCAAATTCCAGACCTACTGAAGTAAAGGGCTTTATTTTAAATTTCTCAAGTACATCACTCATAAGAGAATATGTAATTTTTAAACCTGTATATAGAGTATCAAAATCCTTATTTTCTGAATTATTCAGGGCTTTCTCAAAATTATCCATTACCGGAAGCAATTCTTTAGCAAACTCCTTAATCCCTTCCTTTTTTGCTTCCTCAATTTGTTTTAACATTCTCTTTCTGTAATTATCAAAATCTGCCACCTTCCTTCTGTAGGAATCATCCAGAATATTCAACTTTTCTTTTAATTCCTCTAATTCCATTAGAAGTTTTTGATTTTCTTCCTTCAACTTACTCACCTCTTCATCCAGATTAATTTCATTTTTAATTTCTTCAGAACATTTTTTTTCATTCAAATTTTCTTCTAATTTAATCTCTCCATGCTTCCCATGTTTCATTCAATGACCTACCCCTTTTTTTCTATTAAAACACACTAAATTTAATAATTGTATGTAGTTTCGTCAAGTAAAAAATGTGTAGCAATACACTTTAAGTTGCTTTCAGGTTGTTTGTTTATATAATCCTTATCGCAAATATCGTTCAAGAAATTTCTCTTTAAATTCTCTAAACCTGCCTTTTTTTATATTTTTTCTTGCTTCTTTTGTAAGATTTATCAAAAATCTCAAATTATGTATGGAAGCAAGTCTTAGGGCAAGTATTTCTTTTGCTTTAAACAAATGCCTGATATAAGATCTTGTATAATTTTTGCAAGCAAAACAATCACAATCCGAATCAATTGGGTCAAATTGAAATGCAAGATCGCTTCTCCGTAGGTTTAGTTTGCCATCTTTTGTAAATGCTGTTCCATTCCTTGCAGATCTTGTAGCAAAAACACAGTCAAACATGTCAACCCCCAGCTCTATTGCCGTAAGAATATCTTCTGGAACTCCCACTCCCATCAGATACCTTGGTTTGTCAAAAGGTAAATTTGAACAGACAAGCTCTGTAATCCTGTACATATCCTCTTTGCTTTCTCCAACAGAAAGTCCCCCGATTGCATATCCATCAAAGCCAATTTTTACAATTTCTTCAGCACACTTTATTCTTAATTCATCATACACTCCCCCCTGTATAATTCCGAAAATTGATTGCTCTTTGTTATAACTACTTGAATATTTTAAGAAAATCTCTTTTGATTTTTCTGCCCACTTTATTGTTCTTTCTATAGCTCTCTGGCTTTCAATTTCGTTTGCAGAACCCTCAATACATTGATCAAAGCACATTATTATATCTGCACCAATTTCATACTGTATGTGAATAGACTTTTCAGGTGTCAGTTGATGATATGAACCATCAATATGAGATTGAAACACAACCCCCTCATCTGAAACTTTATTAAGTTCAGAAAGAGAAAAAACTTGGAATCCACCGCTATCAGTGAGAATATTTCTTTTCCAGTGCATAAAATTATGAAGGCCGCCCGCAAGCTTGATAATTTCTATACCCGGTCTGAGATAAAGGTGATAGGCATTCCCAAGAATTATTTCTGCGTCAATTTCCTCAAGTTCTTCCGAAGAAAGTGTCTTTACACTTGCCTGTGTACCAACAGGCATAAAGACTGGAGTATGAATAACTCCGTGAGGTAGCTTTAGAATTCCACATCTTGCACTACCATCTACTTTCTCAAGAAAAAACCTCATATTCCACTCTCTTGAAACTCTTCTGGCAAAAATATCTTCTTGTATGGTGGAAATTGCTCACTTGTTCCCCTAAGAACAAAAGTAATGAAAATACTTGGTTCCCAATAGGCTATCAGTCTTACAGTATCAGTTCTCCTGACGATGTTAAATGCAATATTTAATTCCCATTCATCCAGAATATAATGAGTAAGGGAAAAATTCAGTTGCTGAACTTTAAAATAGCTTCTTTTTAAGGCATCATAATCATAAATTTTTAAACCATCAAGTAAGTTCTCCCAGAAATCCACTTGAATATAATCTTTATCAGGAGGGTTATAATCTTTCAAATACTTATAAATATTCCTATTAACCACTGCTGTCGCAAAAGTAAGTTTCCAGTCTCGATTGAACCATACTGTTGTACTTAAACCCAGATAAAATTTGTCATTTTTTGGATTCAAATAATCCCAGTAAAGAGAAGAACTCAAATTCAGTATTTCCCATCTGTAAAAAATAAAATTATAGATATTATTGACAGAATAAGTTGAACTCATACTAAAAGATTCATTCGTTTTTCTCAGTATATCATAAACATAAGTGATCTTTGGCAGGGGGTTAAATTTAGAGGCAGGGGTAAACGATAAATATAATTTCGGAGAAGTACCCGGAATAATTCTATTTGTAATTTCAGGGTAACGCCAGTGTACTTTTGTATTTTCATCATTGGTCTTTGTCTCAAGTATATTCAATTTTGTGAAAGTACTCAAAGATAACCAGTAGTTATTGTAGACATAAAAGAATTGTAACTGAGCTCCTAAATCCATTCGTCTATCAAGAACATTGTTTATATATATATCATCAACATTTTCATTTGTTAATCTGTATTGTATATAATGGGAAATGGAGTAGGTATTCTTTATTTGATCTTTGAGCAAACCAATTCCTGCACTTAAACTCGTCGTATGGGTTGAATTTAAAGGACTTTGTGCTGTAGTCTTTATAATTTCGTGTGTTAAATTATGTGATACAGATAAGGGGAAAGATATTTGAAACCAATCTTCTTTAAAAATATTAATTGTCCCACCTGAAGAAACACTTGAAGTCAATATAAGAGAATACCCTGAACTTTTTAAATAGTTAGAATTTACTGCTGGATCAGTTGACCATTGTTTAATATTTTCAAAGTCGAGATTTAAATTGTGTTTAATTAAGGTGCCAAGTAACGTTCCATTTTCTCCAATTCTGCCACTTTCTCTATGTTCATATTTGTCAGAATCTATATTTCCATTTGTATTAAAATTTTCATAAGCATTGTAATTAAAGTTACCTGAGACATAAGCATTTATTGAATAAAGAGAGAAACTTTTACTTTCGATTGTGTTTGTAGTTACTGGTTTTGAAATATTTGTTGTGTTCACATTGCTTTTATCACTGCTATTTTCAGTGTTTATATTATTTGAAGATAATGAGGAAGCTGAAGGAATAGATAAGATTAAAGGTATGGAGTATTCACTTTTAAATATCTCGATGGAAGGAATGGAAAAAGAAACAACAGGTAAAGATGAAGAATACAGGTAATATTTATATCTTTCAGCCATATAGCGATCAAAATCAGGGTTTTCCATCGCCCTATAATTCCATACTCCACTCAAGTTAAAACTATAAAAACTTATATTAAAACTTCTTTTATATGTCTGGGCAGTTGTATCAAGGCTACCTCTCGATGTACCATAAAAAGTGTTCTCCAGTGGCTGTAAAACCTGCCTTATATCAAAATTCTCTCTTCTTGAGGTAAATTTGTGCTTGAACAAGGGATCATTTAAATCCTCCCAGTAAAAACTCATGCTTAAATTTTCCTTAGAAATAGTTCCAGATATATTATAATTCCAGCTTAAGTGTGAAATATTTGTTATTGTTCCATCCTCAAGCTGTATGTTCTGTGAATATCTCTCATTTACGGGATCATAAACAACCCTCTGATCATTTGCCCCATAAAAATTTAATGCAAAAATCTTAAAAGGGATTAACTCTCGCGTATTCCTGAAATTTAACATCGTAAATTGTCCAAGCCTTTCATAAAAGTCAAGATAAACTGTAGTATTTCCATAACCAAAATTAAAGTCCATTGTATTCATTAAATACCAGCCTATTCTCTTTTCCTGACCAAAAGAGGTTCTTACCCCTGTAAATTTTTCCCACCTGAAATAGAAGGGTAATGGTAAAAAAATACTCTGCCCTACATAGTATGCGTCAAATAATGCAAATATTATTTCATCTTTAAAATACCAAAGTTTTTTCGAAAACATTTTGTATGGTGGTGGCTCAATATCTGTAAATGTAAAATAGACATTCTCAAGAATTACCCTCTTTTCTGAAAGAATAGTGGCTTTTTCAGCTTCAAAAAAAACTCCTCTTGTGGTTGTGATGGGACCTCCCCCTTTTACAACATCTTTCAGAAAAGACCTAACATTATACAAAACTCCATATTTTTTTTCAGGTTCAAAAAAAATTCTATCACAAAGATAAAAATTATCAGCGTCCCTAAATTCCACATTATCAAATGCAGATATCTCAATTACTTTATTGCTGAGAATTGAAACAATTAAGATTCTTGAACTTAGATTTTTACCCTGGAATTTAACCCTCACATTCCCTATAAATTTGATATGTCTTACATTATTGGTATCAAAACTCTGAAGTTCGATCTCATCATAACTATCAAAAACAATCTTTTCTCCACTCCCTACCCTCTCTGAAGAAAGTTGATTTGTTTCAGATTTCATTTCCTTTTCATCGAATTCAAGAGAAAAACTGAAAGAAAATAAAAATATAAAAACAAAGAAAAAAATATACTTTTTCAAGTATTCTCCTTCTAATAAAAATCAAGTATTTTATTATAAAATATCCTGAAAAAAATGTCATTATTGTAGAAAGACAAAGGGTTTAAAATTGAACAACTTCTTTAACCTGAATTGAGCAATTTTTTAAATGAATAATAGAGTTAGATATTTGACAAAGAAAAAAGAATAATTTAATATTTTTCGGGGTTGATATGGATCTATTTTTAAAAATTCCCCCTATATGGCTGGCGCTTTTAGCCACGATATTTACCTGGGGTGTTACTGCACTTGGTTCTTTGATGGTTCTATTCTTCAAAAAGATAAATCAGAAATTTCTTGATCTAATGCTTGGTTTTGCTGCCGGTGTAATGATAGCCGCAAGTTTCTGGTCATTACTTGAGCCAGCGATTGAACTCTCAAAAAGCTCAACTTTACCTATATGGATTCCTCCAACAGTGGGTTTTCTGGCTGGAGCGTTTACATTGAGACTTATAGATTTAATCCTTCCGCACTTGCATCCCGATGCCCCATTAGAAGAAAAAGAAGGGATAAAAACAAAATTTTCAAAATCATTGCTTTTAATTCTTGCCATTACAATCCATAATATCCCTGAAGGACTTGCAGTAGGTGTGGCTTTTGGGGCTGCAAGTAGAAACGTTCCCGGAGCCTCTATATATGGTGCTATTGCTTTAGCTATTGGAATAGGGCTTCAAAATTTCCCAGAGGGTATGGCAGTTGCTTTCCCTATAAGAAGAGCTGGAAATTCAAGGCTAAAAAGCTTCTTTTACGGACAGCTTTCTGGAATTGTCGAACCCATCTCAGCAATGGCAGGATTTATTTCAATTTCAATAGCCAGAAATATTCTTCCCTACGCACTTGCTTTTGCTGCCGGTGCAATGATATACGTTGTAATAGAAGAGGTAATTCCAGAGGCTGAGAGAAATAAAAATACAGATATAGCAACAATTGGCGCTATAATAGGTTTTACAATAATGATGATTCTTGATGTCGGGCTTGGGTAATTTTATGAACCCGGAAAAAAATATATTATTTGGTTTGAATAAAAAAGAACTTTCATGGGCAACGTATGACTTTGCTAATAGTGCCTTTGCAACTGTCGTGATGGCAGGTTTTTTCCCCATCTTTTTTAAAAGTCAATTTGCCGTTGAGAATTCAACTACATTATCCACATTTTATTTAGGGCTTGGTAACTCAATTATATCTTTATTGATTGCTATACTATTTCCATTTTTTGGAACTCTTTCAGATAGAAAAAATAAAAAGAAGGCTTTTCTTTTTATTTTCGAAATAATAGGTATTTTATCAACCTCTTCTCTTTTTTTTATAGATCGAAACTGGCAATGGGCTTTGATATTGTATATTATTGGATCAACAGGCTTTTTTGGTGCCAATGTATTTTACGATGCAATGCTTGTTGACATTACTACAGAGAAAAAACTTGACTTTGTCTCTTCAGCAGGATATGCACTGGGCTATCTTGGTGGAGGAATTTTATTTTTAATATCTATAATTCTATACCAAAATCCTGCTTTGCTTGGTACAACAGATAAAACATTTTCAATAAAAACATCATTTTTATTGGTTGGTTTATGGTGGCTTTTATTTTCGCCCCCCATATTTTTTAATACAGTTGAAAAAAGAAAGATATCCTCAACCAGTTCAATAATACAGGACTTATTTTCCATAATTAAGAATTTTAAAATCCATAAAAAGGCAATTTTATTTCTCATTGCTTACTGGTGCTATATTGATGGGGTGGACACAATAATAAAAATGTCGGTGGATTATGGAATTTCTCTTGGTCTTTCATCCAGTTCTTTGATAATTGCCCTTCTTATGGTTCAATTTCTTGGTTTTCCATTTGCCCTACTATACGGTCAAGCATCTAAAAAAATAGGAGCAAAAAATTCAATTCTTACTGCAATAGCTGGTTATATTGTCATTACAATTCTTGGAATACTTATGACAAAAGAATTTCATTTCTTTTTACTGGCTTTCATGGTTAGCGTATTTCAGGGAGGAATACAGGCTTTAAGCAGGAGTTATTTTTCAACTCTAATTCCTGCAGGTGAAACTGGAAAGTTTTTTGGATTTTACAACATGGTGGGTAAATTTGCCACAATATTTGGTCCGTTTATGGTTGGATTTTTCACGCTTGTTACAAAAAATCACAGGGCTGGAGTTGCCTCAATAATTTTTCTTTTCTTAATTGGAGGGTTTATTCTTTTGTTAAATAAAGACCTAAAGGAAGAAAAAAATGCCTAAGGAAATAGTCCACTGGAGAATCGCAGAGTTGGCCAGAGAAAAATTAAGAGAGGATGGCTTTTTGAGAAAGATAATAAACAAATATTACTCCGAATATCTTATTGGTTCTATTGCTTTTGACATTCCTTACTATGATTTTTTTTCATCTGATACAGAAAAGATAGCTGAAATTGGTTCAAAACTTCACGGGCACGGGCTTGAGTTTGCCCAAACCCACTACAACGAAATTCTTAAATACTATGGAGTCCCACTGCCAGAATATGTGCTGGCATTTATTGCTGGTAGTTTTTGCCATGCAATAACAGATATATTTTATCATCCAGTTGTTATTTACCATGTAAAAGACTCAGTAAAAGAACACAGGCAATTTGAAACAAACCTTGATCTTTATTACCTGGGAGAAACAGAAACCAGCATTTGTAAATTATTGAATAGAATAAAAACAGAAAAGAAAAATTTTGAAACCCTTGTTTCTTTATTTATCTTCGGAAAATATAATGCCCGTGTTTCCTTAATTCTTTTGAAGTACAAATTTCTACAATTTGCAATAAGGAAAAAATGCTTTTACTACATTGTAAAAACGTTAAATTTTTTATTAAAAAATAAATTTTCAGATATACTTCCTTTGTTCTATAAGAACTTCAAAAAACAATCCTCTTTTCTATCTTGAAAATAATTAAACAAAAAAATTAACATTAAAACAAATAGAAGAAAAAACAATTGCAGAAATAATAGAGGTCTTTAATAAAATCGAAAAATTTCTTAAAGAAGAAAACCATTCAGAAATTAAAAAATTTTTTGAGAGTTTTCGCTTTCCTCCACTCAATGGATTGAAAAGATAATGAAAGCTATTTAAAAGTTCAAAATTATAAAGTTTTCTTTAAGTGTGAGCCTTTTGTTGTAGATTTTTTCAAGTCTAACCATTGAAAAATCCACAAGGTGGTGGCGTTTTTCTTTCCTTCTTTCCTTTACAGCTTCCGACAAAAGAAAGAAGATACAACTTTCGGTCTCTTTTTTACAAAAAGTGAAAACTTTTGGTAAAAAGAGCGTTAGGTCATAACACTGTTCTGCCCTAACAACGTATGGTTATAATGCTTAGTTAAAACAAAACTTTTTTGTTTAACCTAAGTTTTTTTATTTTATTTTTTCTTTCATTAAGTCCCTCTGGGTTTACTTTCCTTAAGCAAGAATTTTGGTCAAATCTCTCGAATGCTTTGCTAAAGCGAACAGGATGTTCG